>Ga0134127_10000321_pt1 | contig 49560 bp, 73 predicted proteins | sample KB31753_FD_96459 | JGI IMG/M metagenome (GOLD analysis project Ga0134127, IMG submission 96459) | Terrestrial soil microbial communities with excess Nitrogen fertilizer from Kellogg Biological Station, Michigan, USA - KB3-175-3 | ecosystem: Environmental > Terrestrial > Soil > Unclassified ...
AGCCACCGGCTGCGGTTCTGGCAGGATGCGGAAATGAGCATATCCCTGAGACGTGGGGATGGAGATATCATAAATATTGGAATCAATAAAATCTTCCGGCACTTCAATCGCTGCGTAGATCGTTTTGGTTTTCATTGCTTGGCCTCAAATTTGGCTGGCTAGAACCATGCCGGTGCATAGGAAAGTAACGGCGGTCGACTTCGCTCCATAGGCAAAAGCGACAAAGCTGGCGATAAAGCACCAGCCAGCCCACACAGCCACTATCATTTTGTGAGCATTCATTTCGCACTCTCCGCCAGCTTGATTGCTTCGCGTGCACAACACAGCGCACGCATTTCTAGCGCATGTAATTTATTCCACCCATCGCTATACCCGTAGGCCTCACCGAATTTCTGCATCAGCGCAAAGAACTCGCCCGCCAACTCGTACAGTTCACGCTGGTGTTTGGTGCGCTTAATTTTCATCGCTGCGCCTCGTACTGTTCCCATGCGTTCATGCAAAAAGCCTCTTATCTGCGAATACTTCGGCTCCGCGAATTGAAATCAGCTTACGAACGCCCAGCCTTTGAATGTAGGCGTCGCGCGTCGATCGCTTATAGGAGGTGTGGTCCGAAATGGTGTCGCGTGTACATCCGGAGGGGTAAGAATTAATCAGCAGCTCGAATACGGAGCGCTCGCCGGCGGGCAAACTATTCAGCCAATATTCTTGGAGTGCTTTGCCTGTTGGCAGCGGCTCAAAATCGGCGGGCAGCTTATTAAGCCCCTCATCGGTCGCCGTGATCGGCGGTCCAATATCAATGAGCCCGGCAGCGGCTAATCGCTGAATATAAGCGTCTCGGGTAGAACGCTTGTAGCCAGTCAGAATGGTGATCTGTTCTCGATCGACGCCCTCGTCATGTTGTGCGATCGCAACCAATACCTTGAATTCGCCTTTACCGAGTGCGCTATCTACTGGCGCTTTCATTTGTGGTGATGGCGTTCTTGCTACTCGCGGCGGAGTGTGCTCCGCTGCTGGTGCTGTGCTCTCATCAGCAAGCGCTGACGCTGCGAGCGATACCATTTGCTCCAATGCTCGGCGCAGTTCCTTCGACATACCTGCGCCAGCCATGGTTGCGGCAGGTTGTTGTTGTCGAGCTTCTTTAACGGCCACTGCAATGCGCTGCGCAACCTCTTTTTCCGACACTCCATTTTCTTTAGCTCGACGTTCGGCGGAGCTTAGCTTTCGGCGAAGATCGAAAATTGCGGCGCTCAATTCATCGATCGTTTTTGCTTCGTGTTCTGCCTCTTTTTGCAGATCGGCGAGTTTTGCTAATTGCGCGCGTACGCGCTCGGATGCGACCGGAGGCGCTTGCATTAATCGTTCGCCAGATTTCGGGTGCGTGGTCACAACCTCGCCGACGCGGAATTTTTCGACGCTGCGAGATAGCGCAGGGCCGAAGCCGTAAAATTCACCAGGCTCAAGATCGCGCAATGCGGCAAGCGCATCGCGTTTCGTCATACCGAGTTCGTCGCCAGCGCGCTGCACATCGACATCGAGACCGGTGCGCCCAATCAATTTATTCAGCAGCTCGGCGGCGCAGTCCTTGTGCAATTTCGAAAGACGTTGCGTTGCAGCCACTAAACACAGGCCGCGCTTACGGCCGCGTGTAGCGACATCGATTACGGCACTTGCAGCTTCGCTGCTGCCAGTCTGCGGGCAAAATACGTGCGCTTCATCGAGCACAACTAAAACCGGATGCCATAGTGCTCGCGGCGCATTGACAAGCGCATCGAGAAAGCGGCGTACAAATAAATGCCGTTCATGTGCTTTCAGATCATAAATATCGAGCACAGCGGAAACGCCAGCTTCCAGCAATCGCCTTGCGAGCAATGCGGCGGTTTGAGGGGAGGCAATCGCATCGCCATCGTGCGGCGCTGCAATCACATAGTCGAACTTTTCGCGCAGCGTCGCGAACTCCCCTTCGGGGTCGATTACGAGCTGTTGCACATGCGGTGCCGTCTGTTCGAGCAACCGGCGCAGTGCGTGCGACTTACCGCCGCCGCTGTTAGCCTGAATTAACAGACGCGTTTCGAGCAGGCGTGATAGATCGACAGGATAATTATTCGCAAATTTCAATTTGTTTTCTCCGTGCGCTGGATGTTGCTCACAACACTTTCCAGCGATTTAATTGCCATTCGCGCTAAACGCCGGACTATTTTTTGATAGCGTATTGGATCGTGATAAAAGCATGTCTCGCCCGGTGTTTCATGATCGCCTTTGCTGCATTCGCAGCGCTGTTTAATAGCCGCCCTTGCTTCTGCCCTACATGCAGCGCGGGGCGTAAACCATCTGCGACCGCCACCACGAAACACTTTTGCCTGCTCAGTTGTTACTGGCATCACAACACTCTCCAATCAATTAGGTCTGCAGTGGCCGATATTCTCGGGATGCGTCGCGATCGCTTCGGCCCCATCCCTCAAGGTCATTGCTGACACCGCATTGAAATGCCGCCTTGCGCACCATCAGTGACATATCATCTGGTTGCCATCCAGAATGCGACTGAACGTGTTCTGCCCTGCAAGGTGGGCTATCCGGCTAGATTCTTTCGGAGGCCGGCATTTCAATACGTGCTCGTCTCTCCGAGCCGTCACGCTGTTCAACCGTAAGCAGAAAGACGCGTTCTCTACTCTGCGTAGCCGGCGAACCGGCGGATTCGTGCTGGTTTTACTCGGTGCAATTATGCAGTTTTTGCTTCGCCATTCTCTTTGTGCCACTGTTTGTGATGTGTCGGGCAAAGCCAACGCACTTCTAATGGCTTTGTGTAGTCATCGTGATGGCCGTGGACAAAACTACTTCCACAAACCTCGCACAACCCTTTAAAAATCTTTTTGTCCCTGAGCGCATTTCCAACTATGTTATGTGCTTTGTACTTAATGAGATTTCCTTTTCTGTACGATATTGTGTTCCGTCTGGAGCTTTCCTTGCCGGCATTCGTTTCGCTATATTTCTTGCGCAGCAACTTGCGGTGAGGCAAAGAAGCGCGCTTTCTATCGTACTCAATGTAGTAATCAATATTTTTCACACGATTATTAATCGAATCACGACGAGTGCATTCTTTGCACTTTCCGAGATGCCCGTCAGACATTGCGTTATGTTTGTAAAACTCAGTGAGAGGCTTTGCAGCCCCACACTTGAAGCATGTTTTTATCGCGGTTGTCATGCTGCCGCCTCGTTAAAAGGAATATCGTCGTCGAAATTATCGAAATTCTTCGGTGCGTCACTCGACGCTGCATTTTGCGTGTGTGCCGGTTGTTGACGCGCTGCGCTCGCGGCCGTATCGCTTGGATTTCCATCTAGCATCTGCATTTCACTCGCGACGATTTCTGTCGTGTAACGATCAACGCCGGATTGGTCTTGCCATTTGCGGGTGCGTAACGATCCTTCGACGTAGACCTTCGAGCCCTTCTTCAAATATTCGCCAGCGATTTCCGCCAGGCGGTTGAAGAACACCACGCGATGCCACTCAGTGCGCTCCTGCGCTTCGCCGCTTTGCTTGTCCTTCCAGCTCTCCGATGTTGCGACAGTAATATTTGTCACGGCACCACCCGATGGTAGATAACGGGTTTCTGGATCGTTGCCGAGATTCCCAATCAGAATTGCTTTGTTGACGCCCTTGCTCATGCAGCCATCCTCATTAGTTGTTTGTGTTCTTCGTCTACTTCGGCGAGAAATGTAAGAAGCTTTTCTTCGTACTCTTTCATCGCCGCTTCATTGCGTTCGACGCGGATTGTGAATAATTGGAGCTTCCCGGAAAGTCGCGGATCGAATGAAACGAAATCGCAAAAATCAGCACCGGTCACCCACATGTTGTGCAGTACTTGCGGCTCGTGCGCGCTCGGTAATTTGTTTGCGCGCAGATAACTGATATGCGTGAAGCTTTTCGGGCATTTCGCCTCCCAGATTCCAAGGCTGCCGCTCTCGTCAATAAAACCATCGACGCTACAACCAGCCATCACGTCAGGCAGATAAACAAAACCAGATTCACTAACGATGCGACCGGTTTGTTCTTCATAGGCCATGCGTGCGAAAGGCTCCTGTTCAGTGCCCCATGCCATTTCGGCGCTGATAAATCCCTGCGGAGCGGGGGAGCCTGTCATGCGCTCAATCGCAAGCTCTAGGCGGTAATCACGACGCGCTGCGGCTTCGCCAGATTTAATCGTTGCGAGAATGTCAGCGGCGCGTGACCCCGTTGCTTTTCCTGCGCGATCCTGCAACCACTCTTGCGTTCCTTGCGCGTGAGGTGAAACGATAAATCGGCTCATTGCGCCTCTCTCTTCAATTTCTTGCCGTGAGCTTCCACCGCGGCCTTGAATGCGTTGTAAGCTGGCATGTCATTCGCGGCTTTGATTTCTGCAAGACCTGCTTTCCAGATCAGCGCGAGTTCGTCTGCGTTATTGCAACCAGCTACTTTCCCAGTCCACTTAGTGGCAAGCAGTGGGTCACCTGCTGGAACATCAACGCCTTCGCTACGAAGCTCTGCCGGTAAATCCTCGATGTCTTGCGTGAAGATGTCAGACGCAGCAGTTACGTTTAGCGTCATCGCGATCTTGGCGCGCTTGCAGGCCATTTTCAGAATGGTGTTGGCCTGATCTGCGGGCTCGGTCCTTACCTGCTGTTTTTTGTCGACCTTTCCCTGCCATTGGCTGAATTTGATGCGGCGCAAATTTTCCGGCGTAACATCAAATTCCTCTTGGCAAATGGCTCCGCGCCACTTGTATTTCTCTTCATGCGAAGAGCACTCGCCAACGCCTTCGCCAAGAACGTCACCGGTGACTTGATGCACGCCAATACAGCGAACGCGAAAGCGCGAGATACCATCAGCCGAAAGATCTTCGATTTCGTATTTATCGGCGATGCGAAACGTCACGCACAAAACTTCCGCGCCCGGTTTGTACAGTGACGGCTTTTTAGTTCCAGGGATCACGCCGTAGTGCGTATCCTTGATCATGATGTTCTGCATTACTTCCTGAATCAGATTCACGCGCTGGCGAATTTCGATTGCGGAGTATTGCGTCGTTTGGGCCGCCACAATCCCCGCTGTTTCGCGACGCGGCATTTCAATTACGTCATTGTTCATGCTGCCTCCAATAATTCACTAAAGTCGTACTTCGCCAGCCAGTTCGCTGCAACCGCTGTATCGACGCAGTAGTGATCGGCGACCAGTTTTAGTAACTCGACAGCGCCGGGACCGTCTGCAATAAACGCCTCACGCTGCGCGCGTTCTTCCTGTTCGCGTTTTGCTTTGGCTTTGGCTTCGGCCTTCGCCTGTTTTTCACGCTCGACTGCGGCAATGCGGTCCGCTTCAGCTTGGGCAATTGCGCGCTGCTGCTCTTCCAGTTCGCGGCGCTGGCGATCGATCTCGGCTTGCGCGTCGGCCTGCTCTTTCGCGATACGACGCTGTTCGGCTTCCTGCGCGGCCTGCTCCGCAAGAATCTTCGCTGCGTATGCTTCCTGTTCCGCCTTCACTTTTGCCTCTGCCTCGGCGCGCTCCTGCGCTGCTACACGCTCGCGTTCGGCTTGTGCGGCGCGAAGTGCTTCGAGCTCGGCGCGCTCTTGTTTGATGCGCTCCTGTTCAGCTTCATGCGCCAGTGCTTTTTCGTGCAGATCATTCAGTGCAGCGATTGTTTGCTGCTTGGCTTGCATTGCCTCGCCGGTAAACTCGGCGTAAAGAACGAGCGAAATTTCTTTTGATTCGATGCGCGATATTGTTTCTGCAATAACATCTGATCGACTGCCGACAGCCTCTGATGCAATTGCGCGGATGCCATCAATCGCAAATCGGATCGCAGCTACGCGCTCGGCCTCAATGCGCGCCTTCTCGGCTTTTTCTGCTGCCGCCGCTTGCTCTGCTGCTTTAATTTGCGCGTCGATCGGCTCTTCAAGCGCGAGCAATTCAGCGGTGATGCGCTTCGCTTCCGCATCAATCAGCCGTGACCGCTCGAGTGCCGGCGCTTTTAATTCGGTGCGCATCTTTTCCAATGCAACGCGATAGCCTTTAACCTCTGCTCGCGCCGCTCTGGCAGCCTTGTCGCCTGCTGTGGTGCTCAGGTCATAGGTCGCGCCTTTGTAACGGCTGCGCAGCTCTGAAAGAGCCATTTCAGTTTGTGAATACTCGATAATTTGGGATGTCATTAAATTTTCCTCTTCAAAAAATAATCTGATGCTGCTCACTGATTGAATCGATTGCATTCACGCTGCAACCCTCCGCTTATCCCTGATCATTTTTGCGAAGGCTTCGTATCCGCGATATGCGCATGTGCCTTCGGGGAAATGTGCTGGTTCAAAATGCCCCTTCGTTTCAAAGTCATGCGCTGCGCGCTTCCAGCCCCACTGGAAATCGAGCTTATTCACATCGGATTGTGCGGCTTCCTGCTCGATGCTCATTTCTGAATTACCCCGCAAAATTCAGGCTTCGGATTGACGCGGCACGAATCGCTATGCGCTATATGCGGCGATGCGAGAAACAGCGCGCCCATAAACGCAACAAAAAATGCTGCGCCCTGGATCATGACCAGCGCACCATTAAAATGAGCGCCCAAATCCACGGCAGAATTAAAACGATGAAAGCTGCTTTTGCTTCGCTCATGATTCATCCATCGAATCGATAATTTCGTTTTTGATGCGCTCGATTTCGTATTTGCCGAGAATGTGCAAAACGTTTGTTGAGCCGATACGAACGACGACTAAATCCACGATTGCCGGAGAGCCTTCTTCGGCCTGATCGATCGGATAAAGCACGGGCGCAGTGGGGGGCGAATAATTAAACGCAATCGTGTATTCGCCATCACCTAGCACATCGTTATCAAACGAGATATGCGTCCATTGCGTTTTTGGCGTGCGGTATACCGGTGCGATGCCGTGGCGTACGCAGAGCTGGTTTATCTGAGCAGCTGCCACTTCTTTAATCAGATCGATTGCGTTCATGCCGCTCTCCTTGCGCGCTTCGCATCGATACGGCCCTTAGCACCATTGATCCCAGCACACTGCATGACACAAACACCGTTGCGCACAACGTCGAACACATTTGGCAGGCGGTGATAAATCAAGTAGCCGCCATGCGGCATCGGCTTAACCGTCGTCGTGAATGCTGCCGGGCCGTACTCTGAGCTATGTGGTCTGTGCCAAGGATTTTTGTAGGTGGCTGCGTTCATCATCATTCCCTCGGTTAAATCAGTTTTTCGTCGACGAATCGGAAACTTCCGATTTCTGAAACCGCGTCAGCGATTGCACCGTCAGCGAATGAGCCACTTCGATCACGCTGTCATGCGGATGGCCGCCGGCGAGCAACCCGCCAATCACGGACCGATAGGTCACGCGGTACTGGCGGTTGATGAATGCGTTTCGTATTCGAGTGAGGTAAGGCATCGCTATGTGCTCGCTTGTTGATGGAGCAAAGATACAACGCATGTTGTCGTATTGTCAACAACGTACGTTGTCGTTGGTGAAAATATTTTGCTGCGATGCGACGAACGGTAGGGGGCGGGCAGAGTGAAAAACTTTTGGTATGCTAAATACCTGTTTATTTATACAGTGTTAATTATGAGCACGTATTCATTCCTGGGCTCCCGGAGGCCCGAAATCATTCTTACCGATGACGAGCCGGGCCTGGTTAGCTATGAGGTCGCGGATAACCGCATGACAGCGGCGAGCTGGGGTGGTGTGATGGCTCGATCGGTAGCGGCGGCGCTGAGGCCGTGGGCAGTGCCAGTGCGTTTAAGCGTGCTGGCGTATCGCTATGGCAATTACGATTGGGAGGAGTTGGAGATCGGGCAGGGGATATGGGGTGCGTTGTTCAAAGGGCCTAATGCTCGTTATCTCGCGTTTGCGCTACTTGATGATGGGCGACCGATGATCACCTCGGTACAGGCACGGCCGGAGTTGAGGCGAAGGAAATAGCTTTAAGCGGCCAATGCGTTAGAGAAATATGTCGATTGCTTGTGGTCGAGCAGGGCGTCGAGTTCGGTCAGCGGCTTGCCGTTGGGCCGCAGCCAATCATCGAGCAGTGATTCGCTGAGGAATACCGGGCAGCGGTCGTGCCCAGCGGCCGCGACTTCGGGCGGTGGTTCATCGGTCACCATTGCAAAGGAGCGAATCAGTCCGTTTCGTGTTTCCGTCACTTCGTAAAGGCTTGCGGCCCACATCTCTTCAAAACCATCTGGCGAGAATGTCAGCTCGACTTTGCGACCATCCCGTTCCACCCATTCGTAAAAGCGTTCGAACGGAAAAATTGCATGTTTGCTGCCGAATAATGGCTTCCATGTGCGCGCTGATTGCAGCGAATCGCGCCTCGCGTTGAACACATTGTATTGGCCTGGCACTTCCACCGCTGTGCGAGGGAGCAGGCGATAACGCATCGGCAGCAGCTCGCGCACACCGTTTGTTTCGATTATTACGGGAGCGAAATAGTAGGGATAAATCCGATAAGTCTCGCCTGTGGGCTGCTCAATCGGGCGCATCAGTTTGTCGCGCTTACGCAGTTTCGTTTCCAGCTGCTTCTGCGCGGTCTTTGTTGCCTTCACTTTGAGTCGCGATTCAATCTCTGCGATTTCCGCATGCAAATCCTCAATTGCTTGCCGCAACCTAGCGTCCTCGCCGGCCGTGAACTCGCGAATGCTCTTGGCTATCGATTTGGCTGCCATGCCGTCTAGCTCTAATGCGCCGGCGTCCATACCAAGAGGGATTTTGATCGAAGGATCGCGCACCCTCATTGCGTACAGATCGACGAATGCCTCGTCGCGCACAACGGCACGATACCTCGCGGCAATTTTCTTAAATGAGCGTTTTACCAGTGATGAATAACACATAGCCACCGCCCTCGTTGCGGGCAGAAGTTTAACAGACAGGCATAAAAAAGCCCGCGCTGGGCGGGCTCTAGGCGTTCATAAAATCGTCAATCAACAATCTTCGTTCAACGATTCTGCGCTGAAGGGTCGCACCCAGTACGCTAACCAGTCTGCAAAATCCTCTCTTGTGCATCGACCTACCACAAGTCCCTCGATGAAATCGACCAGCTCATGATCTGGGGCGGTAAGCTCCAAACCGTTCATTAAGAGAAACATGCCAGCGCACATAGCGGCTGTACGTTTATTCGCATTTAAGAAGGCATGGGCTTTTGCAAGACTGTAAGTCAGAACGGCGGTCAGCATAATGATGTCATTGCACTGCTGCCAATATCTATATTGGCTGGGGCTGGCAATAGCTGATTCTAAAAGGTGCTCGCTTAAAAGACCGACCTGTTCATCTGGCGAGATGATGTTGATGATTGCTTCGTTAATCGCAATGACATCTGGTGCAGTTAAATATCGAATCGCGCCTGGCGGCAACACGTCCTGTTGGTTGTCGCCGGACACGAATTATATCTTCGCTAGCTGCTTCAGTGCTTGTTCGTAGCGAGTACCTACGCGCGCAAAGGCGCAAGCTACCTGGTTTTTGTGATCGCCATTTGCCGGGCGCGGCTCGACACCCTTCGCATCGCGCACGGGGATGTCCGGCTTAAAATCTTTCCGCAGTGCTTGGCTCATGATGATGATCTCTGATTTGAATCAATCCATAGATTCAGGCGCGCGGCATTATAGGTGTCGCCACCTGCGTGAACAAGGTCAGGTTACCAATATAGACCATCGCAAGTACATAGGTTCTGATCCGCAATATCAACATTTATTGATATAGTCATTAACCAATCCCTTTCCTGCTTTTATTTTATATGGCCATCCGGGTCTGCCTCTTTGCCACCCGCAGCCTGAGCCTTCTTGTCAGTTTCGGCACTTAACCACCAGACTTCTATTGGCGGTTTGTCCGCCGTAAACGCCAAATTGATTGCCCGAAAACGATGATTGCGAGTCACCATCCTTGCTTACTACCTCATAGCCGCGCGGGCCACATTTCTCGCCCGCTTTTTCGTAGCATTTACCCCAGGACAAATAGCTACTAGAGCAATTAATGGCGTAGGCGTCCGATCCATCGGGTGCATAGGTATGGTTGGCAGTGGTGCAGCCGGCCACGGCGATAGAAGCAAAAAGCAAAATGGTCTTCATTTAATAACTCTCTAAATCGCCAAATTTTTGTCGCAGCCCTTGCAGCCTGCGCAGCCGCGCATCCGGCAGAGCGATAAAATATTCACAAGCTCTACTTCCATGTCGCTTACTTTAGATCCGATGCGCGCTTGAACTCCTTGTCGGGCGGGTATTCTTGTCGTTGCCGTCGATCAATAAAGCTGACGACCTTATCTGCTGCCGCGATCTTTTCTGTAGCGCTCCTGGCGCCGTAGTAGGCGTCAATTTTGGTTCCCAGCTCTGCCATGTCAAAGCCGGCCATTACCTCTGAGTCCAGTTTGTCTTGTTGGACGCTGCGAATCTGTTGACGCGGATCGGCCCCAAAAGCGACCTGCATTACCAGCCGTGCCTGCTCTTTGTTGTCGCGCTGCAATTCGCGAAATGCCTCAATCAAGGATATTTCTTGGCTTGTGAGCCTCGCACTACTTGAAGAACCCGATGGAACTTCAATTACCGGCACCACAGTTTCGTCAGCTCTGAAGGCCTTAATTGCGTCTTTGGTAAGCCGCCCAGCTTCTCCCGCCGTCAATGCGTCCAAGACATCGCGCAAGCGTCGTGAGTCAGCCCCAGGCTTTTCGAGCCGGGCTAGAGCCTGCTGTGAAAAAGGCTTTTTGATAAGCATTCGCACTGCGGCCGCAAGCTCAGCCTGCGACCACTTCAGCTTTTCTCTTCGTTCGGCAATTTCGCTGCGTGTCTCGTCCATCACCAAAACCTACAACGGTTGTTGTTCGCAATCAAACAACAAATATTGTTGACCCGTAACAACGCAAGTTGTAGAGTTGTCACAAGTTCAAATCGGATTCGCACCAATGACGCCATTAGAAGCACTCCAAAAAGCCGTATCTGTAATTGGCACCCAGGCTGAGTTCGCGGCCGTTTGTGGGTGGCCGGTAAGGCAGGGGCACGTCGCCAACTGGCTACATCGGGATGAGGCTCTGCCGGCGAAGCACGCTTTGAAGGTGCAGAAAGCCTGCGTTGAAAAAGGCGATCCCGTTTACGCGCATGAGTTGTGCCCGGATGTTTTTGATAAGCCGCAATCCACCAAGCGCAAAAAATCCGAGGCAGCGTGATGGTCGCCCCCAACATTGATCTGCGCGGGCTGCCGGAGCTGCAAAAGCTGTTAGGTGCGCAGCTCTGCGAAATCCTTAAAGTCGTCCATCCCGAGAACGTCGACCGCGTTGTTCGTGAATGGAATAAATACGTTCGCATTGCACTGGTTGGAATTGCCTCTGTGCCGCCAGAAATTTTTATTCCGCAATCAGCGGAGCCGTTACCTGCGCCGAACTTCGCCCCGACGTATTCGGCGAGCCAAAGCCAACCAGCAACGAGGCTGCATAAATGAAAGCCGCCCGATCATGCGAAACATGCGATGCAGATTTAACGGGCCGTCACTCACAAGCTCGGTTTTGCGGTGCCTGCTCTTATGAGCGCTCAAAAAAAGCTAGCGCCGTGTCGGCACGCAAAGCCAAAACCCTTAACGACAACGAAACCTCGCGCAAGCTCACGCGCTACGCCGTAAAGATTGGCTTTCTGCCGCATCCATCGCTGTACATCTGCATGGATTGCAAGTGGAGGCAAGCTCAGTGTTACGACCATCGCGATTACTCAAAGCCATTAGATGTTGATGCCGTGTGTCTTGCGTGCAATTCACATCGGCATCGCGGTATTCCATTTGTAAAACCCAAACCCACCGAAGCCGCATAGACGGCGAACACGTTTCCAAACCAAACGGAGTGAATCATGAGTTACCTATCCACCAAAGAGCTGAAGGACGTTCCTAAAAAAACGTGGCTCACGGAGAGCGATGCGGAGCGATTGGAGCGACACGCCGCGATGCTCGATATGAAGCCAGGCGCCCTCATGCGCAGAGCTGTGTTGCTAATGCTGTCCCGCATTGATAACGAAGGCTACGCAGCTCTGTACGAAGATTGAAGGCGCTAAACGGCGCGAAGAGGCCCAGATGAACGCAGCACAAATAAAACAATTATTTACCGGGCAAGAGTGGGCACAGATCGAAGACGTAGCGCGCGACATGGGCATAACGCCCGATGAGTGCGTCCGCAAATTGTCGTTAGCGGAACTCGCCAAAAATCCAATGTTGATCGGCCCGAATAGTGCCGAATCGGAACATGAAATATCGGCGAGTCGAATGAGGCATTGAGGCAATGAATTTAATCCCCGTGCAAACCTGCCAGCGCTGCGGCAATGAATTGAATTACCGCGAATACAAAGCGCTCGCATGGTACTGCACACCGTGTCGCAAGGTTCGCGAAGACGCAGAGCTAGCCAAGCAGCGCGGGGAAATGTTGAACAAGGCGAATCGGAAAATACATGCATAGATAAGCAAAGAGGAGTCAGAAATGAACGAAATGCCACAGTTATCAGCATCGGCATACAGCAATTCAACCGGTGATATTGCAAGTATTTTTAACGATAAAAATTCTGCAGTATTTGCCGGTGCAATTCATGCAATTAATCAAACTAATCCAACCATTGTAGGAAAGGAGATTAAAAATATGGCTTCAACGCGAATCGTAAAGGTATTTGTTGCCGACCCAGACGAAAACATTCCAGTGGAAAAGCGACTGCTTTATTCCGGCGAGGAAAAGCTTACCGAGCTAACTGATCAAGAGCTTTATTTCGAACTGCCGTTTTCCGAATTACTGGCCGCGCATAACGAATACAGGAAAACACTCGTTGACAAAAAACAATCTGAAAAATTCGGGCGCGATATTTATTTGGAACCGGTGCGCATTCGGGATTTAAAAATGGTTGTGCTGAACGTAGCGCAATTTTAATTCGCGCGCCTCTCCGGAGGCCGCATTCGCATGCACACCCACGGATGACCCGCGAGGGCGCCGTGATATCGGAGAGACGCTAAGTGCAACTCAAGCGGTGTGCAGCCGAATGCGAATACACAAAAGAGGAATTCGCCATGTCACCCGAAGAAATCGAGCACAACCACATTAAATCCAGTTACGCACAAGACGACGATCTCGAAGCCGATCTGCGCCGCGCGTATGGCTACGGCGATGAAGAAGCGCGAGAGCCAACCAGCTACCGCGTGTTGATATTCCTGTGTGCGTGCTCTGCCAGCGTCACAGTGACGGCGTTTGCGCATTGGATGGGGTGGTTGTAGCCACCAATTAACAGGCAAGAAAAAGCCGACGGGTGAGGTCGGCTTAATTACTACATGTGCGAGAGGTGATTTTACATGAGTAAAGGCTATGTGTACATCCTTTCAAATCCGGCAATGCCTGGGTTGATAAAAATTGGACGCTCTGAAAATGACCCGCAAATACGCGCGCAGCAACTTTACTCAACAGGCGTTCCTGAGCCTTTCAATATTGAATTTGTTTGGTTTACACAGGACTGTATTCGTCTTGAGCAGGAGATACATGCCGAGTTTTCAGAATATCGAAAACAGGGTAGGGAGTTTTTTAGCGTAAGTCCAAAAGATGTTATCGAATATCTTTTGAGTCCATTTTTATACGAGCACGAACTGGCTATTACTACCCAGGAAGCTGAGTCAGATCATAACTTCCTTTGCTATGTCTGCAGCCATTATCCAGCATCAATTACAGAGCTTTTGGGCGCCATTAGCTTCCTTCCTGAGGATGCCATGAATGCGGCCATTGATCTCTATCGTGAGGAGCAGTCTCAGCGAAAAGCTGGTTTGGCTACGAACGTTGTTCAGTTGGGGCGCTCAAATGGCTAAGACAGACGTTTGGATGCCAATATTTATTGGCGACTACCTATCCGCTACAACAAACCTTACAACCGCTCAGCACGGCGCCTATTTTCTTTTGCTAATGGCTGCATGGAAGTTTGAGGGTAGGTTGCCAAATGACGATGAGCAGCTTGCGGCGATTTGCAGGCTGTCATCTGATGAGTGGAAAAAAACCAAACGGTTATTGGTAGGTTTCTTTTCGGTTACGGATAGCTTTTGGATTCAAGAGCGCCTGATGGCCGAATATGTGAAGTCTCAGGCCGTCAGGGAGGCAAAAAAGCTCGCAGGAGCACTAGGAGGGCGCCCAAAAAAGCAAAAAGAAAGCGAACAAAAACCTAATGGTTTGGCAAAACAAAAGCAAAACGAAACCCCATCACCTTCACCATCACATAAATCCAAAGTAAATAAATTTACTTCGGATGATATGTCCACGGCGGAATTTATCTTCGCTGGAATCTTGACGCTCAACCCTGACCACAAACCTCCGAACTTCGACGCATGGTCGGAGACTGTCCGGCTAATGCGTGAGCGTGATAGCCGACCAGATCAGGAAATTCGATCACTGTTCACCTGGGCTAATCGCCATCACTTTTGGGCTAGAAACATCCTGTCGCCAGACAAGTTACGCGAGAAGTTCGACCAGTTAACTATTCAGCGTAACCAGGAGATTTCAAATGCAGCAAGTCAACCAATTCCTTTCCGGAGCGCAACAGGCGCTGGAAAATACATGCCTGACCATAGCGATACCAGCTGGTCAGACGGACTCAGCGAAGCGCTCTGAATTTCGCGAAAGCGATGCGGAGTTTGTAAATAAATTATTCAAAACGCTTGAGGGAATTTTTCCGGCGTGGCGCAACGCATTTGCCGACAAGGCCGCGGAGTTTGAAGCTAAGCGCCAATGGTCGCTCGGCATGATCGATGCCGGACTCACCAACACCGATGCGATCAAAGCAGGCTTGGCGCTAGCTCGAAAATCGAAAAACCCGTTTATTCCATCGGTCGGCCAATTCATCGGCTGGTGCCAGGAAGCGGCAAAAACGCGGATCGGATTTCCATCGATCGAATCAACCCTGATTCAAATCCTTGATTTCAGCCGTACCCGTGGATCGCAATATCAGACCGAAATTCATCCCGTAGCGTACTGGATTTACCAGCACGTTGACCTGTATGCGCTTCGCCATGCCGACACCAGAGAGTCGAAGAAAATTTTGGAGGCTCCGTATCACGAGGCCGAGGAAAAGGCCGCTGCCGGGTATGAATTTCCGCTACCTCCAAAGTTGCTGCCGGATGACGTTGATACGCGGCCGCAGCCTACACCGGAGCAGGTCGCGGAACGAGACGCGGCACGCGCCAAAATCAAATCGCTTTTCGGGAGCCAAGCATGACCTTCATCGATTCGGCCTATTCCAGACGCTACACCGGCCCCGAAATTCTCCGCACGATTCCGGCGCGCCAAGAGATTCGCGATCAGTTGGCCAATGACGTTGAAACGGCCTTGCGTGATGGTTTGAAAATCACGGTATGCCCTCCGCCGACATTTGCGCCACGCAAGGAAGCTGTACGCAAACCACATCCCGAAGCGGTGGTGCGCAATGCACCCAAGGGGAAGCCGGCATTCGCCTATGCGCATTTGGTTGCAGAGGGAATGGTCGCGCTCAAAGAGGCAATGGATATTTGCGGGTTTGATTCGATGGTCAACACCCAAGTGAAAGCCTTTTCGGTGATGTGCGACCGCGGCGAAGGTCCGGCGATGGCGAAATCAGTCACCACCAAAGGCGGAAAAACCTATCGATTCTTCTGGCCTGCCGATTGTCGCGCGTGGGCTGCTGCGGCGCGCGCAGATCGTGCGAAGAAAAACGATCTTTCAAAGCTGGTGGCAAAGCATGGGGGAATGGCGAAATGAGTTTAACGCGAACCAACACCGCAAAGATTTACTCGCTGCTGAAACGCCGCGGCTCGCTCACTCGTCGCGAGATTGCCGAGAGGTTGAATCTCGAATGTGGCGAAGTGGCTGCGCGAGTCAAGGAGCTTATCGATTCGGGGAGGTTAGTTAGGAAGGGCTCGAAAATTTCGCCTTTCACAAAAAATCCGGTCGGGTGCGTGAGGGTGCGGGCGTGAGCGGACAATACTGGCGAGCACAGAGCGCTGAGCAGTTGCAGCAGTGCTTTCGGTTCCTCGCGCAATCGCTTCCATCGCAAGGGCTGCGGATTACGTGGGAGCCGTGGAAGGATAAGCGCAGCCTCAACGCCAACAATTTGTACTGGCAATGGCTAACGGTGTTGTCCGAACACTTCAGTCGTGCCGGTAAGAAATTCAGCAAAGACGACATGCACGACCTGATGCGTCATCAGTTCCTTGGCTATGTCGACAAGGTTGTTGGCAGCACCGAGATACCGCAACAGCTCGCTAGTACTGCATCGCTCGATGTGTCGCAGATGTGCCACTACATGACCAAGATCGATGCGTGGGCCGCTGATCATGGCTGCCTGCTGCCGCGCCCTGAAGATTCTGAGTACGCAAAATATCGCGAGGCTCAGCAATGAAGGTTTGCGCTGTATGTAATTCGAGCTTTCAGCCATCCATGCCGTTGCAGCGCGTCTGCTCCCTGCCGTGTGCGATCAAATCGGGCAGCCAGAAAACAGCGAAGATTGCCGAGCGCAAACGCAAAGCCGCTATCGCGAAAGAACGTCGCGATTTGCGATCGCTAAAGCTATCGATCAAAACGCTATCCGATTGGCGCAAAGACGCGCAGAAGGCATTCAACGCTTACATCCGCGAACGCGACCATGACTTGCCTTGTATTTCGTGCGGCGACTTCACGCCGATGACAAGGGGCGGTGATTACGACTGCGGGCACTATCGATCGGTTGGCGCCAACCCAGAATTGCGCTTCGAAGAATTGAATTGCCACAAGCAATGCAAGCGCTGTAATCGATACCTGACTGGCAATCACGTCAATTACCGAATCGGCCTACTGATGCGCATTGGCGAAGAAAAAGTCGCATGGCTTGAAGGTAACCACAAACCAATGCGTTACCGCATCGAAGAATTGCAGGCTATCGCTAAAGCGTATCGTCAAAAGCTCAAAGAATTGAAACAGCAGCCGGTCTACCCGGTTTAATTGCCCTCCACAAAAAGGAGTCGATATGACTAGCCCGGCCATACTTGCGCGACTCAATCCAGCCAATGTGCGGTTCGATGTTGGCAGAGGCGGAATACCTGAGCTCACGCAAACGGATATTGCTGCCGCGTGCCAAGGCTTGGTGCCTGGCGCATGGTATTTGGGGTTGGTGAAATACGCCGGGGCTGTGGGCGCAGTAAAGAATTTAGAAATTGCAGCTTGGATGCTTGCGGCCGATCTGGCTGCTAAGCATGAATGGAAAGTTGTTCGCGGAAAGCCTTATTTGCGATCTATTGCAAGGATGGCATGCGCTACTGTGATTGATCCACACAGATGCAAGAAATGCTGCGGGACCGGCTTAAATGAGCGAATGAGGGCATGTTCTATATGCGCAGGCAGCGGGGTCATAACTGAAATAAGTTTGCGATCGTTGGCGAAAATAGCAGAGATACCAGTCGAGTCATTTCGCACGGTTTGGGCTCCCAGATATGAGTTACTGGTGAGCCATATACAGCTATGGGATAGCTCTCTTGAATCGCTTCTGAAAAGGAGGCTTAAAGGATGAATAGGCCGAGACAGATATTCACCTATGCACTACCTAGCTTATGTTCCGCGCCGAAATGTCTAAACAGTCCGGTACAGGGCAAAAAAATGTGTTCGACATGCATGTCTGCATCGAAGTCCAATAAAAATGCGGCACATGTCAGGCGAAATCGCTCTGGGATTAGTAAGGCAAAGACTGCGCCAGATGGGTATACATGGATATATTTTCTGGAGGCGCCAGAGATTGGCCATATTAAAATTGGTAGAGCTCAAAATCTAATGGCTAGGCACGGCAGCATTCAGTCTGGTAGTCCAGTAAAAATCATAATCCTAGTTGCATTTCTGGCAAAAGATTTCGTAGAGAACGCTTTGCATGCAGAGTTTAAAGCGCACCAAGTAATGGGTGAATGGTTTCGTCCTGCAGATGACTTGCTTAAATTCATCGATAACGTGAAAGCCGGTCTACTCCCTAACAATCTGGGAGGGATTTACAAGGATATTGACGATGGGTCAGTCGTTATATATCATCCATCCCAAGCTACCGATTAGCACACTCAAAAATCTCCATACCAAAAGCCTCGCCCTCAAAGCGGGGCTTTTTTATTGCTCGGAATTTACTGAATGACCCAATCGATCGACGCCGCCTCGAAGATTTCTGACATCGCTCAAAACGGCGGCGCTGCGGTCGCGATGGGTTCTGCCGCACTGGGTTTCGCCAATCAGGCGATGGGCTGGCTGAATCACAACAGCGCCGGCATTCTCGCGCTTTGCGGCATCGGTGGGTTTTTGATATCGGTTGCCGGTTTCCTCGCCAAGCGCAGACACATGGCAGCGCTGCTCGCGCATGAGCTGCGCCAGAAAGAGCGTCGCGTTTAATTCACAGGTAATCATATGCCCACGATTGTGGTGGAGTTTGAAAACCCCGGTCTTTGGGATTGGAATATCTAACACCCTGCCATTATCCAACCTGCTTCGGCGCGTTTTTATTTTCCAGGATTAATCATGAAACCAATCCGCATTCTCGCGGCGGCGCTCGCCTGCGCGCTGCTTTTCGGCTGCGCATCAAAGCCGCCCTACAACTCAGGTCCGGTTTACATCCAGCCGGCGCCTGGTGAACTCCATTTAATTGTTAAGTGAGGCAATAGCCATGAAATACCGTAACCGCTTTGCTGCGGCGCTAATGCTGTGCGCCGCGTTTGTGCTGTCCATTTCTCAAGCGCATGCCGCTGCTGGCGCTTGGACGCTGACCAATGCGTTCAAGACGCGCATTCTCAACGGCGGTGCGATTGATCTCGATACCGACACGATCAAATTTATTTTGCTGGCATCGACAACCAACGTCGTGTCCGGCCCCGCCGATTGTTATACGGGCGGCACTGGCACGGCAGTGACCAATGAGCTGTCAACAGCGAACGGCTATACCGCTGGCGGCGCGACGGCAGCAAGTCTTTCGATCAGCGGCACTTCAACCGTTACGTACGACACGGCGGATGCGGTATGGACGGCCTCTGGCGGATCGATCGCAGCGCGCTATGTGGCAATGGTCGATACCACTGTGGCAAGCAAGACCATCATCGCCTATGCGCTGCTCGATACGACGCCTGCTGACGTTACCGCAACCACCGGCAATACGTTCACGATCGGCGTGGCGAATGTGTTTACGCTGGCGCAGCAGTATTTGTTCGATCACCTCTACCCATCGCCCATGCAGATGGCTGCGAACGACGCCAATTACGTCATGCGCAAAGCTGGTTAATTCGCCATGCGTAAATTCCTCGCCGGGTTATTGCTGCTCGCTACATCGCTGGCGATCGGCGGCAATAATTCTGGCTGGACCAATAGCGGCGGCTCGCTGTCGACGCAAGCGAAGTCGGTCGGTGTCGCAGCGGTAGCTGGCGGCGGCACTTTCCTATTCCAGGACGATTTCAAATCTAGCTCGGGCACCACGTATTCGTGGGGCACGCTGCCCATGACCAGCAAATCTACGTTTTGCTCGCAAGCCGGTAGCAATTGGCAGTATTGCAACGACATGGATTTGACCGGCACCAACCAAGGTGGCATCGACGCGTGGCCGCCCGATACCAGCAAAAACGCTTTTTTTATGAAATATATCGGCGATGGTGATACAAACGTCATTGCTCACAAATTCGACCCGAATCATACGATTGACACGGGCCGCCCGACAGAGATTTATGTGCAGTGGAAGGAATATCGCACCAGCACCTTCGACTGCGCTCCCGAAAAGGATGCTCGTATAGGCATATTCACCGCAGGCCACTGGGCAGATAGTCACGATCAAACATCGACTGAATTGTATTGGGGTGTTGGCACCGGCTCACCGACAACGGGTAACGATGCGTGCACAGGTTCAGGCATGTATCTGCAGGGTGATTGGAATTCGACCGATTTCCCGGCGAACGATGTCTGGAGTACTACCACTCTCAGTTACTCTAAAGGCGCCGCGCATACCTGGGAAATGCACGTCAAAGTTAACACACCGGGCAACCATGACGGCGCCTTGCAGATGTGGATCGACAGCGTATCAATCGGAAGCGCCACGAATATTAAATTTACAAACGCTACGCGTGATGCGCTGGGTCAATCTTATTTAGATAACGTGCAGCTGGGCATGGCGGCCACGAATGGCGGCCTCGGAGCATTTAACGGCGTGTCCACGCGCTACATCACCGATTTCAAAATCAGCACATCGTATATCCCATAACGAGGCCGCCACGTGAAGCGAATTATTTACGGCCTACTTACAACACTGCTGATTGGGTTGTTCAGTGTTGATGCCAGTGCGGCGATAGCGGTCGGCGCAAAGCGCATTGATCATTTTTCTAATGTCAGCTCAGCAACTACCACCGGCATCACAACGGCTGCATCGGGCAGCACCTTTGTCGTTGCGGTATCGTTCGACCATACAACGCACATCGTCACAGGAATCAGCGATAGTAAATCGAACACGTACACGCTCGCAGGAACTGCTGGCGATTTTGGTTCGGTCTACTACTGCTCGAATTGCACGGGCGGCGCGAGCCATACAGTCACCATCACATTTGATGGTGCCGAATTTCCGATTGTTCATTTTCTCGAAATCACCGGCGCGGCGACGTCGTCTTATGATTCTGCGGTTACCGCAAAAGCTGAAGATTCCGCCTCGCCATTTACGGTAACGAGCGGCACGACATCACAAGCTGCCGAGCTGCTCGTGTCGTTCATTGCGTCAAATAGCGGCAGCAACCCGGTCAGTTATTCCGAATCGTCGGGCTTTACGATTCAGCAGCAGGATGGCGATGGGTCTAATTATTGCACGTCGGCATTAGCACCCCGCATTGTCAGCTCGACCGGCACATTCACGCCGTCGTATACAGGTTCTGGAATTACTGGCAGCACCAATATTGTTATCGGCATCAAAGAAGCATCCGGCGGTGGCGGCGCAACAGCAAGTCCATCCGCGGCGTCATTAGTGCTGACCGGCGCGACGCCAACAATTACAACATCCGGCAACAAGCTCGCGACACCATCCACTGCATCACTCGCGTTAACGGGCGCTACGCCATCGCTGACTGTGCAGAATTACACGTGGTATACGCTACCGGCGCCAGGCAGCTACGACAGCAATTCGATTCTCGCAGGTCAAACATATCCGACCGGTTCGTGGTTGCGCGTCGTCACCGATTGGGCGCACATCACGTCGGTGTACTCGACTGGCCCGCTGCAAAACGACATCAACGATTATTCGACAGCAGAGAGCGGCTACACCGGCAGCGATACCGCGACGTATGAGATCAAAACGCCAGCGCTGAGCACATCGCAATACACGGTTACGGCAACGATCAGCAACAATATCAATATTGGCCCGTCGACAGCTTCGTTATCGCTGACAGGCGCCACACCGACGGTGACGGTGACGAACAACAAGCTCGTAACGCCGAGCACGGCCAGCCTTGCGCTCACAGGGGCAACGCCAACCATCGCGGCCGGACAAAATGTGTTGGTTCAGCCGACTACTGCGGCACTGGCCTTGGTTGGCGCAACGCCTTCGATGCTGATCAATGGCGTCCCGACTGGAGTCAATTATTCATTCATCCGCCGCGTTGAGCGGTCACTTATCCGCAGCGTATCTCGTAGCGTAGGGCGATAACCATGACGATATTTAAATCACTCCTGTTTGCTGTAGCGCTGTTTTGCGCATCGGATCTATACGCCGCAACCTTCGGAACAATTTCGGCTGATGGGGATACCGATGCCGTTTTCGTCAACGGCCCGTTTGTCTTTAAGGCAGCCGGAACTTGGGGCTCAGGCACATTCACGGTTTACTATAAATCCAAAACGGGCAGCTACAAATCACTGGTCACGGCAACCGCCTTAACGAGCGACGCTACCGGCCAAGTGCTGTATGACCTGCCAGACGGAGTTGGCACGTTCGTGAAGGCAACGCTGAGCGGGTCGAGCAGCCCCTCATTGCTGTGGGAATTTATTGGTAAGGATGCGCGGTAAGCCCAATGGCTGAGGACGGTCGTTTAACTGACAAGCAGGCTATGTTTGTTCAGGAATACATTGTTGACCTCAACGCCACGCAGGCGGCGATACGGGCCGGCTACAGCGAAGAAAGTGCCAGCGTGATAGGTTGTGAAAACCTAACAAAACCTTACATTCAGGCCGCTGTGCAGAAGGCTATGGATTTGCGCTCAGAGCGAGTGCAGATCACTGCCGACAGGGTGCTGGTTGAGCTGGCAAAGATCGGTTTCGCTGATGTGCGCGACATGTTCACCGACTCTGATCAAATCAAATGCGTCAAAAATCTTCCCGATGATATTGCGGCAGCCGTGCAATCTATAGAGATCGTCACTCGCCCTGATGGAGTTGATGAGAATGGCGATAAAACTGTTGAACATATCCATAAAATTAAGTTGGCAGACAAGAAGTCAAGCCTTGAGCTTCTTGGCAAGCACTTGAAGCTATTTGCCGATCGAATAGAACACACCGGCAAAGATGGCGCGCCAATAGAGGTCGAGAATCAAAGCATGACCGAAATCGCCAGGCGCATCGGATTTGCACTATCAAAAGCCATCAACGATAAATCGTGAGCCTCAAAGAAATATTGGCAGCGCTCGAGGTGATGCCAGAGAGTGATCGCCAAGCTGTTATTGAGGATGCGATGCTCGCCACAAAGGGCATGCGGTGGGTTCCAAACCCGGGACCGCAAGAGCAGGCGTATTTCTCCGAGGCGGATGTCCTCCTATACGGCGGGGAGCCTGGTGGCGGAAAAAGCCAGCTAATCCTGGGCCTTGCGTTCAACTGCCATCGCCGCTCGCTAATTATGCGGCGCAAATACAGCGACCTTGGGCGCATTGTTGAAGATGCCCTTAAGATTAACGGCGGGCGCGAGGGGTTTAATGGTTCGCCACCGCCAAAACTGCGAATCAGCGCAAACCAGCAAATTGATTTCGGTGCCGCGCACCGTGTGGGCGATGAACAAGATTGGATGGGTAAGGGCCGGGATTTTCTCGGTATCGATGAAGCCACCCATTTCGCGGAATCTCAAATCCGGTTTTTGATGGGCTGGAACCGCACCGAGCATAAAGGCCAGCGCGTGCGAACAGTGCTCGCGACCAACCCGCCGCTCAGCGCAGAGGGTTTGTGGGTTGTGTCCATGTTTGCGCCGTGGCTCGATCCAACCTTCCATAATCCCGCCAAACCAGGCGAGTTGCGCTGGGTTATTTCCAACGAAGAAGGCGTGGATCAGTGGGTTGACGGGCCTGAGCCTGTCGTTATTGATGGCAAGGAATATCGTCCGATGTCGCGGACCTATATTCCTGCATCGGTCGACGACAATCCGGAATATGCGGATTCCGATTACAAGCGCCAATTAGAGGCCATGCCTGAGCCGTTCCGCTCATTGTTGATGGGTGGATTCAAGACTTCGTTTCAGGATGCGCCGAATCAAGTTATTCCGACGGCATGGGTAACCGCGGCACAGGCGAGATGGAGTAGTTCTCCGCCCGAAGGCATCCCAATGTGCTCCATGGGTGTTGATGCCACCGGTGGTGGAAACGATCCCATGACGATTGCGTGCCGTCACGATGGCTGGTACGCGCCAATCGTTAAAATTCCTGCGAAGGAGTTGCCGATCGAGAAGGCAGGGCGCATGGCGGCCGGCATTGTAGTTTCGCATCGTCGCGATAAAGCCAAGGTAATTATCGATCTTGGGGGCGGCTTCGGCTTATCGGCTTATGAACAATTAAAAGCCAACGATGTTGATGTTATCGGGTACAGAGGAGCGGAGAAGTCCGAGCGCCGAACCAAAGATGGCAGCCTGAAGTTTTTCAATAAGCGCAGCGAAACTATTTGGCGCTTCCGTGAAGCATTAGATCCCGGGCAGCCGGGAGGCTCTACGATTGCTTTGCCGCCAAGCGCAACATTAACCGCGGATTTAACGGCGCCGACGCTTGATATGAGCTTCAACGGAATCAAGGTTGAAAGCAAAGAAGACGTCTGTGATCGACTCGGCCGCTCGACCGATGACGGCGATGCTGTGGTGATGGCATGGACCGCAGGCGCAAAGGCATCAGAGGCGCGTGATGGCGATATCCGCACAGCGCGCGCACGCACACCCAAAGTGATCCAAGGCCACCAGGCCGCACGTAGACGCTAAACCCACTTTTTAATTTTCCCCGGCACTTCGCTGGGGTGGCGGGCTATTGCCCATTTTCTCCACAAGCACAAGCACTCAACTCAGCAGGAGATACACATCATGGCGCGCATTCTTACGTCGCTACACGGCAAACTAGCAGGGCTCACTCGCACTGGGAAACTGATGGTTCCCGGTGGGTTTATTGCGGGCGAGGACGGCATGCAAATAGTGGAGCCGTCTCCATCGACTGTTTCGGTATTCGATGACTTCCTTGGCGATGTGATCGCCGACCAGTGGAATTCTCATGTTGGCTCGGATTCGCCTGCGGCAATTGCTGTTGCAGCCGCGGCGGGCGGTACGCTTGTACTGACTACCGGTGACTCTAACGCCTCTCTCGCAGCCGATGGCTCGGTACTCGACAGCTACCTGAACTGGTACGCGCAAAACGGCGGTCTTACCTTTAGCGCACGGCTGAAAGTTTCTTCTATCGCCACGGTGCAGTGCTGCTTCGGATTTACCGATCAAGTATCAGCGCTGGAAATGCCGGCCACTTTGTCCGGCACCACCTACACCACAGTGGCAACTGACGCCGCGGTGTTCCTGTTCGATACCAGCGCAACCACAGACACGATTCGCTGCGTTGGTGTAGCCAATGATGTCGATGCGACCCATGTCGACACTGGCAATGCATGGGCTGCAAATACGTACGCCACATTCACAATTGAACTGGATGCGAGCGGCAACGCCAAGTTCATGATCAATGGTGTTCCGGTCGGTGTTGTAGCGAATGCCGTTACGCCGAGTGTCGCCCTGACTCCTGTGTTCGCCATCCGTTCGCTGGCTGCCGCGTCGTACACGATGACGATCGATTACGTCAACGTCTCGATGAATCGGTAAGAGCGCGCCCTGCGAAAGCGGGGCCCTGTTTTCAAAAAATGCGAGAAATTTAAAATGGGTGGTGCGACTGGTCCAATCGGAAGTTTATTCCACAAGCTGGATAACGTTGATCCGGTGGTTAAATTTCTCGATAAGAAAGGCATCAAGGCGCCTGGGAATTTGTTATTTCCAGAGGCGCCAAAAATTCCATTGGCGCCAGTACAGGAGATGCCAGATCCGAACGATCCTGCGTTGCTGCTTGCCAAGAAGCGCAGGATTGCTGACTCCGCATCGCGCTCGGGCCGTCAAAGCACCATTCTTTCCGATACGCAAGATTCACTGGGCGGCTGATTGATGGATTCGCGCGTATCAGAATTAATCCACTGCGGTGACAACTTGTTTAGCAAGAAATCGTCGCTGCTGAGTTTGTGGCAAGAAATTGCCGACAACATGTATCCAGAGCGAGCCGATTTTACGGTACAGAGAAATCTCGGCCAGGCTTTCGCCGAGAATTTGATGACCAGCTTTCCATTGATGGCTAGGCGCGATTTGGGTAATTCGTTTGCCTCAATGCTACGCCGCGATAAATGGTTTGACCTTGGTACGCAACAAGAGGATCGCGAAGACCATGCGGCCAAGCAGTGGCTGGAGTGGGCGACCGGTGTTCAGTATCGCGCGATGTACGATCGCAAAACACAGTTTGTACGCGCTACAAAAGAGGCTGATCACGATTTCGCTGCATTCGGTCAGACTGTCATTTTTGTTGATCTGAATCGCTATCGAGACACTTTGGTTTATCGCTGCTATCACCTACGCGATGTTGCATGGTGCGAGAACGCGGATGGTGAGATCGATACTATCCATCGGAATTGGAAGCCGACCGCGCGCGATCTATGTAAGATATTTCCCAAAACGTGCGCGCAAAGCGTCAAGGATTGCGAAACGAAAGAGCCGTACAAGGAGTTCAAGTGCCGGCACATCATCATGCCGGCTGATTGCTATGAATCTTCGAGCGGCAAGAAATGGCGCACGCCGTATGTGTCCATTTTTATTGATATCGAAAATAGCGTCATCCTCGAAGAAGTTGGAAGCTTAACCAAAAAATATGTGATCCCGCGCTGGCAAACCGTGTCGGGCTCGCAATATGCCTATTCGCCAGCAACCGTGGCCGCGCTGCCTGATGCACGCCTGATTCAGGCGATGACGTTAACGCTGCTCGAGGCAGGTGAAAAAGCCGTATCGCCGCCGATGTTAGCTGTCGAAAATGCCATTCGCGGCGATGTCGCGTTGTATGCCGGCGGTATCACATGGGTTGACAAGGAGTACGACGAACGGCTTGGCGAAGTGTTGCGCCCGCTGACGCAGGATATGCGTGGCATGCCGCAAGGCATGAATATGCGCGAAGAATTAAAGAACGCCATTACGCAAGCGTTCTATCTCAATCAGCTGAATCTTCCGCAGGTCGCGGGCGCCACCGCTTACGAAATATCGCAACGCGTGCAGGAATACATTCGTCAGGCACTACCAATTTTTGCGCCGATGGAAATGGATTACAACGGCGCACTTTGCGACGAGACGTTTACGTTGTTGATGGCCAATGGTGCCTTTGGTCCTCCAGATACGATTCCGCAATCGATCCGCGGCGCAGAAACGCAATTCCGATTCAAGTCACCGCTTAACGATGCCATTGCGATGGAGAAGGGTCAGCACTTCCAGTCAGCTGCGCAAATGCTCGCGACGGCTGTGCAGATAGATCCAACGGTTGCCGCCGATTACGACGTGCATACCGCATTTCGCGATGCAGCCGATGGCGTTGGCATTCCCGCGAAATGGTTCAGGTCAGAAGACGATGCGGCGGCAATTGTTCAGCAGCAACAACAGCAGCAAGCCATGCTGCAAGCAACGCAAACGATTCATGGCGGCGCGCAGGTTGCGGAGCAAGTAGGAAAAGCTGGCAAGGCATTGAATGATGCGGGGATGGCGGCGTGACCAAGGCCCCCATCGCAGCGCCGTACGCACCCTATCCGTGGGAGAAAAATGTTCTCGCTGTGTACGCGGTGCAAGCGCTACATAAAGGCGAAGCAACGCCCGAGCAACAAAGACTTGCAGTCGATCTCATCATCAACGGGTTATCCGACTATTACGGGCTTAGCTATCGGCCCGATACGCATGACACCGCCTTCGCAGAGGGGCGCCGATTCGTCGGCGCACAAATCGTCAAATTATTAAAACTCTCTCCCGCAGTTATTGCCGCGGTGAAGAAGAAAACAGAAAAAAACTAAGTAGTACCCCAGCAGCGAAACCCGGCCATGTGTCGGGTTTTTCATTTAAGAGGTCTAAAAAATGGCAGAAGCAGCCGCGGCAGTAGTTGAAGATTCAGCAGCAGCACCAAGTCCAACCCCTGCGCCAGCTCCAGCACCGAGTCCGGCGCCGGCGCCCGCACCAGCACCAGCACCAGCACCAGCTACCGCCAGCATTCTCGATGACAGTGGTGCTGGCGAAAAACAGATCACTGCACCAGCAGACTGGCCGGAAGATTGGCGCACGAAACTATCGGCGGATGATGCGAAAGCGCTGAAGCAATTAGAACGCTTTGGCTCGCCCTCTGATTTATTCAAATCGTACCGCGCGCTGCAGCAAAAGGTTTCATCGGGTGAACTGAAATCGACGGCCGCATTACCGAAAGACGCAACACCTGAGCAGATCAAGGAATACCGGACACAAAATGGTATCCCTGAAACACCGGATGCGTATCTTGCCGATTTGCCGCAAGGCTTGGTGATTGGCGAAAACGAAAAGCCGCTCGTCGATAGCTTTGCGAAATACATGCACGAGCAGAATGCGCCGAAGTCATTGGTACAGGCGGCTATCGCATGGAATCAGCAACAAACGGAAGAGGCGCAGTCGCGGCTTTACGAAGCCAATACGCGCGCGCAACAGGCCGCAGAGGACGAATTGCGCGCGGAGTATGGCAACGAATATCGCGGCAATATCAATGCCATTAAATCGTTGCTCTCAACTGCTCCTAGCGGCGTTTCGGATTTAATTAGCACGGCTGTCGGCCCCGATGGGGTGATGCTGTTAAACAATCCTGCTATCGCCAGATGGCTTGTCAATCTCTCTCGCGAAATCAACCCAATGGCAACGCTTACGCCTGCAGGCAATGGCGGCGGCATCGATGTGGCTGCGCGTAAAGCCGAGCTGACTAAGATGGCAGGTGATCGCTCTAGCGATTACTGGAAAGGCGCCAATGCTCAGCAGTTGCAAGATGAGATGGCGCAGATCCTTGCCTATGAGCAAAAGAATCAAAAGTAAATCCGCGAATCGTTCAGGACAACCCGTCCGGCCCCTGATAGCACTCGCATAAACCACCGCAATAGCACTACGGCCCCCGATTAAAGCGAATGGCCCCTCTTCACTGAGGACAACCCGTTATTGCTTGATGACGGACAACCCGTCGGCGCGGAAACCATCCCGTAAACCGATGAGGAAATCATCATGGCATACACTCAAACCCAATACCGCACCGAATTCGTTGCGGCGTTCGAGCAAAACAAATCGTTAGTTCTTCCCACTGTCACGCAAGAAGCACAGATCAAAGGCAACCAGGCAGTCTTTCTGGTCGCTGGATCTGGCGGCAACCGCGCGGTAACTCGAGGCGCTAACGGCCGTATTCCGGCATCCAACACCAGCCGCACGCAATACACCGCGACGCTGGCTGAAAAGCACGATAAGCGCGAGCAAACCAATTACGACATTTTCTCGTCGCAATCGGATACGCGCCGAATCATGCAGGATGCAGCTATTGCCGTTATCAACCGCGAGATGGATCAGGACATCATCACTGAGTTGAATACCGGCACGCAGGACACTGGTGCTGCAACCACGGCATCGCTGAGTATGGCGATGTATGGTCTGACCATTCTCGGCAATAACGCCGTACCGCTCGACGGCAATATCTCTGCGCTCATCACGCCGGCGTTTTATGCCTACCTGATGCAAACCAAGGAGTTTGCCAACGTCGATTACGTCAACAACAAGCCTTTCGCCGACACCATGACTCAGTTCCGCTGGGCTGGTGTCAACTGGATCGTGCATCCGAATTTGCCGGGTGCTGCAACCACTGCGGAGAAATGCTTTATGTATCACAAGACCGCGATTGGTTATGCGCTTGATACAGCAGGCATTCAGACCGCCATCGGTTACAACGAGGAAGACGATTATTCATTTGCTCGTGCGACCTATTACGGCGGCGCCAAGCTGTTGCAAAACACGGGCGTTGTTGTTCTTAACCACGATGGCAGTTCGTTCGCGGCTCAATAAATCATGATGCGAACTTAACGCCACAGTAATCGCCCCTTCACCGGGGCGTTTTCATTTTTGGAGAACTATCATGGCTTATGCAACAACCAACCCTCCGCAACTTGTTACCAAAGGCATCGGCTACGGCGCTCCGCAGAAGTGGACATATACGTCCACCGATGCAATGGCCACTGTCGACGGCTCTGGTTACATCACCAACGGCGGCGCGCTCGGTATGCGCGTTGGCGACATCGTTGAAGTTAACGACACCACCAACGGCATCACCAGCACGCACCGCGTTATCACGGTCAGCTCGACGTATCCAGGCGCTGTTGATTTGGGTAACGGCACTACCATTGGCACCGCGACGAACTCGGATTAAAGATTCTTCGCTGCTTTGGGGGATTTCGGTCCCCCCGTTTTGCATTTCAACTAACAAAAAGGTGATTTATGACAGCGAACAATTTCAATCCGCAAGATGGTATTACGGAAGAGACTAAAAGCGATGCACCGAAATTTGTTCGGCCGGTTGCGCCGCGTCGAGCCTTGGAGGCAAATTTTCAACAAGCCGAATTTAAGCGCACGGTTTGGCACCTTCAATTGCGCGAAGGTGAATCGAGAGAGGATATTTTGCGCCCCGATTTTTGGACGCATATTCGCTCTCGAGTAAAGCAGAACGACCATATCGAAATCACGCATGAGCATGCCAATTATTTTGCGGAGCTCATTGTGATTGCCAGCGACTCGATTGGTTTGCGTGTTGCTTTTTTGCGCGAGCTGGACTTATCGAAACTGGAGAGCTCATCCGTTGATGAGGGTGACTACATGGTGAAATTCCGTGGACCTCGCAAGTTCTCCATTATCCGCCGCTCGGACAATGTGGTGATCGAAGAAAATATCGCGACTGAAGGCATGGCAAAACAACGCCTGCGTGATATGTCGGGCGACCATGCAGCATGAGCAGCACTCAGCTGGGCTTGTATAACGCAGCGCTGCGCGCAGTCGGAGAACGCCGGCTTGCATCGCTCACAGAAAACCGTGAGCCGCGGCGCCTGCTAGATGAGATATGGAATGACGATGCCATTGAGGCTTGTCTTGAGATGGGGCAATGGAAGTTTGCTTGCCGCATATCGTCGTTAACGTATTCACCATCGATCGAGCCCGATTTTGGCTATCGGTATGCGTTCGACAAGCCTGCTGACCACATTCGAACCGTTGCATTTTGTCGTGACGAGTATTTCAAGACTCCGCTAATCGAATATAACCAGTCCGCCAATTATTGGTTTTGCGATCTGCAGGCGGTGTATGTGCAATACGTTTCCAGCGATAGTGCGTACGGCGGCGATTTATCGTTGTGGCCAAAATCATTCGATACGCTGGTGGCTGCATTTTTAGCGCGCGATCTTGGCCGGCGAATGAAAAACGGTAGCGATCAGGCGGTATTAAAGAAAGAATTCGACGACGCGCTGACAGAGGCTAAATCGCTATGCGCAATGGAGGGGCCGACTCAATTTCCGGCTGCTGGATCATGGGTTCAGTCGCGCTCTAATGGCCGATTCGGTCGCGGGAATCGTTGCTAATGCCGTCTGCAAATGTTCCTTTGCAGGCCTTTAATCGAGGCCGTGTAAGCCGGCTAGCTTTAGCGCGCACCGACATCGACCGCATAGCACTATCGTCAGAAATCCAGACAAATTGGATGCCTCGCGTGCTCGGGTCAATGATGCTGCGCCCCGGTCTTGAATATATTACGTCGACATACAATAACGCCAAGGCAAGATTTATTCCGTTCATATTTTCATCGACGGATGTCGCACTGCTGGAGTTTACAGATAGCGCATTGCGAGTGTTGGTCGATGAACAGCCGATTACGCGGGTTTCCGTATCGACCGCGGTTGCCAATGGCTCGTTTGATAGCAATTTATCATCATGGACCGATTCCGATGAGGCCGGCGCGACATCAAGCTGGGCAACTGGCGGATATATGTCGCTGGTAGGAACTGGTTTTAATGCCGCGATACGCGATCAAACGTTAACGGTTTCTGGTGGCGACCAAAACAAAGAGCATGCGCTGCGCATTGTTGTATCTCGAGGGCCGGTTTTACTTCGCGTCGGGTCTACCTCTGGCAACGATGACTATATCAGCGAAACATCGCTTGGCACCGGCACACACTCTCTGGCATTTACACCGACAGGCGCATCGGTATACGTCCGATTCTTGAGCCGATCGAAGTCAGCAAAGCTGATCGATTCCGTTGCCATCGAAAGTGCAGGCGTGATGATACTCGCGACGCCGTGGACAGAGTCTGATCTGTCATTGCTACGCACCGATGAATCTGCGGACATTGTGTATATCGCCTGTTATGGTCATCGGCAGAGGAAAATAGAAAGACGCGCAACGCGATCATGGTCGATCGTTAACTTCGATCCAGAAGATGGGCCGTTTCGCACGATTAACACATCGAAAATCGTGCTTACACCATCGGCAACATCTGGCGATATCACGCTGACTGCATCGGCTGCATTCTTCAAGCCGACTAATGTTGAGTCGTTATTTCGCATCGAATCATCTGGCCAGCTCGTCACCAGCTCGTTGGCAGGCGATGACCAATACACCGATCCAATCCGCGTGAATGGCGTTTCATCATCGCGCAATTTTACGTTAACGATTACCGGAACATGGGTTGCAACATTGCAATTGCAGCGCTCTATCGGTGATGTTGGCTCCTGGACTGATTGCCCAGGATTCACTTATACAGGGAATATTTCTGGCGGAATTAATGACACGCTGGACAACCAGATTATCTATTACCGAGTGGGCATAAAGACGGGAAATTATACGTCTGGAACTGCTGTTGTATCGCTTGAATTTGCCGGCGGCAGCATTGCGGGAATTGCCAAGGTAACTGCCTACACATCACCGACACAGGTTTCTGCGCAAGTGTTGAAGGATTTAGGTGGTGTCGGTGGCACCGAAAACTGGTACGAGGGCGCATGGTCAGATCGCCGCGGCTATCCTTCGAGTGTATGCCTATACGATGGGCGGCTCTGGTGGGCAGGTAAAGATAAAATATTTGGATCGGTATCTGATTCATTTGAAAGTTACGATGACACTGTCGAGGGCGATTCCGGGCCGATTTCGCGAAGCATTGGATCGGGGCCGGTAGACAATATTAACTGGCTGTTGCCACTCAATCGATTGTTGCTTGGAACCTCGAGTGCTGAAAAATCATGCCGATCGTCGTCGCTCGACGAGCCATTATCGCCGACTAATTTTAACATCAAGACGCCATCCACTCAGGGGTCGGCAAAAATCAGTCCGTTGGTTGTCGACGATCATGGATTTTTTGTACAGAAATCCGGCCGCCGACTTTTTCAATTAACAGTCAGCTCCGACGTTTACAATTACGATTACCAGTCAATCGACGCCACAATGCTATGCCCCGAGATCGGTGCTTCTGGTTTCGTTGCGCTTGGCGCGCAGCGTCAGCCAGATACGCGCATACACGGTATTCTTGGGGATGGGACCGTTGCCATATTGATTTTTGATCCCGTGGAAAAAGCAATGTGCTGGGTCGATTTCGAAACGAATGGTGTCGTTGAGGATGTTGTCGTGCTGCCAGGCATCGAAGAAGACCAAGTTTATTATTCGATAAAACGAACGATTAATGGCTCAACTGTGCGCTACCTTGAAAAGTGGGCACGTGAAAGCGAGTGTATTGGCGGCACGATAAGCAAGCTGGCCGACTCGCATGTTGTTTATTCTGGCGTAGCAACAACCTCAATCACCGGGCTTGATCATCTGGAGGGTGAGACGGTTATTGTATGGGGCGATGGTGCAGATCTCGGCACCAAAACGGTAAGCGGTGGTGCAATTACGCTTGATTCAGCCGTCAGCAATTGCGTTGTCGGCCTTTACTATGAGGCCAGATTCAAGAGCACAAAGCTAGCTTTTGCGGCCGGTATGGGAACGGGCCTAGCTCAACGCAAACGCGTGAATTCGCTTGCGGTCATCATGCTCAATACACACGCACAAGGGCTAAAATACGGTCCTGATTTCGATAACTTGGACGATCTTCCCATGGAGGAGGGCGGAGAAATTATCGATTCAAATTACGTGTGGGATACCTATGACAAAGAAGCATTTGAATTTCCCGGAACATGGGATACAGATTCGCGCCTTTGTTTATTCGCCGCCGCTCCACGCAGCGTAACGCTATGCGCAGCAATCATTGATGTCGCAACCAAAGATAAAGGTTGAGTGGGCCACGGCTGCCGACATTCAATCGTTTTATGAGCGGCAGTTGCCCTATACAATTCGCGCTATCGCTTTGAAAATAGATGGAGAGATCGTTGCGATGGGCGGCGTTTATTCGGCAAATGTGCCGTTAGCCGTCATGGATTTTCGTGGCGGAATTCCCAAAAAATCAATTTGGCGTGCCACGCGCGAAGCCATCCTAAAAATATTTGAACGATACCCTGCCGTGTATGCGCGCCGCGATCCAGCTATTCCATCATCGGCGCGTTATCTCGAGAAAATTGGGTTTGTTCCTGTCGACGATACTGATGAGGTGTTTGTATGGCTGCGGCCATCCCATTCATAGTGATTGCAGCAAGCACTCTGCTGTCGGCATCCAGTCAAGCGAGCGCAGGAGCGCAGGCTCAAGGCAATGCTAATTTTAGAGCCGGACAATTAAATCAAGAGGCTAATGCCACGGAAGCTGCATCACAGCGCACTGCCAGTGAGCAGCGCAGACAGGCGGGTATTATCAATTCTCGTGTACAGGCTTTAGCGGCTGGCTCTGGCGCCAGCGCAACCGACCCAACGGTTCTCAACATCGAAGGCAATATTGCGAAGGAGGGCGAATACAACGCATTAACCGCGCTCTATAACGGCGATACGCAAGCGGGATCGATGCGCGCCGAAGCTGTCAATGTGCAAAAATCGGGCGCCAACGCAGCATCTGCCGGCAGCATGAATGCCTTTTCAACAATCCTGAGTAGAGGATCGTCCCTCTACGATAAATATTCTGCGCGCACTCGCGCACCAACTGCTTCAACGGGCTGATCATGCCAACACTTCCAGATGCGTCATCGCTAGGCCGGCGTCCAACGCCTCAGCCTTCGCTCAGCATTGTTAGCGGGGTAGACGATCCTCGCAACCAGGCATTGCAGAATGTTGCACAAGGTATCGGCGATGTCGGTCAGGCGATGCTCAATCGGCAGGACCGCCAAGATGAGCTCAGCTATGCCAATGCGAAATCGCAATTTCTGCAGACCAAGGTTCAGCTCGATCAACAATTTAAAAATGACCAGGATTTTGCGACTGCGCCGCAGCGGTATCAGGAGGCAATTACCAAGGCGCAGCAGGATGCAGCCAATAGTATTGGGAGCGCGAGATACCGTTCAGAATTTGACAATGAGTCCGGTCTGCATGTGCGGCAGGGATTAGCATCAATCAATGAAATGGCATTCAAGAATAAATCGGATGCAGAAATTGGCAACACGCTTAATCTGGTCACGACTAATCGAGAAGCAGCCATTAAGGCGCCCGATGATGCTACGCGAATCGGGCTGCTAAATGCCTCGCGCGAATCAATCTATGCGCTGGCAAAAAATGGTTATATCTCTGATGCCAAAGCCACTGAATTAAGCAAAAAAACCGCGCAGGATTATGCCGAGGCATCGATTAATGCATTGCCTCTTGACCAGCAAATAAAGCGGCTACGCGATACGACGCCAGGCACCGCAGCAGACTTCATACCATCCGATAAGCGCAACGAAATGTTGTTGCGTTCGCAGCGTGAATATCAAGCGCAGCAAGACAGGCTGCGTATTCTTGCCAATCAAGAACGCGCGCAATTTCGCGAGGATTTGTCGTATCGCGTGCAGGATGCACAGGCAGCCTACTTATCCGGCCAAGATGCCCCTGATGCACCGACACGTGTGGACTTTTACAAGGCATTTGATCCGGATCATGCCGAGCGCCAATGGCAGAACTTCCAAACAATTCAGAATGCGGGAGGTGCGATTAAAAATTTGTACACCGCATCTCCGCAAGAGCGTGCTGATATTTTGAATCAGCATACGCCGGTACCTGGAGATGGGTTTGCAGAAAATGAAAAAATGTACAGCTTGCTCAGCGAAATCAATTCGCGCATAACGGCGCAACAGAAGTCGGACCCGGCCGCCTATGTAGCCAAGTACAATCCACAAATTGCTCAATCATTTCAGGCTGCAATGAACGGCGATTCGCAGGCTGCGAAACAATATGCCATTGCGACAGTAGCCGAACAAAAACGATTGGGGATAACGCAACCTGACATATTGCCAAAGCAGATTGCTGCGCAGATCGCTGCGCAATTCTACGATCAGAAAGAAGGCGGTCAGGATTCGGCAAAATTAATGAATAGCCTGCAACAACAATGGGGCGCGATATTTCCGCAGATTTATCAGCAATTATCGGAAGACGATAAATTGCCGGCCGCTGCGTTCGTTATTCCAAATATGTCAGATGATGGCGCAAAGGATCGGTTAGCGCGCTGGTCGCTCGTAGAAGATAAAACATTCGAGTCTAGGCTTGGCGATACAAAAACCAAAGATATTAAAACGAACTTGCAGCAACAGCTTGGTTCGTTCTGGAATAGCCTTTCCGTCCAAAATGGCGGCGAGCAGATTTACAACAAATTTGAATCACAAGCCTACAAACTTGCATTGGGATATGTGGCGAATGGTAAGAGTGCGTCCGATGCAGCGACGCAGGCAGCAACTGAAGTAATTAATCACAATTACAGTTTTGGCCCTACCTATCGTGTTCCAGTTGCCGAGATACCTGATCAAGTCATGCAAGGTGTCGCCACAACTACTGAAGAGTTGTCGAAATTAGATATTGCGCCATTCCCATCGCGTCTCGGTCTCAATACAGAGCAAGCGAAAAAAGCGACGCTCGACATCATTACTCATAACCCAGTATGGGTAACTAATGGCGATGAAAGCGGATTGACGCTGTATGCGAAAGGCAACAATGGATTGAATATGGTTCGAGACAGCAATGGTAAGCCAATCCAGCTTACCTGGGAGCAATTGCGCGCTAGAAGCGCCCAAAAGTCAGCTCCATCGGATATGAGCGCTCCTGGCAGTAGTGGCGCATTATGACGATTTACACTGAAGGCTCTATCGGTGCTGAGCAACCGACTTTGGAGGACTTTCCATCATCAACCGGTGAATCATTATCAGCTGCAGCGCAAGCGGCATGGGAAGGAAACCCATCGGTTGTAGTTAAAGATGCTGCCAATTTATATGAAGCCAATACCGGAAAAAGCCTTGCTCCTTCGCCTTCGCATGTTGCCTTATTTGGGCTTCCTGGTGCTGCGTACGATTTTTATAAAACGCTACAGGCACCTGATACCACCCAAAAAGTTGAGCGCACGGCAGCAGAACAACAAATTAAAGATGCTGGTGTTGATTTAAAGATTCCCGATTCTGGTTATTCGCAAGCTGCGCTCGATATTTTAATTAAACGCAAGCGCGACAATATGGCGCTGCAAGATGCAATGGCGCGTGCTCCTGGCGGGGTCGTGAATAGTAGCGCACGTTTCCTTGCGCAGATTGCCGCGAGCCTTGCCGATCCAACCAATATTGCAATCTCATTTATTCCAGTTGTAGGCGAGGCCAAATATGCAGAAATGTTGGCTAATGCCAGCGGTGCATTTGGCCGAACCGTTGTGCGTGCCGGTGTCGGCGCAGCAGAAGGGGCCGCAGGTTCTGCATTGATTGAGCCAGTTATTTACGGTGGACGCACACAGTTACAAGACGATTATTCAATGGCTGATAGCCTTGAAAACATCGCGTTCGGCGGCGTATTCGGTGGTGGGCTGCATGCGGTCGGTGGTGGTTTGGCGGAATCCATACGCTCTGCTCGCGGACTGCCGCAGTCATGGGGGCGTACCGCGGCGAATGAGTCTTCGATTGCGGCTGCTAATGGGAATGCAGCACTATCAGGAACAATGCCGCCGTCTGAACCAGCGCCGCGCCGTCTAAGTGATGAAGCACTCGCCATAAGCCAACAGATAGACCGCGGTGCCTATACTGCCGAGCAGTTCGGCAAACTCTACGATGAGAACCCGGCACTCGCTAAAGAAATCGTTGCATTCCGCACTGGCGATCGCCCTAGCATCGAGCCAGCGCCATTTTATCGCGCAATCTCTATTGAGTCAGCGCGTGCGCAAGCCATCAAAGAATTATCCCCAGAGATTCGCGCACAGCTCACTGCCGATGCCGGTAATCTCGCCGATAAAGGCGTAATCGCCGACCTCAAAGCACAGCAGTTGGTGACCCAGGCTGAGCTAGATCGTTTGCGTGAGCAACCACAAGTCGTATTCAAGGAGACAGCCAAGGATCTGCAATCGACGGGATTAACGCGCAAGGAAGCCGAATCAAAAGCGCGCCAGCAATTGGCGGATCGCGAAGCTGAGTTAAATGCGAAAAAAGAAGCCATTGGCCAGCAGATTGAAACCAATGCAAAAGCGCAGCAAGCCGCACAAGCCATTGCGCAATTAGATAGGGGAGGAATACCCGACCAGTTTATCCAGCAAGTCGATGCGCGCGCTCAGCAAATTATTGGCAAAGCCAATCTGCGCGAAGCGATTGCTTTGCCTCCAGAAATATCGGCGCGCTTTGCTGTATCCAATGCCGATCCTGAATTGCGTCGCGCGGCATTGAGCGCAGCAGTTACGCAGGCTGCACAAGGCAAGCTGCCCGATGTAAATGACATTATCCAAATGAAAACGGCCGATCCTAAAACAGTCAACAACCTTTCTGAAATGGCGCAGCGTGCAGCTCGACCAGAGGCATCGGCAACGTCAGATTTTTCAGCTGCAGATTCAGCTATCCAGCGCTACAAGACTTTACCCAAAGACGCTAATTACCAAGCGGCCGAATCCGAGATGACAAAAGCAATCGATCGATTGATGGAATCGCAAAAAAACTTAGAGCAATCGGGTTTGAAATCCATCGATATAGATGCCGAATTAAAGCCTTTCGATGACGCCATAAAAACCGCCGATGAATATGGCAATGCGCTGCGCGCAGCTGCTTTGTGTGGTATCCGGTCATGAGCGCGCAAGATTGTATCGATACCATTCAGAAAGCGGCCGGTCGAGAGCTATCAGATGAAGAGTTGAATGATCTATTAACCGCGCTTCAATTGCGTCAAAAATACATTCAGGCCAAGGGTCTCATTGTCGATTCGGCGGAGGCGGCACTACAAGCAGCCAATGAAGTCGCGAATAACATCAAGATGGCGGCAGTAATTGAGAAACGAAATGCGGCGATCAATCTTACGAAGCGCGTCGAAAAGGTGGCGTGGATTCAAAAGAATTTCGGCAATAACGTCGCCGAAGGATTGGAGGCAATGTTAGTTGGCGTCAATCGCGCCAAGCAAGGTGCCCGCGAAGGCGCTGCGCAAATCCAGTCGATGATCAAACAAACCTATCTTGCCGGGCTCTCTGCCGATTTGGATCGCTCTGGCCATATGGCGCTGTTCGCATCGGGCGCTATGGACCGCGATGTTGCGCGTGCGCTATGGGTCATCGGTAAGGATACTGAGGCCGCTGATCATGCCAAACTTCCAGCCGAGGCAGTCGAGATCGCCAAAGTGATCAACAAGTGGCAGGAAGTTTCTCGAGTCGATGCTAATGAGGCCGGCGCATGGATTGGCAAACAGGATGGCTATATCGTTCGCCAAACCCATGACTCCGAAAAGATTCGGGGAAAAGGTACAGATGCAGATTTCGAGGCATGGAAGGGAGTAGCCATGAAGTCTTTCGATCTGCAGCGTATGCAGGTCGAAAATGGCTTTACTGATGTTGAAAAAATGCTTCGCGCCACATGGATAAACCTAGCCTCCGGCAATCATCTTAAAGCCGTTCCTGAACGCGAGATATCCGGCTTCAAGGGCTCAGCCAATCTCGCCAAGAAAATCAGCCAAGATCGCATTATTCAATTCAAGGACGCCGACAGTTGGTATAACTATAACCAGCAATACGGCGTGCGCAATTTGCGCGAAGCGGTTGTCTCTGGATTGACGCATTCAGCGGATTCGATTGGATTAATGCGTCAGCTGGGAACCAATCCGCAGGCTATGTACGACACCATAAAAAATGATTTGATTATTGCCGCTAAAGAAGCGGGAAAGGTTGAAGTTCCCGATCAAGTCAACAAACGCCGCGAACAGCTTGATAACTACATGAAAGCAGTCGATGGATCGATGAATATCCCCGGCAATGCCTTATTCGCTCGGGCATCAGCAAATATCCGTGCATGGAAAATGATGTCGAGCCTAGGGTCAATGGTTTTTTCTCAGCTCAATGATCTAGCGGTGTATGCATCTGGAACACGCTACCAAGGCCGCGGCATGATGTCGGGAATGGCCGAAGCGATTGCAGGGCTTGGTCGTTCATTGAAGCCTATCGAGCGGCGTGAATTAATATCCATGCTTGGCGTGACGATCGACAATGCAATTGGCGAGCTTGGCCGCGTCGATTCGTTTACTCGCCCAGGAACCTTCGCCAAAGCTCAGCAATTGTTCATGAAGCTCAACCTTGGTGAATGGTGGGTATCGCATATGCGTGCCTCGGCAGCGCTAGGTATGGCGCATGACATGGCCAATCAGGCGGGAAAGGCGTGGGGCGCGCTCAGTACTGATTTCCAGCGCGTACTTTCGACGTACGATATTACGCCAGAACGATGGGATGCGATTCGATCCTCCGAAATCAAATCGGTGGAAGGCAAGGGCTACATCGTTCCGGAAAACGTTACCGACAAAATCGCTGCGGACAAGCTGCGTACATACCTAACCGATCAAACACAGTTTCTTGCGCTCGAACCCGATGCAAAAACTCGTGCGATTTTGTTGCGCGGTACTCAGCCTGGGACAAAATTAGGCGAGGCAGCGCGCTTCATGATGCAGTTCAAGTCTTTTACTGGCGCGTACATGCAAAAGATCCTCGGTCGCGAGCTGTACGGCCGCGGATATGAGGGAGATAGCCTTGTTGGCGCATTGCGCAATGGTAATGGTGAACTGCAAGGACTCGCACAGCTGATTATTACATCAACGATCATGGGCTATGCGTCACTGCAACTAAAGGCTCTGGCAAAGGGCCAGAAACTGGAGCAGCCAAAAAGCCAAGGAGAAGCCTCTCAGCAATTTCTTGCGGCGATGTTGCAGGGTGGCGGTATGGGAATCTATGGAGATTTTCTATTCGGTCAGGCTAGTCGATTTGGCGGTGGATTGCTGGAGACTCTGGCCGGTCCTGTTCCTAGTGAGGCGGCACGCATCATCGATTTATACCATAAGGCGTTACAGGATTCACAGGAGAAAGGCCCGACCGAAGCATTGCGACGAGCAGGATCCAATGCCTTTCGCGAAGGCATTAACAACACGCCATTCATCAATTTATTTTATTCACGAATTGCCCTCGATTATCTGATGTTTTACCGAATTCAGGAAAACATGAATCCTGGTTATTTGCAGCGAGTCGAGGCGAATTCAAAACAGCAGCAGCGTGCGTATATTGTTCCGCCGAGTTCAGTAATTCATTAAATCATATCCATATGGCATTAACTTGAATGCATATGGATAGCGCGTATAAATCATATCCGCAGCAGTAATGACATTTGCCACACACGAGAAAATCAAAATGCGCTTTTGCCATAAGGCATCGACATTCTTTTCGGCATAAGCCAAACCAACGGCAAAGATAATGCAAATTATTGCCATGTTTACCTCGTCACTGATTAGTACTTAACCACAGCGCTAAGCAATTCTCACAAACCGCCTACGGGCGGTTTTTTATTGCCCGGAGTTTTTATGCCAAGCACGCAATCTGATGCTATCGATGGGTTATCAACTAGTGTCGCCATTAAAGCGCCATGTAAATACACGACATCGGCCAATGTCATTCTGTCGGGCCTTGCTATTCAGGGCGGCGGTGCGTGGGTTGCTGAATTAACTGCAGGCGATCGCATTTTTGTCCAGCATCAATCCAACGGCGTTGATAATGGTATCTGGATTGCGGGCTCTGGAACATGGCAGAGAGCAAAAGACTTCGATGGGGCCAGGGATGCTGTACATGGGACATTAATCTCTGTTTATGGTGTTGGCGAAGGCACATATTCTATTTACAAGCTGGATACGGACAACCCTATATTAATCGGGACAACGGCGCTAAGTTTTTCGGCAGCAACTGATTTTGCTCTTGCAGCGAATCTGGCCAATACCTCTAATCCCGCATTAGGGGATGCTTTAATCGGTGTCCATCGCACTGGAACGGGAGCTGTTGCTCAATCCCTGCATAATTGGATCGAGACGCGGGTATATAACATCATGGATTTTATTGATCCATTGTCACCGCCCACAGACTGGACTGTTGCTATTAATCTTGCCTATACGCGCATCCCGTCCACCGGTGGCATATTGGAATTTCCCGAAGGAGATTTTGCCTTTGGAACCGCCCTAAGCTTCACCAACGCAAAACCATTGATCATCAGTGGCCAGGGGGAATTTGCCACGCGACTAAGGCCCACTTTCGCAGCGGGGAATGCGCTGACGGTGAATGGTCCGGCCCTATTCGGGATGAAAGACCTGCGGATCGTTCCTACAGTGGCGAGAACCAATGGCACCTATGATCTTTATTGTCAGAATATGGAAACCTGTGTTTTATCCAATCTGTATTTAGATAACGATACCGGTGGTCTCATTAAAGTTGAAACATGTAATTTTCTTCAAATGGATAACGTAAGAGGGGAGTCGGGTGATGCCTCTTCGAACACAGGGGATACCTGCCTGCGGTTAAAATCGGTGGGAGGCTGTGTTGATAATACGATTATGCGAACCCTAGCCCCCAGTGGAACGTATTCAAATGGTCCCTCGCTATTCATTAGTGGTCCGCTTACATCGTTAAGAATTGGTGGCACCTGTGCGTTTTCTGGCGGCGGCCCTCGATCTAAATTTAATGTATCTGGCATTGTGTCGACGGGAGCTAATTTTACGGTCACCACTTCAATCGCGCATGATTTCCAGGCGGGTGATTTTTTGGTGCTTCGTGGCTGTACTCCAACTGCGTATAATAAATTATGGCGAATTGCCTCGGTCGGCAGTTCTACCCTTGTTGTGACCAGTACGGCCAATCCTGGCCCTACCTCAGTCAATGGCACGGCGGAATCAATAACGGCCTGTGCACTCATCTCGAATGAAGATGGGGCCTGCAATGAATCGAGCATTGCAGGCGGGGTTTTGTTTGAGGCCATGCAAACCAATTTATATGGAACGGTTGGACTGTATTTCGATGGCCGCCGAGGCACAGCCGGTGCTCGGTATGCGATGCAGGGCTGGAATATTACGGGTAATTATTATGATTTCGGCTGTATGGGGGTTCTGTTAAGCGGTGCGGCGGCTACTGCGTCAAACGATCCAACCTTGTTTGGTTTTGATGTCGACGGCACCTACGAATCCATTACGCGCGGCATCCATATTGATCAAGCCTGCGGCATCACAATTGGACGAGTGAGGGGCATCGCCAATCAATCTTCGGCTAACGACAATTTAAGCAACAGTTCTGCTATTTATATTTATGCCGGTCCCTCCGCGCCATTTTCGCAAGGGATTACGATCAATGGCTCAAACATAGGGCAGGTACGCTCATGGTACACCGGGCATGGCGGCAGATGTTACTCCAACGGAATAACGCTTGACAGCCCTGGTATTGATGATTTAACCATCACTGGCGCGACAGTGTATGGCAGTGGCAGTGCTATTTCCGATGTTAATGGAGCCGTTGTTACTGCTCAGCGCTGGAAGATAAGAAATAACACCTTGGCCAGCGGGGCATGGCCTATCAGTAATTCGACCATCATCCCGCAAATTGCTTCTGCCACGAACATTAATATCGATCCTTTCAAAGATGTTCAAAAAATCACCGGTACGACCAATATCCAAGGTATAGCGCCCGGGTGGTTTGGCAAGGAAGTCACCTTAATATTTACCGGCGCATTGAATCTGATATCTGGAGGAAATATAGCGGTGACTGCTAATTATGTGGTAGCAGCGGGGACTGCTGTTAATTTATACAATGATGGTACTAGCTGGTACGTGCGGTAAATTAGCTATAAGGAGCACGGGGTGAAGAATGAGGGCGATGCGGTGAGGGACGATGCACAGGATGATTTCTTTGCGCACTTGCGCAGGAAAGATGCGGAGATCGCGGCTATTCGGGGTCGCAGGGGCCGTAGAATCAATCGAGTGATGAAATAGATCACCATCATCATCGCGCCCGTAGTCACTGCTGGCGCGATGTTAAAAGACTTCATTGCTGCCATTTCATATGGGTATCGGCATTCGCTGGTCCGGTAAAAATTCCACAAAGCGCGAATTTCTTCAGTGCTACATCGGCTGGAAACTCAATTGATTTTTTTCTGCGGTATTTCGTGTGCAATCCGATGTGAGTGCGGCGGAGGGTTTTACCGCACCAAATCCCAATCTCTAGCAAGGGTGGTTCGACGGTCCGAAATGAGCGATTCGAGCTTTGTAAAATGCCTGGCCTTTCTCACGTCGTCAGTGATCGAAGGCGGCTACAGCAGCGATCCAAAAGATCCTGGAAATTGGACGAGCGGTGTCGCCGGCGTCGGCGAAATGAAGGGAACAAAATACGGAATATCCGCCGCCAGCTATCCCGATCTCGACATTAAAAATCTCACGCTCGATAAAGTCGGGCCGCTTTACCGAAATGATTTTTGGGTACCAGCATCGTGCGGCGCGTTATCCGCCGGTGTCGACGCGATGATGTTCGATGCTGCGGTCAATCAGGGCGTCAAGGCCGCGAAAATCATGCTGCAGCGGGCCTGCCATGTTTTCGTTGATGAAGAGATCGGGCCAAAGACATTACTGGCCGCGCAGTCGTTGAGCACGTTGCGCGATCTTGCCGTTGAGCGACAACTTCGCTATGCGCACTCGAAAAATTTCGATGTGTACGGTGATGGATGGTTGACGCGCGTCATGCGTGTTTATGAATTTGCGAGAGGGTTGCAGTCATGAATCTCAAAGATCGGTTACGCGCTGGCGCGAATTTCATCCTCGATCGTATGAAGGAGCCAAGCACATGGCAGGGTGTCGGTTTCGTGGTCACGCTCTGCGGTGCCAAATGGGGTGTAGGCGTGGACTGGGGTCAGGCTGCGGCAATGGGCGGCATCGTGAGCGCTTTCCTGAAAGCGACGATTCCGGATGTGCTGGGTGAAAAAAATGCCGCTCCTTAATTTTCTGTCGCCCTACAAAACCATGATCGAGATCGCGGCATTTGTTGCTGCGCTGGCATTCGTGTCGATCGAAATTCACCGCTTTATGGATCACCAGCAAGACATCGGTTATCAGCGCGCCGTCGCTGAATATCAGGCGAAGCAAATAGCCGCAGACAAAGCCAATGCCAAGATCGAAGCCGCACTGAAAAAACAAGCCGAGGACGCACAAAATGCTGCAAATAACCGCGAGGCATCTATTCAGGCCGCTAGCGCTGCTACTGTCGCTCTTTCAAACAGCCTGCGCGACACACTCACCAGTATCCGCGCAGGCGTGCCCACAGCCACCATCAATGCCCTACGTACGACAACCATTGCCCTTGGGGACGTTTTTGCAGAGTGCCAAGACCGACGCCGAAGCGTGGCAGAAGAAGCTGAACGGCTTAACAGCGAAAAACGCACCCTGATTGAAGCCTGGCCGAAAAGCGATGGACGGTGAATCGCGCTGCCATCCCTGCATTGCTGCCGGCCGGCGCATAACGGCGGAAATGGCCAAAGAGATCGACAATATCAAACGCAAGCGAACCGAAGAGGCTTTAAAACATGCAGCATATATTCAGAATATTGTTATTGATCGGCGTCGCCAGTAGCGCGCACGCAATTACGGCACCCGCAGTTACGTCGGCAGCGCTTTGCGGCGTTCATATCGCTTGGAATTTGCCATCGACTCGAAGTGACACGGCGAAAACGCCTCTGCCGATTTCGGAGCTGAAGGAATCCAGGCTCTACATAGCATCGCTGTCCGCATTTATTGCAGTGCCGGCTCCAGCAACAACCTACGATTACATTATTGCTCCCGGTGCGAGCACGGCTCCGGCGGACGCTGTCGCGGTAACTGCGGTGGATTCGGCTGGTGCGGAATCTGCCAGCACAGCGCCTGTGGCATTCCCGGTTATCAGCTGCCCAAAGTCACGACCCGCTGCACCCGCTGGGCTTACAATCACTACGGTCAAGTAGTGTGTACGAGCCCGAGGTAGCGGCGGGGCCGCTTGCCGCAGCGATAAACAGCGGCGTCGCGCGCTAGTCCTCTCGATCCGATTGTTTCGTCTCAGGTTCTTTTGGCGGCCACTCCATATGGTTCAGCGTTTCGCCGGGACCACGATATGCGCCGGTATCGTCACGCTGTGGAGGGATATTGGTCGACTGAAAAACCGCGCGAATGTCGCGGGCGATGCGGGCGATGAAGTTGGAAATTGATGACATGTTGCGCTCCTTGGTTGATGGAGCGCACAGCCAAAAATTCCGCCAATCGTGTGTTTTACTGAGTATTTGTGAGTGGCCGCTTACGCTAAAGCCTTACTCGCTACACTCTGGCTAACACTGAAAGACACAGGAAACAGGTTCAAATCCTGCCGTCCCGACCATTTTTAACTATGCGCTTCAATAAGTTATAACATATTCAAGATTTGAAAAGCCAAATAAAAGCCAAAACGAGAAAAATTGCTAGGCGTAGGCAGGCAGTTTTGCCAGCTCTTTGGCGTCCGCTTTACCACTAATCCACTTCCCGTAAATCGTTGCAGTCATCGTCACCGAATGGCCGAGCTGCGCTGCCACGAAATTGATATTTGCCCCCGACATAAGCAACATGGTCGCGTATGTATGGCGGCAATTCTTCGCCGGCCGGTGGCGCATGCCGATCTTTTTTAGCACACGCGTGAATACATACCGCTGCGATTTCTCTGTTTTAAACCCCTCTCCTGATCGGCTCGATGCAAACACGCAGCCGCCTGCCAGGTAAGTAAGCGATTTAGCCACCTGCAGGGCGTGCAGGGCGCGCTCGTTAAGGGCAACATCCCTGGAGCGCGCATTCTTCGTTTGCGTGTTGAGACGCCCCTTTGACTGCGCTTTGGCGACGCGCGCATAAGCTTTGCGCAAATCAATATCCTCCCACCGCAGAGCGAGCGCCTCAGACGCGCGCATTCCGGTGAAGAACTCAAACTCAAAGTACGCCGCATGGATTGCTTCATCGGCGCGATATTGATCGTAGAGCGTCTTAATAATCAGCTCCGCCTCATCGCGCGTGAAAGGATCAACCGGCAGCTTTTGGTGTTTCATATTGCGCAGCTTATCGGCTGGATTTTTATCGATGATCTCATCGACGTGCGCCATTTCAAAAATGCCGCGCAATGGGATGAGCATATTGTTACGAGTTTTTGCGCTGGTCCATTCAATGCTATTCACATCCTTGCGCAATTCGCTGTAGGCGATCGAATCGATCTCGCGCTCGGCGTAGAGCGGCATCCAATACCGATTAATGGCCTTGCGGTATTCATCGCGAGTCGCTGCGCTGACCTCTATCGCATCAAGCCAATCCTGCGCAATGCGTCCGAACATTGGCGCAGTCCCCATTGTTTCAACGCGCTTGCTGTGCGGGAAATATTTTTTGTAGTCGCTCAGCGTGAAATTTTTGAATCTAATTCGCTGTGCTATTTCACTGCGTAGATTGCCGGCTCTTTCGATGTTTTTCGGTGTTGCCGGATACGCGTACGTTTCGCGGCACCGCTCGCCGTTCCAGCTGAAGCGGATGACGATTCGATCACCTTCGACCGAGACTCCATCAGGGAATTGCGTTGCTTTTCTACCCATGAATCCCACCCGCTGCGACTGTAAAAAATACGACCATTTTGCTTTACCCACACCTCACCTTCGGGAATCAGCCCTCGCTGCCTTTGTGCTTCGAGAGAGCGGGGTGACAACCCAACATCTTTGGCAAACTCTTTTTCTGTTACATGATCAACAGCGCGGACAGCTTCGCTCATCACAAAACCCTCAAGCTCATAAATGTATCAATTTTCTAAACTAACGAGAGCGGCATATATTTTCTGCGCTGTCGTTTCTTGCGATTAGGTGGCACAGGGATCGCTTTGTTGTAACGCGGTCGCAGCTGCTCGTAGTAATGCAGTTCGATCGCATCCATATCTTTCGCGTCCACTTCATGAATTACATACGCATCCCATTTTTTTCGCGGGTCAATGCGATGCGCCTGCAGCCTTGCGTAAACCGAAGTTGATTGGCCGACGTATACAACTTCGCCTTCATACAGCAGAAAGTAGATACAGGCTTTTGAAAGCGTGTTGATGTGCGCTGCGTTATCCAGCAAATCGGTCAGCACGTCCGCAGCCTCGGATATTTTGTAAAGACGCACTATTTTCGGCTGACCACTCATCACCCACCTCAACAAATATTCAAATGCGTTTGGTTGCTACTCACCCGATGCGGCGGCGATGGCTGCGTCGATAAACTCAATAGCCGGCGTGATGATTTCATCGTAAAATCTATCCATTGCTTCATGCCACCCGTAAGCCATTGCTTCATATCTGTCAGTGATGCAGCGTCTTCCAATCCGCACCCCATGCCTTGACTGTGATATTCAATACCATCCCATTCGAGAATTTCTTTTAATTGCTTTAACTGCCCAGCATCGCGCACAGTCTCAGCCTCCACGATGGGTGGGCAATCAGGGCAATCCACACCACCTTCATCTGGGCTGTAATAGCTCGGACCTCCTATTATTCCGTGGCCGTTACATGTTGCGCATTTGGAAGCCTCACCACCAACGACAGTGGGCGAGGGGGCGAGCATCCTTTCGACGACCGGTGTAAGTACCGTTCCGAGATTTTCATACTGATCGCCTTTGACTGTAAATGATTCCAATCCGTGCATAAGCTCTGCCGCTATTTCATTTGCCCAGTATTCCACGGCCTCCTGCCCACTCGGCTGCGGGGCTATGCTGCTTATTACAGGGGCATACCCTATTGAGTTCAGCTTCTCCATCACCGGTACAATTGCATCTTTATGCACGGTTAAAACTAACCCCGCGTAATCACTCATGCTCATTCCTCGCTGGCGCTAACTTGCGGCGCATTGGCAAAAATTCGCACATGTAGTTCATCCCTATCGCAATAGGGACAACCTTTTCCCACGTTTCGGCGTCGTCCATTAGCGTCTCATCGTTGCGATCAATAATTTCACCGCGCTTCAATAGGCGATAGGTGGTGCTAACTATTTCGCCCATCATTCATTCCTCGCTGGCTGGGGGTGCTATCACCACAAATCTTCACTGAATAAATATTTCTTTGGCTCTCCGATCGTCGGTTGCTTAATCTGTCGAACATGCAAAAACGCTTTGCGACGATTAAGAAAAACGCCCTTGTCGGTATAAAACCCCTGTTGCTCGCCGTTCGCTTCCAAGCCGATCTCGCCCGCCGTTTTTCCTGTAACCTCCGCGAAGTACCAAAAGCAATGGCAGTGCCTGTTCGGTGCCGGTAATCGCACTTCAATATGGTCACCGAACTTCACAGCAACGCCGACTATCACTGATCGCTCTCCTGACGCGCAGAGGGAGCGGCGTTGAGCAATCCATGTTTTTCAAACATGATGCCTATAGTGGCCCAAGCCGTTCTATAGCCAACATTCCACGTCGTTGAGCTATCAATCCCGCGTTCGCTTGGATCTTGTTGAATCCAATTTAAAATGTCATCCGGCACGCCATGCGCTGCGGTGGTGGCGGCTGTTTCACATTCGATAAGCTGCACCAATTTTTCTAGGATGTTGCGCACCTTTATTGATGTTGGGAATTGTGCTTTTATTCCGTTAGCATCCCCATCAGATATAATTTCTTTTGCTTCATCTAATGTTTGCTTTATCTGCGCATCACCCTGTGGCCGGCTCTCGGTGGGGGAGGCGTAGAGCGGTGCCCATGCGCCTGATTGTTTGCGCACATCTTCGATATCAACATCAGGGATAATTTTCCCCGGCTCTAGCTCGCCATCTGGATAGCGATATATCCAAGCCACCGGCTGCGGTTCTGGCAGGATGCGGAAATGAGCATATCCCTGAGACGTGGGGATGGAGATATCATAAATATTGGAATCAATAAAATCTTCCGGCACTTCAATCGCTGCGTAGATCG
>Ga0134127_10000322_pt1 | contig 49282 bp, 43 predicted proteins | sample KB31753_FD_96459 | JGI IMG/M metagenome (GOLD analysis project Ga0134127, IMG submission 96459) | Terrestrial soil microbial communities with excess Nitrogen fertilizer from Kellogg Biological Station, Michigan, USA - KB3-175-3 | ecosystem: Environmental > Terrestrial > Soil > Unclassified ...
ACTCCACACTACAGTTCGGGCATTCTTGTGATAGTCCATCTGGTCTCCTGCAGTCCTGAGTCTTCGCAAACCCAGCTTTACAGGTCCCGATCAGATGGACAATCTATTGAAACCTCACACCTAAGGAGCTAGCTTGGGCGTTCCAGGAAGCCGCGACCGCTGAGGATGATGGGAATGCATCGTTCAGCCCGGGCGGCTCGCGTGGCGGACTGCTTCGCAGCAGAGATGTGGAAGCTGAAGGACTTTCTGCGGCCGGGGGTGAGGGCTTCGAAAGCGGCTCGGAGCGTCGCATCACTGTCGAGAAGGGCTTTCAGTTCCTCAGGGACCGGAAATTCAGAAGGCTTCTTGAGCTTCACCTTCTGGCCGGACTCTTCGAGTTCGATGGCTTCGTAGATGTACTTTGCGAGAGTTGATTGCAGAGCAGAGATCTCTTCGACCGAGGTGAATTTGATCCATCGCCCCGACTGTGTGTGCTCGCCTACTTTCTGGAGGATGTGCTTGGAATCCTTCAGCAAAGCGCCTTTGAAGAACGAGAATGCGCAGGACTCCTTAAGCGGGATGATGATGGCGACGTTCTTCTTTTGAAACGTGAAGCACGGCTTGCTCCACTTCAGCTCTTCGGTGAGATCGCAGTCGAGTGCAATCTTCCGGAGATGGTTAATCTCCTTTTGCCACTTTTTCGCGTAGGGGACTTGCATAGGTTCAGGATAAGGGAGCCATTGTTCAAGGACGACTATTTTGCAGCTGCTTTTTGCGCAGTGATCCAGGCGGTGATGCGTTCGTCGAGGACGTCAAGCGGCATTGCGCCAGAGTCGAGGACCTGGTCGTGGAAGGCGCGGATGTCGAACTTGTCGCCGAGTTCCTTTTTTGCCTGGTCGCGGAGTTTGAGAATTTCGAGCTGGCCGATTTTGTAGGCAAGGGCCTGGCCAGGCCATGCGATATAGCGATCAACTTCAGCCTGGACGCTGGTTTCGTCGATGCTCGAGTGGTCGTGAAAGAAGTCCACCATCTGCTGGCGCGTCCAGTGCTGGGAATGGACCCCGGTATCGACGACTAGTCGGATGGCGCGCCAGATATCGCCCTGCAGACGACCGTAGTCGGAGTAGGGATCCTTGTAGAAGCCAACGTCTTTGCCGAGGCGTTCGGCGTAGAGTCCCCAGCCCTCGGCGAATGCTGAGTAGCCGCCGAACTTACGGAAATCGGGCAAACCTTGAAGCTCCCGGGAGATGGAGATTTGCAGATGATGGCCAGGCAGACCCTCGTGATAGGCGATGTTTTCAACCTGATAGAGATCTCGATCGGTGGCGTTATAGGTATTGATGAAAAGACGGCCTGGGCGGCTTCCGTCGGGGGTGCCGGCCTGGTAGTAGGCGGGTGCGGAGGTTTTCTCGAGGTAGTCGGGGACGGGTACAACTTCGAATGGCGTTTTGGGGAGATGACCGAAGAGTTTAGGAAGCTGCGCCTGCATGGGGCCGAGATAGCCGCGATACGTGTCGAGAAGCTGGTCTCGGGAAGTGGCTTTCAGCTTGGGGTTAGATTTGAGACTTGCCTGGAACGACTTCAGATCCTGGAAGCCGAGCTTCTGCGCGATGGCGAGCATCTCGGCCTCGTCCTTCTGGACCTCGTCAAGGCCGATCTGATGGATCTGGTCTGCGGTTAAGTTGGTTGTCGTACTTTCTTTGATTCGGAAACGATAGTAGCGTGCGCCGTCTGGGATCGAAGAGATGCCGGGTTCGGTGCGGCCAGCGGGAATGTACGCCACTTCGAGGAATCGAGCGAAACGCTGATACGCAGGCAGGACCTGTTTGCTGATTGCGGCGAGCATTTCGGTCTTGATGCGGGTCTGTTCGGCGGCTGAGATTGAGTCAGGAAATTTCTTCAGCGGGAGAGCGAGAGGCGAGTCTTCGGGCTTCTGGCTGGCGAGCTGCTTCACGTGATCGAGAGTTTTCTCGAGGAGGTATTTAGGTGGCACGCGTTTGTCGTCGATGCCGAGCGACATGTTGGCGGTGACCTGTTCGAAGGCGTGGGGGATTGCTCGCAGGCGTGCGATCCAGTCGTCATAGTCCTTGGCAGTCGCGAAGCTGAGCTGCGCGACGAGCTGAGGGTAGGTTGCGTAAATGCCGCCCATCTGGTTGACGGGCATCTCCCATTCTTTGAATTCTGCCGATTCCTGGTCTTCGGTGAGGTCGTGAAGGAGGAGTTCGCGACTAACCTGATCCTGGTCGGAGAGGCCGGTGGCGTCGAGGGCTGCAAGTTTGAGCAGCATATCCTGCTCTTCCGCGAGCCAGTCGTTAACGGCTTTCACAGAGTAGTCGGAGATCTGGTCGTTGTAGCGCTTGTCGCCGAGTGAGGAGGCGAATTCGGGCTGACGCTTGAGGGTTTGCTCCCAGTAGTCATGGAAGATGGCGTGGAGGGCGGTGGCTCGGTCCTCAGGGGAAGATGGGGCAGCGCTGGCCCCGAGAAGTTGTCCGGCGAGGTTTCCCGGAAAAGAGAGCAGCGCGGCGGCAAGGAGCACAGCGGATTTGCTCGATCTGGCGCGCGCTCCTGAGCAGATTGAAGAAGGTGTCATTGGCTTGAGTGTAGTGAACAGGGCAGAGGACGGTCCAGTTGCGGGAGCGGGCTCAACCGGTGAATGGCACGCCTTTTTCGAGCAGCCGGTAAAGTGTGGAGCGGCTGATTCCGAGCTGGCGGGCGGCGCGGAGCTTGTTTCCGCGGTTGAGATGGAGAACATGGAGGATGTGGTGGTGGATCACGGCGTCCAGATTCCGGGGCTCCGGTCCCCGAATCAGAGGCGGATCGGGAGAATGGGCGGCAGGGATAGCCAGATCTTCGGCTCGAATAATGCCATTGGAGCATTCGATTACGGCGGATTCGAGGATGCTCGAGAGTTCGCGGAGATTGCCGGGCCAGGGGTGCTTGAGGAGTTGCGTGACCGCGCCCGCGGTGAGGATGATTGGCGGCAGATGATAGCTCGCTGAGTGGCGCTCCAGGAATAGATTTGCAAGCGGGATTATGTCGTCCTTGCGCTCCCGAAGCGGGGGGATGGGGAGCCGTACGGAGGTGAGACGAAGGGCCAGTTCGGTCAGAAATCGGCCATTGCGCGAAATTTCGCAGATGGAGGATTCAGAAGAGGCAACGATGGCCAATTTGCCTGGTTGTCGAAAATCGATCTCTTTCAAACTGCGAAGTAGAAGGTCCTGGCCCGGTGCGGCGAGGAGATCGACACGATCGAGAAACACAAATCCGGCAAGAAAATGGGGGTAGGTTCGAGAGAGCAGCCAGCTTCGGGCGTCGCACCGAATGAATCCCCATTGCAGAATCTCCGGATGACGCGCGGCGTAACGCTGATAGAGGAGGCGAGAGAGAGCATGCTTACCGGCGCCAGACTCGCCTTCGATGGTTGCGATGCGAAGGTGGGGTCCGACGATGCTGACCTGATCGAGCAGCTTGCGCATGGAAAAACTGGCGACTACAAAACGATCGTCTCCCTCGCGAATAAACCCATCTTCGGCCACCTGGTTCCGCAGTTCGGCTGTGGCGATGTTCTGTGGGTACATTTCGGTCCCCTGTATGACTGCCTCAAAAGGTCCAATCGACTGCACTGAGTTCATCGGCGGAAATCGGCAACCTATGAAGAGTATCGGGGGCGATCTAGTTGGAAGATCGCGGTTGGAGATGGGGCTAATGGTCTGCGCGCCGCGGGACATCGTATACTTAAAGCATGTCGGTCGTGCGCAACATCGCCGCAATCGCCAAGGGCATGAGCGTCACCTTTGGAGAGATGCTGCAGCCCACCCAGGTGGAAAACTATCCTGACGGCCCGGGGCCAATGCGCGGTGCGAAGTTCGAGGAGCGATTCCGTGGAGCGCACGTTCTCCAACGAGATGAAAACGGTCTTGAGAAATGCGTCGCCTGCTTCTTGTGCGCGGCGGCTTGCCCTGCGAACTGCATCTACATCGAAGCCGCGGAGAACACCGAGGAGCAGCGGATCTCATCGTCCGAGCGGTATGCCAAGGTATACAACATCGACTACAACCGCTGTATTTTCTGCGGGTACTGCGTTGAGGCCTGCCCGACGGATGCGATTACGCATGGCCACGGGTTTGAGCTGGCAACTCTGAACGCAACGAACCTGGTGATGCGCAAAGAAGACATGCTGCTGCCGGTCAATGCGATTGCGCCAGCGAAGTAGGGCAATTCAGGTAATTTCCTCCTGTCACTGTTCTGGAATTGCTGTGGTGACAGCTACACCGCGGACTGCTCAAGCAGGCAGTTTGAGGAAATACGGCTCGGTGTGATTCGGGCCCTCATTCTTGTGTGACCTGCGGCGGTTGGCAACTCGTAACTGCCTCTCCAGCCAAGGATTCTCGCAGTTCGCTGCGGCGTTGCAAGTCGCTGCGGCCTAACCCCCGTACAATCATCAAATAGACATGACATCACGCCAACATCCCCTCATGGAAATTCTTAAGAAGCGTATCGCCATCATTGATGGCGCGATGGGTACTACGATTCGTACGTACGGCATGACGGAGTCCGATATTCGCGGCGAGCGATTCAAAGATTCAAAGAAGGACCTGCTGAACAACGGAGATTTGTTTTCGCTGACACAGCCGCAGATGATCGGCGATATTCATCGGCGGTTTCTGGAGGCGGGGGCGGACATTCTGGAGACGAATACGTTTGGCGCGACGACCATTGCGCAGAGCGAGTTCTTTGTGGATGACCCGAGGGAGCACGGGGGAAGGAAGGATCCGGCGTTTTATCAGAATGTGATTGAGGATCCGTACCTGAAGAAGCTTGCCTGGGAGATCAACGAGACTTCGGCGCGGCAGTGTCGCGAGTGGGCGGACCGAGTTGGGAAAGAGACGGGGCGGCCGCGTTTTGTGGCCGGGGCGATAGGGCCGCTGACCGTGTCACTCTCCAACTCTCCCGATGCGAATGATCCGGGGTTCCGTTCGGTAACGTTCGATCAAGTGAAGACGGCCTACGCCGAGCAGGTGCGGGCGCTGATCGCCGGCGGCGTAGATTTTCTGCTGGTCGAAACTATCTTCGACTCGCTGAATGCAAAGGCGGCGCTCGTGGCTAGTCGCGAGGTTTTCGATGAAGACAAGATCGAGCTGCCGGTGATGATTTCAGCGGCAGTGGGGCGCGGCGGAGAGACGCTGATATCGGCCCAGACCACAGAGGCTTTCTGGAACGCTGTGGAGCACGTTAAGCCGTTGTCTGTTGGGCTTAACTGCTCGCTGGGACCGGATCTGATGTATCCGTTTCTGGAAGAGCTGTCAGAGAAAGCGAACGTAGCGATCTCGTGCTATCCCAATGCGGGGCTGCCGAACCCTCTATCTCCGACGGGGTTCAACTTTGGGCCGGAGGACATGGCGAAGTACCTGAGTGAGTTTGCGAAAGCGGGACTGATCAATATCGCGGGCGGATGCTGCGGGAATACACCGGAGCATATTGCGGCGATAGCGAAAGCGCTGGAGGGATTGCCTCCTCGGAAGTGGGGCAGGGAAGATGCTGTCGAGGTGGCGGCATGAAGCCTCTTCGCCTATCGGGTTCGCAGCCGTTCACACAGCAGCAGGGTGTGTTCATCATGATTGGCGAGCGGACCAACGTTGCGGGTTCGCCGAAATTCGCGCGGCTCATCAAGGATGGCAGGTACGAAGAAGCCGTGAGCGTTGCGCGCCAACAGGTGGAGAGCGGCGCAAATGTGCTCGATATATGCATGGACGAGGGCATGATTGATGGTGTTGCAGCGATGACGCGGTTTCTGCAGCTGCTTGCCAGCGAGCCCGAGGTGGCCAAGGTTCCCTTCATGGTCGACTCGTCAAACTGGGCGGTACTGGAAGCCGGGCTGAAGTGTTTGCAGGGTAAGGGCATTGTGAATTCGATTTCGCTGAAGGAGGGCGAAAAGGCGTTCTGCGATCATGCGGCGACGATCCTCAAATACGGCGCTGCAGCTGTGGTGATGGCCTTCGACGAGAAAGGGCAGGCGGCTGATTACGAAGAAAAGACCCGCGTTTGTGAACGTGCTTACCGGATCCTGGTTGACAGGGTTGGTCTTCCCGCTGAAGACATCATCTTTGATCCCAATATCCTTACGGTTGCGACGGGGATGGAAGAGCACAACAACTACGCCGTTGACTTCATCCGCGCGACAAGGTGGATCAAGGAGAATCTGCCGAATGCGAAGGTGAGCGGCGGAGTCTCAAATATCTCGTTCAGCTTTCGCGGCAACAATCGTGTTCGGGAAGCAATGCACGCAGCATTTCTGTATCACGCGATCAATGCCGGGCTGGATATGGGCATTGTGAACGCGGGAATGCTCGAGGTGTACGAAGAGATCGAGCCGAAGCTGAAGGAATTGGTCGAAGATGTATTGCTGAACCGCCGACCGGATGCGACGGAGCGGCTCGTTGACTACGGCGAAACACTGAAGAGCGTGGGTGCTGTCGTCACGGAAAAGAAGGAAGAGGAGTGGCGTCAAAGCTCGGTTGAGGACCGGCTGACTCATGCGCTGGTGAAAGGAATCGATAACTACATCGAAACGGACACGGAAGAGGCGCGCGCGAAGCTGGGCCGGCCGCTGCTTGTGATTGAGGGACCGCTGATGGCAGGCATGAGTGTGGTCGGTGATCTGTTTGGCGCCGGCAAGATGTTTCTGCCGCAGGTGGTGAAGTCGGCACGCGTCATGAAGAAGGCTGTCGCGTATCTGACGCCGTTCATGGAAGCGGAAAAGGCTGCGCTGGTTGCGGCCGGACACGAGGTGAAGGCTCAGGGAAAGATCGTGCTGGCGACGGTGAAGGGCGATGTGCACGACATTGGGAAGAACATCGTGGGTGTCGTGCTGGCCTGTAACAACTACGAAGTGATCGACATGGGCGTCATGGTTCCAGCAGAGAAAATCCTGGAGCGCGCGAAGGAGGTAAAGGCGGACATCATCGGACTGAGTGGACTAATTACGCCGTCCCTTGAGGAAATGGTTCACGTTGCTCGTGAGATGGAACGGCAACAGTTCAAGCTGCCGCTGCTCATCGGCGGAGCCACGACAAGCAGGGCGCATACAGCAGTGAAGATTGCGCCTCACTACAACGGACCTGTGGTGCATATTGTGGACGCGAGCAGAGCGGTGCCTGTGACAACAAGTCTGCTGAGCGAGGAGAACAGAGAAGACTTTGTTGCACATCATCGAGCCGAGTATGAAGCAGTGCGCAAGGCGCACGCCGCGCCGCAGGTGAAGACGATTGCTCTGGATGAGGCACGCAAGCGAAGGACACGAATCGACTGGAGAGCAGAGGATGTTGCGCAGCCGGAGTTCACGGGCGTTAGGGTGCTAAATGACTTTCCATTGACGACCCTGCGGGAGTTTATCGATTGGTCGCCGTTCTTCCATGCTTGGGAGTTGAAAGGCGTATATCCGCGCATTCTGGATGATGAGAAGCAGGGAACGCAGGCCAGGCTGCTATTCAATGAGGCAAATGCGCTTCTCGACAGGATTATTGATGAGGGGCTGCTGAGCGCGCGCGCGGTGTACGGATTGTTTCCCGCATACGCGACTGGTGATGATGTGGAACTGTTCGCGGATGACTCGCAGACACAGCAGCTTCCGACTCTGCACTTCCTGCGGCAGCAGGCGAATCGCGAAGGCAGCGAGCCGTGCCGGTCGCTGGCGGACTTCGTGGCGCCGCGTGAGACGGGCCTGTGCGATCACGTGGGAGCTTTTGCGGTAACCACGGGAATCGGACTGAAGGAATTGGCAGACCAGTTCCGCGCGAAGCACGATGACTATAACGCGATCATGGCGGAGGCGCTTGCCGACCGTCTAGCCGAGGCATTTGCAGAGTGCCTTCACAAGCAGGTGCGCGATGAGTGGGGTTACGGGCGAAGCGAGAAGCTCAGCATTGACGACCTTATTCACGAGAAGTATCGCGGAGTCCGCCCCGCGCCAGGCTATCCGGCCTGTCCGGACCACACGGAGAAGGGAGCGATCTGGCAGCTGCTGGATGTCGAAGAGAACACCAGCATCAAGCTGACGGAATCTTTCGCAATGTGGCCAGGATCCAGCATTAGTGGTCTTTACTTCGCGCACCCTCAGTCGCGATATTTCACGCTGGGCAAGATCGATCGTGAACAGGTTGCCGATTATGCGGAACGCAAGGGAATGAGCGTGGCCGAGGTGGAGCGATGGCTGGCGCCTAATCTGAATTATGATTCCGGGCGTTGATCAGCGTCGCGCTTTTCGGTGCTGTGGCGTGAATCACATCCCGCCGGTGCGCGGATGATTGAACCTGTCTGTCGCTGGATAGTTAGATGTTGAACGATGAGACTAAACCTGCCGTCCATCGGGATGGGAGGGTTCACGTGCGGGTGAGGTTGAAAATGTTTGCGGCTTTGATTCTGGCAAGTTCACTTATGTGTGCATGCGGCGGCGGCAATGCAAGTGCGAGTAACGTAGGCAATCTCCCGGCTGAGCAGAGTGCAGCGACGCCCACTGTGACCACAACGCCTGCGCAAAATGGCGCGACAGTGGTCTCGCTTGCTGACAGCACGAGCGGGACAACGATCTATTTCACGTTGGACGATTCGACCCCGACACGCACTTCGATGCAGTACTTCGCTCCGTTCCTTGTTGCTTCGAACATGACCGTGAAGGCGATTGCGTCAGCGCCGGGCTACCTGAACAGCTCTGTCGTATCGAAGGGCTTTGCGCCGAACATTGCGTCGGGCGCGCTGGTGTGGAGCGACGAGTTCAGCAATCCCGGAACATCCACCGCGCTCGCTGATTCCAAAACCTGGACTTACGATACGGGATTCCGATGCTGCGGGAATAACGAGTTAGAAACGTACTGTGCGGCTGGCTCTGCAACAGCTCCGTGCGATCCCTCCAATCCGAATGCGTACATAGACGCAGGCGGTGTATTGCACGTTATGGGGCGTAAACTTTCGAGCACCACTTACACATCGGCGCGGTTGAAGACCCAAGGCATGTTCAGCTTTATGTACGGTCGCGTCGAGGCCCGGATGAAGCTGCCTGAGAGCCAGGGAATGTGGCCCGCATTCTGGTTACTGGGCAATAACATTACTACCGTGAGTTGGCCGGCTTGCGGCGAACTCGACGTGATGGAGCATATCGACGGCAGCAATCCGCCGTTCTCTGCAGGCGAGCAGCCAGCGGGATACGACTGGATTGCAGGTTCCGTACACGGTGGGAGCACGAGTGCTCATCTCGATGGAACGGACAAGTATCATCCTTCTGGCTTTTCGGCGGCTGACTGGCACATCTACGGGATGATCTGGACGAAAGGGCAGGTCCAGTTCTACGTGGATGATCCAGCGAACATTTATGTCACGTTCACGCCGGCGAACTTTGGGAATCCGTGGCCATTTGACGCAGGTCCGCAGTTCATCATTCTGAATCTTGCGATCGGTGGTGATTGGCCAGGTAATCCTGATGCGACGACGGCGTTTCCGGGTGATATGCAGGTGGATTACGTAAGGGTCTACACGAACTGAATCTTCTTTGTGGCTGTAAATCTCGGGACCGTGAAGTGCCACACTCGGGATGTTATTCTTGCGCCTGTTATGACACGTGTATCGATTTGCGTCCTTTGTTTGCTTCTGGGATTTAGCGGTGTGACTTTCGGCCAGGATTCGAGTGCGGCTCGGGTCCGCGTAGCTTCGCCGGATGGGAACATTGTCTTTCTTCTGGCGGATGCTCCGACGACTAAGGTCAAGGAGCCGAAGAGTGACGGGATCCGCTACTCGGTGGATTTTCGCGGCAAGTGGCTCATTGATGAGAGCGCGCTAGGGCTGAAGCTGCAGGGCGCGCGAGCAATTGGTCCGGGCATGCACAAGGTCGCGGTGCATACTGGCCAGCATGACGACACGTACACAATTCCGGTGGGTAAGACGAGCGCGGTGCGCGATCATTACAACTCCGTTGTGGTGGATCTCGCCGACAACGCCGGACGGAAGATGTCAATTGAGGTCCGCGCGTACGATGATGGAGTTGCCTTCCGTTATGTTCTTCCGGGAGAGGCGAGCGCGAAGACTGTGCGGGTCGAGCGGGAATTGACGGAGTTCAATTACCCAAAAGACGCGACTCTCTACCCGCTGATCGTAGATGGATTTCAGTCTTCTTACGAGGACGAGTACCAACAGCGACAGGTTAATGGGATTCATCACGACTGGTTGATTGCGTTACCGCTGCTCGCGGAGGTTCCGGGCGCAGGCTGGGTTGCTGTGACTGAGGCTGATATCGAGAACTACGCAGGCATGTATCTGCGCAAGGGCGAAGCGCGGTTTGGCTTGAAAGCCGAACTATCGCCGCGAGTCGATGATAAGAGCATTGCTGTAGAAACGAATGCGCCGGTGACGACTCCATGGCGCGTGTTGATGATTGGCGATGAGCCTGGTCGGCTGATTGAGTCGAATATTGTGCTGAACCTGAATCCGCCTTCGAAGATCACGGACACTTCGTGGATCACGGCGGGCAAATCGGCCTGGGACTGGTGGTCAGGAGAAGCTGCGCCGAGCGTGAGCTTCAAGCCTGGTATGAATACGGCGACGATGAAGCACTATATCGACTTCGCGTCGAGCTCGGGCTTCAATTACATGCTGATCGATGCGGGATGGGCGCTCGCGAATCGGAAAGGACCGGAAGATTACGCAGCGGTTGCGGATATTACGAAAATCGATCCACAGATCGATATGCCGGAATTGCTGAGGTATGCCAAAGAGAAGAATGTACGGATATGGCTGTGGTCGCATTGGACGTCAGTGGACAAGTACATGGAACAGGCGTTTCCGCTGTTTGAGCAGTGGGGAATCGCAGGCGTGAAGATCGACTTCATGGACCGCGATGATCAGCAGATGACTGCGTGGTACAGGCACGTTGCGGAACTGGCGGCGCAGCATCATCTGATGATCGATTTTCATGGGGCATTCAAGCCTGACGGTCTGCGGCGCACGTGGCCGAATGTGGTGACGCGTGAAGGCGTCATGGGGAAGGAATATCTGAAGTGGAGTGGACGAACGACTCCGGTGCACAATACGACTCTGCCGTTTACGCGAATGCTTGCGGGTCCGCTGGATTACACTCCGGGAGCTTTCGGAAATGCCACGAGAGCGGAGTTTGTGGCGCGGGACAAGGAGCCGATGGCGCCGAATACGCGGGCACATGAACTGGCGCTGTATGTTGTGCTGGAGAGTCCGCTGATGATGGTGTCGGATTATCCGGAACACTATGCGGGGCAGCACGATTTTGAGTTCATCAAGCAGGTTCCTGTGACCTGGGATGAAGTTCGCGTCCTCAACGGACGGCCGATGGAGAACATTACCGTTGCTCGCCGGAGCGGCAAGGATTGGTACGTTGGATCGATTACAAATTGGGATCCACGGACCGTGAAGGTTCCGCTGGATTTTCTGGGCGAAGGAAAATACACAGCCGAGATCTATGCTGATGCATCGGATGCTGGAACAGATGCGAAGCACACAGAATTTACAAAGAAGACAGTGGATCGCGATACCGTTCTGGAAGTGAATATGGCTCCAGGGGGCGGGAATGCGATCTGGATACACGCGGAGTGAAGAGCGGGTTCGCGCGCTTCACTCCGGACTGTTTGATTCGGTTTGCTGATGCTGTTAATCGCGGCGAGCTGCGAGCCAGGTGATGAAAGCGCCTGTGAGCATTCCGGCAGCAAAGATAACGCCGGCCGACTCAACGGGTTTGCGGCGCATCATGCGCTTTCCGTCGCTGATCATGTCTTCGGTTGCGTGGCGACCTTGTTCTACTGCTTTGACTGCCGTTTTGAATCCGTCTTCGACGGCTTGCGTGACGGTTGTCGAGAGCCGGGAAACCTCTCGATATACTTCATCGATTGACGGCACTTTTTCCAAAAGGTCTGAAGCCATAATGTTCTCTCTCCTTAGGGTCGCTAAAATTGTAAGCCCGAAAAGCTTTTATCTAGAGTGCAGCCGTTCACCGGCGCCTTTTTGTTGAGATGTGATCCTCGATGCAGTTGTTGCACCTCCGGAGCGAGCGAACGAGGGAAACAGAGCTTTTCCGGGCTGGAATTGATCCATTCAAACGGAATAGCTCTCCATTCGCTGTAATGCAACTTGCGCCGTTTGTGCGCCTGTGATAAAAACAAGTCATTCATGTTTGCCCCCAAAGGGCAAGCCTGAGTTTCATGCAGAGTGGCTGAGGGACGAGCCCTGTGACGCCACGACAACCTGCCCGCGCAAAACGGGAGTATGGTGTCAACTCTTGCCCGGAGACGGGGAACATGAGATTCGGGGGCTGCTTCAGCACTCATTGCTTTAGCAGCTTCGCAGGCAGTTTCGAGTCATTTCACGTTCACTTCTTTCTGGGCACGTCACGCGCTCGCGCTTCTCGTGTCACTCGCGAACACAGCGAGGGACCTTTGACGACTGCGTATTGGTTGCGATGTCGGGAATGCGGCAAGACCTATGGTCATCAGCCGCTTTCGATCTGCGATGAGTGCTTTTCCCCGCTCGAGGTGGCCTACGACCTTGATTACGCGAAGACCCGGTTTACACGCGAGACGATTTCCCAAGGGCCGCTGAACATGTGGCGCTACCAGGCGCTGCTGCCTGTGAAGGACAGCTATGTTCCGCAGACGCCTTCGGGTCTGACGCCGCTGGTGAAGGCTCCGCGGCTGGGAGCGCAATTTGGCGCGAAGAATCTCTACATCAAGAACGATGCCGTCTGCATGCCTACGCTGAGCTTTAAAGATCGCGTGGTGGCAGTTGCGCTGGCCAATGCGCAGGATTTCGGGTTCGACACGGTCGGGTGCTCGTCGACTGGGAACCTGGCGAACGCTGTTGCGGCCCACGCGGCGCGGCTGGGATTGAAGACGTACATCCTGGTTCCATCGGATCTGGAGCCAGCGAAGATTCTGAACACGCAGGTCTACGGCGCGACGCTGGTGCGCGTTGATGGGAACTACGATCATGTGAACCGGCTCTCGTCGCAGATTGCTGATCGATACAACTGGGGATTTGTGAATGTAAACCTTCGGCCCTACTACGCTGAGGGATCGAAGACGGTGGGCTATGAAATCGCAGAGCAGCTTGGCTGGCGGTTGCCAGACAATGTGGTTGTACCGATGGCGGGCGGCTCGCTGATTACGAAAATCCGCAAGGCGTTCAACGAGCTGATCGAACTCGGCCTGGTGGAAGAGAAGCCGGTGAAGTTTTTTGGCGCGCAGGCGACTGGTTGCTCGCCGATTGCGAAAGCGGTGAAGAACGATACCGACGTGATTGAGCCGCAAAGGCCGAGCACCATTGCGCGTTCACTGGCGATCGGCAATCCTGCGGATGGAATCTATGCGTCGCGCGTAATTCGCGGAACAGGCGGCTGGGCCGAGGATGTTTCGGACGTGGAGATTGTTTCGGCGATCCAGGAATTGGCGGAGACCGAAGGCATTTTCACCGAGACTGCGGGCGGCGTGACAACAGCGGTGACAGCGCGGTTGTATGCGCATGGTCGCATCAAGCCGGATGAACTGACGGTTACGTGCATCACGGGCAACGGGCTGAAGACGACCGATTGCCTGAGTGGGGCGTACGACCAGAGCAAGGCTATTCGTCCGCGGCTCGCGGATTTTGAGACCTTTGTGGAAGAACAGAATGCAGCAAGCCAGGGGTTGAGCCTGGCGGGAGAAAGCTATGGCAGTTAGAGTCCTGTTGCCCAACGCATTTCAAAAGCACACGAACAACGTGAAGGAGATTTCGAGTTCGGCATCGAATCTGCCGGAGCTCGTTACCGACATTGAGGGCAGGTTTCCGGCGCTGCGGCAGCATCTGCGCGGAGATGATGGGCAGATTCGGCGGTTCATCAATTTTTACGTCAATGAAGAAGACATCCGTTTTCTGGGGAATGAGAAGTACGCGTTCCAGGAAGGGGATGAAGTGCTGGTGATCCCCTCGATTGCGGGTGGATGCTGCTGAGGTTTCAGTAGTACATGGCGTGCGCGGCCTCAGGGCCGCGCATTTTTTTCGGGCGGCTGCCGGGTCTTACGGGAGCGCGTGATTGGATCAGGATCAGTGGTTAGTTGCCAGTTTGCCAGCAGTTGGTGCTCGTAGAGGGTAGTACCCCCACCACGTTCCTATTGTTTTCAGTGAGTTAGAGACAGTTCAGTCTCGTAAGTAGATGAGCGTAAATGAGTTAAGTTGTAAATTGGTGCAAATACAGGTACTTAGGGCAAAGCGGACTTTGGGCAGAGGTACGGTATCGGGACCACAGGGCAAATTCACGCCGAAAGACCCGGGGGTTGGCGGCATCAGAAGAGAACGTTTCGTCTCTCAGCGAGTCAGCGGCGCTTCGCCCCATAGCCAGTCAGCGAGTCAGCGGGCTTCGCGCTATAGCGAGGCAGCGGCTTTGCCCGATGGCAAGTGGGCAGCTGGCGGTGCTTAGCCACAATTCTTCGAGTCAGCGGATTCCGAAACGATTTCTGGTAGCAGAATCATTGTGCGACGGAACCGCAAAACAGCATGCAAGGTTGAAGGTGCGATTTTACGGAGTGGAATTAGGAGATTAGCGGCGACAGAGACACCGGCGGCTGAGGCGGAGGGTGATCGAGAGAGCCCCGTGCACAGGCGGGGCTTTTTCAATTGAAATGTGTTTGACATGAGGGGGTGTATGAGGCAGACTGGCGACAGTTTTCCTGCTGTTGACACCCTTGTCAGATCCCGTTGTGTCCCACAGCCATTTGTGGCTTTCGCTCTGCTCGACTGGATGGTTTGGTGCGAGACAGAGCCCTACTGTGCATTGCGAAGACAATGCGGAGGTCGTACGAAGCGATGAAGGTTTTCCATTCCCCCATGCGGTTGCTGCTCCTGGCCAGTGTTTTTGCATCCACAGTTGAATTGAATGCGCAGAATACGCAACAGCTCTTCACTCCTCTGAACGTGAGGCTTTCGCAAGCTGGAGCGGGATACGGCGAGAGCCAGGTGATTTTCAATTCGAACACGTTGAATCTGGACTGCTCGCAGACGACGGCGCCGATTGCTTATCTCTCATCGGCGGCGAGCACGTCTCCGGCGAATAGTTCGGGGAACATTCTTGTAGATAACAACGTGAACGTTACTAATTTGACAAACGGTAACGGGCCGGTGAATGTCTGCAAAGGCGGAGTGAATACTTCATCGATCGGACCTTTTGAGAATTGCTTTACGAGCAGTTATCAGAGCGCGGCGAGCGCGGGAAATCTGACGGGACAGAACCCGGACTCATTCGTTGCGTCGGGCGGAGTTGCGCCGATCGATATCAGCGGGTTGTTGATTGCCAACTCGGCGCAGCAGATCAAGATCGACCTGGTGGATGAAGGCGGGTATGTTGCGAATTCGAGTGTGTATCTGAATACGAATTGCACGCTGGGCGGCGTTACGGGTCCGGCGACGATTTCAGGGAATACGATTCCGGCTTCGAATCCTACGCAGCAGCAGCTGAGTCAGGATTTCAATTTCAATACGGGGACCGATAAGATCATCGATTTCAAGTACGATCTGACCGGAGCTGAGTCGTCTGGATCGCTGACGATCAATGCGGACGGAGTGAATCCGATTGTGAGCGATTCGCCGCTCGATCCGGTGATCGATTATCCGACGAGGGTGTCGGGAACGCCGTTTTCGACTTCGATTTGTCTGGTACATGACGGTGAGGTTGTGGATGGCAATGCGGTTTGCAAGCTCTATACGTTGACGTGTACGACGGGGACAGGGTCAAACGCAACCGGAGCGCAGTGTCCCGCGTCGAGTGCTTCGAATGAGGTGCTGCAGGATATCTTCGACGGGCCCACATTCGATCTGAATGACATTTTGACACCGGGGGGACAGACTTTCCACGAAGGCATCGGGTTTCTGATGGCGAGCGAGGGCTGGGAGGGAGGTCCTTGCACCTTCGATCCGGCGTCGTCTCTGCAAGCGCTGCCTTGCCCGCAGAACCTGATGACCAGTTTCACGGGGCCGGGTCTGTTTACCTCAACTGGGCAGACAACTCGGCCGAATTCGACGTTCATTTCGATCGCGAAGGTTCCCGAGGATTTGACGACTGTGATGGTGACGGACAGTTCGGGGAATCCTGTGACGGTGGGTCCGGGCAACTGGATCAACAATGCAAATCCATATGTGAAGCTGTCGAGCCAGGCGCCGAATCTTGTTGGGACGGGGTTGCCGGGCGCGGCGACTTTCGTGCCGTCGCCGATCAAGAGCATCACGTTTGGTGTTTCGGCGGCGAACAGCGTGCCGGTGCCTGGGACTGCAATCCCCGGCGAAACCACTGTTACGAATCCTTCCGATTGCCTGGATCCAGCGGCGACGACATTCACGACGCCTGTTCAACAGCTCGTCGGGCTGAATGAGGGCGCAACCCTTGTGCACTACTATGCGCAGGATTGCGCGGGGACTCAGGAACTGAAGTTTACAAAAGACCAGTCAGGCAGCTATTCGACGGGCTTCTATACGTTCCCCATCAATGTGGATACGGCGGCGCCGGTGATTGCTACGGGTCCGACGCTTTCGCCGGCTGGTCCTTACTACCAGGGGGAGACGGTGACGGCGACGTTCCAGTGCACAGACGCGCTGTCGGGCATTGTCCAGTGCGGAGGACAGAATTATGAGTCGGGTGTGGCGGATACGGGAACGCTAACGGCAAGCGTGCCGACGACGGGATCGGGTTCGCAGACGTTTACGGTTGTGGCCAAGGATGCTGCAGGGAACCAGACATCGCAGTCGGTGACATACCAGGTGCAGAGCGTCGACGCGCAAGTGCAGCTGAGCATTTCGCCTTTGACGGTGACTTACCCGCTGGGGACGAATCTGACGGTGAAGGTGGCGAAAATCAACGGCTTCGTTCCGAGCGGGACGGTTCAGATTCAAGACAACGGATCGCCGGTGGCGACACTGACGTTGAGCAAAGGGGCAGCCTACTACTACCTGAAGGGGCTTTCCGCAGGGACGCACCAGTTGACGGCGTTCTATTCCGGAGATGCGCATAATGCGGCGGGCACGTCGGCGGCGGTTGCGCTGAAGGTGTTGCCGGTGCCGGTGACGCTGGCGCTGAGCTGCTGGAATACGCCATATCCGTATGGCGCGGATTTCCAGTGCGCGGTGAATGCTAGTTCGAATGCAGGCGCTCCGCTCGGGTCGATCACATATGTCTACGATGGACAACCTGCAGTAACGGTTCCGCTGGTCTCGGGCGCTGCGACGATCAAGATTGCAAAGCCGCCGGTGGGATCGCACAGCCTATCTGTGAGCTACGCTGCGCAGACGAACTACGCGGCGGCTGGGCCGAAAGTGCAGAGCTTCAGCGTCACGCCTGCTCCTGTGATCGTGCAGTTCACGCCATCGGCATGGTATGTCACCGGAGGAAACCTGACGTTGACGGCGGCTGTGCAGTCGTCGAGCGCCGGGGCGCCGAACGCAACAGGTTCGGTCACCTTCAAGCGGGGAACGACGGTTCTGGGTACGTCTCCTGTGAACGCGTCGGGGGTCGCTGCGATCACGATTGCCGCATCCACGCTGCCGAATGGGAATGATGTTCTGACGGCGACGTACAGCGGTGGAACGAACTACGCCACGGGAAGCACGTCGATCACGGTTCAAGTGGCGCACTAATCGGCGGCTGGGAATCTGCTGACCATGTGGGTACACACCTCAGGCTGTGTACCCATTGCGGAATACTACGAATCCCCCAGTGGATGGGACAATATGCCCCCACTGGAATACGAAGGTATGCCGACCTTATCCGACGGAATCCCGCCACTCTGCAGGGAATGCTGTGAAACAGCATCATCTAGTCCCTGAATCTGACAATTTCTTGGCCTCAGTGTCTCAGTCGCCGGTGACTCACCAACCGCGCTGAACTTCGATGGATTCGCTCAGATGGAGCCTGTCGCATAAGGTGCAATCATGTTCGAAAATGCCGGTTTGCCTAGGATATCGGCCGACACCCACCTCGGTTATCAGTCGTGTTGATCAAGGTCGTCGGCTTGGCAATTGCGACACCACCGTACCCCACAACCTGCTTCTTGCTGCCGAAGAGCTTCAAAATGTAGTTGATGGCTTGAGTGATCGATCGCGGAATGGCGTATCCGGCTCCGCCTCCAACGTCCACCTTCAATGTGGCCGAGTTGCACGCCAACATTCCGATATCGCTATTTCGCGCGACGCCGAGCGCCGAGTAGAAGGAGACGTAGGGACCCGCGGTGAAACCCGCAACGCCTACTCCGGCAATCATGGTCAAGACGTGCCCAAGATCGATTCCCGTGATCGCAACCGAATTTCCATCCGTGGACTCGACGAGCGATTTATTTGCGGTGAAGTTACTTGGTGCGTCCGCAATCCAACTGCCATTTTGGTAGCCAACTCTGAAACTGCCCTTGAACGAATAGTCGCCCGTGGCGCTCAGGCTACTCTTGCGGACGCCAAGTGCGGTCTTCACCGACATACGCTGACGAAAGGTAGCTGAAAGAGGGAGTGCCGCGGTGGCGGCATCCTTGATGAGGTTCATCACAAAGTCGGTATCCGGTACCACCAGGTCATTCGCATCAACCAGCGCACCCACTTGGTCCTTGCTGCCCGCATTGAACTTCCACGTGAGTCCCGCCGGACCCCCCAGTTCGAGCACAACCGTCTTGAGGCCGTTCGAAATGTCAAGGTCGAGCTTGATGGTTGGTTTCGTGATGTGCACTTGCACCGCCGCCGATAGGGTTAATCCGCCACCGTCGGAGACTATCCGCATTCCCACGCCGGAACTATTAGCCGCCGGAGTTACCTTGAACTTGACCTGCCCCGATACGTTGGTCTGTTCGCCGATAGGGAGAAAATGCGCATTGGACGATGCCCCGAAGGTCCTTGCCCGGTGCTGGTAAATGGCAGGCACCACGGCACCCCCGGATGCATGGGTGTTGTCAGCAACATGAATCTGCTGGCCCGGAACTTCCGAAAGCGTATAGGGGATTGCTTCGTTCAGATCGATGGGCGTTTCAGGGATGTGAATATGAGCTTCGCTGACGATTTCGGTAAGATCGACCGGACCAACCGCGACGACCAAGGCATCCCCCTTGCGTTGAAGTGCGAGGATGCGACCAACAGCACGATTGGTGAGAAAGAAGACATCGCCTTCCTTCAACTCGTCAGCGTGTGGGGCAGAGGCGTCTATCGTCCAGATGAATCCACTGTCGCTTTGAGAACGAATGACATCTGGACCACCGCCGACAATGATCACGTCAGGTTGGTACGTTACTGCGTTGCTCGGCACTGGAGCGATGCCGTATTTGATCTCGGCCTCGCTCATCTCGCTTTTTCGTAACTGGCGAGCGGTGCCGTTGAAGACATGCGGCGCGCTAATTCGCGCATGTGAGCGTTGGACGCTTGTCTGACTGCCGGGCGCTCGCCTCTTGCAGCCACTCAAAACGATGAATACCAAGCTGGCAGTTCCCAGAGCGAAGCGGCGATTGACGACCTTCATGAAACCTCAATTCTCTCCTCAAACAAGATAACTATGGCCACCATTTGCAGGGACGCACCGAACACGCTGAGGACAAATTCTACGACACTCCTAAAGTGGCAGGAGACCAAAGGCCTGTATCGACCAAATCCGGCTACACTCATTTTCCTTGCAACGCCCTGCAGGCAGCATCGAAGTCTGAGCGGCTGCCTTCATGCAATGTGAGCAATACTCTTTCCTGTTTGTCAGAACGCGCGTAATTCTTTTTGGCGAGGCTGCCGTCAGGGTCAAACGCCTGGTGGATGGAGCCGTGGTCGTCAAGCACCAGGTCTGGGTTGTTCCACTTCCCGCGGAACTCCAGGGAAGGCTCGTAGTGGCCCATGTTTTTGCGGATGTAATTATGGGGATAGATCGTCGCCGTTCTGCCCTGGAGATCAGCGCTCGAACCTTCTTGAAAGCTTCCGGCCATGGTGAGACGGTAGAGGCTGCCGCGCTGTGTGCAGAGAGCGCCTTTGCCGGTGATATCGGTAGAGGAGTGGCCGCGCCCAAACGAGGGCGAGATCGTGATGTAGATTATGTAGTCTCCTGAGGAGTTGGAATGCATGCGTCCCCACCCAGCCCATTTCGGAATGAGATGGAAATGCCCGCCCATAAAAAACGCCCACGGGGCGAAGACTGCATACAGGGCAAAAGGAAGTCCGAAGGCAAGCACCGCAAGCGCCGCCAGTTTGAGCAGCAAGTTGCGTCCTTGGCGCGGTGCTTGAATTGGAGTAGTTGGAAGATTCTCGTTCATTGAGGTTTCTTACGGAGGCAAGTCTATAGGAGTGGGGCGCAATACGTCACAGCAACGGCTATGTAACCTGCGTTGACCTGGACCAAGATCGAAGTCCAGGTGGAACACTCCACGAAAGAATATTTTTGTATGCTAATGCGTCCACAAAGGTGTAAGTTCAGCACCACGGGTCGACGGAGAATCAACCACTGCCTGAAGGTCATCCCTCAATAGCCGGGAGAATCGATGCAAACCAACACTCTTATCTTGTACCTCGTGGTCGGTGCTCTGATTGCAGGCTGTGGAAGCGTTTACTCTGCCAGGCAAACCGACGCGAACAAAACAGCAGCGGGATTGACGGGCGAAGACAAGATTGCTGCGGACAAGAACCCACAGTGCAAGCTGTTCACCGTGGCCGAGCTGGCGAAGTATGTCGGAGAACCGTTATCGCCTGGACACGTCGCGGCGATGGGGACCGCATGTCAATGGAATGGGCGCTCTCAAGGCGATAGCGCGATGATTCAAGTCGTCGCCGCCCGGGATCACGAACCTCACAAAGGCGCGAAAGGGTTCAGGAAGCTGCCCGATGTGGGAACAGAGGGATTCGTGGAGATGTCGATGGGCGGATGGAACGCCGGCGCCATCACTGGTCCGCAAGCAGTTGTTGTCGCGCTGCAGGGTCCTGCGGCGAGTGAAGCGAATGCCATAGCTTTGCTCAAAGAAGTGATCATTCGTCGAAAGAAATAAGTAGTCAAGGTTTAGTAGCAACTCAGGAGGCGCGCGCACCGCACGGGCATCGGGTTGGTGCGCCAGAACTACACGAACGGAGAGGAAATCATGGCTGTGAGGCTTTCGACTATCACCTCGCGATCCACCATTGCCATCGTATGTACCTTGGCGATCATTGCGATCTCGTCCATAAGTGCGAGCACGCAGGGGACTTCTGGATCAAACCAGCAAATTAGCGTGCTCCAGCAGCAACTAAGCGCACTAGATCGGCGCGTCAAGAGTCTGGAGGATGCGGCGTCAGCTGCTGCCGCGGCTGACCAAGTCAAGCAGGAACCCGCCTCTGCAGGCAGCAAGCCTGACGCGACCACGCTGGAGGCCCGGATTGCGCAGCTCGAAGCCGAGGTACGGAGCCTGCAGAGCCAGGAGGCAGCCGCAGGCGGATCGCAGCCTACCAAATCGCAGGGTCCACCCAGCCTGTCTGCGTCCCAGGTACTCACCGTGAGGGCGCCTTTCAAGGTGCTGGATGCCGGTGGAAGGAAGGTCTTACTGGAAGTCGGGGGATCCTCCAATAATGCGACCTTGACAATAGGTGATCCAACTTCCGGCAGCATATTGATCGGCGTCGGTTCATCTGGATCGGGAGCAGTTGTCGTGCGTGGCTCCGACGGGAAAAAGGGTGCTGCGCTTGGCAATTATCAAGGCAGCATGGGTGTGCACGTCTTCGCTAGCGACGGCGAGGCAATTGAAGGAAGTCTCGCTCTGGATGAGGAGCACCGGGGCCAACTGCAAGTGGGACCCGCGGATCAGGGATCGGTGAAACTAGGTGTGGGTCCGTCGGGCGCGGGATTCGTATCGGTTCGCACAACAGCCGGCAAGACCGGAGTCGGCCTTGGAGTATTTCAAAACGCTCCCATGGGCGTGTACGTGCTTAATCCTGACGGCCAGAGGATCGAGGCCAGTATGACAACAAGTCAAGAGGGCGGAAACTTCCGGCTTAACACGAACGGCAAGCAGGCCGTCCAGATCGACAAGTCTTCGATCGTCTTTTACGCCGACAGTGGCAGTCCGCTCTCGCTGTTCGGGACGAAGGAACGAGGCAAGGGCTACATGGAGCTCAACGATTCGGGCGGGATGAAAATGGTCGAAGCCGGAATGCTGAATTCCCGCGTCGGCTATGTCCTGGCAACTCCGTACCGTTCGAGTGTCGATGCCAAGGGCAATCCAAGCGTGCTGATGGGCGGAGCAGGGCGATGAGGTGTGCGCTGCGGATCCACTCTAACCTAACTTGATCGCCCTTACCTGCTGGTCGGATAGCGAACTATGAGGCCGCACGCGACATCCGAGATGTGAAATCACAAAGTCACGGAGTGAAGTATGGCGCAGTTGTGTGTAAGTTGCGGAAAGCTATTGGAACCGGGAGTACACTATTGCTCTTCCTGCGGCGCCGCGGTTGCGAGTCCGCCGCCGCAGAATCCCTCCGTTGCCTCCACGTCTGCGGACCGCTTTCAGCCCGTGGGCATGCCTCAGCGACGCCGCTCCGTTCTACCGAAGGTGCTAGGCTTCGCGCTGGTTTTCATCCTGATCGTCGGCGCATTAGTCGTCGGCGGTATGGTCTATTCGGGTAAGAAGGTGCGGGAAAAAGCGCTAGCCGTGACTCAAAGCACCCCCGGGCACGCCAATGACAAGCGCGTGGATTCGGCGAAGCAAGAGCCGGAGGATATTGGTAAAGCGTTCCAGGGTATGCTGAGCGAACTGAACGCAACCCATAACCTCAACCCCGTACTGTCGTCCAACGATCCGGTCACCCCGTGCAGCACATCCACTTTTGCAGCGCAGGAGGGCGCGAAGGTGCCTTTCAAACCAGGTACTGTGCTTACCACTGCGTGGGGCATCAAATATCAAGATGCGGAAGCCAGAAATACGATCGATTCCGTTGATGAAGCGATGGTCACGACCACCACCGCTTACCAGGACTATAAGGACGATAACGGGAAGATGCACAAGCCGCAGCCAATTACAAATCAGAACTGCAATAGCGACTATCAGAGTGCCACCGGCTATCTGACGGGGAATTTCAAGAAGATGCCCCGCCTCATGCACGACATAACTCGGTTCCGCCTCTCAAACAAGAGCTTTCAGGAGATCAAGTCGAGTGGGCAAACGAACCTGCAATACGTAGACTTCGAGGATGCTCCCAACGGCATAAGACTGACGCACGAGGGCGGATTATTCACCCGTGTTGAGCCTCAGGACGTGCAGTACCCGATGATCGTGAATGACCAGAGCGTCGACCTGCCGGTGATCCATCTCATGGCACCAATGACCGTGCCTGACAATGAGCCGCAGCCGGCTACACAAAGCGTCGGCGAACTGTTCGTACTGGATGACGCGGCCGATCCCCTTGTTCTGAACTTCAGGCTGAAAAATCCGCTCTATCACAACGGTAACTTCCGCCTTGAGATCATCAAAATTAGCTTCCCGGTAGCGAAGCCGGAAAACGTGCTGGAGAAGCAGTTAATTAAGGAAAAGCGCGCCGTCACCTATGGCATCTACTTCGACTTCAACGAAGAGACGCTCAAGCCTGAGTCTGAGCCAGTTCTGAAAGAGATCGCTCAGGCGTTGACCGACAATCCAAATTGGAAACTAACAGTGGAAGGCCATACCGACAACATTGGGGGCGACACTTACAACCTGGAGCTTTCAAAGCGTCGTGCGGCTTCCGTGAAACAAGCCCTGGTAACTAAGTACAACATCGCTCCTGACCGTCTGCTCACCGGCGGTTATGGTGCATCACGTCCGGTGGAGAGCAATGACACGCTCGAAGGTCGCGCGCGCAATAGGCGCGTCGAACTCCTGCGGGAATAGACCGGTTTGAATTCAGTTCTTGAGGAGATCGACGGTATGAGGATCACATGAATTCTATAATCCAACAAATTGTTGCTTCGCGAGCAGTGGCGCAAAAGGCGCCGTCATAGACGCGGAGGCAAACGAGACTCACTTATCAGTCAACTGAGCAGGGAGACCCCATGACCGTTTCGAATAACAACACGCGCGATGTAGTCTGCAGCCTCCTGATGGTCGCTGTGCTCGGCATTTCCGGACTTGCTGGAGCGCAGGAATCCCCCCCACCGGGGAGTGTTGATAGTAGCCACGTAATTAAGCTCGGCATTCTGCCGTTTGCCGATGCCACGGCCTCTGGCAACAGGACCGCAGGCGCGGACGTTGCGCGTACGCTGCTGTCGGAAGTGCTGCACTCGACAACCTTACAGCCGCAGATGCTTACGCCTGACGGAGCAGCAAAGCCTGACCAACTTGATCCGGAAAAGGCGATGGCCCTCGGACGGGAGCAGCACGTTGGCCTTGTCTTCATGGGCACCGTTCTCGAAGCCAAGTCAGTCGAATCCAACAAGAGCGGCTGGCTCCCCTCGATCAAGGGACAGCAAGCCAACCTCAACGTTCATCGCGTCAAGGCTACTGTCACATTGCAGGGTGACTTGTACGACGTGGCGACGGGGCAGCGTATTTTCAGCGATCGCGTCGCCGGAAACAGCTCGAACAATTCGCTCGGCGCTACTGCGTACACGACCTTCGGATCGTGGGGAAATGAAAATTACCAGAGCTTCCTAGACTCGCCTCTTGGAAGGGCTCTCCAGTCAGCCATCGCCGATTTGACAAAGAAGATCTCATCCGCCGGGCAAGCCAAGCACAATTGACATTTCTCGTGAGTCGGTGGCATCTAAATCAACCTTAAATCGAATGAGGAGCCACTGACCGGTAACTCGAAACCTCTAGATTCCGAGTTGCCGGTGAAAACGAAGCCGCAGGCGCCCCGGTCGCTACGTTGCTGGCTGTCGAGTAGTTTGTTGCCGGGCTAGGGTGTGAGTCACAGGAGGTAACCCACTGTGACTCGTCTTCGCAAAATGATGCTCGAAGATCTCGAGCGTCGCAACTACTCTGCCGGCACAACGCACAACTATCTGCGTTTCGTCGAGCGGTTCGCACAGCACTTCGGCAAGTCGCCGGACAAGCTGGGCCCGGATCATCTGAGCACCTACCAGGCCTATCTTCTCCGGGAGCGCACACCGCTCCCCGAATGCGCACCCTGGCACTGCCCCCGTTGCGGCAAGACCATGCGTGTCGTCCATCGCTTCACCGCTCAAGAACTCTACTTCAGAGGATTCGATCCTTCATGACTGCGATCGCCAGCCCGCACCGACGGCTTGCTTTCTGCACGTCTCCGCGGACGTGTGTCCACAACCCTCAGAACGGCTCCAGAACCATGGCGATCAGCATCCCGGCTACGCCTCATTGCCCATCCTGCTGTCATCAGCTCAACGCTTCTCATCACCAACGGCGAAAAACCGGCTCCAAAAACATCTCACCGCAAGACCAGACCATATTCAATATCCGTAATCCCAATCAGGATCACCGCGACCGCGACGCCTGCGCCTTCCTTCTTACCACCTAATCGAAAACGTCTCGCAATCACAGCTCAACTTCACGATGCGCTCGTGCGCGAGACCTTTCCGATGTAGGCTAACGGTCACTCGACCGCTATCCCTTACACGGATAAGAAACGCCATTGTTCACAGTCATTACTTTGAAGGTGCCCTTGGTCCAAAAGTCCGGCGCGTTCGGGTCATCCTTGGTTCCAGGTGGCGAGAAGTCATCGAACCACAGTGCCCCATCCTTCACCGGAAATCCGTGCGAGTTTCCCCATATGTCAGCATCAGACGCGGCGAAAATTTCGCACCGGACGCCGCTATCGAAAATCTGGTCATAATTGTCAAGGAATTCAGCGCGTGATCGAATTCGTGTCTTTTTGCCGCGAAACTGCACGAGCAGTGGTTATTCAATTAGGCGCGACATCCCTTCTCGGTCGCCCATCTTCAGCGTGCTTCGCAGGTGATGAAAGAACTGAACAGCCCATGAATAATCTGGCCGCTGGGAATCACTGGGCTGTGTGAACGCGGTCAGGCTCCCGAGGATGAAGAGGGCAGCAGCAATAGCTTTCATGAGCTACTGCAGTTCGCTGTAAGCCTCTGGTGGCGTGTCGGGTGGCCAAAGAAAGCTAGCTCCCGGCTTCGGGCCGCGGGCTTCTATGCCCACATGCGCCATTTTTGATTCCGTTGCGCAATGCGAATGCCGACTTCGTTCGTAATGGATGCGCTGAGTTGAATTCAAAACAGGAAAGGCCGGAATCGAAGTTCCGGCCGTACCCCTGCACTCACTACTACTTCCTTCTCCCATACTGGTTCAGAATCGCCGCAGGTAGTGCCGGCATTCTGGCCGCTCCACGTGCAAGGGGCGCACCATTCGCCGGTAACGGCGACAGCAGCACCGCATGGGCTTCACCAGTATTGAAATTGAACCCCGTTGCCGCAATCTGCCCAGCACTGTTTATTGAGGCTGTATTGAAGATGTACCACGGAGATCCAGCCGCAAGCACCGTGTTCAGATCCGTGAACGTGCCATTCTGCCACACGAACCCGAGAGGTCCGTTCTCATTCACCGCGAAGCCCGTGATTTGGCGGCTCTCATTGATGCTGTGGCAGCATGGAATGACGGTCAGAAACGTTTCCGGCATCATCACATCCACGAGTCCGGTCTCCGCGCTCCACAGAAATCCGTGATTAGTCCCGTCCGAGACAGCCTGGTTCCCTGCGACATCGCCAAGATTGTTGGTCGTACTTGCAACGTTGTTCCCCGCCGCTCCCGGCAGGGACGCAATCTCCGTCGGATTTCCATTCGCATCCCACACCACTGCATGTGGCCCACTGGGCGGCCCATTCGGAGGAAACGTCGTGTTCGAGCACAAGCCCGACACACCCACAGCCTGTCCAGCATCATTGATTCCCAGAGCAAACGACACCGTGTCTCCCGGCAACGGGCGAAGCGGCTGCGGAACACCATTCGTGTCCCACTTCACCCCTTCGAACCGAAAGATTTGAAACGGCATCGCGCAGTTCGCATCTGCAACTCCCGTCTCCGAAAATCCAACCGCCTGCCCCATCTTGTTGATGAAGTATGCCTGCGAGTTGTGCCCGCCAGAAAGCGTCGGCAGCGCCTTCAATCCGCCATTCATCCACACACCCGCTAGGCACTGCCGGTGTGTGCCGAATCCGCAGAAGTCTTCGCCATTAGGATCCGGTGTCGCAGTCTCCGAAAGCACAACCGAAGTCCCCGCCATGCTCACTGTTGCGTTCTCGCTGTTGCACATCGGACAATCAGGGCCGCCCAATGTCCCCAGGCTCGCGATGCGGCCGTGATACCAGACAAACGCCGTCTGTCCAAAGCCATCCACCTGCTCCGGAGTCGCCGCTCCCCCGGCGATCGCACCCGCATTGTTGATGGAATACGAGTAACTGTATGTTCCCCCAAGCGTCCCCAGATCAGTAACGCTGTACTGCGCAGGTTTCGCGCCTTGAGCACTCGCCGATCCCGCTGCCAGCGCTGCCGACACAATCGACACAAGCATCCACACTGTCCTCTTCATTTCGTCTCCTCGTTAGCCCGCGCCAATCCGCGCTCGGCTGATTTGCCGCCCGTCAGGTTCGCAAGCAGTGAGTTCAAGCAAATTGACAACGATCCAAACAGCCCCTCTGACCGGTGCAACTCTCTCGACCCGAGCAGTCGCTCAATCAAAGAACGATGGAGGCTCCCCAGCGCTTCAACATCCTCCACAGCGATCATCTGGGCCTTCGTGCTGGAGGCCGAACACCACCCGCCCATCGGACCCTCCGCTCGGATCACGACTGACGAGTTCGTCTCGATCGTGATGGTCGTCATCTTTGCCATGAATCTCGCTCTCTGCTCACCCAACCTGGGCGAAAGAGTGCAGATTGCATGGCACCGCCCCTCCGCGTCTTTCGCATGACTTTAATTAGTTCTGATTGTTTCTTCGCTCGCATGTAACCCCATCAAAACCAAGATCTTGTCAGGACAAGACCAAAGCCGATTAGTGATCGCCAAAGCAAAATGATCGTGCTAGAATCCGCCTCAATCGGGGCTAAATTCGGGGGTCGAGTGCCGGTCAGCGATACCAGAGCTGCAAGAGAGCTCTATGAGTTCGGTCCTTTTCGAGTGGATGCCGCGCGAGAGATGCTTCTGCGCGACGACAATCCCATCCCCCTGCCCCCGAAGGCATTTCAGGTCCTCCTGGTTCTCCTCCGCAACAATCAGGAACTGGTTACCAAAGACGACCTCATGAAAGAGGTCTGGCCCGACACCTTCGTCGAAGAAACCAACCTCAGCCGCAACATCTTCCTCCTCCGAAAAGCTCTCGGCGAATCCCCCCAGGAACACCGCTACATCCTCACCGTGCCGGGGCGCGGTTATCGTCTCGCCGAAACCGTCCGCCTCGTTCCCGAGCAGGACCTCAGCATCGTCTCCTCCACCCAGACAAACATCCGGGTTGAGTTAACCGAATCCACTCCGAGGCGCTGGCTCCCCTATGCCATCTCGGTTGCCGTCGTCTCACTCGGTGCGATAGCGGCCGTGCTCTGGTTCGTCCGCTCCCGCCCGACGCGTCTCACCGCGAAGGACACCGTCGTCATAGCCGACTTCGCCAACTCCACCGGCGATCCCGTCTTCGACACCACGCTGCGTCAGGGCCTCTCCATCCAGCTCACCCAGTCTCCGTACCTGGGCCTCATCTCCGACGAGCGCGTCCAGCACACATTGAAGCTGATGGGCCGGCCCGCAGATACCCGCCTCACACCTGAGGTCGCCCGCGGCGTATGCGAGCGGACCGGAGGCGCGGCCATCCTCGAGCCTTCTATAGCCAAGCTCGGCACAGCCTACGTCCTCGGCCTTCGTGCCAGAAACTGCCGCAACGGAGATGTCCTCGACGAGGAGCAGGCGCAGGCTGCAAAGAAGGAAGATGTAATCAGCATCCTCAGCCAGCTCGCGGGCAAGCTGCGCAATCGGCTCGGCGAATCTCTCCCCGCGATCGATCAGCACAACACCCCACTCTCCGAAGCAACAACATCCTCACTCGACGCCTTACGTGCATACAGCCTCGGCTGGCAGTCCACCTTCGGTCCCGCCGGCGCCGGCGAAGCAGTACCCTTCTTCGAGCGCGCGATTGAACTCGACCCGAACTTCGTCAGCGCATACGCTATGCTCGGCCGTGTCTACCAGGACATGGGAGAGAATGCTCTCGCCGCCGATAACACCACCAAAGCTTACCGGCTTCGCGATCGTACCAGCGATCCGGAAAAGTTCTTCATCGAGTCGAACTATCACCTCACCGTCACGGGCGATCTCGAGAAGGCTCGCCAGGTTGCAGAGCTTTGGGGCCGCACCTATCCGCGCGATAACCGTCCCTACGCACTCTTGTCGTTTACCTACCAGGACCTCGGCCGATACGACAATTCCATCGAAGCCGGAAAGACAGCCATCGAGATTGACCGCGATCTAGCCCCGGGTTATGCCAACCTCGCATGGGCCTACGTTCTTAGTGATCGTCTCAGCGAAGCGGAACGGACTATTCGCCAAGCCGAAGAGCGCAACCTCGAGTTCCCCGACCTCTACATCCTTCTCTACGACATCGCCTTTCTTAAAGACGACCAACCCGGCATGCAGCGCGCCGTGCAAATGGCAATCGGCAAGGCCGGTGGTGAGCACTGGATCGCCCAGCGAGAGACCGACGTCCTCGCCTTCTCCGGTCGTGTAAAAGAGGCACGCCTCAAATCGCAGCATGCTATTCAGCTCGCTCAGCATGCCGGCCAGCCCGAACGCGCCGCCCTCTATCAATCCGGTGTCGCGGCCCGCGAAGCCCTCTTTGGAAACACCAGCGAAGCCCGGCTGTTCGCCACCTCTGCCCTTCGAAGCTCAAAGGATCGCGACGTCGAGTACGGCGCTGCCTTCGCGCTTCTCCTTATCCGCGACGAAGCAACAGCCAAGCCCATCCTCGCCGATCTCGAAAAGCGATTCCCCGAGGACACCTTCGTGAAGTTCTCGTACTTGCCGACTCTACGTGCCATCTCCGCCCTGAACCACGGCAACCCTGAGCAAGCTCTTCACGAGCTGGAGCCCGAAGCGCCCTACGACTTCCAGATAGCAGGAAGCTGGGCCGGATTCTTCGGCGACATGTATCCCGTCTACATCCGGGGCATGGCACAGCTCGCCCTGCGTGACGGCAACGCCGCCGCAGTGGAGTTCCAGAAGCTCATCGATCATCGCGGAATCGTCGCCAGCGATCCCATTGGCGCTCTGGCCATTCTCCGGCAGGCGCAAGCGCTCGCAATCGCCGGACAGAAGGAACAATCGGAGCAAACCTGGCAGCACTTCTTCTCACTCTGGGCCAACGCCGACCCCGACACACCGATACTGAAGTCAGCCAGATCCGAACACGCCTCGTCCCACTGACGTGGAGCTTCTCATTGTGTAAGCAGGTTTCGAAAGCCCGCACAGAAGCGAGGATTTCCGACGAAGTCGATTTCTATTCCGCACGGCATTAGTTTGTGACTGACACGGTCTCGAAGCTGCGGCGGCTTGAAAGCCTACCTGCTAATCGACTTCTGGACTACCATCCAGTACGGACAGGTGCGGACACAAGACAGCGGCTTCTACTGTGGTCAAGTGTAAAAGCTTGTTTCTATTGGCCACCCCCCACCGTTTCGAATGCGCCAGGGCGGCCCAAACTCCGATTTTGCGACTTGGCATCACGCGCCTCGACATCAGCTGAACAGTCCACCAAGGTAGTTGATCCGTATTCCTCGATGGTTCTCCTGGGACGATGGGGCGGACCGGAAGAGCTGGCAATGCGCTGCTCTTCCTTTTTCCGAGGATTCGGCATACATCAATGCTGTGGAATTGGTCATGGTTGGCGTAGTAACCTGGGCTCCTTTCGGCGCGCCGATTGCAGTAACAAAAGTCGGCGGGATGCCAAACCACGCAACGACAATCACATTCGTTCTGAGGGTCAGAAGTTTGTATCGTGAAGTCGGCTAGGGTTCGCGAATCCGTGAAGACACAGGCCCTTTAAGGATCGAGAGAGAGTTGTCGGCAATGGAGACACTTGCAAGTATTTGCACACGAACAGCGACGCGAAGACGTCCAGCAACTGCACTGCGGTGAGCAGTACCCACAGACGAATCGAGGTCTTTAACGTCTGGCCTGCTAGGCTCGCTCCGTAGAGGCAACGAACATGTTACCTCCTCGCGATCAGACCTCAGCCTAACGCAACCGCTAGCAGAGCTAACACGAAGATGATCTGCAAAGCCGAGCGTAGCCCGAGCGCAGGTACTCGCTGTCCCCCGATCGTCAGATTTAGCTTCGCAGCATGCACGTTCGCCGGGAACATCGCCAACAGCAATATGCTCAAGGCGCACGCCCCGATCCGGGCGGTCGCAGGAAACATCAACCCGATCGCACCCAGAACTTCAAGCACCCCCGTGATCGTGACCAGCAAGTCTGGACGCGGAAAGGCGGGCGGGACCATGCGAATTAAATCTGGTCTGCGAACTCCCCGATGTGCTGATGCTGGTCAATAAGAACATTCCACTCAGCGCAATTCGCAACGATGTCCACCAGCCAAAATGTTCCGGAAATCCGAATCGCCCGCATCCAAGGAGGATGACGAACAGGACACTCAATACGAAAAATGGGGCCATGAGGTCTCACGATAGCAATCACTCCGACCCGTGTCTTGAACGAATCGGCTGCGAAGTGTCGCATCCGCATGCCCTCATGCCACAATGGGAGAATGTTCATCTCGATGGTGCCCGGAGCTGTCCTATGGCCTGCCGCGATGATCGTCTGGGGCCCCGGATGCAGCACCTCTCGTCACGCTCATGACTCCGTTCAGCTTCTGCTCGCCAAACGCGGAACCCTCCGCGTACGCGGCAGAGATACCGAACGCTGGCGACAGTGTGGCGGTGCCATCGTCGGCCCCCGCGCAATTCAAATTCTGATCAGCTTCGTCGATCCCAAATGTAGTCTGGGCCGAACCCTGCTGACATATGGCGGTCCTGGCATTGCCGCGATCCCGGATCAGATCGTTTGCCGCTGGCACGATCTCCTTTGGCCCGCTCAATCTGGTTGCCTCGATGCACCCAAGGTCGAAACTTGGATTCGTACCGAATTCCTAGCTGCCCGCCATGAAGCGGCAATTCACCCCGGCATCAACCGAGCCCTCCGTTTCCTCCGTGCCCAGATCTCTTCCACACGCCAATTCACCGCCGCAGAACTCGCACGCGTCGCCGGTCTCTCTGAAACACGGTTCACGCATGTTTTCACGGAATCGCTCGGTGTCCCGCTACGACCTTACATTCTCTGGCTGCGGCTCCAGATCGCTTCAGGCGAGTTGCTGCGGGGCACATCCGCAACCGATGCTGCCCATTCTGCCGGCTTTTCCGATGCTGCCCATATGTCGCGAACTTTTCGGCGCATGCTCGGTACTACTCCCAAAGAACTCACCGCCGCCAGCAAATTAGCGCGCGGAATTGGTCCCGACGCAGGCTCATAGCTTCACTGATAATGCACTTTGTCGAGCGCTGGCCGATTTGATTGGCAATATCGATGTTTCATCGACACAGTCGCGTGCGAGTTTCGTCAATGGCTAAGCTGGCAACTTCTTGCTCTCAAAGAGATAGTCGCCGGTGACACACCCAAGATCGCGCGTTGCCCGTGTAGCATGTGCGATATGCGCCTTCAAGTCTCGGTAAACAACAACGCTCCGGTGCGAGCCTCACTCGATCAGGGATGGCTGAGCGTACATCTGAATCTTTCATCAGATGATGCCGACCGTGATTCCAGCAAACTGAGAATCGTAGCCATCGACAAGTCACAAGAACCGAACTCGATAATTTCTACTTGGGAGTTGGGAACTCTTTCCATCGGAGATGCCGCTCAAATTCAAGTGCTGAACGATGGTGAGGCAGACCCTCCGTCCGAAGTCAAACGGACTGCAGAGTCGCCGAACAATTTGTTCGCAGATATAGCCGGGGCACGCGAGCTTCTGACCGCAATCAGTGTTTGCGACAGAGAACTAAACGCGGTTCTCAGACGTAGCCAAACTGCTGAACCCGAAGATGAGTTCAAGAAGCTTGCGCTGGGCATCGGCGCGGTTTTCGCGGAACTCGACCGTAAGCTCATTCAGCCAACGCTGCGTAGGCACCCCGAACTCCTGGTGGATGCAAAAGAGAAGGGGTTGATCTGATGGCCCTTCGGTGATCACTTCCGCACTGGAAAATTAGTCCCAAGCCCAAAAATCGCAAGGTTCCGAATAGGCGGTTACTCAACAAGAATCGTCTTGTTCTTCGGATTGAGCTTCACTGTGTGTTGAATGGAGCAGCCAGTCTCCTTGCATTCCGCTCTCGGAGAGCAGAATGGGTCGCCGCTACTTCGGATATGAATGCGATAGCGTCCGGGTTGCACTTCTCCGAAGGAGTATTCGCCGCTCTTATTCGTGACTGCCGTGGCTTTGATAACACCGGCGCCAGTTAGCTCCAGCCTGAAACCAGGTAAGGGCAACGGGATCGGGTCTTCCAGAACACCCGCCAAAACCTGGGATCGAGCGACTTGAAACTCATTCGACCAGGTACAGTCTTTGGCCGAAGCCCTACATACGAAGAATCCCAAGGCTAGCATTGCGCCGATGAACTGTTTCATTTGCAGTACTCACCATTTTGGGATCAATTGTCGCATTGTCGCCGACAGAGAATCTGATGGCAAAGTGGCGCTCATGTACTTGACCTCTCAATTCGTTAGTGTGGTGTTGATGCGTCTCTCAATCGCCCGATACGGGAATCACAAAGTCTGAGTCGGCGAGGGTGTCGGCCGATATGGGTCCGAGGAACTGCTCGTCCTCGGTTGAACCAGGCAAGGCTCGAGTCGAAGTCTGGCCCCCTGCGATGGTGCTGGCCACTTCGTCGAAGTAGCCAGTGCCAACGAACCTCTGATGCTTCACTGCTCCATACCCAGCTCGGGCCGCAAGATCAAATTCGCGCTGTTGCAGGCGGGAATACGCCGTCATTCCTAAATGCGCGTACTCATGGGCTAGTTCGAAAGCAGAGAGGTTCAGAGAATGAAAACCAGCCAGCGTAATGAACTGGAAACGGTAACCCATCCCCGCGAGCTCTTGCTGAAAGCTTGAGATTTCACGGTCACCGAGCTTGGCCTTCCAATGAAACGAGGGAGAGCAGTTGTAAGCGAGAAGCTTTTCTGGATAGGTCGAATGGATAGCAGCGGCGAATTCCTTTGCTTGCACGAGATCAGGCTGAGATGTCTCGCACCACAACATATCGGCGAATGGCGCATAGGCTACACCTCTGGCAATCGCAGCATCCAAGCCGCCCCGGAAGCCGAAAAAGCCCTCTGGTGTCCGCTGACCTGTGAGAAAGCTTTTGTCTTTCCAATCGCAGTCGCTGGTGATGAGTTGTGCCGAATCAGCGTCGGTTCTGGCAATCAATACCGTCGGGACCCCGAGCACGTCTGCCGCGAGGCGAGCAGCAACGAGTTTCTGTATAGCGTCCTGGGTGGGCACAAGTACTTTGCCGCCCATGTGTCCGCATTTCTTGGCTGAGGAGAGCTGATCCTCAAAGTGGACCGCGGCCGCTCCTGCTTCTATCATCGCCTTCATTAATTCGAATGCGTTGAGAACACCACCGAAACCTGCCTCAGCATCTGCAATGATCGGCAGCATCCAGTCGATCGGATCCTCTCCCTCGGCGTGTGCAATCTGATCTGCTCGCATAAGAGCGTTGTTGATGGCAGAGACAACGCTGGGGACGCTATTGGCCGGATAGAGGCTCTGATCGGGATACATCTGGCAGCTCAGATTCGCATCCGCGGCAACCTGCCAACCGCTCAGATAAATTGCCTTCAGACCCGCCCTGGCCATTTCGATTGCCTGATTTCCCGTCAAGGCGCCAAGCGCTGGAATGTACTTCTCCTGATGAAGCATGTTCCAGAACTTCTCTGCGCCCGCTCGAGCTAGGGAATGCTCTATGTGCACCGTTCCGCGAAGGCGCCGGACGTCTCCCGGTTCATAGGTGCGAATTGTTCCTGACCAGCGAGGTGAATCCCCAGTCGATCTCATGAGAGGCGCTAAAGCGCATGTTTAGTCTCCTTGGTCCGACGCTATCGTCGGCTACGAACTGTGATGTGAGTAAATCCCAATGTGACTTGCGACACAATAGGGGACAGTCCGAATCGGACCATTGGACATGGATACCCGAAAGGGTCATAATTGGCCGTTCTCGGTGTGCCCCACCAGCGCCGCAGCATAGTGCGTCGCATTTTGCTCGAACGAGAGAGCCGCGGAAAGAAATGGCGTGTCATGATCATCGGGCCCCAGTTCGTAGAGGAACTGAGCCACGCTCTTAACCTCAGGCGCGTATCAGATGGAATCGCGATGCTCGATAAAGCGGAGGGGGCTTGGACCAAGATGGCTCCTGGCCAGCCGGACGGTACGAAACTACTTCTCCTGATTGCACAATGGGTAGATGTGGGCTACCGCGACCATCATCTGCTTGACAGTCTTCTGGCAAGCTTCCCGATCGAGAATCGCCGAAGGCTTCCACTGGAGGACTACCTCCGAGTGCGGATGGTCGAAGGATTCCGAGCACTTTCGGCCGAAGATGTGGATGCGGCGATTGAAATCCTCGACGTCGTTCTACGAGCGGAGCCGGGAACAGCGGATGACCATATCTTCACTGTGGCTCACTTCTGGAAGGGAAGGGCGCATCGGAAAAAAGGCGAGTACGAGCTAGCTTCCCAAGAGATCGTGCGCGCACGCGAGCAGGCGCAGAAATCTCACGAGGATGCTGTCTTCACCTCGGTGATTCAGATCCACGAGAGCTGGCTTCTGTTTCAGAAGGGCTTGAGAAAGGAAGCCTTGAGGTTGCTCACCCATGCGGAGGCGACGCTCAAGAACACGGATCACTACCTGGCACGAGGTAACATCGAGTCTTCGAGAGGCAGGATCGTTCGCCGCTACGGTGAATACGCCAAGGCCCTTGACCATTTTCAACGAGCTATCGACCTCTATTCCGCCGGCAATCCCAATCATAGGAATCTGGCTCGAGCGCTAGTGAATTCCGCTTACGTTAAGCGACTGCTGGCGCTGCAACTTCGTAAGAGAATTGACGCTCGAGTGCCGAGACCCACTCAAACACAGTCAAATCAGCAGCTATCTAACCTTGCCGGTTACGATCTCAACGCTCTTCGTTCCCGGTATCGCCATCTTTCTGAGCAGGCCATGTCCGAACTGAGGCGGGCACGGGAGATATATGCTTTGCAGGACCATTCCGTCGGGCTGGGAGCGGTGGCTGTCAATTCGGGCTATCTTCACCTCGATGGAGGTGAAATCGATCTTGCCGCACGAGAGGCGCTCGAAGCTTATCGGATCGGCCAGAACAAGAACGATCACATACTCATGGCACGTGCACGCATCCTGCAGGCCTCAACCGAAAATGCCAAGATTGAAGAACAGCTCGGTGAAGAAGTCGATATCGCTCTGCACGCTAATCACGCCAAGCAATTCAGCGAAGAAGCGTTGACTCTGGCGAAAAATACTCAGAACCGGAGATTATTGGCCGCAGCCTATATCGCCTGCGCAATGACCGCAGCTAACGACTTCTTTCAGGAATGGGAACTAGCCAGGGATTCGGTTGGGGAAGCAACGGCGCTCATTGACGCGGGGGAGAGCGATCATCTCCTCGACGACATAGCCACTTTGAAGACCCGAATCATGCGCGCATCCGGGATCAACGATACACTCCGCGGATGGTCCGAAGGGATCATCGAGGGAAAAACGTTCCAGCAAGTCACAGAAGAGTTCGCCGAAATTGTCATTCCCAGAGTCTGGCTTCGGGAAGGCAGAAAGATATCTCGCGTGGCTGAATGCCTTTCCATATCGCCGAAAAAGGTGCGCCGGATTCTCCGCAGGGTCGGCGTTCTCAACAACACCGATTAGCGCAGCTTCAAAGGTGGAACGATCGCCTTCGCGATCAAGTGTCGAGGGCCTGTGAATAACACGTCATCGCTTGTGACCGCTGTCACTGTGGCAGGTTTTTGGCGCGTGCTCTTATACAGACCTCGGGCCCCTTCCTATCCGGCCAAGTTCCGCCCCACCGTTAGGAGTTGATATGGCCTATTCCGTCGCATCCGATCCCGTTGTTTCGCCGCAGGCGCAAAGCAAGCCTCGCCTGAGTTCACTCGATTCAGAACAAGAATTCAGCTTGGAGCATTTTCTCGAGGTGCGCAGACTCATTGCGCTCGCCGAACGGGAAGATCGCGAGCTGAAGGGCTATGTATTTGACGACGCCCTCATTGGCGCCTCTGTCTGAACCCGTGGGGAGGGTTCCTCTAGAAATGGAACCCTCCACCGCAAATGAGGACCTCCCCAGTCACGTAGTCCGATAGTGGACTGCAGAAAAAGAGAACGGCGCCGGCGGCTTCTTCGGGTGTCCCTAGCCGCCCCAGCGGGCATGCGCTCTTAACCGAATCCAGGAGGCTGGGTTGAACGCCAAGCCGAATCTGGTGTCCGTGCATTTCCATGTTGGAACCCGTGTCTGTCAGCGGCTGTACAAGGCGAGTTCCGATGAGTCCAAATCCCACTGCGTTTACGTTCACGTTGTAGCGTCCCCACTCTTTTGCGAGCGTCTTCGTCAGACCAATGACTCCCGCCTTGCCCGCCGAGTAGCCGGCCTGCCCAGGATTTCCGTCGGTACCCGCAATGGAAGTGATATTTACGACTTTGCGCATAACACGCGGAGACGCGGCAATCTCCTTCTTGGCAGATTCCCGGATAAATCCGGAAGCGGCGCGGAGTATGCGAAATGGAGTCACAAGGTGAATATCCAGCATCGCCTGGAATTGCTCATCGGTCGTCTTCTGGATCACGTTATCCCAGCTATAACCGGCGTTATTGACGATGATGTCGATCGAATTGAACGCAGAAAGCGTCGCCTGCACGATCACTTCAGGAATCGCCGGATCGGTAAGATCTCCCGTTATATGGCTCACCCGATGCGGGCTCGCCAATTCCGCTTCCGAATCCAACAACATGTTCTCGTCGAGATCGTTGATCATTACTCGTGCGCCGGCGTCCACAAGCCGTTTAGCGATGGCTCTTCCGATCCCGCGCCCCGCTCCGGTCACGAGCGCCGTCTTACCTTCCAGCGTGAACGGGCTCCGCGACACCGGTTCCGCTTCAGCATTAGTCCTTCCAAAGTCCATTGCTTAGCTCCTCAGTCATTCCGGTTAGCTGCATTGCAGCATAATAAATGCTGCATTGCACAAAAGGGAAGATGTGAGCTGTCAATTATCTGTTGCTTCGGTAACCGGAATAGGCTGGCGGCTAGACACTCATGGCCTTACATGGTGCCTGCCCGGCACGTCTACGCATCGGTCCCCCTCAACAAAGGCCCCCCAGAAACCCTTCGTCATCGGTGGAAGTTGGCAAGCCCTAATTTCTTCAACACCCGTTTGGAACCCTGTGAAACTGGAAGGCTTTGTGCCATGAATAATGAGAATCATCGTGACGTCGTAATTCTTAGCGCGATCCGGACCGCATTGGGCAAGTTCGGGGGGGCGCTCAAAGATTGTCCTCCCACCGAAATTGCCGGAGAGGTGGTACGCGAGAGTGTAAAGCGCTCCGGGCTCGCCAGCCCCGATATAGGCAATCTTGTATTTGGGCATGTTATCCACACAGACGCAAAAGACATGTATCTCTCGCGAGTTGCTGCACTCCGCGGAGGATTGTCTATCGAGACTCCAGCACTGACCCTCAATCGGATGTGCGTCAGCGGGCTCCAGGCCATCATTACCGCCGCAAACACAATCGCTCGAGGAGATTGCGATGCGGCCGTAGCAGGCGGCGTTGAGGCAATGAGCCGCGCCCCTTACTGGTTGAGTTCAATGCGTTGGGGAGCACGGATGAACGACGCGCCGGCCGTAGACGTACTCGTCGCCGCACTGACTGATCCTTTCGATGGGGTGCATATGGGAATGACGGCTGAGAACGTCGCACGAAAATGGGGCATATCGCGCGAAGATCAGGATGCGCTGGCTGTTGAAAGTCATCGCCGCGCGAATTGCGCCATTTTGACTGCACGTTTCAAAGGCCAGATTGTCCCCATTGAGTTGAAAAGCCGCAAGGGAAGCACCTGGTTCGACACCGATGAGTCGCCGCGGAGCGATGTGACCATGGAAGCACTGGCCAAACTGAAGCCAGTGTTCGACAAAGACGGCACCATCACCGCCGGAAACGCCTCGAGTATCAACGACGGCGCGGCGGCGGTTGTTCTGATGGAGGAGCGTGCGGCTGCGGAACGCGGGCTAAAGCCGATGGCAAGGTTGGTCGACTATGCCGTCACGGGCGTCGAGCCCTCATTAATGGGCATCGGCCCAGTTTCAGCGGTTAGAAAGCTCTACGAGCGTACTGGCCTCACCAACGACGATATGGATGTGATTGAAGCCAATGAGGCATTTGCAGCGCAAGTGCTGGCCGTTCGCAAGGAGCTGGATTTACCGCCAGAAAGGACAAATCCCAACGGAAGCGGGATATCTCTCGGGCATCCCATCGGCGCCACCGGTGCGATTGTCACGGTTAAGGCGATCCACGAATTGCATCGATGTGGCGGGAAGTACGCCCTCGTAACGATGTGTATCGGTGGTGGCCAGGGAATAGCCGCCATCTATCAGAACATGAATTAACCATCAGAAAAGGAAGGAGCTCGCCATGGCAGCAGCAACCTTATCCGAAGTCATGGTAAACAGATCGAAAGTCCTAGCTGGTCGAGTTGCACTGGTGACCGGAGCCTCGCGAGGCATCGGCCGCGCGATCGCTCTTGAACTTGCCAATCGGGGAGCTACAGTTGCGGTCAACTGTCGCTCGAACACAATGCTAGCGGGAGAAGTCCGGGATGAGATCGTGCATCTCGGAGGCGCCAGCGAAGTCTTCCAAGGGGACGTGTCAGATCGGTTCGGAGCCAGAAACATGATCCGGGAAGTATTTGGGGTCTACGAGCGGATCGACGTTCTTGTGAACAACGCGGGTATCACCCGCGATAAAAGCATTCGCAAGATGACGGATGGTGATTGGAGCGAGGTTATCGACATTAATCTCAACAGCGCGTTCTATTGTACGAGCGCCGCGTTGCCCTACATGATCGAGAGGAACTTCGGCCGTATCGTCAATGTGGCATCTTTCGTCGGGCAGGCGGGCAACTTTGGTCAGGCCAATTATGCAGCGAGCAAAGGAGGGCTCATTGCCTTCACGAAGGTGCTCGCATTGGAACTGGCGAAATACAACATTACGGCGAACGTGATTGCCCCGGGGTTCACGGCCACGGAGATGACAGAACGCATCCCTGTGGATGTGATGGAACAGATCAAACAGCGGATCCCGATGCACCGACTTGCATCGCCAGAAGAAATCGCAAAGGCCGCTGCTTTCTTGATCTGCGATGGCGAATACATCACAGGGCAGCAGATCAACGTCAACGGCGGAATCTATATGTAGGGCCCTATCAACCGGATCAGCGGGAGCGGGCTGCAAGCCACGAGTCGATGTGAGGCCATGTCCGCTTGTGGGCTCCGCTCCCTGCCATGATGCCGATGTGACCACCGGGAACCCTGTAAATCTCAGTGTCAGTACTTCCGACCCTCGGCAGGATCGCCTCAGACTGGCATGGCGGGGTAATGTGATCGCCCTCCGCAATCACGTTGAGGAGGTTTGCTTTGAGTCGCTTCAGATCCACGACCTCTCCGCGGATCTTGAGTTCTCCTTTCATCAGGCGGTTGTTCCGGTAGAGATCGACTATGAGTTGTCGATATGCGCCGCCGGCCATCGGAAAGATGTCTGTCACCCAGGTGTTCATGGAGTGCCATGCTTCGACCACTCTCGGATCATCCAGGCTGTCCCAAAGCTTGCAGTAATTTGTTATGTAGTTTTCTACCGGTTTAAGCGCCTTGGCGCCATAGTCGATCATCTCGCCCGGCATATTACCGAAAGCTGCGAGAACTTTATCGAGGTCGAAGTATTTCTCGTCGGTCCATCGAGCAAATGTGAGGCCTTCGCGATTTGAGAAATCCAGCGGAGCCGTGAGTAGAATCAGGTTACGCAATCCATCATCGGACCGGAGTGCTGCGTAGATCGTGGTGAGGATTGCGCCGATGCACCAGCCCAGCATGCTGAACTCTTTTGCTCCTGATATCGCCTTCATCTTCCGGATCGCCCGCGGCATATAGTCGAGGGTATAGTCATCGAATTTGAGTTTGCTGTCCTCTGGCCCCGGAACTCCCCAGTCCAGAAGATAAACATCGAATCCTCTGCCGACCATGTGCTCGACAAAGCTATGTCCCGGGCGCAAGTCCATGATGGTGGGGCGATTCATCAAGGCGAAGATGAGGATGATCGGTATGGGAAACCGGTCTTCCGCTTGGACCACGGGGACATACCGGTACAACTTCGCCTTGTTGAGCGTCCAGATCAGCTCTTTTGGTGTCTGTCCGATCGCAGCCTTGGTGGACATCAACTTGTTGAAGATCTTTAGCTTTTTATCGAGCTCAGTCCAGTCGGTGGAGAATGACACAGCCTCTGCCATATCGACCTCTAGTGTTTTCTGCCTGTTGGATGTCGTGACGGAGCCGCGGCATTACGAGTGTGCTTTCCATCCTCCGGCGAGCCCATTATCGGGGTCCCCACCATGGATGAGAGTTCAATAAGACGGTCGAGCTTCGCATCCAGATCATCGATCCGAGTTTCCAGATTGGTGAAGCGCTCTGCCAAGGCGACTATCTGCTGACGTGAAGGCAAGGAGAACTGCTCCAGCGTCACCATCATTGCCTTATCCATCGCTTCGCGAAATGGGGCAGACACCGTCAGATAGTTGTTGAGCAGGGCGCCCGTTGCCTGGGCATACTCTTCCGTGTTCACTGCATCGATCATCACCTTCGACATGCCTTCCAGATAGGAATCCCTCAGCTTTCGAAAGGCCTCGAACGGATCGCCGGCAGTCCCATTCTTTTCTCCAGGCATATCCACCCCCGGGGCTTTACTGCACACAAAGCATATACCCGATTCGGGGCGAAAGGCTCGGATATGACCTCTGCAATTTCGCGAGGTGTGCACGCTCGCTTTCGCCCCAGCTCAATGCCCATGCATCGTGGACTACTGCGCAACCAGATCCAAGAGTTCCTTCTGCGCATCGAGCACGACGTCCATTCCGCGCTCCATCGTGTCCGCCACTCTGCCCACCGGCGTATCGGCATAGCCCAACTGCTGCTTCGCCGTCTCGAAGACCGCTTTTGTCTGCTTGGCAGTGTAGTCCAGGGCTGTCTTCTGGGCTGCGATGGAGTGCTCGATCGCTTCTTTCGCTCTCTTCTGTCCTTCTCCCATCGTCTCCGTCGCCTTCACCTTCCGTTCCTTTACCAGCTTGGAAAATGTGCGGGTCTGCTCCACGATGAGATCGATCGCCCCCTTCTGAGTCTCCGCAAACCGCTCAAATGCCGTAGTGCTCAGGTCCAGCATCAAAGTTCCGGGAGCCGGCAACGTGAACTTCCTCCATGCATCTGCCACCTCAGAGTTGTGCTTCACGGCGATCTCAAGCCCATTCTTCTGCACCTCGGCCAACTGCTCGATTCCCTTGGTGTAAAGGTCCGTTAGAGACTCAATCACATCCACTCTCGTTTCTTCCGCAGCAGTGACCGGTCCTTCATTCATCTTGTCCATATCGCTCTCCCATCCTGCGCACCTGCGCTGCGTATTATGCTGCATTGCAGCATATCTATGCTGCGCCGCTTCGAGCCGGATGTCAAGGGGGTAGAATTGGAAAATTATGGCGCAAAAGACCATTGTGATTAAGAAGTATGAGAACAGGCGCCTCTACGATACGACCAACAGCCGTTACGTGAATCTGGAAGAAGTGGCGCAACTGCTTCAGCAGGGCAGTGACGTTCAGGTTATTGACGCCTCCTCAGGCGAGGACATTACACGGCTGATCCTGACACAAATCATTGTCGAGGACGCCAAGACACCAGAGTCAGCCTTCCCGCTCGACCTGCTGCGTCAAATGGTGATTGCGTCTGGACGAGCCAGCCAGGAGAGTGCATTGCAGTACATGAAGGCGATGCTTGATGTCTACCAAAACGCCTATCGCGCGATGCCGAATCCTCTGAATCCTTTTGACTTCATGCAGAAAAGCTCACCCAGCGGTGAAGAGAAGCACGACTCTGGCAAGCGTACCTCGAAGACGAGGAAATCTTCAGAGGCCCCGGTGGCGGAACCCGAGAACGTGGAGGAGTTGAGAAACCGCGTGGCTGACCTCGAGAAGCTGGTATCTAAACTTGCGGGGGCGAGCAAGACGAGAAGACGCAACTGACAGGTTCTCGGCGGCTCGAGCCCGCATTGGAACCTCGATCGCATTACGGCTATTGGTGCGGCGATCGGTACATCTTCGCATGGCATTGGAACCGCAAGCCTGGTCCGGCATTTAGATATGCAGGCTGCCGCTTCTTCCTGGGCTATGGCGGCTGCCGGCGTGTTCACCTCGGTATTGGCAAGTCTTCTGGCGCTCATGATGCGCTAGAGAATCTCGGTCACCAATGCGGTTTGGTGATGTAGACCAAATCACTGGTCAGCAGAGCCGACACGTTCGAAACATTCGCTGCGGCCTCGGCTTTGTCCCTTGGCTCATCTAGTTGAAGCGACTCTCCGATGAGCCTTCGCTTGCCCTTTTCTCTTGAGAGCTGATCTGCGTCCAGGTGTGGCTCGGCCGCTCTTAGCAACTTGCGCTTAGCCGCGTTCATGATTGCTGCTCTACGTGCTCCCGCCCACAGGTTAGTTAACGATCAGTGTAAGATTCTGCGTGGAAGTGGCACTCCCAGATGTAGCAGTAACGACCAGGGTATATGTTCCGGGTGTCGTGTTCGAAGCTGTGGCGCCTCCTCCTCCACCCTGGCTCGTGCCACCGCTGCCCCCTCCTCCGCATCCTGAGATGCCGACACTCAAGACTCCCAGACAGACCGCGACTCCCAGAAAGAACATCATGCTCTTCCTTCTCCTGACGAGCCACGACAGGCCGAGCAGAGGAACCAGAGCGAGAATCAGATCCCCTCTTCTCGACGCGCTGGCAACCGCAGTGCTGGTCGTGACAGTCGCAGTGAAGGAGGCTGTTCCAGATGCAGTAAGCGTAATCGACGTTGGAGAAAGCGTGCATTTTGCGTATTGGGGAGCGCCGCTGCATGCCAAGTCGACTTTGCCAGTGAAGCCCGCGGCACCTGTCACGGCAAGATTGTAGGAGGCAGTGCCACCGCTTTTGACTGTCGCCGTGGTTGCGCCTCCTTGAACGGCGCCGATGGTCACGTCTGCTGTGCCGGTACCGGTCAAGCTCGTCGTCTGCGGGCTGTTTGCCGCATCGTCTGTGACCGTCAACATGCCTGCTCGGGATCCAGTCGCCGAAGGAGTAAAGGTGACCGAGATGCTGCAGGTGCCCGAGGGAGGAAGACTGGCACCGCAAGTGCTCGTCTGAGAGTAGTCGCCGCTTACGGCAATCTTCTGAATCGTCAGAGCGACGTTCCCAGAGTTCGTCAGGGTCACTGTTTCGACGGGACTCTGCATTCCCTGAGGTAAGCTCCCGAAATCAAAAGACGAAGGGGACAGGTCGGCGGCTGACCGTGCCGCAACAACGGAAAACGGCAGCGACGTGCTGGTTCCACCTCCAGGCGAAGGGTTAAAGACGGAGACCTGCCATGTTCCGAGAGTCGCCAGTGAGCTTCCGGGGATGATCGCAGTCAATTGGGTCGCGCTCACGAACGTTGTCGCAAGATTGCTTCCATTCCACTGGACAAGCGACAGAGATGTGAAGTTGCTGCCTGATAAGGAAATTGCTAAGTCGCTGCTGCCGACGGCGACTGAATTCGGGGAGAGAGATGTCAGCAGCGGCACTGGATTCGCGGATGGCGGCGTAACGATTCCCGTGCGAACAAGGTAGAGTTCCTGATCGGTCTGGCCTGCTCCTGGACCAACGAACGCCAGCCCGTCGGCACCCCAGCGGACCAGACTGCGATACCCGGGGTAGGAGATCTGTGGAAAGGCTACAGTGCCGGTCAGTGCAAGCGACTTCGTCGCAAAGGCAGATAAGACGAACGCGCTCGAGCTACTTCCATAAGCCTGATCTCCCATAACAAAGATCTTCCCAAGCGCGGGATCGACCGTCATGCTGAACAGATTTGGGTAAGAGGTTTTGTTGTAAGTCTGCACCGGGAAAGCTCCAACCTGCTTCTGGGTGGCAGGATCCCAAACCTGCCCGGCGCTGGTATACAGCAGCGTTCCGTCCGTTACAACGGTAGCCCCGGTCCCATTGTTGTAGCCGGTGTTTGAACCAGATGGCCTCGCGTACTGGAGCCCGGTGTTCGTCAGATTTGCTATCTGGAAAAATCCGCCTCCGAAGCTGAATGGCAGACCGTAAACAGTCTGAGGGCTTCCCGCCACCACAATGTTCTCGAAGTCTGGATCCGCATAGCAGCACGGCAGATTGTACGGGACGTAGTTCACCAGCCCCGCATCGTTAAAGAGCGATAGCTGATATCCCTGAGCCATGAGGAATTCCTTCGGCGAGCCTGGGACGCTTTTCAGGTCGGTGGCGTCCACCGTCGCCGCACCGGGACTCGTGTAATTCGGCGTATACGGAAAGTTCTTCTCAATCGTGTTCGTGGACAGGTTGATTCGCTGCAACGTCTGGTCACCACGGTTTGCCACAAACAAGTAGCTGCCGTCGCTGGACACGGCGAGCAGTCGAGGATCTTTCCCCACCGCGATTGGCGTGCCCGGCGTGCCCGTGGTGGGATCGATGGGTATCACCGTGTTCGGATTTGCGGAAGCTGACGCCGGAATCGCAGCATACACGAGGCCGGTCTTGGGTACCGAAACCAGAAAGATCGGTTCAATCTGCAGCGTTTGGTAAGGAGTCACAGCCGTGGGCAGACTTGTGCCGCCGCCGGGCATTGGATTCGACACCGTCAGCGATAGATCCCCGAGCTGTTGCAGAGAACTCGCGGGTACCTGCACTTCCAGGTTTGCGTTATCTTTGAAGGTCGTAGTCAGGGCCACTCCGTTGGCTTTCACAGCTGACGCAGGATAGAAGTTGCTCCCGCTCAGGGTGAAAGTCTGCGGCCCTGATTTGATCGGAATGGTGGGAGCGCTGTTTGCGGTGATTATGGGCAGCCCGTAAGTGCTGTCTCCTATCCCTTTCAACACCACAACAAACTGTGGAGTCGCAGGATCATTAGAAGTGATCGTTGCAGCGCCGGTAAGCGCACCAGCAGCGGCGGGAGCAAACGTGACGTTGATTGAACAGAACCCACTCGAAGCATAGGCAGTGCAGTTCTCCGACTCCAGCGCGAAACTCGAGCCAGAGATCACTACTTTGCTTACCGACAGCGGCTTCTGACCAATATTTTGAATGTAGACAGGCACAGAGGGCTGTCGGGTCCCGACCAGAAGATGTCCGAAGTCGAGAGGGTTCAGATTCGTGGAGATCTTCGGGGCGATGCCCTCACCCGTGAAGCTGACGAACTGCGGTATCGTCACAGCATCATCGGTCAGAGTGACCGTTCCGCTTGTTGCGCCGCTGCCAGTGGGCGTGAACGTCAAAGTGATAGGACATGTCGTTCCGGCGGCAACACTACCGCAGCTCTCCGCGCGACGTTATCTGCGGTTTGTCGAGCGGTTCGCACAGCACTTCGGCAAGTCGCCGGACAAGCTGGGCCCGGATCATCTGCGCAGTTACCAGGCCTATCTGCTCAAGGAGCGCAAGCTCTGCCCGGGATCTGTCGAGAACCATGTCGCCGCGCTGCGGTTCTTCTATGTGCGCACGCTGCACCGTCATGAGTTCCGCGAGTTTCTACCCTATCCCAAGACGCCCAGGAAACTGCCCGAGATCCTCAGCCAGGAAGAAGTGGCACGCCTGATCGACCCCAGCACGACTCTGTTTCAGCGCACGATGCTGATGGTTCTCTACGGCACCGGCATGCGCCGATCAGAACTGGCACGCTTGAAGGTCGCGCACATCGACAGTCAACGCCTGGTCATCCACGTGGTCGATGGCAAGGGGCACAAGGACCGCGATCTGCCTTTGAGTCCGACCTTGCTCGAGAACCTGCGCGTCTACTGGCGATGGCTCAAGCCACGCACCTACCTGTTCCCCTCTCGCATGCACCGCGATCACGAGCAGCCCATCAGTGACAAGATCGTGTGGCGGGCATGCACCCAGGCAGCGAAGAAGGCCGGCATTCGCAAGAGAGTTTCACCGCACCTGGTGCGACACAGCTGGGCCACCTGTGATATTTCAAGAGGTTGTCCATTCGATCGAGACCGGAGAAGCTGTTTGTGACGAAGCAAGCAGTAACTCTGGAGACCGAATGGACTATCACAAGAATGCGCCATGGACGGCCGTGAGTCGAGAGCGTCTGGCTCGCATGGTGATTGAAGAAGGGTTGAGGGTGGGATCAGCCGCGGCCCGGTTCAGCGTCAGCTCGAAGACGGCAGCCAAGTGGTTGGCCCGTTATCGGCAGTTTGGTGCTGCCGGCCTTGCCGACCGCAGTTCGCGCCCGCATCGCAGTCCGGGTCAGATCAGTTCCTTATTAGCAGAAGAGGTACTTGCACTTCGTCGTGGATACATGCCGGGCTACGCGATTGCGCGGCGCACGGGCCTCAGTCCTGCTTCTGTCAGCCGGATCCTGCGTCGTGGCAGGCTGAGCCGATGGCGCGACTTGAACCCTCCTCCGCCTATACAGCGCTACGAGCACCCTCGCCCTGGAGATCTGCTGCATCTGGATATCAAAGGGATGACACGCTTTTCAGAGGTAAGCTTGCGCGGGGATGGACGCCTGCGAGGCAAGCGCAGTCATTCCGGCTTCCTGGCTCTGCACGTGGCCGTCGACGACCACTCGCGCATGGCCTTTACCCAGATGCTGCCCGATCAAAGGGCCGAAACCACGGTCGGGTTCCTGAACTCAGCCCTGGAGTTCTTCGCCAGACAGGGCATCGGTGTACGCGCCCTGCTGACAGACAACGGATCCAGTTATCGCTCACACCAGTTCCGTCACGCTTGCCAGCAGCTGCAGATCAAACACCGGCGCACCAGGCCTTACACACCAAGAACAAACGGAAAAGCCGAGCGCTTCATCCAGACCGCCCTGCGCGAATGGGCCTATGCAAAACACTGGACCGACTCCGAGCAAAGAGATGCTCACCTGCAGCCATGGATCGATTACTACAACCGAGAACGACCACATGGTAGCCTCAACTACAAGCCGCCAATCAGCCGCTCCGATCCCGGAACAACCTCTTGATCATTTACAGCCACCCATCTGCTCGAAGCCGCTACCGACCTGCGCACCATCCAGCTGCTGCTCGGCCATGAGGATCTGGAGGTGACTGCCCAGTATCTGCACCTGTCCGCGCAGCATCTGCAAAAGGTCGTCAACCCCATCGAGGCGCTGAAGCTCTCGAAGATTGACCAGAGCAGCCGCCGCCACCATCGTCCGCGTTTATGACGCGGCCGGCCATCGAGATGGCCGACATCGTCCGTCGCAGGGGCAGGCAGTTTCTCAAGCGCTTCAAGGCTGTTGTGAACTATCAGCAGCTGAAGGCATACCGGGCCATCGAGCGCTGCCGTACTGCTGCCCTTGGCGGACATAAGGATAAGTGTGAAGGATGCCCCTACGAAGCACCGATCTCCTATAACTCATGCCGATCCCGCTGTTGTCCAAAATGCCAGGCACAGGCCCGCAAGCGATGGCTGGAGACGCAGCAGCGCGATCTGCTCAACACCAACTACTTCCATATCGTCTTCACCCTGCCTCACGAACTGAACCCGCTGGCTCTGACTTCGCGCAGGCCGGTTCTCGATCTGCTCTTCGAAGCTGTCTCCCAGACCCTGCTCGAAGTCGCTGCCGATCCCAGGCGCCTCGGCGCAGAGATCGGATTCCTGGCCATCCTGCACACCTGGGGATCGAACCTGTTGCCCCACTACCATATCCACTGCGTCGTTCCCGGCGGCGGACTGTCGGCCGATCATCAGCGCTGGATCCCGACCAGCCATCCCATGTTCCTGCTGCCGGTACCAACCCTGCGCAGGGTCTTTCGCGAAAAGTTCCTTGCAGGACTCAGCCAGCTCTATCGCAGGGGCCTTCTCAAGCTGAGCGGTCCGGCCGCTTCCCTCCGTGACCCTGCGCACTTCGCGCAGGTGATCGACAAGCTGAGCAACAAGAAATGGTACGCCTACGCCAAGCCGCCCTTCGGCGGACCCCAACATGTCCTGCGTTATCTCGGACGCTACACCCAC
>Ga0134127_10000324_pt1 | contig 49217 bp, 31 predicted proteins | sample KB31753_FD_96459 | JGI IMG/M metagenome (GOLD analysis project Ga0134127, IMG submission 96459) | Terrestrial soil microbial communities with excess Nitrogen fertilizer from Kellogg Biological Station, Michigan, USA - KB3-175-3 | ecosystem: Environmental > Terrestrial > Soil > Unclassified ...
CTGTGCATCGAAGTCCTTCTCCTTTGGAGAAGGATGGGTGAGGGCTTCGCCGTTTAGGATGAGGCGAAAATGCTCAGTAGGACGCTTAAGTAAACGACATTGATTGGTCAATCAATGTCGTTTAGTTATGAATTCGGCCCCGTTAGGGGTCACATATTGATAGCAAATCAAACAACCCGCAGCATTGTGCCGTAGGTACAAAATAGGTTAATGCGCCCATAATCGCGAAAAATATTGCGTACCTAACGGCACGCAAACGTTCTTGTTGATTTTTTCTACCAATATATTGCGCCTCACGGCGCATTATTTCGTTAACTAAACGACATTGATTAGTCATTAGTGCAGGGCGCCCAACCAATGACTGCCGGCTACCGAAAGAATAAAAAAGGGCATACTGTCCGTACGTACCAGAGCGGCGCACGATGACGCGGTAACCCGCTGCCCAAAAATATTTCGGCAAATCCATAAACATTTATATTTTTGCCACATACATAATCATACTACAAAATGAACCCGACCGAAGAAGCAAACGCAGAGCGCCATTACCTGTTGATAACAGTAGCGGTAATTATTATGATCGTTGGCGTTTATTTGCGCTTTGCGGATTTTAAAGCAGCCACAATTGTAGCCAATATCATCCTGATTATCGGCGTGGCTATCAGCCTGAAAGCTGTTTTCGCGATATTGAAGTAAGTCCGGAAAGTCGGGAAGTCCGAAAGTCCGCAAGATGAATATCGCTTCGAAAGATAAATGCCGGCATTAATAAGTCGGAAAGCGTGAATTGTTCTGCAGGAGGATTTTTTGAATTCCCTTCGAACTTTACTGACTTTCGGATTTCCGGACTTTCCGGCTTTACTGGCTTCCAGACCCCACCTCATCCTTCGGATGATATTTAGCGCCGTTTAATATTTTTTGTGCGTCATTATCTGCCATTAATTGCGGCAATGTCACATCCGGGTTTTTATCCATGTAAGCCCGCACGATCTGCCAGCCCAGCCACACGGCCAGCTTCGGCGCCGACTCGTTTTTTTCGCCGATGCCCGGGGTAAAAGGGGCCGGGCCGATATATTTCTGCATTTTTATATTATCGGTCTCGTAAAGAAGGTTCTGATCAAGAAAGTAAGCCCACATCTTCGACTGGAATTGACGGCACCACTTTAGCTGGGCCCCGGTATAGTCTATTTTTAACGTGTCGGGTGTGTCGGGCAAAATCCTGTCCATAAAATACATGATCTTACCTTCATAAATCATCCGCTGCAGCATGGTTTTATCGCTGTCGCTCTCGGCAAACATATCCTCACGGGCCAAACCTTCCACCACGCGGGGGCAAATATTTTGACTGTTGAAATTTTTGGAAAGATAGCGCGGAAAAGCTTCGGTGATGGCCGGATAAAACCGCGAATTTGCACCCAGGAAAAGATCGAGCCCTATACCAACGTAGCCATCGCCGACCGGCACCTGCACTGCAAAACCCGAGAAAAAGGCATAAACTGCGGGCAATCGTTTTTGGGGGAAGTAGTATTTAATATGTTTAAAGGCGTTGGTCAGCTCGGCCTGGGGCTTATCCAGGTTTGGGTAAACCGAATCGACGTCGTGCTCCAGGTCGTTGAACGGCCTTCCGGCAAAAACCTTTCGTAAACTGGCAAAATAAGCGGTATCTTTTGTGTCGGCGCCTGCGCTTTCCAGCAGCATCGAAATAAAATTGCTATAGAACGGGCCATATTTTTGCTGCAGGAAGGCCGCCTGCTGTGCCATGGGTTTGGTTTTCATCCCGTCGAAATCTTTATCAAAGCGTTCAATCTTAACAGTTACCGGGATGTTGCTAACGTCAACGTCATTTTTGCTGTGCCTACAGGCGCTTATAAGCACCGCGATGAGAAAAAATAGGTAAATTTGCTTTGTTTTGTTCAAAACGGTCATTCTTTGGTCCTTTGGGCAAAATTAATTTTTTATTTGTATTAATATCCTAAACGGCATGTTCCGCGCGTTAGTTTAGGTACCCTGATAAAACCGGAATTATTATAATGAAGATCGCCCTGGCCCAGCTGAACTACCATATCGGCAATTTTGACTCGAACACATCAAAAATAATCGATCACATAAAAACAGCGCGCGACCAGGGCGCCGACCTGGTGGTTTTTGCAGAATTATGTGTATCAGGCTATCCCTCGCGGGACTTTTTAGAGTTTGATGAATTTATTGACCTGTGCGAAGCATCTGCACAAAAAATAGCAGCCGAATGCCTGGATGTGGCCTGCATCATCGGCCTGCCAACGCCCAATAACAATCCCGAAGGGAAAGAGCTGCACAACACCGCTTACTTTATTGAAAACGGCAAAGTTAAAGCCGTGGCTCACAAGGCGCTGCTGCCTAACTATGATATTTTTGACGAGTACCGCTATTTTGAACCATCGAGGGAGTTTAGCTGCATTGATTTTAAAGGCCACAAAATTGCGCTGACCATTTGTGAGGACTTGTGGAACACCATTGAGAACCCGCTGTATATTACCCGGCCGATGGACATCCTGATAAAGGAAAACCCTGACGTGATGATCAATATCGCGGCCTCGCCGTTTGCGTATAACCATGATGAGGAACGTATTGAAATTTTAAGCGATAATGCCAAACATTATAAACTGCCGCTGCTGTACGTAAACAACGTCGGCGCCCAAACCGAGCTGATTTTCGACGGCGGCTCACTGGTGTTTGATAATACAGGGATGATGATAGATGAGATGCCTTATTTTGAAGAAAGCATGGCCTATTACGATCTTGATAAAAATGGCGGTTTGACTTTTCAGCATCAGTCGACGATGCGGAGGGAAAGACAGGGTGACATTGAACAGATACACGACGCTATTCTCCTGGGGATACGGGATTATTTTTATAAATCGGGTTTTAAACAAGCTGTTTTGGGTTTGTCAGGCGGCATCGATTCGGCGGTGGTGTGTGCGCTTGCGGCTGAGGCATTAGGGCCGGAAAATGTAATGGCAGTTTTATTGCCCTCGCGCTTTTCGAGCGATCACTCCATAAAAGACGCCGAAGATTTGGTAAAGAACCTGGGTTGTATGCACCAAACCGTGCCGATAAAGCAAATTACCGAAGCATTTGAAGCCACACTTGAGCCGCAGTTTAAAGGGTTGCCCTTTAATATTGCCGAAGAGAACATACAATCGCGCAGCCGGGCAGTGGTGCTGATGGCCATGTGCAACAAATTTGGCTATATTTTGTTAAATACATCAAATAAGAGCGAAGCTGCCGTGGGCTATGGCACGTTGTACGGCGATATGTGCGGTGGTATATCTGTTATAGGCGATGTGTATAAAACACAGGTATTTGAGCTGGCGAGGTATATAAACAGGAACGGGGAAGTGATACCGGAAAATTCCATCAGCAAACCGCCTTCGGCTGAGTTAAGGCCTAATCAAAAGGATACCGATTCGCTGCCTGAATACGATGTTTTAGACAAAATACTAGCCGAATATATTGAAGGCCGGTCATCCTCGGCGGCCATCATCAAGATGGGCTTTGATGAAAAGACAGTAAGGAGGGTAATAAAGCTGACCAACCTGGCCGAACATAAACGGTACCAAACACCGCCTATACTGCGGGTCTCCCCAAAAGCGTTCGGTATGGGCAGAAGAATGCCGATAGTTGGTAAATATTTGTCGTAACTTTAGTTGAGAATTTTAAAGTAAGTCACCTGGCAGGCAAGGGCGGGAAAAATTTAGAAAGAGCGCTGATTTTTTTAGTCTCGCGGCTAAACCTTTTGATAAACATTTAGTCTAATAATAACTCGAGGGATTATATTATGAAAAAATTAATTCACGTGGCTTGCACAGTACTGCTACTGTCCGGCCTTTCAGCATGTACCAGCTATAATTATTACCAGGCTGGCATTAATAAAACCAATATGAGCGGCTACCATACCTTTGCCTGGATGCCGCCTTCAAAATCAGGGAACAAGGCTATGGGCGACCTGGCCGACATGAAAGTAAAAGAAGCAACGACAAATGCGCTTGTAGCAAAGGGTCTTCAAATCAACCAGCAACATCCGGATTTGATCGTTAATTACACCCGAATAGTGGGAACGGGTTCATATACCACCTACTATACGCCTTACAGCCCCTACTTTGGCTGGGGATACGGCTGGGGCTGGGGTTGGTATCACCCCTGGTATGCATGGGGCGCTCCGTTCGGGTATTATGGTGATGTAACCTACGCAGACAAGGGACATTACAAGGAAGGAACTTTAATAATTGACCTGGTTGACCCGCGCACCCGCAAAATTGTATGGAGGGGCTTCGGTGTTGGCGAGGTACATCACAATCCTGAAAAGGATGTTGAGGACCTGCCAAAGGTTGTCGACGGCATACTTGATCAATTGCAAACATTACCGCCGCCGCCAATGCGCGCACGTCAATCTTAAAAGGGTTTTTAATTTGATTTGCAGCCTGAAAAGGAATTTTATGATCCCTTCTGTTTTTTACAGGAGGGATTTTTGTTTCCGGCTGAGATGGATAAAGGCAAAGACAATAGCCACTGCGGCCAAAACAAATACCCAGGTGTCCAGCGGGCAAACGGCATCAGGGTCGGTACCGCCGCAAGGCTCACCCGGCTGCGCATAAAGTACAGCGCAGTTAAAGGTTAATAAAAATAAGGCACCTAAAGCTTTTCTGATTCGCATACTCCTGGTGTTTTTCTTTGCGCCCTGCAAATGTACGTTTTCCTTAAAATAATTTACTGTCAGGGTACATAACTCTGCAAGTTAAAAAAAATAGTTTAAAAATAGAGTTGTTTCCTTAAAAAGGGCAGATCGGGTTATTTGTTGCCTTGCCGTGTATTACCGCAAATGCGGGCGTTCATCCGATGTTCAAAAATGAACGATTTTTTGTATGGTGGAAAATTTTTCGATGCCGTTTGTAGTGGTTTCGGAGGCGTTTGAGGATGTTTCGTGACCTGTTTGAGGATGTTTCGTGACCTGTTTGAGACCAGATCAAAGAGGTATAAAAGGGCGCACGCCCGTAAAGGCCGCCCTTGTGGCCGCCCTGGATTTGAACGCATGTAAGATTAGCTTTGTAATCCCCCAAAATGCACAATTGCCGGGCCTGCCGGTAAAATGAAAATAATGGCAGACAAGGTTGGCGCAATGGTTGGGCGCCTGCAAGGGGTGTCCGTACCGGGTATATTAAAAAAGCAAAGTGCGTTCGAAAGCGTTCAATTTGCTTTCAAAAAATGAACGCTTTCCGGGCGAGAATAACGATTTTTTCGCTTCGTCTAAAATGCACATTCGGCTTTTTTTCAACGACTTAACCTGCAAACCCTGAAGTGTTCAAAGTGTTCAAAGTGTTCAATTTTCAACTCACTTGAACAGTTGAACGTTGTCTATCCCTGTAAAAAGTTGACACTTGCCGCGGGCTCGATCAGATCACTGTGCATGGTTAACCAACCCGTGCGTTAGATTCACCGCCTAAAGCTTAACAAACGTGCTTTCTCCTACAATGCTATTGTCTTTCGAGTTAAGCACCTTGACTACATAAGTACCCGGGGTGAGGCTATTTACATCCGTTTGCCAGTTTTGCGTTGTAGTGGTTGCCTTTGTTACCAGCACGCCTAAGATATTTACGATTTGTATATTGTAAGCCTGCTTAGCTGCAGCAACGTTTTGAACCGTCATCACCGTCCCTCCCGTGTTGTTGAATCCCGGGGCGATATTTAAGTTCAACGTAGTTTTGGCCGGGTTTGGATAAACCACCACCCCGCTTTTTACCAGATTGTTGCCGGTGTTTCCGTACATGAGCGTAACGGCTTGTGAATAGGTGATCGTCCCGTTCAGGTCGGTCATCTGCAGGCGGTATAAATTTGCACCGTTAACGGGGTTTTTATCCAGGAAGTCGTAAGTGCCCTGGCCACTGGAAGCAAAGCCACCCAATACGCTGTAAGTAGCCCCGCCGTCTGTGCTTCTTTCCACTGCAAAATTGGTGTAATTTTGCTCATTTTCCGTTGCCCAAACCGCCTGAGCCCCATTAACCACTTTTGTTGCGCTAAACTGCAGCAGATGAACCATTAAAGCCGGATTCTGGCGGATAACCAGGCTAAAGCGGTTCTTGCCGTAACTGTTTGTATCGGCGGTGATGTCGAATATGTAGGTGGAATTGTTGCGGATATCTAATGAGTCCTTTTTGTAGCTATCCATCAGCCACACATCATAAATAGCTGGTATAGCCTTGAAATCGGTCCGTTGCAACGTGTACGTACCATAATTACTGGCTGTAACAAATAACCTGATCACCTGGCTAAGCGAATTTTTGGGGAATGGAAGCCACTTGACAGCTGTATTTACACTATCACTGCTGATAGCGGCCAACGTTTGCAGGGAACCTGAGCCTTTGATGAATTTTGCATCCAGTTGCTGGTCATATGCAGTAGACGCATTTGAGTTAAAACCGACTACCATGTCAACGACATTTGCGGTGTCGGTAACCAGGTTCAATCTTAAATAACTGCCATAGGCGCTCTGCGCAGTGGCGTTTAAATTAACGCGCCGGTCCATCAGTAAATTGCCGCTGGCCACCTGCGTGCTCGTTTTTGACGCTTCCTGGAACGTAAGGGTTGGTGACGTAGCCGTCGCCTGAACAAAGAAGCCCTGCCCGGTAGGTATAATGTTACTTGCATTACCTGTTGCGATATGCGTAGTCGCGTTGTAAGTATCATATGCTTTGGTATGCGGGTTAAATATCCATACAGTAGGCGCGATATTTACCCCATATATGGCGGCAGCCGAACTTGAATTGCTGAAAGTGCTCCAGTCGATCGAACTCGCATACGGATTACCAACAAGGTTAAAGCCCCTTACGGCATAATTAGTAGTTGAGGCCGTGCCTGATCCACTATAACCGAGCGTAACCGCAGCGGAATTATACCAGCTGTGGACGAGTATAGGTCCCTGGTTAAGCGTACCTGTAGTACTCAAGGTGACGGCAGTGGGGGAAGTATAAGTGGTCACTGTTTCGGCTGCCAGGCTAGCGGACGCCCGGTTTCCCCTGAAAAAGAACATAACGCCTGTGCCGGCCGGCAGATTATAGGCGGTTGAGCCGTTGTTCAGGTAATAATTGTAGCTGGGTGAATTGTTTATAGCGCTAATCCCCCAAAAGTTGCCGCTTGTAAATGTTGTGTTTGAAGGTACCATGTCTTCCCGGTATAAATAGATCGTCGGGTTCCCGGTTTTGTCAAAGCCCCCTCCGGCGCTCCCGGTAAGGAATATACCGGTTTGAAGGTAATTAAGGCTAAATATATTTAATGAGCTAGTTGGCGACGCGTTATAAACCGGCGAAGAAAGCAGCCGGTAGCTACGGTAGCCGCTGCCACCGGATATATAGCGCTCCACGGTAACATTGCCTGACACAGAATAGGCGCTCGGTATAGCGGCTACGCTGGCGGCCTGGGTCGATGAGCATTTTAAAGTAAGTGCTGCAGGTGAAGAGCCAACTGCCAGGTTACCCTTTGTAAGCTTCACTACATCATAAATATCCACCGGCCCCCCGTTGATGGTCACCGTGCCGCCGGCCGAGTTGTTAATCGTCATGTCTGCTATTGAAGCAGTGTTTGTAGTATTTGTGCCGGTGTAGCTCTGTGCGGCGACAGATCCGTTCCATGTAATGCCGGATGAAAGATTGCCGCCGTATAAGATACCATCGCCCGAAGTGCTTGCGTTATTGATGATGTCGCAACCCACACTTAACGTAAAGCCGCCTAAAGTTAAGGTGGCTGTTGCGCCCAGGGTTACATTGTATACACTTTCATTTGCCGTTAATACGGGGTATTTGGCTAAGCCGGTTGGTATTATCAAATTAGATGTACTGTTAAAAAGCGGCAAATGGTCCCAGTTGCCGGCTGTGGTTGGATTGGTAGTGCCGGCCGCGCCGCTCCAGGTGTAAGTAATCACGTTTCCCGGTGCGGTTACGTTTATGGTTGACGAACAACCGGTGGCATTGGTAACTGTCAGTACATAGGTGCCTGCAATCGCATTTGCCACCGGTACTGTTGGGTTTTGTGAACTTGAAGTGAACCCGCTGCCGGCAGGCCCAACCCACGAATAAGTGGCGCCGGCAACAGTATTGGCTGTAAGCGATAATGTATTGCCTGAGCAGAATGCTCCGCTGCCTGCGCCATATAAAACATTCACCTGCGACCATGTCAGCTCGGAACTTTCAACGGCGACGTCGTCAAGCGCTCCGTTAAAATAACATGCCGCGGTGGTAGCCGGGGCATTTGTCCAGCTACTTATAGCATCGAATCCGATACGCCAGTACCCACCAAGCGAAAGAACAGCGTTCATGGCAGGATTCGAAGCAGCGAGAGCGCCGTCTACATACATATTACTTCCGTTTGTAGTCGAAAAAGTTGCTACAACGTGGTGCCAGTTGCCATCGTTATATGCGGTGGTCGTATTGATAGTTGATTTTACCGACAACGGCGCTACTCCAAAATAAAGTTCACCGTTGGTGCCCATGTAAATCACGCGGTCAACGCTTACGCTGCTGCCGGTTTGCGAGCTGCCAAAACCGACCAGGTAACCGCCGGCGGTGCTGGTTTTAAACCACACGCTGATTGAAAAAGCCGACGGCCCGGGTAGAGCGATACTGGTACCTGTTGAAATATATTGGCTGCTGGCTGCTGTAAAATTCATGGCGTTACCCGAAGTACTATACCGGTCGGCGGTCGATGTCGGTGCGCCGTGTGTCGTGGCGGTATTGCCGCTGCCCGAAAGGTCTGTTGTGCTTCCGCCTGTAAATCCATAGGAAAAATAACTCCCGCTGGTAGGGGCTGATGAAATTGCTGGATTGGCGCTGATGGTACCTACTACTGCGACACGCGCGGCGCAGCTTACGCCGCCCTGGGTATAGTCGACATAATAAGTGGTAGTTGCCGCTATAGATGGATTGTAAGTTGAACCCGTGTTAATACTGGAGCCGCCGCTGGATGCTGTATACCAATTATAAGTTCCGCCGGTGGGAAGTCCCCCCGAAACCGAAAGGTTTACCGTACCGGGTCCGCAATTAAAATCACCTGTGGTAGTTGGGGTGGTAGGGTCTACTGTGATGACAACGGTGGTATACCCTGTGCCCGATGCATTGTGACCTGCTATCGTGTAGGTGGTTGTTGCCGATGTTACTGTTGGCGTACCCGAAATTTGGCCCGTGGTGGTATTGAAACTCATGCCTGCCGGGAGAGGTATATCTATAGAATACCCATGCGGCGAGTATTCAACCACATCGTTGCCGCCGCTATTGGCAATATAGGTATTACCGTTGCTATCAAAACAGGTAGCGCGCGGGTTAGTAAGCCCGCTGACGTAAACGCTGGAAGTAGTTGTTGCTAAACTGCTTCCTGGAATTAGCTGAATCACTTTGCCAAGGCCTTCGTCGCAAACGTAAATGTTGTCTGAGGCATCGACCGAAAGGTTGCGGAAGCTTGAACCGCTCGCATTGGTCGTCGTATATATTAAAGTTGTGCCTCCGGTAGTTGAGCCGCTTGTTACTTTGTAAACGCAGTTGGCTACAGAAGCGCTTGAATATTCAGATGCAAAAACCTGGCCGGCACTGTTAACCGTTACACCGTAAAGGTCAGTAAAGCCTTTTGCATAAACAGAAGCCGTGGTCGCACCGGGCGCTATTTTATAAATGATATTAGTGGCCTGATCCGCCACGTATATATTCCCCGAAGCATCCATGGCCATGCCATCCGGCGTGGTCATTGCGGTAGGTGAACCGGTTATTGTTGATGACACGCCTGCGGGGGTAATTTTTACCACGTTGCTGCCGTTCGGGTTCGCCTGGTAAATATTGCCCGAGTTATCGACAATAATATCCTTCGGCCCGCTGGTGCCTATATTGGTGGTGTAGGTGTGCAGTAATGAGCCGGCAGGCGAGTAGACATACACGGCGCCCCCTGAAAAGCTATTGGTAATAATATCGCCGTTTGTAGGGTCGTAAGCAATCCCATAAGGTTGGGTACCACCCGGAATGTTTGCAAATGTGGTTAAAGCTCCGTTGGAAACCGCACCGCCTGTGTTGGTCGGACTTAAGGTTGATATAGTGGTATTAACGGTGTAGATATTGGTAGCCGGCGAATAGCTTAGAACGGGGATTTGCGCGTATAGCCGGGTTGAGAGTAAACCAAAAACGCCGAATAGCGACATTAAACGTGTTCGTGTGGTCATTGACATACAGTTTGGTTGCACCCTGCCTTGTTTAAACCAATGAGTCTAAATCAATTAAGGGAAGCACTTATACGTACGCGTAATCAAAATGTTACAACACTAATTGTTATCACGTCCAGTAGCATTAATTCCTTCGGCATCCAGGGAGTCATGACGCCGCACACCTGATTGTAATAATGTTAAATGATGGCTTGGTTATTCGGGCTTAAGTGTTCCGCCTTCCTTTTTTCTACAGTTTTATAAACGTTTCCTGTCCTACAACACTGTTATCCCTTTTATTTACAACCTGTATTACATAAGTACCTGGCATCAGGGCGCTTACGTCCGTTTGCCAGCTCTGCTGGCTGACTGTCGCAGTTCTAACTACTGAACCCGACACGTTTGCAATTTGTATGCTGTAGGATGATATTACCGCTCCACCCCCGGAACCGTTACTAAAGCCTGCTGGGATGCTAACGTTAAGCGTTGTTTTCGCGGGATTGGGATAAACTACAATGCCGGTTTTAACCAATGTGGAGGTCGAATGGCCGTACATCAGTGTAATCACCTTTGAGTAGGTGATATCTCCATTCAGATCTGTGATCTGCAGACGATACATATTTGCCCCGTTGGCTGGATTTTTATCCAAAAAGCTATAGGCCCCCTGGGCACTTGAGCCAACGCCGTCAATTATGCTATAGGTTTCCCCTCCATCAGTGCTTCGCTGTATAACAAAGTTGGTGTAATTATATTCGTTCTCGGTTACCCAAACTACCCGCGACCCACCGGTGATCTTTGCGGCGGTAAAATTCAGCAGGTGTACCATCAAAGCCGGGTCCTGGCGGACAACCACCTGGAACCGGTTGCTGCCGTAACTTGCAGTATCAGCCAAATCGACGTCAAAAATATAGTTCGTGTTATTTTTGATGTCCAGCGAGTCCTTTTTGTACCTGTCCATCAACCATATTTGATACAAGTCCGGGATTTGCTTTAAATCAGTGCGTTGCAGGGTATACTGCCCGCTTACGGCCGCGAAAACCTTTAACCTGATCACACGATTCTCAATGTTCTTCGGGAGGGGAACCCATTTAGCGGCCGCTTGAACGCTGTCACTGCTTATCGCAGATAATGATTCGGGATTTCCCATACCGGACACAAATTTCGAATCTTCAGCAGGATTGAAGCTGGTTGAAGAACCGGCGTTGAAGCCGATCACCATATCGCTGTAATTAACAGAGTCGGTCACCATTTTTAACCGGATAAAGCTGTTATAGGCCTCTTGTGTTAACGTGCTTAACGAGCCCTTTTTATCCATCAGCAAATTGCTTCCGGTTACCTGCGTACTTGTTTTAGCCGCCTCCTGAAAGGTTAATGACGGCGACGCGGCCGTTGCCAATACAAAAAAGCCCTGCCCACTGGCAATTATTTTGCTGGCATTGCCGGTTGCAATGTTAGTGAGCGCATTGTAAGTAGCGTAATTTTTAGTTCCGGGATCGAACTCCCAGATCGTTGGTGCAATGTTCAATCCATAAATGGGCGCTGCCGATGACGAGTTGCTGAATGTGCTCCAATCAATCGAGCTGGCATAAGGATTACCTACCAGGTTAAAGCCGCGGACCGGGTAATTTCCGCCGGTTCCCGAGCCTGTATAAGCCAGTGTCGCCGAGGATGGGGTATACCAGCTATGCACCACTACCTGTCCTTGGTTAAGTGTGCCTGAGGTGCTGAGCGTGACAGCTACCGGTACATAACTGGTGGTTGTCTCGGTGGTTACGCTGGCTGATGCTTTATTCCCTCTGAAGAAGAACATCAACCCGTTGCCAACAGGGATATTGTATGTTGTACTGCCGCCATTCATATAATAGTTATAGGCAGGCGAGTTGTTAATGGCGCTGATACCCCAAAAATTTCCGCTGGTAAACGTGGCGTTGGATGGCGTTTGATCTTCACGGTACAAATAAAGCGTAGGGTTTCCGGTCTTGTCAAAACCGCCGCCGGCACTCCCCGTCAGGTACATGCCTGTTTGAAGGTAATTTATGCTATAGATATTATTTGAACTGACGGTTGCATTGTAAACCGGCGAGGACAGTAACCTGTAGGTGCGGTATCCGGCGCCGCCTGTCACATATCGTTCGCAGGTCACGGTCCCGGTTATCGAATATCCGCTTGTTATCGCCGCTACGCTTGCTGTTTGCGTGGCCGTGCTTTTCAAGGATAGTGCAGCCGGTGACGACCCCACCACCAGGTTACCTTTCGTAATAGTCAGCGTTTTATATATATCAACGGGTCCGCCGCTGATAGTAACTGTGCCGCCCGCCGAGTTATTAACGGTCATGCTTCCTAAAGTAGCTGTACCGGCGGTGGACGAACCGGTATAAGTTTGGGTGGCCGCTGATCCGTTCCAGGTAAGGCCAGAATTTGTGCTGCTGCCGTAAAGGATCTGCCCGGTTGAACTGTTATAAATATTACAGCCCACACTCAGCGTATGCCCGTTTAAGTTTAATGATGCGCCGCTGGCAATGGTTAGCCCGTACAGGCTTGCATCAGCGGTTAGTGATGGGTAGTTGGTTAGTCCGGAAGGAATAATGAGGTATGCGCTTCCGTCAAAAGCAGGCAGTTGACTGGTGGTGCCGGCAGTCGTGTTGTTCCAGTTTGAAGCGACGGCAGGATCTGTGCTCGTCGCGCCGGTCCACGTGTAGGTAAGCGCTCCGGAAATTGCCGCTGCGTTAGTGCTGTTAGTTGAAGTTGATCCTACCGTGGTAAACGATGTCGGGCTGTTTTGATCAACGTATTCCGCCTTAATCCAATCTGCGCTTTTCGCAACGTTCGATACCCTTGCCTCATCAATAGTTCCGTTAAAAAAATATTGTGTTCCGCCTTCGCCCGCTCCTATATAGTACGCTGTAGTCGATGAAGGATTAGTGGTTGTGCTGAGTATGCCATATTGCGTGCCGTCCACGTATGTACTTAGCGTCGATCCGTTATAAACCCCCTGCAGGTAATGCCAGACACCGGAAGCCAGCGCCGGCGCTGTTGGAGTCGATCCCCTGTCGACTGCCGTCGCCGTTTCGGATTCGGGTATGTTGGTGGTAAATACGCCAAGTTTATATCCGCCGGTGCTGCCGCCAGCGGCAGCCTGGTTGGTCATCACTTTTTGGTCTACACCGGTCGCGGCAAGTTTTACCCATGCCGAAATGGTAAAGGCGCCGGTAACTGTTATCGGGCTGAACGTGATCTTCGTGGAGGACCCGTTGAAAGAATAGGCATTACCGATCTTACCTGTCACCAGGTTGGCAGAGGTCATGTTGCTTGTGGTGCCGGTATTTGCTGCGGCCGTGCCATCTGTAACCGACCCGGTATACGTGGATTCATTAAAATGGAAAACCCCTTTATAGTCACTTCCCCAGGTGTTGTTATAAAACGCGGTATTATGGGTGATCGTCGGAGTTTTTGATCCGTAATAGAACTCAATGGTTTTGTTTGACGCATAAGTGAGTGTCGGTATTTGCACCCACACCAGCAGCGTTCCGGTAGTTTGGTTGTAGCTTTCTATTTGATAGTACAATTCAGCCGAAGTAGACGGGTCATAAAAAGCAAAGTCATAGTTTGGCCCGTTTGGAAAATAAACCTTATCGGTGCAGACACTTGATATGATGAGGTTATTGTCCTGTATGCTTAGTAAGGCCGGGAAATTCGTGAGGTTGGATGTGATGCCCAGTGACGTAGTATTTAGCGTGATAGGATCACTAAAAGCATAGTTGCCATATGAGCCGACCGTGACATTTTGAGTTGATGTTGACGAACAACCGCTGGAGTTAGTTACTGTAAGTGTAACAGTTTTCGTGCCGGCCGATGACCAGTTTACCGTATACGGCCCGACACCTGAACCTGAAACGATAGTGCCACTGTTGAAGTCCCAGGTATAAGTTGACGTGGCGATATAGGTTCCGGAGTAAGTTATAGTAGCGTTAGCTCCAATAGATACCGAAGATGTTGCAGTAAAACTTGAACTTGGCGCGGCATTGATAACTGCGGTAACGCTGATAGTTGACGGGCAGCCGGAAGACGGCGTAACCGTGCAAGTGTATGTACCAGCCATGGCAGCGGTAGCACTGGCTGAAACGGTAGGGTTTTGCGAGGATGAGGAAAAACTATTTGGCCCGGTCCATGAGTAAGTGGCGCCTGCTACAGTGTTGACCGATAATGATAACGCGCTGCCTGCGCAAACAGGTGAATTAACGCTGGCGCCATACAGTGTGGCCACCTGCGATGCGCTGATAGCGGTATTATAAACTGCGATATCATCCAGCGAGCCGGTAAAATATAAATCGGTGGGCTGATTAGACCATCCCGCCAGGTTGCTGTAAGCCACACGCCAGTATCCAACCCCGGTATAGGTTTCGGCAGTCGTCATCGTACTGCTCGATGCCACTAAAGCGCCGTCGACATACAAGCAACTGCCACTGGTAGTGGAGCAGGTGGCCACGGCATGGTGCCAGGCACCATCGTCATAAGCACTGGTTGATGTAATAACGTTTGCAGTATTGGTTGAGGTGGTATATATACCGAAGTACAGCAGTCCGGAATCGTCCATATAAATATGACGGTCGTACTGGCTGGCGGGGCCGCTCTGCTGGGCACTGTATCCCACTAGCACCCCGCCTGCCGAACTGGTTCGAAACCAAACGCTGATTGAAAAATTTTGAGGGCCTGGCAAGGGCTCGCCTGTTGCTGTGGAGATATATTGAGTGGAGCCGTTGAAACTGTAAGCATGGTTTGCAACATTGTACCTGTCGGCGGTTAGCGGGGCCGTTCCCTGAACCGTTCCGTTATTGCCGTTTCCCGATGCATCATTGGCATTGCCTGAAAATGGATACGACAGGTACAAGCCGCTCGTGGGAGTTGTGGGCGCCGTTGAAATAACGGCCTGGGCGCTCAATGTTACCGCGGTGCCGCTGCTTAGCGCCCCTTCAACGGTAGAATAGGTGTATGATGCGTAATAAGTACCCGAAGCGGTCGGTGTGTATGTTGAGCCCGTTGCAAGCGCTGTGCCTCCCGAAGATACATTGTACCAACTATACGTGCCGCCCGCCGGGAGTCCTCCGGATGCAGTTAATATTACCGACCCCTGGCAGCCGGTTCCGCCTCCGGACACGGTGGGTGTTGTAGGATTTACCACAAAAGTTTCTGTTGCGGTGGTGGTTGATCCGCCATTATTTTCGGTATTGGTTAGCTTAAAGGGATAACTGCCTGCAACCGTCGAAGATGAATAGGTGATTTTTAATGTAAACGAAGACGTATTACCCGGATTGTAGGATCCTGTACCGGCCGTATAAGTGCCCGCATTGGGTGTAAAAGTGACTGTAATACCGGCAGGGGTACCAGCGGTCCACGACAAAAGTAAATTATCATTCGCCTGTATACCGGTTACGGTAGTGGAAGATAAAGTAACTGTGTAGGTAACGTTACCGGCCGACCCATAAGTAGGCGTGGATGATTGCGATCCGAGAGTGATGCCCGTTACTCTTTTACGGCTGGCAAACGTTGGATGATAAAAAAGCAAAAAAAGAAAAAGGAGCGTAAAAAACCTGAATACAGGCCTGGTTAATTGAAGTCCGTTCATTAAGCAAATAATTTTAAAAACCGCTGCCTTTACACCTCAGTGCGTCACTAACCCACAATTTTAGTGGTGTAATTACTTTAAAATACCAACGATTTCGTCAAACAATAATTTATCAAATGTTCCTATCGGCCTAATAACCAGCGCTTTGAAGTAATAATTGTACAAGGTGCGGTGTGATTTGCCTATCTGCATCCAACAGGAATGACTCTAAATAACTAAGATTTGTCAACTTGACATGTTGGTTGTTATTAACATTTTAACATTAGGCGGCTTGCGCCTGTAAATTAGTAGTTACATAAATCAACAGAGAGGTAAAAAAATTACGGATAGATAGAAGAAATAACGCGCCTTTTAATTTTGACGCCCGTACACTACAGTTTTATCAAACTGCATTGCCTCACCACATTCCTGAAAAAAATTTATCGTAATTTCGCTGTCACCATGAATTTGCAACAAATAACATTTGGCAACGGCTGCTTTTGGTGCACCGAAGCTGTTTTTCAATCCATAAAAGGGGTTAAGAGTGTGGTATCCGGCTATATGGGCGGGCAGGTTAAAAACCCTTCATACAAAGAAGTATGCACAGGCAAAACCGGGCACGCCGAAGTGCTGCAGGTTGAGTATGATGCCGATGAAATTTCCTTTGACGAGTTGCTCTTAATCTTCTTTAAAACGCACGACCCTACAACGTTGAACCGGCAGGGAAATGATGTGGGTACGCAATACAGGTCGGCGATATTTTATTATGATGATGCGCAGAAGCGGCAGGCAGAAGCGATGATCCGAAAGCTTACCGAAGAGCAGGTTTACGCAAAACCGATCGTGACAGAAATTACCCCGGCCACCGAGTTTTACAGGGCAGAAGACTATCACCAGGATTATTTTAAGAATAATCCGCATAACCCGTATTGTGCCGTAGTCATCCAACCCAAGCTTCACAAATTCGCGAAGGAGTTTGGAGAAAAAATAAAATCATAACAACCAGTTTTTAACCAGGTGGCGCGCGGCCTTTTCACCGGGAGAGGGAAGCTTTCACGTCCGCTTACAGCTTCACGAAGGTTGTTCGCCCAACCAGCTTATTGTTGCTATTGTTAACAACGGTGATGATATATGTGCCTGCTGACAGGCCTGATAGGTTGTCCTGCCAGTTACCGGTTGAAGAAACCGCCGACTTAATAGTTGTGCCGGATATATTGACAATCCGGATATTGTAGGAGGTTGTAGCAGCAATTGAACTTGCGGAGAGCGCGACAGTACTTTGAGTTACCAGGTTATTGCCGGGGCTTTCGTTTTGATTGATCTTTATATTGAGCATGCCATTGGTCGGATTCGGATAAATGCTCAATGCACTTACCAATGGCGGTGCGTTAACCGAGTAAAGCAACATAACCATATTTGAATAACTTATGGCGCCATTTGCGGCCGTTATTTTGACGCGGTATCCAACTGCGGTCGCAGGCGGGGCAATGTCTGTAAAATTATAGCTGCCCGCTCCGCTTGAGACCAGGGTATCTATAACGTTGAAAGTAGAGCCATCATCGCAGCTTCTTTCCACAGCAAAATGGGTGTTATTGTCCTCGTTTTGCGTTCCCCAGGAAATTTCGGCGCCGGCAGGCGCTTTGGTTGCATTAAAGTCGACGAGCCTAAAGGCAGGCGCTGTGGCCGCCGCTTGGCTGATAACTACTTTAAACCGCCAGGCGCCAAAAGTTGCCGTGTCGCTTTTGTTTATCGTAAATGCGTAATTGGAATCAACCCGCAGGTCGATCGAATCTTTTTTGTAATTATCTACCAGCCATAATTGGTAATTTTTAGGGAGGGAATCTAGTTCGGTTCTTTTTAGAGTTATCGGGCCGCTGCTTTGTGCTTCCACATCAAGCCTGATCACGCCTGGCGCACGCTGCGGCAATGGCAAAAGGTTTATGGATAACCTGACACCATCGCTGGAAAAACACGCCAGGCCTTCGGCGGCGTTAATACCAGGCAAGTACTCCGAATCTTCGTTAAAATCGTAAGTTTCGGACGCGCCCGAGTTAAACCCAATAGCGATATCGTCGTAATTATCCTGATCGATATATAGCTTCAGGCGGAGTAAGCGGGTTACGCTGTCAAGCTTAGCCGTCGGGATTATCGTAGTACGACTGGCCGACCGGCGAAGACCATGTGCGGATGAAAACACATGCACAGTTCCAACCAAATTGGTTTTGCCGGAATTCAAATGCTGGTGTACGACCGGCTTACTGTATAATCCCGTTATCACCGGGCTGTACAGGTGTGCAGTTATATCGGCCTCTGCGGTTTTAATTGCAGACAATACCCCGAAAACCACAAAACAAAGGAGTAATCGTGTTTTCAATTGAAATCAATAATTTATCAAACCACCTAACAGGTTAGCAAACAACATGCTAAGGGGGTATGAAACTAATAAAATATGTGGATAAATAGTATTTGGATATTAACAATATCTAAAAATTTCGCCTATCGACAATTTTATTAATCAATGATAAAAATTATTGCCCTATAGATTGTGCCGGGTGTATTAAATTGATTAGACCGGTGCAGGCAGTTTTGCTACCTTATCGGGCACGCGAATAGCCATTGAGGAAAGGAGGGGTCATAAGTTTACAATTTGGGGAACAGCGCGACGTAAATACAGTTATCGGAAGTCCTAAAAGGCTCGCCGGCATTTGGTGAACCATTTGCCTGTCGTTTTGTGACTGTAGGAGATTACAGTTTTATGAACGTACCGGAACCAACTACTTTGCTATCGGCTTTGCTCACCACGCTGATCACATAAGTTCCGGGTAATAGGTCGCTCACACTTTGCTGCCAGCTGGGCTGCGTTGTTGATGCAGTTTTAACAATCGCGCCTTTCATATTGATGATCCGGACATCATAGGCCGCATTTGTGCCGGTTGTTAAACCTAAGCCCGGGTTCAACGAATTGCTTTGCAAACCGGAAACTCCGGAAATTGCATTGCTATTATTATTTTGATCGATCGCTAAATTAACAACGCTGCTTGCGGGGTTTGGGTATATCCTGATATTGCTGGCCACAATGCCGGTAGTATTAGCATACATTAATGTCACCACATTTGAATAGGTAACGGCGCCATTCAGATCCGTAATTTTTAACCGGTAGGAGTTCGTTCCCAAAACGGGATTTTTATCAAGAAAGCTATAAGTGCCCCGGGCGTTAGCTGCAACCCCGTCCAGAACGGCGTATGTTGCGCCGCCATCAGTGCTCCTTTCCAGCGTGAAATCAGTGTAGTTTTCTTCGTTTTCGGTCGTCCATACTACCTGAGATCCGTTGGTCGCTTTTGTAGCGCCAAAACTGAGCAGATGTACCATTAAGGCCGGGTTTTGGCGAATGACCAGCTGAAAGCGATTGTCGCCATAGGTGGTAGTGTCATTGGTGTTAACATCAAAAATGTAGGTTGAATTGTTCCTGATATCTAACGAATCCTTTTTTAAATTATCCCTCAGCCAGATCGCATAAAGTTTTGGAATATCATCCAACTGCGTTTTTTGTAAAGTATAAGTGCCTGTATAGGTAGCGTCGACACTAAGCCTGATCACCCTTTGAGTGATGCCCGGCAGCGGCAGCGAGTTAATCGCCAATTTGACGCTGTCGTCCGAGAAGCTGGACAATCCTTCGGGCGCGCTCTTGCTGCGGATGTATAACGCATCCTCGCTATCACTGTACCGGGTTGAGGCGGACGAGTTAAAAACCAGCGCAATATCATCATAATTAAGGCTGTCGATCATTACTTTCAGGCGCAACAGCCGGTTGCCGGCGAGCTGCGGCGCGGGGGTACCCATTAACAGGCTGGTCCCTGTGAGCTGGTTGGTAGCTTTCGCCGATTCAGTAAAAGTTAACGCCGGGCTAACAGGGGAGGTGCCCGTTGCCTGTACAAAAAACCCTTGCCCGCTCATAATATATCTGCTGGCATTGCCGGTTGCCGTGCCGCCCGCGGATGAAGTGGCTATGAAAGTATCGTACTGGTTGGTTTGGGGGTTAAGTACCCAGATAGTTGGGCTTACCGTGCTGGTCCTGGTTATACCTGTGCTGGCGTAAGCGGTACACCAGTCAATGGTAGAAGGGTAGGGGTTGCCGACCATGTTGAAACCGCGAACCGCATGATTTGTGCCGGTGCCCGATCCGGTGTAACCCAGTGTTGCAAGGGTTGGCGTGTACCAGTCTTTAACCGTTACCGACTGCTGGTTAATATTGCCGGTTGAAGTTAATGTTACATTGTCCGGGGCGATATATGGCGAGGCTGTCCGGGTTGACCAATTGGTTGCCGCTCCCCTGAAAAAGAAAAACACTCCGCTGCCAATCGGCATGCTATAGGTGCCCCCGTCGCTGCACGTAATGGTACCCGTTGTACTTGAATTGGTAATATTTGTTATGCCTACAAAGTTACCGCTGGTAAAAGTTGAGTTGGATGGCGTATAACTTTCCCGGTATAAATAAATGGAAGGATTGCCGGAGCTTGTACTTCCGCCGGTGCAGCCGGTGATGAATGCGTTAGTTGAGCTGCTTGCCAAAGTGGTTTGGCCTGCAGTTGCGCCAACAATATAATTCAGCCCGAACACATTATTACTGTTTACTTGCGTAGTGTTATGTACCGGTGAGGATATAATGCGATAATTGCGTTCAAGCCAGCGTTTATTAACGTTATCGTACGTGTTGCTCCCCTGGAAGTACCGCTGAACGCTAAATGTTCCGTTACAGGATGAACCTGAAGGTATCTGGTAAATGGTAGCAGAGCTGTTCGCGTCAGAAGCTAAAGTAAAGGTACATGAGGCACATGACGCATCATTATTTACCTGGCAGTTGCTGCAGGAAGCGTCGAATTTGATGATGGAGCCTGATGCGAGATTAAACCTTCCGTTATAAGTAGTGCCCGATAATACAGCAGACGTGTTTTGGATATCGCCACGTGTAGCGGCTACCGTAATTGTGCAGACTGATGTGGTGCCTGAACCGGCATTAAAAGTACCATAGTTGTACAGGTTATTATCCGAAGCTCCTGATATCATCGTTATGCTGTTTGCCCCGGTGGTAGCGTTAACGGTTCCGTAATTGTAAAATTCCTCGTTATTGGCGGCGGTCCAGGATATGAGGGAAGCGTTCATGTTGAGCACACCCGTTGGATTATTCGTGATGGAGCAAGGGTTAACATCTAAATAAAGCGAGGAGGTGGTAAGATTAAAATTTCCGCTATTAACCAGGGAACTTGAAGTACCCTGCAGGTAAATTAAAGAACTGGTGCTGTTAAAAGTGCCGCCGCTTTCGTTGTTGATTTGCGACGTGGATCCGGTGTATAATTGCGATGTAGTTAAATTAAAAGTGCCATAATTAAAAATCCCGTTGCCGCTGTTGGCCGCCAAAGTTATTATAGCACCGGTAAACGATACCTTCGTGGTAGCATCACTTCCTGATCCGCAGGTTAAAAAATCACCATTCTGAAAAGTCATCGATTTTACAGAAACGGCGCCCGACCCAAGGAATGTTAAGGTTGATGAGTTTGTCCCAAGAGCTACGGCGGTATTGATGGTTAAAGCGAAGCCCGCAGTATTAACTGTAAGCAAAGTTGTTCCGGATGTTTCATTTAAACTTGCAATGGTTATCGCACTGGTTAATTTAACCGTAAATGTACCCCCGTTGGTAAATTGGGCAATATCGGATGTTCCGCTGCTTCCCGGATAGCCCGATCCCACACCCCAATTTGCAGGAGTGGTCCATTTTCCGCCATCGCTTGCGCCGCCTGTCCACGAATAGGTGGTAGCGAACGCGCTGCCGCTCAAAAATAATAAAATCAGTGTGCTAAAAATTAACTTTAAAAATCCGGAAACGAATCTTTTGCCGGGCATAGCCGCCACAATCGTAGAGGATAAATAAACTACCTGGTATTTTTTCACCATCTTCTATATCTCATCGGCCGCTATGCATATTGATCAGCGGCGTTGTAAATCGCTTTTTTGCAAAAATTTGCCTAAAAACCGATACTTATCCACATGCGTTTTCCACAGGCTGTTGATAAGAGATCTTTTTTAGCTACCTTGTTTAATAATTAATCATCAAACGGTCGCCTTTGTACGAAATGAAAAAATAAAAGTTTCACACTTTTTCAGAAAAACGTTGATTTATAACAACTTACGGGAATATAAATCCGAATGAAAAATGACTATTTTATAATTTATAGGAAAATAATTTTCAAATTACTTTACCTTATTGTCCCTATTTAACCTTTAGGGAACGCCTGCCTAGGCGCACGCTAGCGATCGGCAAAAAAAATGTGGACAAACCTGCATCTGTTAAAAATGACTATCTTTCACGTGCTATGATTATACGCCGGAGGGCAGTTTTACCCCTGATATTTCTGCTGTGGTTTGTTGGTAACGTATCAGGCCAGCAGGTTTTGGTTAATGATGCAAAAAAAAAGGCGCTGAGTGATCTTTCGCTGCAAAATCAAAACCGCTATTTACTTAACCATCAAAAGGCCCTGGACCTGGCCAAAATTTACGGCTGGCCGGTAGTAAGGAAAACGAAACAGGGCGGCCTGGTTTTGTTGCAGGGGGTAGATAGTAAAGGGCGACCGGTTTATTTGATGACTTTTGATAATGTTATTGCTGCTGCGACTACCCAGACCAACGCTGTTCAGCCGGGCGGAGGGCTGGGCTTAACGCTTTCAGGGTCAAACACATTTTTGAAGGATAAAATAGCGATTTGGGACGGCGGCGAAGTGTACAAAGCCCACCAGGAATTCGCCGGTAAAACCATTACACTTGAAGACCTGGTGTCGTATATTGACCACGCCACACATGTGGCAGGCACCATGATGGCGAAGGGCGTCTATGCCCCGGCAAAAGGCATGGCCTTTAATGCCACCACGTTACATTCCTATTATTTTGATAATGATGTGAGTAAGATGAGCAAGGCTGCATCGGGCCTTTTACTCTCCAACCACTCCTACGGCGATGAAGCGGGCTGGAACTTTGATGACATCCAAAATCGCTGGGAATGGTTTGGACTTCCAGGCGATACGGTAGACTATAGTTTCGGCTTTTATGGCACCCGTACCCAGCAGTGGGACCAAATTGCCTACAACGCACCTTATTATTTAATAGTTGAATCATCTGGTAATGCCCGCGGATACCCCGGTCCGGCGGTGGGGCAGGACTATTACGGTTATGCCAGCAGCTCAAATCTCACTATTGTAAACAAAGGCCCCAGGCCGGCAAACATCAGCAGCAATAACGCGTACGAAACCATCAGCACCACGGGCAATGCCAAAAACATCCTGACGGTGGGCGCAATTAACCCCGTACCCTACGGCCCGGTTGGCGGTGAGCAAATTTCAACCGCATTTTTCAGCAGCTGGGGGCCTGCAAACGACGGTCGGATAAAGCCTGATATTGTGGGCGATGGGGTAAACGTAACATCGTGCGGATCAGCCAGCCCGGATAATTATATTACTTTGTCAGGCACGTCTATGTCGGCGCCGAATGTAACCGGATCGCTGTATTTGCTACAGGAGTATTATGCCGAAAGACATAACGGAAATTTTATGCGGGCCGCAACTTTAAAGGGCCTGGCTTGCCACACCGCGCTCGATGCCGGGAATACCGGCCCCGACTATATTTACGGTTGGGGGGTGCTGGATATGAAAGCGGCCGCACTGGCGATAAAAAACAACGGTGCAAAAAGCCTTATTAAAGAAGATACGCTGCAGCAGGGGCAAACGCAAAACTTCAAAGTAATTGCTTCGGGGGACGGGCCGCTGATGGCCACCATCTCGTGGACCGACCCGCCCGGAACCCCGACAGCCGACGGAACCGCAGAAAGCCCGGCGCCAAAGCTGGTGGATGACCTTGATATCCGTATCCGCGACGGCACTAACACCTATTATCCCTGGGTTTTAAACCGCACAAAACCATCAGCGCCGGCTACGACCGGTGACAATGTGCTGGATAATATTGAGCAAGTTTTGATACCCGGTACCGTTCCGGGCAAATCATATACCATCACCGTTACCCACAAGGGCGCTTTGACCGGAGGGTTGCAGGACTACTCCCTTATAGCCACCGGGATTGGCGGCACTGCGTATTGCGTTTCGGCGCCTTTATCCAGCGCCGATTCGAGGATCAACAACTTTACACTTTCGGGCATCAATAATACACTGCCTCCGGGTTGTACTACCTATTCAGACTACACCGGGATGACCGCTCAACTGATCCAGGGCATGACCTATCCCTTAAGCATCACGCTGGGTTCCTGCGGTAATAATTTCAACAAAGCCGCAAAAGTTTATATTGACTGGAACAGCGACGGCATTTTTGAATCGAATGAACTGGCCGCAACAACCAACGTCATCAACGGCACCGGCACTTATACTGCTAATATAACTGTGCCGTCAGCCGTGGTCCCGAAAACTTACAGCAGGCTTCGTGTTGTTTTGGTTGAAACCAGCGACACCTCTACAATTAAACCCTGCGGCGCCTACGCTAAAGGCGAAACCCAGGACTACCGGGTATTATTTGATCAAACAGAATCCGATGCCGGCATAACAGCTATTAACTTACCGGATGCTTCCGGCGCCTGTACGGGGCCTTCGCAGATCGCCGTAACGATAAAGAACTTTGGCCGCGCTAATATCAGTAGCATACCGGTTACGGTTACTGTTGCAGGCCCCGGCCAAACCACCACCTTAAATCAAACCTATACGGCCACGCTTGCGCCTAACGAACAGGAGCAGTTTATTTTGAACGGAACGGTTAACCTGGCAGCGGGAGATACCTACACGGTCACCGCGGGGACCAATCTGGGCGGCGATCCCATAAGCTCAAACAACCAAGCCTCCGCCACAGTAACCGTAACTATTTCGCCCACAGCAAGCGACATGCTGGCGTATTATTGCGTTGACAATAAAAATTACCAGTTATCCGGTGCCGGAGATGGTGAACTGCTTTGGTATCAAAACCTGACAGATAGCATCCCATTTGCCTTCGGTTCGGGGGCTGTTACCAACCTTGCGCCGGTGAATAATACCTATTACGCGGGATTAAATGACTTTAGCGGAACGATCGGACCCGCAACCAAATATGCATTCGCGGGCGGTGGGTATAACCAGTTTACGCCGTTTGTAAACGTAAGCACCCGCATACCCATTGTTATAAAGAGCGCGCGCTTGTATATCGGCAATTCGGGGAAAATAACATTTAATGTTGCCAGTGCCAACGGCGAGGTCGTGTCCTCAACAACTATCAATGCTGTTGCGACGCGGTCTGTACCGGGCCCGGGCGCGCAGGCGGACGATCCCGGCGACCAGGGCGCCGTTTACCCTTTAAACTTACTTTTGCCCGAGCCGGGCGCCTATACGATAAGTGCCGTTTATGATAGCACCGCAACGCTGTACCGCAGTAATGCTGGCGTAAACGGATACCCTTTTACCAAAGGCGACGTTTTCAGCATCGACGGTAACGACGCCACGTCGGCAACAGATACCACCTACTATAAAGGCTTTTACTATTACTTTTATAGTATGCAACTCCAGAGTGCAGGCTGTGCTTCTGCTTCAAAGCAAGCCGTTATGGTTACAAAACCTGTCATCACACAAAACGGCAGTATATTGAACTCCAGCTTTTCATTGGGTAACCAGTGGTACCTGGACGGCAAAGCCATAACGGGAGCCACAGGCACAAGCTTCACGCCGACAAAAAGCGGGAATTATACGCTCGGGGTGCTGGTTGGCGGCGGGTGCCAGGCACTGTCGGATAATTTAGTGTTTGTGATGACGGCGGGCGCTGGGAACAACAGTGAAATTGGCCTGGTAGTTTACCCGGTACCTGCCAGCGGCCCATTGAATATCGTTTTTGCCGCCCCTGCCAGCACAACGTTAAACCTTTCATTAATCGATGCGGCCGGTGTGCGGGTGTACGCGGCTGAGCAAGCCATTACGGCCGGCAATGTAAGCACCGCCATCGATATTTCCAGGCTTGCGCCGGGGAGCTATGTGCTAAAGCTGCTATTGGGGCAGAAGGCTTATTATGACAAGATCGTGGTGTTGCGGTAGGCGTTAAATTCGCGGATGGCAGAAACACTTATCGAGTGCTGATAATAAACGAATTGACTTTATTGAGAATGTAAAAAAAGTGCTTTTTGCGAAATGAACATTCATCGGTGAACATGGATGAACACTGACAAATGGCAAAATACCCTATTGAACACGGACTTACGGCACCTTCAATGATCGTTCTCTGAATTTATCCCCGGCATTTTGAGGGAGCCGGGCGACGACAGGGCCGACACTATGGGCGTGTATGCTTCTCCAACACCTATTTCAAGTCTAAAACCCCCTTCCAGGCCCCTGCAAACGGCATTGGCAAAAATATTTTAAAATAAATTTGCGTAACCCAGAAGTTACATATACATTTGCGTAACTCAAAAGTTACTCATTATGGCAAAGTTTATTCAACACCAATTATTTTACCCCCATCCGCCCGAGGTGGTTTGGGATTATCTGACCGATCCCGAGCTGATGGCCCAGTGGCTGATGCCGAACGATTTTAAACCTGTGCCCGGGCATGAGTTTCAATTCAAAACAAAACCGATTCCGGCTTTTGATTTCGACGGAATTGTTTATTGTAAAGTTTTGGAGATTACGCCTTTCACATCGCTCGCCTATTCCTGGCAATTCGGGTCGGGCGATGGCACACTGCACAATTCGGTCGTTAACTGGACATTAACCCCGAAGGATAACGGTACCGAATTGCTATTAGTTCATAATGGTTTTGACCAGACAGACACGCCCATATTTGCGGCGATGGAGGCTGGCTGGTTGCAAAACATGAACAAAATTGTGCAACTGATCAACACAAATACAGATGGAACAGCAACGGCTTGATGCTTTCCAGGTGGTTGCCGACCCCAGCCGGCGGCAAATACTGCACCTGCTTTCAAAAGATAGTCTTACCATTAATGCGCTGGCCGAAAATTTCGACATGAGCAGACCGGCCGTTTCAAAGCACGTTAAAGTGCTGTCCAACGCGGGGTTTATCTCTATCGAGGATGTAGGCAGGGAGCGCCGCTGCGCCCTGAAGCAGGATGGATTTAAGGAGCTGCAAAAATGGCTGGAATATTTCGACGCATTCTGGGGCAATAAATTGAAAAAATTAGAAAATTTATTAAACGATAAATCTAAAACAACAAAAAAATGAAAAACAAGGATTTTACTTGCAGTATAACTGCAAACGTTACTGCCGAAGAGGCAACGGAGGCGATAAGCCAGGTTTGGGTTTGGTGGGCAAAGGACTTTACCGGGAGAGCTGAAAAGCTCGATGACGAGTTTACCGTTAGGTTTGGCGAAACATTTGTGACGTTTAACATCACCGAATTGGTGCCAAATACCAGGGTGGTGTGGACCGCCACAGACTGCTATCTGCCGTGGCTGAATGATAAAACAGAATGGACGGGGACAAAGTTGATATTCGGGATATCCACTGAAAATGATCAGACCACGATAAATTTCAGGCACCAGGGCCTCGTGCCGGACGTAGAATGTTATGACATGTGTGTAAAAGGCTGGACGCAGTATATCCCGGGCAGCCTGCTGAAGTTATTGCGCGATGGCGTCGGGCAACCTTCCTGAAAACAACGGTTGATTAAATAGACGCGCCTGCCCGGGTACCCCGAGACCGGACAGGTGCGTGTCCACCCTACTCTTCTGCCACCGCATACCATACCGCCGCGTCAATCGGTTGGATATTGTTTACCCCCTCTTTTTAAACTCCGCCAGGCGGGGTTTAAAAACCTCCGGGTCGTTAATTTTCGGAATACAGGACTTGATATTTTACGCCGCCGGGCGATAAAAATCTCCGGACTCAAAAAAATTTGCTGTCCGAATAAAAACCTGAGTTCGATTAAAAAAACAGAATAAAATTTGTCAATCATAGGAAATGTAAGTATATTTAAGTATCTGACATTCAAATATTTAAATACAAATCCATATGATTGACTTCAATAAAATTAGCGATATTTTCTGTCTTGTTGATGAGTTTTGTAACGATTTCGACAAGTCGACCCAACATTTCATTCTTGGTAAGCCCCCCAAACGCCCTCCGGTGATGTCTAAGAGCGAAGTTATTTCCATTTGTTTGCTTTTTCATTTGAGCGGCTTTCGTTGCTTTAAACACTTCTATATGTTCTATATTCAGAAGCATATGCAGCAGGAGTTCCCACGAACAGTATCTTATAATCGCTTTGTTGAACTTAGTCAAAGCGTATTGATGCCAATGACTATTTTCCTTAAAACCTGTTGTTTGGGCCGCTGCTCGGGCATCTCGTTCGTTGATTCCACACCGATCAGGGTCTGCAACAACAAGCGAATCAAAAGAAACAAGGTATTTAAAGGAATAGCAGAGGTGGGTAAATCTACGATGGGTTGGTTCTACGGCTTTAAGTTGCATATCGTAATAAACGACCGTGGAGAAATTCTGAACTTTGCCATCACTCAGGCCAATGTTGATGATAGAGAGCCCCTTAAGAGCGAGAACTTTCTAAAAGCAGTGTTCGGTAAGTTGTTCGCTGATAAAGGTTATATCTCCGAGAAGTTGGCCAATATTCTCTTCGTGAATGACATTCACCTGGTTACCAGCATACGAAATAATATGAAAAACAGCCTGATGACCATGAGTGATAAAATATTGTTGCGAAAGTGATCTGTAATCGAAACGGTAAACGACGAACTGAAGAACATTTGTCAGCTGGAACATTCCAGACATAGATCTTTTGTCAATTTTATAGCCAACGTCATCGCCGGATTGATCGCTTACTCCTTCTTCCCCAAGAAACCATCTATCTCATACAGCACCATTCTTTCTAATCAAATTACCGCTTTTTGATTAATCGAACTCAGGTTAAAAGTAAACTTCCCGCTTTGCTCCCTTGTGAATCCTTCATGCAATTTGAGGTAAAACGTTGAACGCAATGGCCACAAACAACCGGCCGAAAGCCCCAATTGGGAAACCTTAAAAAAACTATAAAAATAGTTTGTAAACTATAAAAATAGTTATACATTTGCTCAACTATAAAAATAGTTTAATATGCAGATCAAAGAACTCACCAAAGCAGAAGAGCAGGTTATGCAACTGTTATGGCAATTAAAGGAAGCAATTGTTAAAGACATTATCGAGCTGATACCCGAACCTAAACCGGCTTATAACACCGTCTCGACCGTTGTCCGGGTGTTAGAGGGCAAAGGTTTTATCGGCCATAAGGCTTATGGTAACTCGCATGTGTATTTCGCGCTGATCAGCGAGGCGCAGTACAAAAAGTTCACTTTTGATAAGATGATGAGCAACTACTTCAGCAACTCGTACCAAAGCCTGGTATCCTTTATCGCCAACGACAAAAAGCTGGACCTGCAGCAATTAGACGAATTAAGCAAACTGATTGAAGACCTTAAAAACAAAAAGAAATGAACTGGCTGTATTACCTTGCAGAAGCTAACCTGTACCTCGGCGTATTTTATTTGGCCTACTGCCTGTTTTTAATCCGCAATACCCATTACCAGCTCAGCCGCGTTTACTTGATTTTTAACTGCATAGCGGCGTTTGTACTGCCGGTTTTGCAGGTTAGCGCCTTAAGGCCCGTTAATCCCTCGGAAACGGTTAGCCCCGTGCGTGCAATTACCCCGGCTATGACTCCGCAAGCCGGCATTGCCGCACTTTATCAGGCCCCTGTCGCAAAGGCAATTACGGTCGTTCCGCCGGTCGAACGGCATTTTACCCTGCAGGACGGCTTATGGTATGTTTACCTTTTGGGCGCCACCGTTTTGCTGATCCTGCTTTTTTATAAACTATATACCCTATACAGGCTTACGCGCAATGAGCAAGCCGTTGAGCAGGGCAAATACCGGGTGATCTATCTTAGGGGAACGGATGTGGCGTTTTCTTTCTTCAACTATCTTTTTATCGGCGTAGGCGCGCCCGGGGCCGATACCATCATCAGGCATGAGCTGGTGCACATCAGGCAAAGACACTCCGCCGATGTTATCCTGCTCGAAATATTGAAGGTGATCAACTGGTTTAACCCTTTGGTGTACCTGCTGCAAAACAGTTTAAAAACGGTGCACGAATATATCGCCGATGAGCAAACAGCAGCGTATGAAACCGATGCGCTGAGCTATGCCTCGTTTTTATTGAATAACGCTTATGGCGCCGGCGGCTCGTCCATCACGCATTCATTTTTCAATTATAACCTGTTAAAAAAGAGAATTGTTATGTTAAATCAACAACGTTCGGGTAGTTTGGCGAGGCTGAAATACCTGGTGGCTATCCCCATCTGCGCGGCATTACTATGCGCGTCGACCCTGGTGTTCAGCAAAACTTATGGCTGGGTCGACCTTGGCCCCGCCCGTGTAAAACCGGCGGGCAAATACGCCGCGTTAAACGCCAAACGGAAGCGTTTAAAGATTACCCAAAACGGGGTTACTACGCTGACCGACCAGTTTGCTGTTAACCTGAAAAATAAAAAGGTAGTTTATACGGCCGGCACCATTACAAAAGCCGATCGGTCGTCACTGCTAAAAAATCAACACATTAAAATAGATGTAGTGGAGGATAGCACGCGGTTTACTACGAGGGACGGTCAGCTGATCTTGCCCGTTGTAAATGTTGACGGCTATTGGCTGATGGATCATTTTTTACATCACAATATACACTACACCAGCGCCAAAGGCGAAAACGGCGGATTGGTTGAAGTTGGTTTTTCGCTGGATAATGATCGCCATATTGTCAACGCCAAAATTGTTAAAAGCGGCGGCGCCAAACTGGATGCCCTTGCGCTGGGCGGGTTTAACGCATATAAAGGCGTGGTTACGGATGACCCGGGGAAAAACTACAAAATAGGCGTGTATTTTTTTACGGGCGACTATTCTATTTTTAAGACCGACTCGCTCGGCAAGGACCCCGAATTTGCCGGGGAGTTGATCATTCCTAATTATCAGTACCCCGCAACCCGCACCAGCAAAGGATATGAATATGACGAGAGCAACACTGGTTTTCCTGGCGATAATACTAACATGCAGCAGGCCGAAGTGGTGATTTATGATAAAAACGGCGAGGGCACATTTTATTATCAAAAGAATTGCACCCAGGCCGACCTGAAAATGCTGAAAGACAAATACGGCTATAGCTTCCCGTCGGCATCTTCCATGATCATACAATTTATATACCCCAAAAATGTCAAAAAGAACCATTTGGCGTACATTTTTGATGTTGACTCCTATTTGGATGCTCCTTATGCCAATCAATTTTATAACTATATGCTCGATAATGTGCAATACCCGGAAGGAGCCAAAAAAGCGCAGCGCGGCGGTATTGTCGTTCTGAATTTTAACCTGGATAATAATGGGATGATCAGCAATATAAATGTAGCGCAAAGCGCAGGAAACGGCTTTGATGAGGCAGCAGTGAAAGCATTGCAAGGATACAAAACCGCCATTAAAGACAATGCCGGCAAACATAGCATAGCCATATTATTTTGCGTGGCCGAAAACAAGTATCGCCCCGAAGTGAACGAAAAGATGAAAAAAGACGGCTACGTGGGCGAGTTGGCCGTGTGTGATGCTAAGTCGCCGTTTGTAAACGGATCAGCTAAGTATATTCCGCCGGTTGTTGCGCCGATTAGTCCAAATAGCAGCGGGCATTAACAGGCGGATCTAGTTTTTCTTTTTGTACTTTCCCCGTCCGGGCACGTGTCCGGACGGGTTTATTTAAGCTGGGTCTCATTCCTTTCACCCGTCAGCAAACAATGCTTTTTCCGAAAGAAAGTTTATTTGCGATTGGACACGGTTCAGTGACTTTTTATAGTCGCTAGCAATGATTTTGGCGGCTTATTGGAAGTGGTGTGACAATGTTTTGCAAGCGATCAGCTGTAAATGTTCAAAAAAATCCTCAAAAATGTACAGATTTTGACGACTTTCATTTTTAATCGACTATAAATCAATCGTTTTCGTAGCGGTTTATAGGGTGATCGTGTGCAAATCGTGAACACTTTTATACCATATTTTTAGCCTGTTTTCGATAGCAAACGATGCACTTAATCTTAAAAGCGCTTGCGATGACTCCCAGGTCAGCGGGCGCTTTTGTGATAAAGAATACCGACCTTCGCAAAAATATCATCATAAATGCCGCCGGAACCAAAACAAAAACCTGCTGAAAAGGAAAATTTGCATGCACGCAACAGTCACCGGGCCGGGTACGATTTTAAGCAGCTCGCCAAAAGCAGCCCGGGGCTTAAAGCTTTTGTGTCCCGCAATCAATACGATATTGAATCGATAGATTTTAGCGACCCCTGTGCTGTTAAAGCTTTAAACAAAGCTTTGCTGAAATATTTTTACAGCGTGGACCAATGGGATATCCCGGCCGGATACCTTTGCCCGCCCATACCCGGACGGGCAGATTATATCCACTATACGGCAGATATACTAGGTGAAATTAACGGGGGTGTTATTCCGCGGGGCCCGGCCATAAATGTGCTGGACATAGGCGTAGGTGCAAATTGTGTTTACCCTTTGATCGGAACCAGCGTTTACGGTTGGCGGTTTGTTGGCACCGATATTGACCCTGAGGCCATCCGGTCGGCAAAAAATATGGTGTCATCAAACCAGGCTTTTAAGGATAAGATCATCTTCCGGCTGCAAACCAACAAGGCCAATATTTTTAAAGGAATCATCAAAAATGGGGAGGGCTTTGATATCACTATCTGCAATCCGCCGTTCCATGCGTCGTTACAGGAAGCACAATTGTCCGCAGCCACCAAATGGAAGAAGTTGGGTGTCAGTAAGCAGACACCATCCTTAAATTTCGGCGGTCAGAAAACAGAACTGTGGTGTTACGGCGGCGAAGCGGGATTTATACGCCGTATGGTAGAGCAAAGTGCGCTTGTAGCACAGCAATGCTTATGGTTCAGTACATTGGTTTCTAAAAAAGACACTCTGCCGGCTATTTATAAAGCATTAAAAGCAGTTAACGCCTTTGATGTTAAAACCATCAGCATGACGCACGGACAAAAGGTAAGCCGCATAGTCGCCTGGACATTTTTAAACCCGCTGGAACAAACCGCATGGCGAAATGCTTTTTGGGGTGACGCAGGCTAATACCATGGGTAAGCTTATCAATGTCTCAGGGCAATAAGTGCTAATAACATCGCATTACCCAAGGTGCCGAACTTCGCATCCGGCCACACCATGATGACAAGATATTGCGAGATAAAAGTTGCACCGGAAGCCGGTATCCACCAAACATCGCTGTGAATAAAAAGCAATAGTGCAGATGTTAAAAAAAGGATGCAGGCGGCCAGCCATAGTAGTCCTTTGCCTTTTGAAACGGGCAGCTTAAAGCGCTTTACCCTATCGGGCCTAAATGCTTTAGCAAAACCAATCAGGTGTATCAAACCGTGAATCACGATGAGGAAAATAAGGAGCTCTTTCATGCTTAAATATTTATTAATGGCGCTGCGGGCTGTCTTACAAAGCGCAAAAAACTGTTCTGCAATAAATCACAGACGCAATGCCGTTACATCCATTCGGCAGCAAAGCGGTTGAAGTCGTGTCGCAAATCGTTAAATATTTTTTCTTCCGTCAGGTAATCCTGGTACAGGTCTTCATTCTCTTCAATATCTATGGCATCAGCAAAACCAGCCAGCTCAATAACTTCCGTTTCTATTTTTTTTGAATTTTCGAGAAATGAGTGTCTGAGTGTGTTAATTACAGCCGAATGAATGATAAACTGATTTTGGAAATGCTCCACCTGCTGCTGCACCTCCAGCGCTGAGTTCCTGGCGGCAATTTCGCCAAGTCTTTCCCGTAAAATACCGACCTCTTGTTCGTAAAAATCCAGGCCCCGCAAAGCATCGCTGTGGAGGCCGGCAATATGTTTGATGTTAATGTATTTCATAGTGCAACATTAACACTCAACGGCGGCCTGCCAAAAGCCCGCCGGCACAAAAAAAAATGACACTGATCACATTATGTCCCGCCGGCGGCGGCAGTATCGGACATTTTGGGGGTTTTATCGATGCTTATCATATCGCCAACGGTTTTCACGGCACCGTCGAACCGATTCACATGCCTTTGGTTTGCATTATTCATTTGCCGACCTGGCGCCTGTCGCGATCATTATTATTCAAAGGGAGTTGTGGACCAGCCCCATGAAACCGCTCCACGGCCTTTGCTACAACTTCCGGTAATAGGATGCATTCCTGTCCTCAACCACATTGCCGTTCTTCTCTTCCACCAGCAGTTTGATTGTGGTCGGGTTGACCTGTGTTAATTTGAACGTAAGCGTATTGGTTCCATTGATAAAGCTATTACCGTCGTCAAAAAAACCGGTAGCCAGCGCGTAAGAAAAGTGGTTTGGCCTACTGTAACCTACCCCGCTTTCGTATCCCGAAGTATTGGACACGAAAGTGAGCGTATCTTCGAGGTAACTGGCATCGTAGCCGCCTATCGTGTTAGGGATCTTTTCAAGGTCCGGGGTGCCGTAATTGAAGTAGGCCGTATCGCCGGTGAGGGTTTCTACCAACAGGTCGGTTGGGTTATAGGTGGTGTCCACTTCCTTGAATATTGAATATTTGCCGATAAGTCCCGGCCCCGGATCATTGGATTTTTTGCATCCGAACAAACCGATCAACACCAATGGCAGTAAAAACTTCTTCATTTCCTTATTATTTAATAGGTATGGTAATTGCAACCTGTTGGCTTGGGGCAGGGATATTATTTACTAAGTTACCAATTGATTTCAATAATCTTATCTCGTCGTTCAAGCAAGTTAATATTCTCAGGCCATTTGAATTAAACCTCCGTCTTCATCCCTCGTCAAACTATTGTTGATGCATCAATAACACCACAACGGCACGGTTTTTGGATTACGAAACCGTTAAATTATTTGTTTAACCTTTAATAAGATACAGTCATGAAAAAGATAAAATATTTACTGCTGCTTGCCGTTACGGCGATCAGCATTAGTTCCTGCGTAGTACGTGAAGGCGGCGGTTGGGTACCGGGCCATTACAATTATGGCCCTTATGGCCGCTATTGGGTACCTGGTCATTACGCTCGGTGAGCCATTTTTTGAACGTGATTTAATTAATTTTTTTGCCGAACGCCCAAAGTCGTAAGTTTAAGGTCGAATTTTTCAACTTTAACTTACGACTTTTTATTTGCAGTAAATGCTTGGACGCAACACCTTACATCGCCGGAACGAGAATGAGCTGTTTTTAAAACACCACGCCAGGACGCAATATTTTGCGTCCCCTACAGTCCTCTTCTCCTTACAATGCCTGTCTTCCGGACTTTCGATCTTTCGGTATTCCGGTCTTCCTCTTCCACTTCATACTGCCGCGCCATTTTGGCTATCCGTTCTTCCAGCGGCTCGGTGGTTAAGCGCTCGCGGCCAAGACTGTCTACCATAATCGGGAACGCAAACGGCGTAGGCCTTTGTATATTTTTCAGTACGATATTTTGCGCCTGAATGCGTTGCAATGCGGCCCTTAGCCTGAATTCTTCCAATTGGAAGGCCAATGCCTCGTTATAGGCCTGCCGCACCAGTAAATTGTCAGGCTCATATTCATTAAATACCTCGAACAGCAGCGAGGTGGATGCCTGCAAATGCTTGTTTTTCATCGGCTGACCTGGATACCCGGTAAACACCAGCCCGCCGATATGGGCAATATCGCGGAAGCGGCGGCGGGCCATTTCGTTGGCGTTGAGGCTGTGCTCTATATCTTCGATAAGGTGATCGATCGAAAAAAAAGCGGCGTCTTCCAAAGCTTGTTCGATGGGAATGTCTTCATCCGTAAGCAACTCAAAACCATAATCATTCATGGCGATGGAAAAGCTGGCTGGTTTTATTTTGCTGATACGATAAGCCAGCAGCGAGGCCATTCCCTCGTGCACCAGCCTGCCCTCGAAGGGGTAAAAAATGAGGTGATGCCCATCGTTTGTTTTAAACGATTCGATCAAAAACTCGTGACTTTGCGGCAGGTGTGATAATTCGGCTTGTAAATCAAACAAGGGTTTTAGGGCGATCACTTCCTCGTCATAGGCCGTGCCTAAGGCCACTTCATCCAGCTTATCCCGAAAAACTGCTGCCAGTTGCGAGGATAAAGGCATTCGTCCGCCATTCCAACTGGGGATCATTCCTTTCCTCGCTTTCGACTTCTTCACAAAAGCGGTCATCTCCTTTAGCTGTATAAATTCCAGACTTCGCCCTGCGAACCAAAAAGTGTTGCCCGGTTTTAGTTTGGAAATGAACGACTCCTCTATCGTCCCCAAACCGCCGCCGCTGAGCCATTTTACCCTGATGCTCAGTTCGCTGGTAATGGTGCCGATACTGAGCCGGTGCCGCATAGCCACGCGGCGATTGTTTACTTTGAATAAGCCGTTCTCCACTTCTACCTTCAAAAACTCATCATACTGTGCAAGCGTTTTGCCGCCGGTGGTAATAAAATCCAGCAGCTGGTTAAACTCGTGGCGTTTCAGGTCGGCAAAGGCGAAGCTGGTTTTTACTTCCTTAAACAATTCATCCGCCTTGAAGCCATCCGAAACCGCCAATGTCACCATATACTGGATCAGCACGTCCATGGTGAGCAGCATCGGGTCGCGGCTTTCAAATATCGTTCGTTTAATAGCGTCTTTTAAGGCGGCGCCCTCCAGTAATTCCAGCGAGTGCGTTGGCACATACCAGGCCCGCGAAACCGCCCCCGGCGCGTGTCCGCTCCGGCCGGCACGCTGCATAAAACGGGCGACGCCCTTTGGGCTGCCCACCTGTACAACGCAATCCACCGGCCTGAAGTCGACGCCCAGATCAAGGCTGGAGGTACACACCACCACTTTCAGCGCCTCGGCATGCAGGGCCTGCTCCACCCAATTACGCAGATCATTATCCAGCGAGCCATGGTGCATGGCCATGATACCGGCATATTCGGGGTAATTATCCAGGATCGCATGATACCAGATCTCGGCCTGCGATCGCGTGTTGGTAAAAATAAGCGTGGTGACGCTTTTAGCCACGATCTCCATTACCTGTGGCAGCAGCTTCAAACCAATATGCCCCGACCAGGAGTAACTCTCGATATTTTCAGGGATCACCGATGTGATCTGCAACCGCTTATCCACATTGGCCCGCACCATTTTAACACGATCGGGCGGAAAATCATTGCCTAACAGCACTTCAGATGCTTCCTCCAGGTTGCCGATGGTTGCGGAGATACCCCAGATTTTGAGTGGTGAATGGTGAGTAGTGAGTGGTGAGTGGTGAGTGCGGGGGGGTGAGTTTTTTACTTCATTACTCACTGCTGACCACTCACTACTCACTGCTTTCAGCCGGGACAAACCCAATTCCACCTGCACGCCGCGTTTGGTGCCCAGCAACTCATGCCACTCGTCGACCACTACTACCTGCAGGCTTTTAAAAAGATTGGGATATTCCTTTTGGGCCATCATCAGGTGCAGGCTTTCGGGGGTAGTGAGCAAAACTTCGGGCAGCTTTTTCTTTAGCGCCTGTTTTTCGGCGGCGGAAGTGTCGCCGGTACGGGTCATTATTTTCCAGGGCAGGCCGATCTCGTCGCAGGCCTCCTGCATGGCCTTCCTGATATCATTGGTGAGCGCCCGCAGCGGGGTGATCCACAGCATCAGCAGGCCGTTATTCGTTTGTGTTTGCCAGCGGTCGGGGTGTTTATTGATAAAATCAGCCAAAAAGGGCAGGAACAGCGCAAATGTTTTACCACTGCCGGTAGGGGCATTCAGCAATCCTGAATAGCCGCTCAGGTAGGCTTCCATCATCTCCTGCTGAAATGCGAACTGCTGCCAGTTTTTTTGCCGGTACCATTGCTGTATAATTTGCTCCCCTTTTGTATTCATCCGAAATCAATATACAATAATAGGGAGGATATGTTATTAAAACTTTCATTCGGGCACAAAAGCGAATTCATCGTCCAAAAACAATCCTCCATCGATAGTTGTACTATATCCATCTATTTTCTTTTTATTTCCATAAATAATATCTACAATTGTGTACAATTGACACAATGACTTTATTGCATTGTAAATAAACCAATTGCCCCTGCTAAATTTTATATTAAAACCCATTGGAAATTAACTGATATCATATCCGATATGCGAAAAATACCTTTCATGTTATTATTTGCCCTGATAATTGGTTCAGCTGAAGCACAAAACCTTACGCCGAAACAGCTTTTCCCGGGTTTATTCGAGGCGGTGCAATTGGGGGATGTATTTCATGATAACAAAACCTTTGCTGACGCAACGCCTAAACGCGACCCTCAATTGATCATAAAAGATTATAACGCCGCTAAAGGTACGCCCGGTTTTAACCTGGAAAAATTTGTAACACTCAACTTTGATTTACCAATTTCGGGCGGAGGCGATTTTAAAAGCGATATTTCAAAAGGCGTCCGCAAACATATCGATACCTTGTGGACCGTTTTATCGCGCAAGCACAGCACCGGCTCTAAATATTCTTCGCTGATCAGTTTGCCTAATGATTTCATCATCCCCGGCGGGCGGTTCCGCGAAACTTATTACTGGGACACTTATTTTACTATGCTTGGCCTGCGCGAGAGCCACAAAACGCAGATCATGCAAAACCTGGTGGATAATTTCTCCTTCATGCTGAACAAGTACGGTTTTATACCCTGCGGCACGCGTACCTATTATCTAACCCGATCGCACCCGCCCTTCTTTTCGATGATGGTGGATCTGCTGGCCGCCGAAAAGGGGCAATCAACCATCGTTAAATATCAGCCTGAAATGTTGAAAGAATATGCCTTTTGGATGAGGGGTGCTGAAACACTGAAAAAGGGCCAGGCCTACCGGAATGTGGTGTCCCTGCCCGGCGGTGAAATATTAAACCGCTATTGGGACGATTCGGACAATCCGCGTGATGAGGCCTATAAAAACGATCTGGACTCGGTTAAACATTCAAGCCAAAATCCGAAGGATTTTTACCGCAATGTGCGTGCAGCCGGCGAGTCGGGCTGGGATTTTGGGTCGAGGTGGTATGGGGCCGATGATAAATTCGGCAGTATTCAAACTACTGCAATGATTCCTGTCGACCTGAATTGCCTGCTGTACCATTTGGAATTGTCGATCGCAAAGTCGTACAAAATACAAGGCAATGCCGCTGCTAATAACAACTATACCGCTAAGGCGGCGACGCGCAAAAAGGCCATCTTAAAATACTGCTGGAGCGATAAATACAACTGGTTTATGGATTATAACTTCAAGCTGAAGCAAAGCTCGACCCAGGAAACCATTGCCGGCGTGTTCCCGCTGGATTTTAATATTCCCGACGCCGGCCAGGCCGCGAAAATGGCAGCCACTATCAAAACTAAATTTTTAAAACAGCGCGGCGTTGCCACTTCATTTAAACGCACCGGCCAGCAGTGGGACAGCCCCAATGGCTGGGCGCCAATGCAGTTTATGACGATAACCGGTTTGCAAAATTATCACCAGGACGCCCTGGCAAAAGACATCGCCGTGCGGTGGATCAACACCAATATCAGCGTGTTTAACCAAACCGGCAAGCTTACCGAAAAATATAACGTGAGCGACGCCAACACAAAAGCCGGCGGCGGCGAATACCCGCAACAGGACGGCTACGGCTGGACCAACGGCGTGCTGCTTTACCTTTTAAATTACTATCATATCAAATAAACTATTAACTATAAAATGAAAGCAACTCACAAATTAACATTAGCTGTCCTGCTGTTTGCGCTGACCGGCCTGATCAGCCCGGTCCTGTACGCACAGGCCCCGGCGCCTGTTCGCAAGCCAGCGCCTGCCCTACCCAAACTGGGCAAAAGCAGCTTAAAGGCAGTTATTGATGCGATGACTGTTGAAGAAAAAGCCAAGCTGGTTGTAGGTATGGGCTTCAAATTCCCGGGCATGCCAGCCCCTGCCAAGGGTGAGAAACCCAAACCAATAGATATAGGTGGTTTTAAGCTGCCTCCAAGCGACCCTGAAGCTTATGAGGTGCCTGAGAAAGTGGCCGGAACGGCGGGCCGTACCCACGCAATACCCCGTTTAGGTATACCATCGATCACTGTGTCCGACGGCCCTGCGGGCTTAAGGATCGACCCTACCCGCCCGAATGACAAAAACACTTATTATGCAACCGGCTTCCCCGTGGCTACTTTGCTGGCATCCTCGTGGGATACTGCATTGGTTAAAAAAGTGGGCGTGGCCTTTGGCAACGAAATTCGCGAGTATGGCGTTGACATTATATTAGGCCCCGGCATGAACATCCACCGCAACCCGCTCAACGGCAGGAATTTTGAATATTATTCGGAAGATCCGCTGCTATCGGGCAGTATGGCGGCGGCTATCATCAATGGCATACAAAGCCAGGGCGTGGGCGTTTCGGCCAAGCACTTTGCAGCCAATAACCAGGAGACCAACCGCAACAGCATTAACGAGATCATCAGCGAGCGGGCCCTGCGCGAGATATATCTCAGGAACTTTGAGATCGCTGTAAAAAAGTCGCAGCCCTGGACGGTGATGTCCTCGTACAACAAAATAAACGGCACCTATACTTCCGAGCGCCGCGACCTGCTCACCGACGTTTTAAAACGCGAATGGGGCTTTAAAGGCTTTGTGATGACCGACTGGTTTGGCGGCCATGACGCCGTAGCGCAGATGAACGCCGGTAACGACCTGCTGATGCCCGGCAACCCCGACCAATCGGCGGCGATTGTGGAGGCCGTTAAAAATGGTACGCTTAGCATGACTCAGCTGGACGCCAATGTGGCCCGCCTACTAAAGGTGATCCTGAAATCGCCCACTTTCAGGGGCTACAAATTCTCCAACAAGCCCGACCTGAAAGGCCACGCCGCGGTTACCCGTATGGCAGCGGCGCAAAGCATGGTGTTACTAAAAAACAATGATGCAGCGCTGCCCATAGCAAAAGCCAAACGCATCGCCTTGTTTGGCAATACCAGCTACAGCATTATCGCCGGCGGCACCGGCAGCGGCGATGTGCACAAGGCCTACACCATATCGTTATTGCAAGGATTAAACAATGCCGGGTTTAAGGTACAGGGCGCCCTGGCCAAAGCTTACGCCACCTACATGGCCGATGCAAAAGCCAAACAGCCTAAAAGCCCGAACTTTTTTATGGCCCCGCCGCCCATCCCCGAGTTTAACCCCGATACGCTGGTAGCTAAGGAAGCCGACGGCGCCGACGAAGCCATCATTACCATCGGCCGCAATGCCGGCGAGGGCGCCGACCGCAAGGTGCAAAATGATTTCATGCTGACCGACGCCGAAAACGGCCTTATCAGGGGCGTGTCGGACGCCTTTCATGCCAAAGGTAAAAAGGTGATCGTGGTGCTGAACGTTGGCGGCGTAACCGAAGTGGCCAGCTGGCGCGACCAGGTGGACGCCATCGTTTTGGCCTGGCAGCCGGGCCTGGAGGCCGGGAATTCCATTGCCGACGTGCTGAGCGGCAAGGTAAACCCCTCGGGCAAGCTGGCCAGCACTTTCCCGGTAAAATATGAGGATGTGCCCTCGGCAAAATACTTCCCCGGTAAAGAGTTCCCGCTGCCTGAAGGGCAAAAACCCAACCCGATGACCGGCCGCCCAAGCGAGGTAACCTACCATGAAGGCATTTATGTGGGCTACCGCTACTATGACTCGTTTAAGGTTAACCCGGCTTACGAGTTTGGGTATGGTTTGTCATACACCACCTTTAAAATCAGCGGCGTAAAGCTGAGCTCAACCGACTTTAAAGGCAGCCTGAAGGTTACGCTGAGCGTAAAAAACACCGGTAAAGTTGCCGGCAGGGAAGTGGTGCAGCTGTACTTAAGCGCCCCAACCGCCACGCTCGACAAGCCCGCACAGGAGCTGAAAGCCTTTGCCAAAACAGGCTTGCTGGCGCCGGGACAATCGCAAATGATCACCCTTACGCTGCACACTGCCGACCTTGCGTCGTACTATACCGACCGCAACAGCTGGGTAGCTGATGCCGGTGAGTATAAAGTAATGGTGGGCACCTCGTCACGGCAGATCGTTAAAACAGAAAGCTTTAAACTGGATAAGGAAATTGTGGTTGAAAAAACCCATGATTCCCTGAAACCGGAAGTACCGATAGATGAAATGATCAACAAATAAAAATGTAGAAACGCGCAGTATCGCGTCTCCCATTTGGTTTACAAGAGACGCGATGCATCGCGTCTATGCCACCGTTGGCCCCCGCGACAACACGTCGCGGGGCTTTTTATTTTAGTACCGGCACCATAATGCGGCTTGCGTTATTGCCCGACAAGTATATTTTTATCTGCGATTTGACAAAATCGCTGTTTTTAGCGTGGTAAATATCAATGAACTGCTGCGGGTTGCGATCAACCAGCGGAAACCAGCTGCTTTGTACCTGCACCATAATGCGGTGGCCTTTTTTAAAGGTGTGCGCAATATCGTTCAGCGTATATTTTACTTCGGTGGGTTTTCCGGGCACAAACGCTTCCGGCCGCGACAGGCTGTTGCGGTAGCGGCCGCGCATTACATCGCCGCGTACCAGCATCTGGTAACCGCCCATAATGTATTTATCCGTATCGGAGTATTTAAAATTGTCCGGGAATACGTCGATCAGCTTTACCACAAAGTCGGCATCGCTGGTACTTAGGCTCACCCACAAATCGGCGGTGAGCGGGCCGGCAAGGGTAATATCGCGGGTTAGCGGGCCCGTTTCAAAGCTCAGCACATCGGGACGGGTTGCGGCAAAGCGCTGATCGTCGTCCATATACTCTACCGTCCGGTTTTGATGTATGCCGTCGTTGTAGGGCACCGGTTTGGCAGGATCGCTGGTATAGTCGGCATGAGCCGGTGCGGCCGTGGGCGCCGAAGATGACAATGCACCGCCCTTACCCATGTACAAGCTGGTATTCACTATGTCCTTCGGGGGCCACTGGGGCAGTTTATGCCATCGGTTTTCGCCGGTAAAAAACACCGTTGCTTCCGGTATAGGTTCCACCGAACCCTCCCCTTTCAGGTAATAATTAAAAAACGGCACTTCGATATTAGCTGTATACCAGGTATTCGTACTGCTACCGAAACGGATATTGCCCAGCCTGTCGCCGGGGCCGGGGCTGCCCCACTGCCCGTGCCGCCAGGGGCCGTAAACAAATTTGTTATTGTTTTTGGCTTTATGCTCAATGGCCTGGTACAGGTTAATGGCGCCGTAACAATCTTCGGCATCAAACAGCCCGCCTACCACCAGGCTCGCCGTCCAGGTCGGCAGTTTGGCGGCATAATTACGGTCGTTGCGCGCCTGCCACCAGCCGTCGTAGTTGGGGTGCTGCATCAGCTCATCCCAAAAGCCTACCCTACGCTGGTCGGCTATCTTTGTAAATGCTGGCAACGGGCCGGTTTGCAGGTAGAAAGCATAGGCATCTTTGGTGGGCATATGCCACACCGGTCCGTCGGCGGCTGCAGGCTTTGGCCTGGGAAGCCCAAAGCCCCAGCCCACATAAAAATCAAACATATCCATCAGCATAAAAGCGCCGTTGTGGTGTATGTCGTCACCGGCAAACCAATCAGTAACCGGCGCTTGCGGACTAATAGCCCTCATTGCCGGGTGGCCGCTCAGCCCTGCCATCATGGTATAAAAGCCCCCGTACGATGTGCCTAAAGCGCCTGCTTTGCCGTTGTTTCCGGCGATGTGCCTGATCAGCCAGTCGATGGTATCATAGCTGTCGCTGGCTTCGTCAATATCTTTATTAGTTTTTTTATTTGGATTGAAAGGGCGGATATTCACAAAATTCCCTTCGCTCATGTACCGGCCACGCACATCCTGCCAAGCAATGATATAGCCCTCTTTAAAATAAGCCTTTAAATACGTTTTCCAGAAAGGTATCCAGGCTTTGCCATATGGCGCACAGGAATATGGCGTACGCAGCAACAGTATCGGGTGTGTTTTTTGCCCACTGTCGGCGGGCATGTATATCGAGGTAAACAACCGCACTTTGTCGCGCATGCCGATGTACAATTCCTTTTTAACATAGTGGTTCACCATCCACGCGGAATCGATGGTTTGGGCGGAGGATGATAACGGCAGCAACAATAACAGGAAAATCAATTTGCTGAACATTGTTTTGGCGAGGTGATTGAGTTTTACGGTTTGCAGCGGATAGTTCATTAGGCCGGCGTGTTTAGTGAAGCCAAAGGTATAACCAAATTTTTTTATATTGGGTTTACGCTGATCACTGCGGCCCAAAAGGTATACATGGGGTAAGTATTTTTCCGTTTTACCAGGGTATCTCACAGCGGACCTGCGTCCTCCCTGGTGTGTTGCAGAAAAGTGTTCAATTTTCGCACACGATTACGTGTTAAAACACTAACGAAAACACTCATTTTTAGGCATTTAACTTTTGAAAAATGCTCAAAATCGGACAATTTTGAGCATTTTTTTGAACACTACAATTTTTTTTTATTGAATACCAGCATGTTAGCAATTCGCCCACTGGCCGCCGGTCGGTGAAAAGCGAATTTTACAACTGATAATCAGTTAGTTAAACTGCGAACGCGTGTCCAATCTGGTTTCCGGTCATGATACACAAAGGCCTAAAGCGGTGAATTATACCACCTGTAAATCTTTCTACCAGCTGTCCAAACAGAAAGCGCAAAGCCCCGCCCTGCGTAAAAAATATTGGCCTTATGTAATATTTGCACACGAACACCGCTTATTATAAAAACCTGGTTGACATGAAAGGAGTAACCTATACCTTACTGGCTGCAATAATTATAATTACAGCCACAACATTGGCGGCTTCAGCCCAATCCACAGAAGCAGGCCGGTTTCCGGCTTCAACAGCATCGTTTGCGGGGAAGTATTGAATGTGCACGTAAAGATCGATGGCACCGAAAGCCTTAAAATTTCGAGCAGCGCAGATGTGATCAGGGTGATTGAGACTGTAGTTGAAAATGGCACACGGAAGGTCAAGTTTAAAGACCTTCTTAAAAACGGAGAGGGTGATACCAATGGCCCTATCGATATTTACGTAACGGCCAAATCACTTTCCTCCATTGTAAAGTAGGGCTCAGGCTCCGTCAATATTGACGGTACGGTTACAGGAAGAACTTAAACGGCATGGCGGATAAGGCTAAAATTAATGATCAACGGCCCGGGCAAAATGGACGGCCGCGACCTAAAAACTAAAGATGCTTCGGTGGCGATCACCAGTGCGGGGAGTGCTTATTTATCGGCCGAAAAGACCATTTCGGCCGATATCAACGGTGCGGGCGGCGTGGTTTATTCCGGCGATGCCACCGTTGTCGACAGTGAAAAAGCTGTTGGCACGGGTGGCATAAAAAAAGCCAGATAGCAGCTAATTATCCCTCACTCACCAAATTCTGTTTCAACTCCTGCAAAATATACGTTGCAATTATTTCAGCCTGCTGGCGTAGTTCGGGCACGGCGGTGCTTTCCCATAATATGCCTTTCAGGTTGCCGCCTACTACAAACAGGTTAGGTTTTCGCCGGCCCTTAGCATCAATAACGCAGCCGTCCGGCTCGGTATTGATGCCCAGGTTGAAGGGGCCGGGGCAGATCACCCCGTTTTTGGCCAGGGTTTGCAATAACTGGTTGCCCGAGCGCATAATATTGGTCTCGGGGCCGGTGCAATTGATGATTCGCTGCACCAGCAGGCGCTTTTCGCCGCTATCGGTTCCGATCACTACTTCAATACCCTTATCCTTCGGGACAGCCGAAACAATTACGCCCTTATGCGTTTGCACTTTTTCATCTGCGCGCATTGTTTCCATTCGTTGGTGCATCGCTGTTGGTAAACGATGCCGTACCCTGTCCCAAAATGCGCTGAGCTTTTTAAGGAACAGGTATTTTTCGGCCATGCTGAACGACAGCCACAGCGATTGTATTTTTGGCCGCAGCGAGTCGATCACCGGGTAAATGGACAGTCCATATTTATCCGCCAGTTTGCGGTGTTTATTGATCAGGCCTACCAGCCCGGCCAGGTCGGCGGTATTATCTAATATTCCTGCATTGGCCCGGTACGGATCATAAGCATCCCGCCAGGGTTTAAGCCGGTAACCATGCGGCGAAACACTATGGATCACGCCGGTGCGGCCATTTGCCGCGAGGCCCAAAACCGTATCCACCATCGTTAGCCCGTTGCCCACAACCAGCACATCGTCGCCGGGGTGAAGATTTTTAACGCAGCCGGGCTTCCACGGGTCGCCAAAATAACGTGGGTCGGTCTTAATATCGTCATCGAATGCGGTAGGGAAAGCCGGCTGATCATTCCCCGTAGCTAAAACCGCTATGTCGGCCGCCACCTGTGGGTATTTATCGGTGCAAACCAGCACCTGGCGGTCGTGGTCCAAAATATTTGTCACGAGGCCGTTATATACCCAAATACGCTTGTTGTAGCCCTGTTTGTCCAACTCATCGCCCCACAATTGGCCCAGGTATTGGCCGTACAAGCTGCGCGGTGAAAACGCGGTCGCCAGCAAATCGGCCTCATCTTCGGGCACCCCATTTTTTTTCATCAGCCATTGTACAAAATGGCGGGGCTTATCCGGGAAGGCGCTCATATTGCCATTGGGCACATTAAGCAGCAAGCCTGGGGTATGCGGGTCATAGGCCACGCCGCAGCCTATTGGCTTGCCGGTGTTAAAAATATGGATATGGAGGTGCTGTTCCGGGTCCTGCAATAGGTGGATAGCGGTGAGTATGCCACAAAAGCCGCCGCCGATAATGGCAATCCTGAGGGGATCGTCTGTCTTGGACATCATGGAAACGATTTTAATCCTGTCGTCCCAAAACTACTCATTAACATTGATTCTATATAATCGATGGGAATTTAAAATTGTGTTTTTTATTGATTTGTTTTGCGCTGCCCAGCGCTCCGCCTTGCCGGTTTTCCGCTTTCTCCCGAAGCGGCACTGCTGGTGGGAATGTTGAAAAGAGATCAAGAAAAAACTTTCAATATTTATTGAAAGTTTGAAAACAATACTTATATTTGTACCGTAAAACGATGGAATACCTACACCTGCCGGGAACAAACCGGTAAATTTTTTGAACTGATATTTCATTAAATATTGAAAATATGAAAACATTGAAAAATCACGTCATTCTGTTTGACAGTGAATGCCCCATGTGCCAGGTTTATACACAGGCGTTTGTACAAAGCGGGATGTTGGAAAAGGATAGCCGAGCCGCTTATCAAACCAAAATGGAAACGGTTTGCCCGGTGATCGACCGGCAACGGGCGGTGAACGAGATCGCCCTCGTGAACACCCAAAACGGCGAAGTGACTTATGGCGTGGAGAGCCTTTTCAAAGTGATTGGAAATGCGTGCCCGTTTTTTGGCCCCCTTTTTAGGTTTCGGCCCTTTGCCTGGCTGATGGGCAAGGTTTATGCTTTTATCTCCTATAACCGCCGCGTAATTATTCCGGCGGGCAAACAAGAGGGCACTTACGCCTACCAGCCCACGTTTAAGCTGCATTACCGCCTGGCGTGGCTGTTGTTTACCTGGCTGGGCACGGGCTGCATCCTTACTGCTTATACACATTTACTCACCGGCATTGTTCCTTTGGGTGGCCCGTTGCGCGAATATTTCATCTGCGGCGGCCAGTTGATCTTCCAGGGCGCGGTGATCAGCACTTTTGCGCGCAAAAAATTATGGAACTATTTGGGCAATATGATGACCATCTCATTCGCCGGCAGCCTGCTGTTGGTGCCGATGCTTTGCGTTGCCCACCTGGTTAAATTGCCGCCTGTGGTGTTCCCGCTTTATTTTATGGGCGTTGCAGGGCTGATGTTTTTGGAGCATATCCGGCGAACAGGCCTGATGGGCATTGGATGGGTATTAACAGCGACCTGGGTGTTGTATAGGGTAGGGTTGTTGTTTTGGATTCTATTAAAATAAAATAAATGTTTGTCATTTCGAGCCGAGGAACGAGGAAGAAACTATCTCTTGAGCGTAGCGAAAAATCTTCTACGACATACATTCGAACTTTGCAGGCGGAATGGCCTGTGTATAAGATTTCTCCCGTTGGTCGAAATGACATGGAGGCAAATATGAAATATAAAAAGATCGTCCTTGCTGGTGGTAATGGTTACCTGGGCAAGGTATTAACCAAATATTATAACGATAAAGCTGCCGAAATTGTGATCCTGAGCCGCCATGAAAAGCAGCAGGAAGGCCATGTACGCACGGTAGTATGGGACGGCAAAACAGCAGGCCGCTGGACCGCCGAGCTGGTGAATGCAGATATACTGATCAACCTGTGCGGAAAGAATGTGAATTGCCGCTACACGGATAAAAATAAAGCGGAGATATTCAGCTCGAGGCTGGAACCTACGGAAATACTTGGCCAGGTGATCCGCGACCTGTATGAACCGCCGAAACTGTGGATCAACCTGAGCTCGGCCACCATTTACCGCCATGCTGAGGATCGCCCGCAGGATGAGAATACCGGCGAACATGGCGAAGGCTTTTCTGTTGATGTTTGCGAGGCTTGGGAATATGCCTTTAACAAATATGATACACCCAAAACACGTAAAATAGTGTTACGCATGGGTATTGTGCTGGGGCGTAGCGATAGTGTTTTTCCGCGACTACTAAACCTGGTTAAAATGGGCATGGGCGGCCAGCAGGGTAATGGGCAGCAATATGTAAGCTGGGTGCATGAATTGGATGCTGCACGCTGTACTGAATGGTTTGCCGATCACCCCGAACTGGAGGGCATTTTTAACTGTACCGCACCGGTGCCTGTAAAAAACAATGAACTGATGCGCACTATCCGTAAGGCTGAGGGTTGTCCCTTTGGCCTGCCTGCCCCAAAATGGCTGCTGGAAATTGGTTCGGTATTTATTGGTACCGAAACGGAGTTAATATTGAAAAGCCGCTGGGTTTTACCAAAAAGATTACTGGAATCCGGGTTTACTTTTACCTATCCGGAAGCAAAAGAAGCGATAAACGCAATTATAGCAGATTAAGCCGATTAACATAAGATTACATCGATTCAAAGAATAAAACGCTCAAAAAATCGGTGAAATCATTCCTTAAAATCGGTGAAATCCCCAAAAATAAAATCGGCGAAATCCTAATAAATATATCGTACAAACGCCTCTATCGCCTCATACTCTGCCATGCCCAGCTTATCATAATTGCGGGCCTTTTCGTGGGTGCGGTCTTCGGCGCGTACCCAAAACTCCCTGGCATCATCCCCCGGGAATACCGGCCTGTCTTTCTGGCTCTGGTGCTTAAAGATGGCATTCCGCTTGCGGATCACCTCCTGCGGGGATAGCGGCACCGCCATCTCGATCTCCCAGGTGTCAAACTCC
>Ga0134127_10000325_pt1 | contig 48986 bp, 65 predicted proteins | sample KB31753_FD_96459 | JGI IMG/M metagenome (GOLD analysis project Ga0134127, IMG submission 96459) | Terrestrial soil microbial communities with excess Nitrogen fertilizer from Kellogg Biological Station, Michigan, USA - KB3-175-3 | ecosystem: Environmental > Terrestrial > Soil > Unclassified ...
GGCCGCTCTTGGTTGTCGGTACATCTTTCTGGATCACCTTTCCATTATTGTTAGCGATCAGTCTGGCGATGAACGGAAGCAGTTAGACGAGATTAGTACGAAGATCAAGACACTGACGATGAATTTAGACATCGCAGTAGTGTGTGTCATTCATATCAATCGTCAAGGTCAGGTCCGTGGTTCTGCCGGTCCCGAGCAGGTGGCGAATATCATTCTTCGTCTCGAACGTGACAAGAAAGAGTTGAACGAATGGCGACGGAACATCACTAAGATCACCGTCGAGAAGAACCGGAAATTCGGTCGGACAGGCCCGGCCTGTTATTTATACTACAACGAGGTGACAGGACGACTAGAAGAGTTGTCGAAGGAGCTGGCGTACGAGTATGAGAACGGAAGCACCGGAGCCGGACATGAGTTCGGTGCATACGCCGCATAGGAGAAATGATTGTATCTTGATTGGCACAACCTCAATAGAGATGCCTACGTAATTGACATAGAGACTGACGGCTTAGACGCGACCCGAATATGGGTTCTATGCTGGCGAAACGTCAAGACAGGAGAGACGGGTGAGTGTAAAAGCATATCTGAGATCAAAGGCTTCTTCGATCAAACGAGCGGCGGACTGTATGTTGGCCATAACATTCTTAAGTTCGATGCTCCAACTCTTGTGCGTCTCGTGGACGGGGTCAGCCTCGGTGCTGCTAATTGTATTGACACTCTCGTCCTTAGCACTCTTTACTCTCCTAGCTTGCCTGGCGGTCATAGCCTTCAATCTTGGGGTGGACGGCTAGGTAAACCTAAGATAGAGTTCGATGACTGGTCGCGCCTGACACCCGAGATGGTAGAGTATTGCCATCAAGACGTCGCAATCACTGCCGAACTCTTCGTCAGGCTTATCAAGACGCTGAGGAAGATTGGCTTCTCGGAGAAATCGGTCTGGATACAACACCACTTCACTGTTCTTCTAGACAGGCAGCATAGGAATGGATTTTATTTTGATGGTCATAGGGCACTGGGATTACTTACGTCTCTGCGTTCTAGGCAAGCTGAGCTGGAGGAACTGATCCATGTCGCTTTCCCACCGCAACTTGAGGAACTCGCCCACTACAAGCTCGCTCGTAAAAAGAATGGCGAATACAGCAGCCAATATCTCCGACACCGTCAGTTGTATGAACTCGTCGAGATTGATCCCGACGGATCGTATCGCGTTTTTGGACGAACTCCTTTCAACATTGGTTCTCCTAAACAACGAGTTGAGAAACTCAAATCGTTAGGATGGGTCTGCAAAGAGTTCACCGAGAAGGGTGGTGAGACTCCCTTCATAAAAGGGAAGCTCGCCCCTTCATTAGAGAAGTTCTTAGAGACGCACGACATACCAGAGGTCCATCTCATTGCGAAATGGATGTCGATAGGTGGTCGTGCCAACATGATCGGGACATGGTTAGATGCTTGGAACGAAGAAGACTCCTGTATACATGGTAAGCTGTTTGTTGCAGACACCCTTAGGCTTCGACATCAATCTCCTAACACAGCCAACATCCCCGCCGTACGGACAGCTAAAGGGGGCGGCGTCCTGCGTGGCGAAGAAGGATATTACACGTATGAAGCTCGTGATTTATGGTGTGCTAGACCTGGACGAATGCTTGTCGGTACTGATGCGGCAGGTCTTGAGCTACGAATGCTTGCTCATTACCTTAACCGCCCAGATTTCACAGACCAGGTAGTCAATGGTGATCCCCATCAGTACAACGCCGATCTTGTTGGTATTACCCGGCCACAAGCCAAGACGCTTATCTATGCCGTGTTATATGGGGCAGCCCCACCTAAGGTTGCAAAGACACTCGATATCTCAGTCGGAGAGGCTGCGAATATTAGGACGTTGTTTCTCGAACGTCTGGGTGTCGGAACTCTCATAAATGAGTGTCAGAAGGAGCAGAGAAATGGAAGAGTCACACTCGTCGATGGAAGTAAGGTGGTATGCCCGAGTCCACACGCTGCACTCAATTATCGACTACAAGGCGGAGGAGCAAGGGTCATGGCTCTCGGTGCTATCCTTCTTGAGAGAAGCCTGCGCAAATATGCCCTCGACAGTCTTAAGGTTGGAGATATTCATGACGAGTGGCAATATGACGTCCACCCTGAACATGCCGATTTACACGGCGAACTCGCTGTCCAAGCTATTAGAGAGGCTGGCGATAAGCTTGCCCTTAATGTACCGCTCGATGGCGAGTCTAAGAAAGGACTGACATGGGCGGAGACCCACTAGATAAAGTCGACTGGACGCTTCCGGGGATGGAGAAGTTCTCGGAAGCCGATATCCGCTTTCTCAAGAAAACTATTACTGATGAAGACCTGGTAAACAGTATTCATTGTCTAGGCTGGGCTCTATGGCCCACGACAAACCGTGGTTATTATAACGAGGATGTCTTGCGTAAACTCGCAGATTTTATTGAGATTCAGAACAAACCTTTTTGGGACGAATACGATAAACACTGTGAAGAATATTTCAAAAATAATAGTTGACATTCTCGTAAAATAGTGTATAATAGGTGTATAGGGTATGGGTGAATACGCAGAATATGCTCTTGAATCTTTTATGAATAGAGGAATGCGTTTTCCCTCTCACTCCTATTCATCCAAGAAAAAGAAAAAGGAAGACCATAAGAAAATGGCTGATCGTGTTACAGTATTCGTTCCGGGCGTCGTGTTCTGGGCGAAGGTTATTGGTGAACCCCGTCTCAACTACGAGAAGGACGGACGTGAATGGACGTATGACTTTGTCCCTGACGACACGTCATTCCTGAAGGAGCATCGACTCCTCGACCGCCTGAAGGAAGCCCGTGAGCCTATCCCTGGTCCATATCTCCGGATGCGTAAGTCGGAGCTGACTAAGGACGGTGAGAAGAACGAGCCGATCCGTATCTATGACGCCGACAATAACGCATGGGACAACCGCCTCCTCGGTAACGGTACTCGTGTCGTCGCGAAGCTCGCAATCGTCGACTACGGTAAGGGTAAGAAGAAGGGTATCTATACGACCGCCCTTCGTGTCGAAGACCTCGTACCGTTCGAGACGAACGAGTTTGGCGGGTATGACGGCGGCAAAGCCGAGCCTGAGGCTAAGGCTAAGCCGAAAGGCAAACCTCAGACCATCCTCGAAGAACTCGACGAGGGTCTCGACGACGACATGCCCTTCTAAGTAAGTAATTCCCTCTCCGGATGTAATCTGTCATCAGTCGTCGGTGAATGGTAGGATAAGGCTCGACCGTTGCTAGTTGCCGGTTGAGCGAGGGCCTCCGCTTTTGGATAGTTATGTTCAAACGAAAACCAAAGACTTACCTTCTTCGGGCTGTTATCGAGAGGAGTGTCATTGACACGGTGGATTTGACTATCCATGCTCCTGACGAGCATACAGCCTATTCGATAGCGAGACAGGTACTCGATAAATTCCCTGAACCACACGGCGAAGAGGGCGTCCCGTCCTGTTACGTCCGTGAAAGAGAATATAGCAGGCCAGAACTCCTGAGCCTCCTAGAACAAGAGGACGAGGGAACTGCCTAAACTAGAAGACCTCCCGCGTGATATCTACGCGCTATTCAACCCGGACGAACACCATGAGTGCAACGAAGAAAACCTCGACGAGTTTGCAGAGAACGTCAAAGGACTCCTACGACAAAGGCTGGCCCAGCGACCCGATGCCGATCCCGCCCTTCGGTTTTCCAGTCTGGGTAAGCCAGACCGACAACTCTGGTTCGACCTACACCCGGAGCCCGGAACGAAAGAAAGGCTCCTACCTAAAACCTATCTGAAATTTCTGTATGGAGACTTGATTGAGCAACTCGTCCTTTTCCTCGCAAAAGAGGCTGGCCATTCTGTCGAACGTACTCAAGAGGAGATTGAGGTCCTCGGCATCAAGGGTCACATTGATGCTATTATTGATGGGACCGTCGTGGATGTTAAATCCGCAAGCTCTTTCGGCTATAAGAAATTCGAGGAACGCCGAGTAACGGAAGATGATCCGTTCGGGTATGTCGCCCAGCTCTCGGGCTATGCCGACGTCCTTACTCCCGGACAACCAGCCGCATGGGTGGCTAACGACAAGGTAGCAGGAGACATCTGTGTCTCACCACTCTCGTCTATCGTCATCGCTCACCATAAACCTGCCGAGCGCATCGAGCACCTCAAGAAAGTCATCGACAGTGAAACCCCTCCGCCGCTTTGTTATCAGCCTGTCTCTGACGGTCTTAGCGGTAATCTTAAGCTACCTACTCCTTGCAGTTATTGCAGTCATAAGCGTAGGTGCCATCCCAATCTACGTGTCTACTCATACTCGACAGGTCCGAGGTTTCTCACTAAAGTTGTTAAGGAGCCTAACGTACCGGACATAACTAAGAGTTTCTGGCTGGAATGACCCCTCAGGAAAAATCGAGAGCAAATCACCTAAGGAGTAAGTATGGGATTACCCTTGAGCAGTACAACCACCTCTTTCAAAAACAAGACGGATGCTGCGCGATTTGTTCACAACACCATTCTCAATTCAAGACCAGACTCGCAGTGGACCATAACCACGTCACAGGAGAAATCAGAGGACTCCTCTGTAATTACTGTAACCATAGAGTTGTTGGGCGTCATAGAGACCCAATTCTTCTTCGGCGGCTTGCCGACTACGTCGAGCAAGGGACAGGATGGTTCGTCCCAAAGCGAAAACGACCAATAAAAAGGAGCAAAAGAAAATGATAACCCTCCTACCTTACGTGTTCTACACGTTACCCTTTCCATTGCTGGTGTTTGCTTAATGGCAGATCGTAAGATACTCGTTCTCGACATTGAGACGAAGCCAGCAACCGCCTACGTCTGGCGTGCCTATGACGAGAATATCGGCTATGAGCAAGTCCTTGATCCGGGTGGGATGATCTGTTTCGCTGCTAAGTTTGTCGGCAAGCCTGAGGTTCACTTCTATTCAGAATGGACTCACTCTCGTTATGAGATGGTCAAGGCCGCCCACGATCTCTTGTCAGAAGCAGACGCAGTAGTCACCTATAACGGAGACAAGTTTGATATTCCTAAGCTCCATGGTGAGTTCATTCTTACTGGTCTCACTGCTCCTGCTTCTATTACGTCGATTGACGTCGTCAAGACGGTAAGGAAGTTTGGCTTCTTGATGAACCGTCTTGCTTATATCGGGCCTCTGCTTAAGGTAGGCTCGAAGGTCAAGCACGAAGGCTTCGAATTGTGGGCTAAGGTTATCCAAGGCGACGACCGGGCCCGTAACAAGATGAGGAAGTATAATGAGCAAGACGTCGTTCTCCTTGAGAAACTCTATCTCAAAATCCTTCCATTCATCCGTAACCATCCCCATCTCGGTACTTCAAAACACGAGTGCGGGGCGTGTGGAAAGAATAACACCCATAGTCGCGGTTATCGCCGGACAAAACATTATAAGATACAGCGTATCCAGTGCCAAGACTGTGGCTCGTGGAGCGACGGAACCAGGACCAAGATTACATAATGGAAGACGTTTACGACTTGCTTGCACGAGACCTGATGAATAACGTGGATCTCGATTACGGTATGGCGATTCTAGTCGTGGAGTTCCTGCAAGACAACGACTTCATCGATTATGACACCTTGAAAGAGATTTATATCTATGACGAAGAAGATTGATCCTGTCCTTCAGAAAATCCTAGAAGAAGAGCATAAGAAGGAATATACGAATGACTCGCCGGAGGATGTCGCGAAGGGTGCCATCAAATATGACGGTGGAAAGGCTCCAGTATTTAGGGGCGCAATCGATTACTTCCCTCGGGCAATTAGCGCAGTTGCCTCGGTCTCCCTTTTCGGAGCTAATAAATATGCTTGGAAAGGATGGGAGCGAGTTCCAGACGGATACAATCGATACTCTGACGCAATGGTACGACACCTTATCTACGAAGGAGAAGGAGAAGTTCTGGACCCTGATAGTGGACTTCTTCATGCTGCACACGCCGCATGGAACGCCCTCGCGCGTCTTGAACTCCTCCTCAAAGAGCGAGAGTCTCAGGTTTGATAGTGGTTGCTGATGCCATACATTCAGAATAGGTGGGCTCGCTGGGAATTGGAGGATGAGAACAGTCATCCAAAAACCCCCGGTGAGTTGAACTACATCTTAACTATGATTATCAACAACTATTGGCAAACAAACGGCGGCTATCGCGCTATTAACGATATTGTTGGGGCCTTGGAGGGGGCCAAGCTTGAGTTCTATAGACGCGTGGCTGCTCCGTATGAAGACCAGAAAATCAAGGAAAATGGTGATGTTTACTAAGAAAGTCTATATCGCAGGCCCTATGTCAGGCTACCCGGAGTTCAACTTCCCTGCATTTTTTACTGCGGCTGAGAAGCTGCGTAGCGCTGGATGGTCTGTCTTTAATCCTGCCGAGAAGGAAGACGAGAAGGGCCTCGACCCGGAGGCGTATAAGACAGGCGATGCGAAAGGTGCCATGCAGGCGGGTTTCAATTTCCGTGAAGTCTATACCTGGGACGTCAATAAGGTCATTGAAAGTGATGCGATTTACATGCTACCCGGTTGGGAGCAATCCCCCGGAGCGCGTGGCGAACACGCCGTCGCATGTGCGATGCAAAAGCATTACCCAGACTATCAAATTATTTATGAGGCAGCCTAAGTCTTGAAAAGCTTTTGGAAGAAAATAAGAGCGCGTCTAGCGCCTAACATTGAAGAACAGATGAAGGTGTGGGACGACGAGGAGTGTCTGATGAACTTCCTCCGTTTCATTCCTCGTATCGGGATTGGTGTCGAGTTTATCCAGAATGATGTCGGTTTCATCACCCATCAACTCCTGAAGATACACTGCGGCAATCACGTCTTTGCGTCTCATCCTCGTGAACTCGACTGGCCACTAGAGCCGGTCGCCTTCCCGGAAGAGCATGAGGAGAAGCTGCATTGAGTATGCCTCCCTATATTACTCGTGAGGACAGAGTGAAGGAGTTCCTGGCTGCTAGCCGGGAGCCCTCCTTTGAGGTTGTCTGGAACTGCTACACCGAAGAGAACATCGAGATGAAAGAAGCGGCAGAAGAGTTTCATATGACGCTCGTCGATCCTGACGCGACTATCGAAGACAAGGCTGCCGCCCGTGCCGCCTTCGTCAAGGAAGTAGCTGACGTCCAGTACGTCCTGTCTCAGCTTGCTATCTTCTATGACATCGATCTTCAAACTGCCTTCAATCGTGTCGCTACTAACAACATGACGAAGGTCCAAGACGGCAAGATCGTCTATCGTGAAACTGACGGTAAAATTCTAAAACCAGAAGGCTACGAAAAGCCCGACATGCGAGGTCTATAGTTTGAACAATCCTTTCCCGAGCGTCTACGAAGAGTTTATTTATAAGAGCCGCTACGCCCGTTGGTTGGACAAAGAAAATCGGAGAGAGAATTGGAATGAAACAGTTAATCGTCTTGTTAACTATTATCGGATTTGTTCTGATCTGGTCGGCGTCGATGGAGATTTTGAAAGCATATACGATGCTATCTATAATCTTGAGGTAATGCCTAGCATGAGGGCGTTGATGACGGCAGGCCCGGCCCTCGATCGTTGTCACGTCCCGGCTTATAACTGTGCATATCTTCCTGTCGACTCCCCTCGCTCGTTTGACGAGGCGATGTACATCCTGATGTGTGGGACGGGTGTAGGTTATTCAGTAGAAAGTAAATATGTCGATCAGCTTCCCCGAATTAGCGAATCTTTTGAAGACACTGATACCGTCATTAGAGTTGCAGATAGTAAGGAAGGATGGGCAAAATCTTTCCGGGAGTTGGTCTCGCTTCTCATTGCAGGGCAAATACCACGGTATGATACTTCTGGAGTGCGGCCTGCCGGAGCAAGACTCAAAACATTTGGAGGCAGAGCTTCGGGACCCGCGCCTTTGGAAGACCTCTTCCAATTTGCTATCAACCTATTTCGGAGTGCCGCTGGTAGGCGTCTTACATCCCTGGAATGTCACGACTTGATGTGCAAAATCGCAGACATCGTCGTCGTCGGAGGCGTTCGACGTTCTGCAATGATCTCTCTCTTTGATTGTACCGATGACAGGATGGCCACATCCAAGTCCGGTGCATGGTGGGAAGCCAATGGTCAGCGTAGGCTGGCGAATAACAGTGCGGTATACGAGAACCGGCGGCCTGACATTGGCTTCTTCATGCGGAAGTGGAAAGAGTTGTATGACAGTAAATCGGGAGAACCCGGCTTCTTCAGCAGGTACGCTTGCCAAGGAATTGCTGCCAGAAATGGACGCCGTGATCCATCATATGATTTCGGTACAAACCCTTGTTCAGAGATTATCCTCCGACCATATCAGTTCTGCAACCTCACGGAGATCGTGGTCCGAGCTACAGACGACCTTGAGAGTCTTAAACGAAAAGCTAAGGTTGCTGCAATCCTCGGTACAATTCAGTCCACGTTTACCGACTTCAAATACCTAAGGAAGATATGGCGTGATACGTGCAATGAAGAACGTCTTCTCGGGGTTTCTCTCACAGGCGTTTGTGACAACCTCGCTCTCTTGGGACAGTCTGAAGTCCTCAATGTCCTACGTCAAGAGGTACTCCAAACAAACATCGAATGGGCGGCTCGTCTCGGGATTAATCCTAGTGCCGCTACTACTTGTGTTAAACCTAGTGGGACTGTCTCTCAGCTTGTTAATTCTGCTTCTGGATTGCATACTCGTCACTCTCGCTATTATCTTCGAACTGTCCGTGCGGATAATAAAGACCCTCTCACGGTATTTCTTAAAGACGCTGGTGTATATTGGGAACCAGACTTCATGTCATCCGGAAATACGAGTGTTTTCTACTTCGCAATCAAAGCCCCCGAAGGAGCGGTAACTAGGAGTGACCAAGGCCCGATCGAAGCCCTCGATCTTTGGAAGCATCTTCAAGAGAATTGGTGTGAACATAAGCCGAGTGCGACTATCAACGTCAGAGAAGACGAATGGATGGACGTTGGTTCTTGGGTCTATCGTAATTTCGATCTTCTCTCAGGAGTTTCCTTCCTTCCGTATGACGGAGGTAGTTATAAGCAAGCTCCGTACCAAGAGTTGACGGAAGAAGAGTATGATGACTGGATCAAGAACCACCCGACTCCGGATATTGATTGGTCGAGACTTACTGAATACGAATCATCCGATGGTACAACAGGTTCTCAAGAACTTGCGTGCAGCGGCGGAGTCTGCGAAATCGTCGAAATAGGGAGACCGAGTTATGATGGATAGTCAAGATACGGACGAAGTGCCGTCGTGGATACGGTTTGAAAAACAGCGAGACCGAGATCGGCGAACTCTTCGTCAGCGGCTAATCACGGAGTTGATCCCTTTCTTTCAAGGGGACAACATCGAAGGGTTGCTGACCTATGCTGAGAGGCTAGAAGCTTTCATCGACGGCTGATACTAAAAAAGCCCCCTAGGCATAACGCTTAGGGGGCTTTCTTTTTATTTGGTGATTGTGTTATTCGAGACAGAGATCCCACCCGAGTATCGGATGAGTGGATAGCCTCCCGTCCCTTGCTTGACGACGTTGTCCGTAATCGAGCCGGTGACGTTGAACAATCCTACGAAGTTGGGATAATTCGCCTGGATATGAGTGTTCCGCCTGACAACGATGTTCGTTTGAGGACTCGCCGAGAAACCAAAGTTATCGATTCCCTGCGTCGCCCCCTCAATCAGGTTGTCCTGGATCGTGACATTCGAGTTACCAGACTGTAGCTGGACGAAGTCCGGATGAGCCAAGTAGGCGTGGTTGGCGTCATGGACGTGGTTCTTCTCGATCAGGACGTTCGAGCTATTCCAGACCTTCATCGAGTCGGCACCGAGACCGTGGAAGTCTGAGTTCCTCACGACGAGGTTCTTAAAACTCCCGAGAGTCAGACCGTCGTAGAGGTTCGCCACCTCGACACCATCAAAGACAGTCCCGACATTCGTTCCCGTCTTGGGGTAAACACCCGTCATTGTCTGGTCGATACCCATGAAGTGAACACCTATCAGCTTCAGGTTTACCGTGTTCTCAGGTTTAAGGAGGTAGGTTCCTTGAGGCTGGGCCGCCTTACCTTTGAACGTAACACCCTTGATCGTCAGGTTGCTGACGTTGGAGGCCGAAGCAAAGGCAGAGATGACGGCGTTAGCACTGCCTTGAAGCGTCACCTCCACCGGATATGGTTTGTTTGCTAACGAGAGACTATAGTTCCCGTCGGCTAGTTGGAAGACTTCTCCACCTTTCGCGTTGTTAAGCGCGGCATCCATCGCTGCGTCATTCGCAATCGCTATGACAGACGTCGTAGGTGTGGTCGGAAGATATGGCGTGCTGCCGTCTTTACAGATAAGTTGGGCAGACGCCAAGGCTGGCAGGGCTAGAAGGCCGAGCAGCAATTTCTTCATTAGTGAGTAACTCCCTTCATCCATTCGATGATTTGTGTGATAGCCCCGATGATCCCCGTACCAAGGAGGGCCGAGGCTAGAAGAAAAGCCCCGGTCCCTTTATGCCTTAGTGCAATCAATCCATCGAGCTTGTTCTCGATGTCTTCGAGACGTTCGAGCTTTGTCTCTACGACAGCAAGACGCTCCTCTACAGTCACTTAAATTCCTCCCATGACGGTGTCTCTGCCTGAGTCGTGGCAGCTTCTGGTTGAGGCTCGGCAGCTTTCTTAGGAGTTTTCGGGGCGTTGGCATCGTAGGTCTGCATCGGTACACCGAACAAACCAGGAACTGACATTTCCGCAGCCTTCCCGAAGTCCTTCTTCTGGTCCTTCCAGACATCATAGAAGTCTTGGAGGAACATAGGAGCGAAGCTCCCGATTGCCGACGTGGCCGTCACTGGTTGACCGACGACGTTCTTACCAACCCGTAAATCGATAGCCGTTCCGGGAACCGGGGCAAGCTTCGTCCTTACGAATGTAGCTAGGGCGTCATAGGCAGTCTCGGCTTTGAAGCCTTTCCCGTACTCGACGACCTTCCCTTTCGAGTTGGTCTTTGCGTTGGCCACCAGACGAGCCGACAGCACAATCAAAGGATCGAAAGAACCAAGCGTTCCGTACCGGGTGTTACCTACCTTCACCTTCATGAAGTCAGACGACTTCGGGTCGGTGCTTACCTCCGCCCCCATCATCTTAGCGATGCCTGCGACAGTCAGAGCCATACCACCCATGGTGGCGAAGTTCTTCATGTACTCGGCACGAACGACAGGGTTGAGGGTCGTGTAGGTGCTAGGCCGCATCCACTGCGTCAAGAGATTGACACGAGAAGCCAGGAGACGAGGCGAGAAGAAGAGGCCACTAAGCCAAGGCCCAGACTGAGAGAACCGCCCGAGATCACCACGACCTGTCGCGTTGTTGACGTAGGTCGCGATGTCTTTGATGAACTTCTCGTTCTGGAGCTTTGTCTCGAGACTCATCTTGGGATCAGTCGAGACTACGCCTGCGTCCTGAGACTGCTTAAGCAGACGATCGAAGGTATCAGCCCGGAGCTTGTTGAGGAAGCCGTTAAAGCCTCGCTCAGACATGGCGACGCCCGGTATCTTCTTACCCCATTCTGACTGAAAAGCTTCTTCTCGGCTGGTCAATTCACTATCGATGTCAGTCAGACTAAGTCCAGACTTCTCCATCAACTCATAGGTCGGGCGTTCTTTGATGCCTGCCATGATGTCTTGATAGACGTCCTCGCTCTTCAGTGATTTGAACATCGTACCGAAGCTCCTCCAGAAGCCTTTCGTCCCAATGAGGAACAAGCCCTGGTTGAACGGAGCCGATAGGTCGATAGACGACATCACCGTCCGAGGAAGATTGAGGAGGTTAGACAACATCCTCATATTCTTCTCGACAGCCTCTTGCTGTTTCTTGCCTTTCGCAACTGCATCGACGAAAGCCTGACGGCCCTCGGGAGTAGTCAGATCGGCGTGAGGAAGCATCCGACGCATCTGGTCAGTCAGTGCTTTGTCGCTACCGACTTCCATCTTGAGTGAGTTCAGGACACGACCTGCGTTGGTCACAACGTCATCGATTGACTGCATGACGTTAGCGAGTCTCTCCTGCTCCTTGGTGAGAAGATACATCTCACGTTCAGATAGGTTTTCTTTATGACTCAAGTCCCATATACGGTTCATCGATTTGACAGCAAACTGACGAGCAGCCGTCAACTCAGGCACCTCTGAACCTCTCGCTAGATTTTGAGCAATCTTGCCGGGGTTCTTAAGGCTACCTGCCTTGTCGATCCATTCACCCCAAGACTCGGGGTTCTTCTCTGGTGTATTCTCTGCAAGAATGTCTTCGACGTTTCGGTTGGTACGATAAGCGCCAATCAAGGCCTTGCCGTTTCCTTCCTCGTCAGCGACACCACGGAGAGGACCTTTCGAGTCACCCATCCGACGCATCATGTATCGATTGGCAGACTTAATCGCGAGTTCTTGTACCCGGCCTGCGCCAGAACCAGACCTACGATAACCACCAAACCTCTCGATCTCAGGATACTTCTCGGCAAGGTCAAGCATGGCTTTACGCAGCTCACCCGGACCTAGACGATTAGCCTTAGTCGAGAATTGATCGATAGCAATCTCAGCAGTGCCGTTGTCGATAGCCATCTTGATAGGGATGACTTCGCCAGACTTGCTCTTGTATTCGAGGAACTTCGTGCCGTCTTTGGTCTCTTTGACCTCAGTGAACGGAGAAGTCTTAGGAGCAGAGTTTAACTCACGAGTCCGATTGACCCAATCTATGTCGTCTTGTGGCGTCTCGATGGTAACCCCGTCATGCTCAAGGCCAAGCCGTCTACGACGAGCCTGATCTACCGCATAACGGAAATCAACCTGTTTCAAAGCACGCTGGAGTTGTTCTCCGTCGTAGCCATACTGACGAGCGACAGCCTTGACGTCTTCGTTGTAGGGCGATAGCGAGTAACGCATGCCCTTACCAGAAGCGGCAGACTTCGTCCCACCCGTGATGTTCTCATGAGCTTGAGCAAGGATCGTGTCGATCTCACGCTGGGTGTAATCGACCTTCAATCCCATCTTACGGGCTGAGGCTTTGACGTAGTTCTTCAGACGGTTAGAGAAAGAGACCGGCAGAGCGCCCTTCTCACTCTGTTCGGCCAGGACTTCCTCAGCCGCACGGGCGGTGCGATCGAAGTCATCGGCGTAATCGTCAGGGTTTTTCTTCAACCACGCGTCGACTTTCCGACGAAACATCGGGCTGTCTTTATAGAACGAGTTCAACGTGCTATCGAGACCGTCCTGAAACTTCTGAGCGAGGCCGAAGTGACCGAGCCCCTCATGGAAGACGACGGTGTTCGTCATCTCTTCTGGCGTCAGATCGCGAAGCTTCGCCTCGTCTTCAATTGCCTGAGTATTCAGTCTGATCTTGCCAGTCTCGGCGTCATAGACACCCATGGCTCTCGGATTGACGTCCTCTAGGTCATCGAAGTTATGGTGGACCTCGATCTCTGGAGCATTCTTCCAGTCTTTAGTCGTCTCGTTGACGTGATCAACAATCCCTTGGACGTTCTCAGGGGTTTTGTATTCCGGAGCCGGTTCAGAGGCTGCCTTAGCCTCAGGCTCAGGAAGATCAAGACCGAGTTGCTGAGGAGGACGATCCAATGGCAGCTCACGCTGACGATAGTCGAGATCAGGCTCAGCCGACTTTCCTTTCGTAAACGCTTCAGCCTCAGCCGAGAGTTTACTCTCAGGCGAAGGCGGGTTATTCAATTGAAGGCTATGCTGCTCTTCGAGCGGAAGGTTACCTTGCTCATAACGAACACGAGGATCGATAGGAGCACCGGCGTCACGCTTCTTTACGAACTCGGACACCGCGTCAGGATCGATGTGACCACCAACCTGCTTAACCTCGTCGAGGATTTGTTCGGCACTTCCATTCTTGAACAGGCTCTGGAGTTCGGCTTCCGTCTGAGGACTGAACCGATGAGGACCGACGATACCATGAGACAGACCGGCGTCAGGCATCGCCTCAGCCAAAGCAAGGATGGCTTCACCCGGATGGATCGAACGGGTCAAATCGCCCGTTGGACCTTCGGGGGTCATACCCTGCCAAGCCTTCTCGACACCAGCAGCACCCATCTCAGTCAACGCCTGCATACCAGTCAGGATGCGAGCACCGACGTCGGCAGGACCATACTTGGCACCGAAAATACCGAGTTCTTTCTGAGACTCAGGAGACAGACCCCACTGACGCTCTTCACCTGTCAACGCGTCATGATTCCAGAGATCAAGGATATTGCTTGACGCGAGGTCTTTAGGCTTTCGGTTAGTGACTTTGATGTCGCCGTCGGCATAGCCGGTCGGCTTACCGTCGTCAGCGAGAGGAATGGCAGCCTGAGGAGCCCCAAACTCTTCCCATTGAGGAGGACTGGCAGTCTTAGTCGAGGAGTCAGGCGCTCCAAAATCTTCCCACGCTGCGGCCATTCTATATCCTTACTTCCAGTTCTTCCTGTCGTTAGGGTCACCACCCTGATACGTCAGGCCGTACTTGTTCTTATATCCGACGGCAGGAGCACCAGGCTGAGCCAGGGCAGGCCTCGCGTGAGTCGGCTTTCGGGCGGCAGGGGCGGCACCGTTAGCGACGTTCCGATTATTTCGGATGTCGGCACTGTACTCATTCGTATCTGCGTTCTGTTGAACTGCATCAGCCTTCCCCGAATTGGAGTTGGCATTCTGCTGAGCGATAGGCTCCATCACACGGTTATGACGACCAGTCTCTCTGAGACGACCCGCATTCGTACCGGCATTCGTCTGAGCAGCCGCAGCAGTCGCCGTATGAGCGTCGGCATTTTGTTGCTTGATCGGGACTTGTGCCTGCTGGTAAGGCGTCTCATTCCCGAGAGCCATGGCCCGTATCTCCTCCGGAGACATGCTGTCGTTGATACCGAGATCAGCAGGATCAACCTTCAAAGCGGCAGCTAGACCTTTCAGTCTAGTGACGGCAGCGGCAGTCTCTTCAGGCGACTTAGTTCCAGCAAGGAGATTTGAACCCAGCTTCGAAAGCTTATCCATCTTCTGGAGATAGAGGGCGTCATTCTTCCCACTGGCCACACCCTGAGCGATTGTCTGCCGGGTCTGGTTAGTCTGATAGGCGTCATTGAGCTTACCAGCCAGTTCAGGATTGACAGCCGCGAGTCGCTCGAAGGCAGCCTGCGGGTTCTGAGTAAAACCAACGAGGGCATCAGAAGCCTTCTCTTGGTCCCGCTTAGGCGCATAGACTGCGTTATGACCAGACTGCATCAGGAAGGCGTCACCGACGGCCCCTAGGATATCACGAAGCGTACCCTTCTGGCCGAAAGCACCTTTATGGGCAGGCGCGTTGGATGCGTTATCCGCGATATCCTGAAGCTGGGAACGGTTACCGACAGGGATCGGCTGCGCATCTTGTGCATTCGTCATCCCAAGCTTTGGTCTGGCAGTCACCGTGATGTCGCCATCGGCGGGGGCTTGAGTAGCGTCGGGATGCTGAACACCAATGGCTTGGAGTAGATAAGAAAAGGGGTTCATTCTTCTTCCTTACGCCGTCATGATACCGCCAACGAGACCACCGATACCGGGTTTCGACTTGCTGGTGCTCGTCCCCGACGATTGACTCGTGCTCTGACTGTGGCTGAACTGGCCTGCATTGGCAAGTAGAGACCCAGCCTGAAGGCCTTGATTACCAAGACCCATCAACTGACCGAGATAGTCGGAGAACGACTGCTTCGCCATGTTCTGGCCATAGCCCGTCAAGGCTTTGAGTGTAGCGCCTGAGTCAAGCAAACCCTTCGTGGCGTTATTGCCAGTAATGGCTTGGCTGCCTTGCTGAAGCTGAGACTGGAAGCCGGTGCTGTCTAGGAACCGCTGATACTGGTCGTCAGACGCCTGCTTATTACCACCCAGACCAAGAAGATCCTGAAGGGCATTACCCGCCGTGGCCGTCTGATTGGCTACTCCGCCAAACTGTTGTTGAGCCTGAGGCCAATAGTTGTTACCACTATCAGACGTGCTTTGAGAGCTGGACTGTTGGCTGCTCTTTTGCTTACTGCCACCGAAGATACCGCCCATATTAATTCCTTGTCATGATGAAAAGTTCACACGGTCCGTTAGGCGTATGAACGACTCCGTGACCTTTGAAACCGATCTGACGAGACATCCATCTCGCAGCTAACTTAGTTAGAGGAGTCAATCCTCTAATCGCCTTTGCGTCCGTCTGAGAAAAGAAGAACTCGACCATCGTCTTCGCCAGGCTGAGAGCAGCCTTCCCACGAACGACGAAGAAATAATGTCCGGTATATAAACCATCCGAGCCCTTCTCAAACATCGAGATGTTACCACAGCCGTCAGAGATGACGAGATTGTCCTTCTCGTTTAACCACTCATCCGGATCGAAACCCATCATTTCGTGTCGATAGGGTTCGGTTGCGTACTCGACTTCTTCTCTTGATCGACTGAAATGGACGTCGCCCAATCGTGGACTGCCTCCAGACGACTCGTGTTGACTGCGCATATCTTGGCGTCCTCAAACGAGATCGTTAGTTCTTCAGGAAGCTCGGTACTTCCACCGGGTCCGTCGCTGCCTTGGGAAAGGCTAGGACCGGTACTGGCACCGGCTTGGCTGGTTGGACGTTGAGCCTTTGCGAGGCGCAGGAGGGCAGCGTCATACTTGCTGCGAAGAGCAGCGTCGTTAGTGTCAGCTTTTTGAGCATTGTCCCTATACTTCTTCTCGGCGTCATTCTTCTGACGCCATGCGAGAGCCTCAGACTCGGCGCTCTTCTGTTTGATCTGTGCGATCTCGGCAGTGTACTTCACCTCGGCTCGATGGTATCCCCGGTGGTCGACGTAGAAATACGCAGACACAAGGAAGACGACACCCAAGACGTACGGCAGATATCTCTTAAGGAGATTAAGGATTACCAACGGTTCCATCAGGAAACATGCTCCCTATAAAACCGACTACGAACGACAGAATGTTCCACGGATAAGGAAGAGCAGCCGCCGCCGTAATCGCGAGAGTCAATCCGACATAGGTCGAATGTTCTTTCAGGCGGGCCTTGACGTATTCGATTACCTTAATCATATTGCCTCAACTTCTGTGAACCGTTGATTACGCCTTCGAGTACGTCGCCGTAGTTCGGGGCGGTTGCGTAGACGCCCGTCAAGGCGTGGACGAACTTGATTGGATCGGGGAGTGTCGCCCTAGCCTTTGAGTAGACAGGGAGTGTAGCAAGGATCCGACCATGATCGTCGAAAGCCTCTTCGATTGTGTCGTAGTCTTTAAAGGTCGTGGTAATCCAATACCAACCTTTCGTCTTGCTCCACTCTTTTGTCTTGACGAAGTGAAGCCCCTTGCCTTTGATACCGAACGGATTGTTTCGACCAGAGTAGTGTTGACCCCAGCCCGACTCGACCGCCCATTGAGAAAGCGAGACGGACGCAGGAATGTTCCATTTCTTCTGGCTGGCTTTAGCGGCAGCAATTACTTCGTCAGGTATCTTCGTCATTACGAAATCCCATACAATTTGAAGACAGAACCGGTCGAGAACGTGGAACCACCAGTCGTCATTACATCAATCTGTGTAATCGCTGCAAACGAGGTCGGAACCCAGATACCACAACCAGTTGTTCGGAAAAGGCTCACGTTTCCTTGTTGGTTTGCCCCTTCGGCATAAACATATTGCGGCCCGGTAGATTGAGTATAGTTTGGGATACTGACTTTGCTATGGCTTGGTTTAATTCCGGCTGCGCCTGTACTCGCAAGACAGGCCGTCCGAATGTTTGTGTCCGATCCTGATCCTACATTAAATGTACCGCCGGGATAAAACCCCTCTAGGACCCATTCGTAATGCGACCCCGTGTCTGCGTTGAACTGGACAGCCCAAGGGTCAGAGTTGGTAGTAGAAGAGCTTGTAGTGCCTGCAACTGCCTCGATATACAGTTCTCGATAAGACTGAGAGATACTGGAGGCGAGAGTGAACGACGTCTGGCCTAGAGTGGTTGTGACGGTAGCGAGGAGCGTAGCCCCACCTCCGCCTCCACCAGACGCCCAGGCAGGATCGGCACCAGCGCCCCCAGTCTGTAGAAACTGACCGGCAGTGCCAGGAGGGAGAGCCGCCCAGCCACCCGCGCCCCTATAAAGGACGACGCCCCTCGTTGAAGAGATGACGTCCAGTGCGGCCGAGACGCTTACATTCTTCCACGAAGACGACGCGTTGTCGTACTTCAGAAGCTGTCCGTCAGCCGGAGAAACTATAACGACGTCATTCAGGTTATCAAGGATGGCTGAAAGCGTCAACGTTCTGTCAACTGAGAGATCGCCACCACCAGCAAGACCAGTCCCGGTATCGACATGACGCCCTGACGGAACGGCGTCGTTAGCGAGCTTGGTTGTAGTAAGCTGCTGTTGAAGCCATGCCAGGAATGTAGGAGTGGCTTTCCCATCCTCTCCTACAACCTTTTCATTCCAGTTCCACGGGGGAGTCTGCGAAGCCATTACTCTTGTCCATCTATCTGGGCTTCTGCCCCATCAATCCTGACTAGACCACCCTGATCGGAGAAGTCGATGACACGGCCTGGGACGCCGAACGTACCAAGGCTGTTCCATTCGACACGCTGGGAATACTGTCCCGACACTAACTGGAAGGGGTAGTCTTTGGACCAGGTTGCTCCGTTGTCGTCGGAGAAGCGCATAGTAATGGTTGGCATCGGATCAGCCATATAACCGGCAGAGACCGCAAGCCGGACCGCGTCCATGCTCTTTCCGTCACGGTCCCGCGAAGACACGCCAGCCGTAACTTTATACTCGACGGGACGCCAACCATCGTCGAGGTGAGAAGAGGGGTCGAGGATGTGGACAGTCGAGTAGATGCTATCGCCGCCAACAACCATGCGGTTGCTTTCCCACGCGAACCCATTGAGAAGATTCCAAACGCCATAACCCGGAGTCTCGAACTTGCTCCATTGCCCAGACGTAAAGTCATAAACCCATGTCCCTTCCTGTGCCAGATCAAGGACATAAAACGTATGTCCATCAAAGTCGAAGGTCCATGCTCGTTGGCGTGACTGGCCGGGAACACCCGTCTTCCATGCCATCAACAGAGCAGACTGAGTTACCTTAGTCACGGCATTATCTCCTCTCGAATAGAGGACTGAGACAGGCGTTTGAGCGACGTCGACACCAACCGCCGGAGGCGATCTGTGAGCGACCAGTAACGGAGCCTGAGAGAGATCAACGCCCGTCGAGGGAGGCTGCTTATAAGATACCAGCAACCCTCCCTGGCTGAGCCGAGAAGAGGGTTGTGATACCTGTGTGAGATAAGCACCAGACTCAGAGATGTCGATAGGTTCACCAGTGACACCAGCCACATTACGCCGTCCTTGTGTATCTCAACCGAGCCTGAAGGACGGTCGCAGGAGTGATCGGTCCTGACGTGTCTGGATCGAGTTCAAAGACGTCCGTCCTATAGGTAGGATTGACAGTCATCGAATACTCAGCCCCGTCAATCGTGGCACCTGCCGGTCCGACGAAGGTTGTCTTCATCTTGGCAGTACCTGCGTCAGTCTTATAGGCACGCGTCACAGCCATAACCGAACGGATCGTTGTGACACCGACGGGCATACGAGTCAGTCGGAACGAAGACGGACCAGGGATTGAGGCACCGCCAGTTAGCGTCGCGTGATCCCAAGAACCATCGAGAGTCTCGGCGACGGTGATGCTGTTTCCGCCTGTCCCGGCGACTCGGGCAGTCACCATCATTTGAGGTGAAACCATCCCGGTAGCAAAGACGTCGACGTTAGGCGTCGTGCCAGTCCCGTAAAGCGTCCCTTCTCCGCTGTCGTCGTTAATCGCGTGTGCGAGGTTGGCGAGGGTAGTCGCCATGTCGACACCAATCAAGACATCAAACGCAGACGCTAAGACGGTCTTGAACGTGTAAGCCTGTCCATTGATAGTGACAGTCTCTCCGTTGCTCGGATTGTCGATCAGCGTCAGGATAGCCGAGGCGAAGTACAGGCTTGCTGCAATGAACGTGTCATCACGAGGAGCCCCGAATGCCGGGGTGTCTTCTGCATTGATCGTCTGGTATTGGAACGATCCGTCGTCAGTAATCATGATCGAGGGTTGGAAACTAGTTCCGAAACCACCTCGACCAGTCAAAGTACGTCCGATAGAACTTTCGTCTTGGAACGTGCTATCCCAACCAGCCAATAGGACCACCGAAGCAAAGTTCGGGTCAGTCCCGACAGTCCGTCCGAATGGGACAGTCGTCGGGGTGAAGTTGCTGTTATACCGCGAGAAACCTCTCGTGATACGGGTTTCATCAAGCCATCCTTGGACAGCCGGACCTGCCGTGATCTGAGTACCAGCACCAGACGTGAAGATTTGGCAGCCAATCGAGAGACGAGCCGAACCATCGAAGTAGGTATTTCCGTCAGTCTGGGGTACGCCCTGCATGACTCCGTCGATGTACAGCATCGTATTCCCCGACGAGCGAGAAACAGCGACGTGATACCATCTATTAAGTTCCGGAGCCCAGGGCACCGAGAAGAGGGTGATCTCGTTGACACCGGTCGTGCTGACCTTGAACTCTAGGTTTCCGCCGTTAAGCGTCGGACCGCACTTGCTGAGCTGGTACGATCTCTGGTCGGTAGGAACGAGCGAGTCGTTCCACTTACCTAGGATGATAGCCCTATTGCTGGCAGTAGGTAGAGAATTAAACCGAACGAAGGTTTCGAGAGTGTAGTCACCAGACCCGAGTTCGAGTGTCGGACTATCCTCTGCCGAGATGCCTACGTCGCCGTTACCGAGGTTACGAAGATCAAGGATACCGGCTCCGATGTTATGACGATAACGTGGAGTCCATCCGGTCTCGACGTCTTCGTTAGGCCAGAGGAGAGCGACTCCGACGTCACCGAGGAAGTTGTTATTTCGAGTGCCGGTCGTATCCCAGATATGGATGTCAGTAATGAATGTACCAGGCCCGGAACCGGTATTGCCGAATACGATCTGCGCGATATCAGACGACCCGGTATTGACGCCAGTCGCCGACATCGTCGGGATAGAGCTATCATCCATCCGGACTTCAATCGAACCAGCCGAGGCGTGACGCACCAGCTTGAGTTCAATGTGATGGAAGGTGTCTGCCTTGATGACAGGACCGACTGAACGGACGATGTCCGATCCGCCTACCCCACCCAGCGAAAACACCAGACGACCAGTCGTATCTACCCAGAGGGTGCATACGTTGTTATTCAACCCGTCTCGGAAAGACACATATCCAGAATTAGCATTTACACTCGGGATAGTCGTTTGTTTGAAACGGAACGCCCAGAAAAGCGTTGATTTATTTGCTGGAAGGACGTAACGATCAGAACCGTTAGGGGCGATAGAGAAGGCCGTCAAACCATCTTCCGTCGTGATGGTTGTACCGAAGGTCTCGGCATACATACCGTCAGTCATATGGGCTGACGTTCCGTAGATGACGCCATTATCCATGAAAAGCGTAGCCATTAGCTACCAAGCTCCCTTTCGAGTTGAGCACGGATACGTTCTTCGATACCGTGATGAGAGATACGTTCGATGCCGCCGCCTACCGAGTAGACGATACCGTCTGATCCGACTAGAATGACTTGATCTTTTACTCGGACTGCCGTCCCTTCGACGATGCCTCTCGCATAGACGCGGCCCTGGGTAGGAGCGAACGGAGCGATTGCGTCGCCTGTCGCGTACCAGACTTCCGTACTACCATCACCCAGCATCCAGACGGTGTCACCGACTGAGATCATGTCAACGATGTTGTCAGGCTGTCGTTCGGCAGTCGCGAAGTTCAGCGGATCAATCGTGATATCACCAGGGTTTAGCCAGTAGAACCGGCCAGACTGAGCGACAGACACGAGGATGAAACCGGCGAGGGATGCGCAAGACTGGGCACCTACACCGTCAGGCATCTCGACGCCATGAAGGACGTGAACACCCGCGCCTGTGATCGTCGCTGTACCGAAGGCAATACCAACACCAGATGCGACGGTTGTCGCTATCGAGTTGGCAGTCGAGAGATCCGACCGGCTCGTCAAGTAGAGGTGAGTCGCATCGACAGTCGCCGTGACGTCGGGGTTCTGGCCGCCTAGATTAGACGAGAAGTCAATGCCTCTCGTACCAACAAAGGACAGAAGGTTAGCCATATTCTGTAGGGACTCGGCGTTGTTCGCGCCTAGCTTTGCGAGCCAAGGATCGCTTAAAATCCCAGTCGCAGGACCCGAGACAGTGTTCGACCAAGAGAAATAACTAGCCCCGATACGAATGATTTGGTTCGTGATAGTACCCGAGACAGTAAGGGTTGACGTGCCTTTTGAACCGCCATCATAGTATTGGAGGAGCGTGCCGTCAGCAATGAACAACCTTTCATAACCAGCCCCAGACATGAAAGCCATGCTGGGTTTACCTGCACCTAGGATTTCACCACCAATCGCAATCTTTGTCCCGTCAGGACGATAGCGATAAAGTTGCTGTCCGGTCACGAAGAAGAGGTCTCCGTCATAGAGACCTGGAGCAGAGAAGAACCCACGAGGAGTTCCGTTGTCTGCCGTCGTTACTAGTGGGGTAGTACCCGGACGAGCAAGGATGGCTGTACCGTCAATTGTGTTGGCAGGGTCCGTCTCATAGAAACGATTGAGCATGTGAATTTCAGGCTCATACGAATAGTTTCTTTGATACGCACCGCGACCTAGTGCAAGTGCAACCATCTCATAACTCCGATAACTTTTCCTCCATCACCGAGGCAGGCCAGAGAGGATTGACCTTTACGCCCATCTCTTTCAGAAGGGCCATGAGCTGAAACCGGTCTAGCTTCTTACCTTCAGATGGACCCTCCATGCTTTCAGGGGAGAACGGGGTAGTCTGCCAACCTTCAGGAACTTCGGCAGGAGCATCGAATATCTCAGCCTCACCGTTAGGTCCATAGTACCAACACGGCCAGTAGTCAGGTTTTCGCTCCTTACGTGCCATTAGAATGGATATCCTACGTCGAAGTAATCGGCGCTATCACCCCACAACCGGTTTGCATAGCGACCGAATTGACGATAGTAGTTCGTAAGATAGAGAAGGCCATCCTCAGACGGCATCTGCGTGTCTTGACTATAGCGCGCCCGGAACTGTGTCCTTGCCCGCTTCAAGGCTTCGACGGATTGTGCATCAAGCGTCTGACCATGCCTAGGGTTGAGACGAGCCGCCAACAAGATGATAAAGAGATCGTCGAACTCAGCCGGGAATGGCATGTCGTCCGTCAGAGCGAGGGACGTCACCTTCTTCCAGTCGCCTAGGTCTTCACGATAGAACCATTCACGGATCGTACCACTCTCGTCATAAGTCTGGACGTCATCACCTTCGATCGATCGTCCGTTACCATAGATATGTAGCGGAAACGAGTTCAAATTCTGACTGACGTCGACGATACCCATCCGAGCCCCGTCGTGCGGTTTGGGGTGGAGGTTGATCGTACCCGGTCCTGTCAGGTTTAGCATGATACGAGAGTTGACAGGGACGAAGACGTTACCCGGCAATTCGTTGGCGTACCAAGGATAGCCGTTAGGAGAGTTGATCTCGTTCTGTCCGAGAGGGAACGGAGTCAGCGGATCACCCGCCTCGTTTCCGAGCATAGACGACACGAGGGTCTGTAAACGACGAAGACCCTCAGTATTCTGATCGTCAGTCGGGGCCTGTCCTAACGCATTGATGTTAGTCTCACGAAAGGCGTCGTTGATAATCGAGGATACGAGGGTCATCTTTATTCCTTAGGTGCCGAAGTCTCTGAATTGAGCAATCAACGCGTCACGCTCTTCTTGGTCTGGATATTCGATCATAGAAATGATCTTTACACCAATCTCATCACCGTCTTCGTTGTAACGATGGACCGTAATGTCAGTCGTCTCAGGGTGATTATACTCCATCCATAGAAAATACATAGTCTCTCCTTAAGCGACAGCAGCGACTTTATAAGCGACTGCGCAGTTATTATTCTGAAGAGACAGCGTCTGGGCTGTCAAATCCGGCCATGTACCAAACGTCTGAGTAAACGACATACACTGTCTCAGTCCACCCGTCGCCATGATGATGTTAGTCGCGGTTGAGTCACCCACGAGACGCGTCAACGGAGTCGACGTGTTCGTGATCTGGGTATACGCGACTGTCGCGTTGTCTTGGTTAGACGCCATCCAGTACAAACCAGGCGTCATGATGACATTACCACCCGAGATCGCGGCTGAAATCAAACCAGTCGAACCGGTAGATAAGCTGCCTGTCGCCCCGAGTAGGGTTCCGGGTCGGAAGTCTGTCAAGGACCTAGAATTATAGATCGCGAGTTGGGCATTACCGGCCGCTGCGAGAGTCGTAATGACAGCCGCAAGGTCAGAGATCGTGACAGTCTCACCTACAACAAACGGAACAAGCCGGATCGTGTTGGCAGTCGGAGCACCACCATTCTGGGTGATACCTTCAACAGGCAGATACCAGTTACCTACGACATGTCTAGCGGCGGCACCGCCATACAGATCACCGAACATAGAGTTCAAGGCGGTACGGACAGACAGGCCGGACTGGCCATTAGTGATCGTTGATTTAGCGGTCATTAACTATCCTTCCAGACCTGTGTGTCAATCCACTGACCTGTGTCTCTCCAAAAGCCTGTAAACAATATCCAGTTCGATGGGGAGAATGTTCCAGGCGCGAATTGTTGTATCCATGTAGGGATCATGTTATACCCCTAGAGTACCCGACGCTCCACCAGCAAGTGTTACAGTGCAGCCGTTCTTACCGACATAGAAAGGCAGAGGCGTCCAGATGCCAGCCGTGACAGGAACGGCATTGACGATAGTAACCGTAGCACCGGTGAGCGAATTAGTGACAGTCACAGTAATCGTGCCTGACGTCAGTGCAAGGAAACCGCCGAGTTGATCGCTTGTGACAACGGCAGTACCGTTGACGGCGACGACTTGCGGATGATACCGTTCTTTAACTGTTTCCGACATTTCAAATCCTAAAGATGAGGGGCCAACCAGCTCTAGCCGGAAGGCCCCTCGTTTCAGTTACGCACCGTTGACGCGAACAATCCGACGGCGGTCGCTAGTACCAGCCGTAAGAGCTACGTCGAACCTGATGCGGTGGTCGCCAGTCGCGAAGACGCTATCCATCCACATACGGACAGACAACGGCACCTTCGTCAGTGCCTTGCGCTGGGCAGTACCCGTCGCAGGCATGATGAGGTCGGCAGTGCTAACCACGATCGACGACTTGTTAATCATCAGACGCGGCTTGACGGCAGTCGAGGCGGTCGTGATGAAGGTTACAGCCGCACCGTTGGCAGGAGCAGCAGTTACCGTCGCATGAGCGCTGTTGACGTTAGCCGTCGAACCACCACCTGTTGCCGGGACGATAATCGCCGGGAAGATGCGGACAGTCGCCGCACCGGCACCGTCGGCAGTCGTATCACCGATGATACGGAACTGCTGGAGACGACCGAGGGACGCCTGAAGGCGATTGTCGTAAGCGTTCACACCAGCGAGCGTAAACACCTCACCATCCTTGATCGTCGCAGCGGCCCCGAGACCCGCGATATTCAGGGTCTGCGTCAGCCAGTTACCCGGCGCGGACGAAACCGCAACCGCGGAGTAATTGACGTTCTGGTTGGCACCAGCAACCGTACCGTTGGTACGAGTACCAGTCGTGAGCGTCGGCAGCTGCTGCGTGAACAGCGTCGGAACACCCGCGATCGAGCCTTCCCAGCCGTTACGATAGACACCCGAACCCTCGCTGGCAAGAGCGGCGTTACCGGTCGAAGCCAGGATGGCGTTACCGAGAGCCTGCTTATCCGCGTAGGTAAGGACGGCACGGACATCGACGTCGTCGACACCCTCTTCCTTAAGACGGGTATAAGCCGCAGCGGCGTCGTTGAAGGCCGTGAGCGAGTTACCAGGCGTACCAACCCAGTTATTCGACGCGAGGGTCGCAAAACCGAGGATGTAGGCATCGATCTGCTCAGCCAGGTTGAGAGCCGCCTGCTTAAGGGCAGCGCTTTCACGGGCTTCGTTGATGTCACGGATTTTGACGAAGTCGCCCCAACCCATGCTAGAACCGAAAACGTCCTGGAGTTTGTACTGCTCGGAACCGAAGACGCTGTCCTGGACACCCGCAGAGAGGTCGTTGACACCCGAGGTTGTGCGGGTCACGACGTAGCGGGGCACAACCTGCTCGACGACAGTCAAGGCGTTACGGTCGTTCATCTCGGCATCAAACTTACGCCAGGTGACGAGATCGGCAGAGACGAGGTTATTTTGGAAGATCGCAGCAAACGAGTTGAGTACCAGTTTTGCTTGATCTACAGTAATAGTAGCCACAAGCTATCCTTTCATATGAGTTAACTCCCTCGCTTCTTGAAGAATTTTTGAGCGAAGGCATCGAGGTCGTCCGTATTATCCTCGACTTCCGGCTTTGCGACAGAACTACCTTTGTTAAGGTGGGCTGGCGGTTCGGGAGCCTTTGAGACTTTCGGACGTGCTTTTTGTTTTTCCTCGTCTGCCATCGCGAACTTCGCCTCTAGTCGACCGAGAGCGACGGTAGCCTTAGCGGCTCCGGATGCTACGATCTTCTTGGCTTCTTCGGGGTTGCAAGCGAGGTAATACAGAACGTCGGTGCCGTAATCCATGCTCATTAGTGTCGTCGTGAGGTAGTCCCCATAAGCTACGTCAATTCCTTGAAACGCGTCGACAAGTTCTTGTCCACGTTCTTGGAAGTCAGGGTAACGCTCCTGGGCGGGACCTAGCTTCTGTTCCCATGACTTTGCGAGTTCAGTCTTGGCAGTCTCCTGCTGGCGCTGAGCCTCGGCTTCTGCGTCCTGTCGCTTAGCTGCTTCCCTCTCTTGGTTGAGAGTAAAGCGCGTCAGGTCGCGGATGTACTGAGGATCGAACTCACCAAGCGGATACTTCTCAGAACCGTCTTCGTTTGTGTCGTCAGGGGTTGGGCCTACCGGCTCTTCGACTACCGTCGGAGTTGCGGGTGTTGGCTCGGCTTTCTGTTCGAGCTTCGTAAGGGCGATATTGAGGAGACGTTCGGTCTCTCGATACTTCTTATTAAGCTCTTCGATACGTTCCTGGGCTCGATTACGACGAGGCTTCTTGTCTGGTTCGGGATCGGAGTCGTTGCCGTCCTCTCCTTCACCGTCCTCGGCGTCGTCTTCGTCGGTCTCAGTATCGAGGGTATCGCTATCCTCGGGATGAGTATCTTTTTCTTCTTTGGCGTCGTGGTCTTCTGTCTCGCCTTCGTCCTTTGCTTCGGTGCTGGCCTGCTCCGGAGCGGCTTTGTTCTGGCCAAAGAACTCTGCGCTGAAGGTATCGAGGTCTACGTCAGACTCGGCGGATTGGTTTTCCGTACTCATATATAAGGTTTGATCGGTCCTTTAACCGTTTGCCGTCTTTCGTTGCGATGAATTCCCTTGACCAGACGTGCTTGTAGTCTTGGGCATCGATTTCTTAATCTTCAGGTCTTCTACAGCCATCGAGCGTGCATGGTGGTCGTTTTCACGCTGCATGTCGTGCTCGTCTAGCTTGGCAGACCCGTCGATAATCATTTTAATCGCATCCATTTCCATCTGGTTGCCGTCGACTTGGTTGTCGGACAACGCACGGATGCGTTGAGTCTCAGAGTCATAACGCTTGATTGAAAGCTCGTCTTCGCGGTTCTTCGCTTCGAGCTTAAGCATCATGTTCTCAGACTGTAGTTTTTGTAGGTTTTGCTGGAGTTGCTGGAACTCTTGCGGATCAACCTGCGACATCTGCATCTGCATCGCCTGGGCGAGACGTTCAGCAATCTTGTCGGCTCCTGGCCAATCCTGAGCCTTGGCGATGAGATCGCCCGCCACCTGCATCAACTGCGGGAAGACCTGGACTGCATCCATCATGGACTGTGCGGCTTCGACGCGACGAGTCATATAGGAAGTACCAGTCGTCAAAGCGACGTCGTACTCTCCGACAGACAGATCGATTGAGTCGGGATGCATCGGATCGTTGATCCGGGCAAACTTCATCGACTCGTCTTCACCGATAATCCTGATGGTACGAGTACCGTCATAGATTTGCGGGATAAGCTGATTGATTACGTCACCGGCCTCTAGGACGGCCGCGTCTGCGTTGTCGTAGAAGGTCAGGCTTGCGATGTCGCCTTCACGCTGTCTCGCCTGGATGGCTCGGCCTGACGTCTCGTTGGACCTGATGCCAAGAGAGGCGTCGTGGATGCCGGTGACATCCTTCATGTCCTGTGCGTTGACCTGCGCCTCGTTGAGGAGGGCAGCCTGCGGGGCAGGAGGATCGAGACGTTGGATATTCTGCCCGATCACTGCCTCGTCATTCACGACAAGGAGAGGATCACGCGAGAGGTGGGCTTTGCGGAGGGCGTCTTCACGTCCCTCGACGGCCGACTCGGTGGCGATCCACTGAGCCTTCGGGGCATATCCAAGCTGCTCGGCAGCGATTGATCGCCAGAAGTTCTTGAGGCGGCAGGGGTCTTTCATGAACCTTACGAGACCGTAGCGGACGCGACGGCCACCGACGTTGACGACACGACCGGACATCCGGATGATCGGCAATCGGTTCAACCTGTATTCGTAAGGACCAGAAAGGATCGCGAACCCGGTGACGAGGTGCATCTGGGCATAGGTACACCACGCCAGACGTTGACGGACTGGGGCGCCGTACTGGTAGGTCAGTTCTTTCTGATTCTCGGCAGTGATCTCAAAGACCTTGCCGTTACTGAAGAGACCCATCAGACGCTGACGTTCAATCAGCCTCCAGTATTCGGTGACACGATAGGAATGGTCGTCGACCCAGCCTGCAAGGCTGATGCGATCGATAGGACGATCGATGAGGTTGTCGGGCGAAGCCTTCGGCCACTTCTTGTGGAACTCGTCTTTCGGGATACGGTCGTCTACGAAGACCCGCTTGGCGTCACGGCCTGTCGGATCGACTGAGAACCTGTCCCAGACACAGGAGAGAGCATCCTCGATCGGACGGATAAAGATATCCTGATCGAAGACGTCGTCTCTGGCGTACTCGACGGCGACACGGAATGCACCGTCTCCGCATTGGACGAGAGACTCGAAGGCCGAGTCATACGTCCGTTCGGCACGAGACTGCATCTCGATAGCACGAATGAGGTCACCACGTACCGAAGCGACGTCGGTATCCTCGTCGTTGGACGGGATGACCTTGATACCCTTCCGGTCCTCGCGCCAGTCTCCTACGAGCTGGGCCGTGAACTGAGGGATTTGATTGATGACGAGGTTCGGGAGACCCTTCCTCTGTTGGAGAACTACCGGGTCCCACTGCTCGCCTGCCGAGAACCTCTTGTCGTCGAGAGCCTCGTCACGATTGATGCGATCGAAGGTGAGATCGGCTTCGTACTGCTTCCTCATGTCAGAGAGGAATTCTTCTTGTGAGTCGAAGCCTTCCGGGACGTACTTGGGATCAACCGTCCCTTCGATGGGGAGAGTGTCGACGAGCGTACCGTCTTTCTTCTTTTCAGGCTTTTTCGACTTCTGCTCGGCGTAGTCTGCCATTATGCCATCCATCCTTGTGGGTTGTCTTGGTAATACTGTGAGGGATCATAGCCAGGCGTGAAACCTTTGTTCGGTTCGACGATTGAGACTGACTTATCGACCTTCCGGCGACCCGCAATCTTCTCGAAAATCTCCGTCATTCCCCACACGAGGGCGTCGACACGGTCGGGTGATCCGGTGTTTTCATTCCGGATGTTATCGACCGAGAACATACACATCTGGTCTTCGAGGAGGTCGAACTGACCGACGTGGTGGATACGATGCTGTTCGTAGAGGGCTGAGATAGGCTCGGCACGGACGACCTTACCACGCGTCGCATGGACGAGCTTGACAGGGACGGCACGATCGACAGTCCTGATGACCGTCTCAACCATCTCACCGCCGTTGTTCTTCTCGGCTACGATCTTGTCTGCCTGCCATTTCCGGTACATCCGGACGGCTACGCGAGCCCATTCCTCGGGTGATCCACGGAGTGACGCATCCTCAAGGACATAACCTCTCGCGTATCCATCTCGGTCACGCGCGAGACCAACGACGACAATCCCGTTTTCGTCAGACCCCTCGTTTGAGGAGGCTGCGGGATCGACGGCGACGATGACTCGTTCGAGGTCTTCTGGTGTGTCATAGACTCTGCCGGTATCGATGTCTTCTCGTCTGAAGAGTGCTCCGGGGATGTCACTGAGGATTTCTCCTTCAAGCTCTTGACGGCCTAGCCGGGTTCCGCTATATCGGTCTTCGAGGACTCGGAGCGTCGAGGAAGCGAGGTTGGCTTTGTTGTCGAATGTAGAACCACGGGTGACGAACGTCCGCTTGTCTTCCATCAGTTTCTTGATGAGAGGGAGTGGTCGGGGCGTCGTCGTAATCATGATTTGTGGGTGGATACCAAGCCGCATACCGAATGCGAGCTGGTCCCACGCCTCGTTCATGTATCGGAACTTTGCAAGCTCGTCGACCCATCCGAAGTGGTGCTGTGGACCACGGAGCTGGTCGGGTTCGGTTCCGTTATACACCCAAGCCTGTGAGCCGTTAGGCCACGTCAGACGGCGGTTGGTCGGAGACCACGAGTCCTCGGTGAGGTTGGGATCGATTGCGATGAGGCCGGAGTCACCAAGGATCATGACGTCTCTGGCGTCGGCGGCTGTCTCGGCTACGAGGGCGATACGACAGCCCGGATACTGCTCGGCTTTCAGCCGGATCCACTCAGAGCCAGTCCTCGTCTTGCCCCACCCACGACCGGACAGGATCATCCAGTTATCCCAGTCGCCTTCGGGAGGGAGTTGGTCGGGACGAGCCCAGAAGGCCCAGTCGTACTTAAGACTTGCGATCGCTTGCGGGGTCAGGGAACTTAGTAACGCCTCCCTCTCCGCCTCTGGAAGCGATGCTAGCAATTCGGCCTTTGAAGTCTTCGACATCTTTTTGTGTTCTCTGCTCGACTTCGATCGCCTGGCCGTCAGGACCAGAAATCTCCTGCCGCTCTTTCCAGAGGGCGATGGATTTACCCGCCAATTCGATGGCTCGGAGGGCTGCCTGGGGGTTGTCGTCCTCAGTCGCCTCGATGATTTTGATGAGTTTATTGATGAGGTACTCGGCTCGGACCTCTGAGTTCTGTTGTTTCTTCTCCATCCTACGATCTATCTCTTTCTTGATGAGAGGATGGTTGAGAAGCTCTGTCGCCCGCCTGTTTGGGTTCTGAGTCTTGAAGCCAGCCCTTGCGACGGCGGCTGAGCCATTCATGTCGACCATAAACTCGTCGACAAACCGAATCATTCTGTGTGAAAGCTTGGCTCCCTTCCCGCTAGTCGGGATAGGATCGCCGTCTTTTAGGTATGCCAATGTAGAATCCTCTTCCCCTTTACACCTATTATACTACTTTTTGTGTCAAAAGTCAAGACAAATCGACATCATGTGTGAATTTTTGTTATTTTTGGTAGTTTTTAGGGCCGCCCCCAGGGCTGGGGCTTATTTCGGCTTTCAAGCCTCAATTTTTTATTGACAAAAGGAGATTTCTGGTATATAATATATATTAATATAATACTAAGATATATACTAGAGTATGTACTAAGATAGATACAAGAAGGATTAATAAGATATATACTAACGTTTAGTACTAGAATATCTAGTAAAGATAGTTAGGGGGCGTGCTAGGGTGGGGGCCGACGGTAGGAGGCCCTTCTTCTTGTCAATATTCTTCGATATTAGGTAGGCTACAGCGTCAAAAGCCGTCTGGAGGCTACATGGGTAGCCGAGACAGGGAAGATCGTCTGTAACATGCCTTAAAATCGATTTTAGAGGTATATGGCTAAATGCTGATTTTTTTATCTAGTCAAGGAGGCCACCCAGACTCGCCTACACCCACGCGCGGGGTCCACCCCCCCCCCGGTCCCCCCCCGGAACAAAAGGAGAACGGCTGGCCCCTCGGGAGAGGAGAACAAAAGAAGAACACGTGAGAATGTGCGACAAGCCGTGCATAAATAGCGATGAGTCGAGTGTATTAACTAACATAGGTTAGTGCCGATCAGGGCAGGGGGTGCCATAAGGGGTCATCGGCAAGGGCTTGGGTCTGCGGCGTTCTGTCGCGAACAAGATCGGGCTCTTGCGGAACAAAACCGGCGGAAATGCGTCTTAGACGTACAACGCCAACCTATCTTGACACGGCTTCGTGTCGTCTTTAGATAGGGACATATAGCACGGATCATCTGTGCGTCCTAGGGTCTCTCTGTCGGCGCAATGCGTTGATAATGCGAGAGGAAGCCTAACGACTAGGGATAAGCGCCTAGTGCGGGACGTGATCGGCAGTGCAAGCGACGGGATAACCCGGAGGGCACAGCTAACCTTGCGTAAGCCGTGGTAGACAACCATGCGATTAGGTTAGGCGTCAGAAGACGTAAAAGGTGCATCCTCGTTGTGTGCGGTGGATAATACGCACAACGAGAGCGGGTTATCAGTAGCGACAGGCGGAGACTAGCAATCTCTTTCCCTTTCGTGTCAACCGGGTAGAAACAGAGGGGAACCACTACGTACCATTTGGTAGTGTCCCTCCGTCAAGTCTGGCTGGCTTGACGTTAAAATCTAGCATGGCACGGTCTCAATGGACTGTAACAGGACAGAACCTCGCTAATGGGTAGCGGCTCGCAAGAGTGCCCGATAATACGCAAATGGCGAGTTAAGGCGGGATTTGTCCTCCGCCTAGCGTATCTGGAGACGTCCGAACGCGAATGTTACAGTCCTTTCAGGCCGTGCCGCGCTAGATCAGACGCTAGGACATAGTGACGACCTACTGGCAATCAGACAGGAGAACGCTATGTCAATCATCTCGACGCGGCGGCATACGTCGCCACACATCCCAAAAATCAAACTAGGTGAGAAAAAGCAATTTGCTTCTCCGCCTCAACTCAAAAAGATGCGCCTTGCTACGGCGGCCTTGAATGAGGCGGCCAAAGCACAAGACGAAATCAAATTCCGCTTCGCTCTATCCGAGGCATATCGGCTTTTACGCGACCTAAACCGCGAGTTCATATAAATTCCTGTCCTAGCGTCTGATCTAGCGTGACCCTCATGCTAGACCATCGCTTATGAGATGGACAACTTAGGAAGGAATTACCTATGACTGCCATTACTCTACGCAAGATCGACGCCGAAATCCAAGCTTTCACAACCAATCGTGACAAGTTGCGGGATCAGGCGCACGCCATCGCCATGATGATCTTCTATCACGCAGCACCGAAGGAAGTCGGTGCGAACTGTCAGGGGACGGGCGACTGCACTCGCGGCATCAAGCTTGTCAAAGCCATGCCGAAGTCGTGGGCGGCTCAGATGGTGCAATGGTTCAGGGAATATACCCCGATCCGCATCGTCCCTGCCAATGACAAATGCGAGTTCGATCCGAAGTACAAGAAGCTCTCCCCGAAGGACAAACTCGAATGGTGGAAACTGGAACTGGCGAATGAAACGCCCTTCCACGAAGTCACCGACGAGCCCGACGCGGTCCGCATCTATGACTTCTCGCAGCTTATCAAGATGGTCGAACAACTCTCCAAGCGGATCGAGAAGAAGCTGGAGAACGACGAGGTCAAGCCGGAAGACGTCGAGTCAGCCAAGCTGATTTCGGCGACCCTCTCCGGTCTGCACTTCGAAAAGGTCAAGGTTGAAGCCCCGGCGAACGCCAACGAGGCAGAGCCGCAGCCTGAACCGCAGGCCGACGAAGAACTCGAACAGGCCGCCTAACCCCCCAAGGCAGGCCGAAGACCTGAGCAAGTCTTAAAACTGCTCAATTTATTAGGGAGGTTATCATGTTTAATACAGGATACGCGAAGACTCGCCTGCAAGGCGTCGTCAATATGCTGGAAGACTGAGAACGCGATTATACACCTCATGACTGTGTACGAGGAAACTATAAAAGCAGCGAAAGAGTTTGAAATCGTGAGATAAAGCCAGTCCATACGTGAAATGGGTAGTGCTTGTGTCTAGTAATCTAGGCTAGCGGCGCGTAAAGCACTATCCTTTCCACCTATGGACCTAAACCGATAGTCATCGGCGAATGGGTGGATACAGGAGAAAAGATAATGTTTCAAGGGCATTAACTCTCCCGTCTCATCCGAGCGGGAGGGGCGTATCATCTCTAACTCGGAAGGTTATGTAATGGGTTACTATAGGCCAATAGATCAAGGCGTGGTCGCAACGCTTGATCGGACCAAAAAGCGACTCTCTGTCGCTCTTGATGAGTACAAGAATCAAGACGCGTCTCTCCGAGCCGTCGAGTTCAACATTCGTCAGGCTATTCTTGCCCTAAAGGAGGTCAGGAAAACGATTTTACATGGAGGTTATTATGGTTGACCTGAATATGGATGCCATCCCTGTCCATGACAAGCATGTCATTGAGATAGCTGAGATAGCTATGAAGACGGGCCGACCTATCGACTTCCAATATGAAGGGAAGACAAGACTGGTCGAGGTCCATGCCGTAGGTATATCTACGGCTGGAAATCCCGTCCTACGCGGATATCAGATAGGCGGACAATCCGAGACGGGCGTCGTCCCGATCTGGCGGCTGTTCACGATTAAGAAAATCTTCGACTTCCCGGCGATCGTCGATATGAAGGCTGAGGCTCCACGGCCCGGCTACAAACTCGGCGACAAAGGCATGTCCGAGATATTCTTCGAATTTCCAACACCCGGAGAAGCGGGCGAATGATATGGGATATAAGTAAGATGGCTATGTGCTGTGCGCCGATACCCGCTCGCCCCCACGAGACGGTCGGAGATTGCCCCAGTTGCGGGATGCCAGTTGATATAGACGGAGACTCGACAGACGAAGGGTGTGAATACTCGGATGACGACTGCGACGTCTGTCATCGTCGGCCCTGTGATCTAGCTTGTTAACGGAGGGTAAGATGCGTTTAGCTCATGAAGATTTATTCGACGGCGCTCCTCTCGCGCATGTCGCGGCGTATTACGACAGGATGCGCTTGAAGCAAATCAAGGCGCGTAACTCGCGGATTTTGCAGGATAAATCTCGTCAAGAACTTTCTTCACGAGGTAGCGGGAGGGGTGGGCGAAGGCTTCTCCGAATTGTATCCTAGAGGAACTCGAATTCATGGTGAGAGCGGAGGGTGTCATGGCTAATGTAATGAAGTCCTATCGTCAATTCCGTGCAGCGACGATCTATTTCTTGACGGCGATGTCGGTCGCTCTGCTGGGCGGTATCGCGCTGTCGCCGCCTTTGAGCCCTCCGAATGTCGGCTCTATCGAGTTCGACGACTATGACATGCCGCCACGGCTGATCGGGCTTGGCTGCAAGGGGGCCGGAGGGCCCTTGTGGGCGGACGAAGAGGATGAATTTCCTCGTCCCTGCAAGGAAATCCATGTCATACCGTTATATGGAGGGCCGTGATGGTTATGTCAAACATCGGCTGGGCGTATATGCTCGGCACCTTCTCAATCGCGACTATCTTAGCGTTGATAGGTTCGCGTGAGCCGGGAGACCCGACATGACTGACGTCACGAATGATATCCAAGTCGGCGACACAATTGTCTGTGACTGTGTCGGCTGCCTGACCCAGGCGATTCAGCCTGTCTTCGTGGTTGAGTCGATCGACGGCGGTAATTTCTACGCCGAAAACGGCGCCATGATTTTATCTGAGAAGGCCCGGAAAATAGCATACGGCGTCGAGAATGACGAAAAATCTGAGCCGGACGCCGACGACATCGAGATTTTCAGTTAAAGATAGTGGTGCCAGTAACCTGCTCTGGTTAAATGACAGTGAGATACAGCCACAACGCTGCACGGCTCCTGTGTGGGTAAAATGACAGGCTATGTGATGGCGCATAGGCAAAGCAAGGTCCAAAACTAAATCCTTGCCGAGCAAGCCGGGGAGGCTGCAATATCCTCTCGATATATGACGGAATTAGTAGCAATACGGGCGGAGTCCCACACGGAGCTACGCATACAGTCCTGCCTTGTATTAGGTAAGGTAAAGTATGTCTAGCGGCAAGGGTTACGTACCTGCGTGAAATATTCTGTTCTCTATATCACCAGCCCTTTAGGTGCTCACACGAGCGACGGGCAGGCAGCCATCAACTTTCTTCAACTCCATTCAAGGAGATTATAATGCGTATCGTCAAAGGTCGGGGTAATTCGCGTCAGATTCTGCTTGACATTCCGGATTCGTCTGTCGTCCGCCGTTCGTCGCGGGCCGAACAGCGTCAGGTGACTGAGCTTGTTTGCTCTTTTGCTGGGATCGAGGTCACGAAGACAGCCGCAATCGCGGCGATAGTGGGCGAAGCGGCATGACGTGCGGGAACTTCATATTCATCATCGTCTTGTTCATGCTCTGCGTCTCAATCGGCTTTGCCGTCGGGGCTGTGACGGGACATTTCACGTCTAAACCGAAGCCGTCACCAGACGAGATTGAGCAGCAGCGAACGCTCAGGGCGGCGGCTGTCCGAAAGGCGTGGGACGATTTTACCGTTCAATGTCAACTGTTTGACGGAAGTATACAACTCTTTCAGCCGCACCGGGAAGGCTATCACTCAACCATAAACCTTGTCGATCGCGGTAAGAAGTCCGACCCTTCGCCGTCACTTTTTATTTCTCACAAATCGTCGTCATCCAAAGAATATTGAGGGGATTGTATGAAAAACCCAAGAATGCCGAGGCCCGAGGCATCTAAAATCGGCCACAACTCCATCCAAATCCCGCACAACGGCAGGCTTGTAGACTCCGGCATCGCCTTCGAGTCACGTCACGGTTATTACCGGATGATGGACGCCCGTCTCAATGCTCAGAAGGAGATGGCTTGGCGTCTTGCGGCCCGTGAGAACGGTCGTCGCGAACGTATCCGCTATTGTAAGACAGGCCGCATCAAGCCGGTCGAGTACGTCGGGAAGGGTGTCTATTTTCAGGCACCGACCGTCCTTTATCGTAACCCCGACGCCAAGAATGGTTGGTCGACGTTTAATCCTGAGGAGGTAAGCTCTTGAAAAGACACAAGACAGGTCCCACGTGGTTCGGCAAGCGCCTTGAACAAGGCGAGGTTCGGACGGTCGCTACTGTCGTCGTTAAAAGCGATAGGCCGTGGTCGGCGGACGAAATTGAAGGCTGCCTGTGGGATGGCCATCACGGCAAAGAGGCAACCAAGACTGGCTTTCATGTGGAAGTCGACTCATCGTGGGGACCAACCAAATGAAGAAACACAAATTGTACGTCTATGGGACGTTGATGACGGGTGAAGGTGAGCGGGTCAAAATCCCCGGTCTCCTCTATGATCTCGGCTGGTTTCCCGGCGCGAAGATCAGCACCCCCGAGTGCGGGCGCGAGTTCGTCGCTGAAATCCGTGAGGTGACGGACGGCGAGCTGAAGAGCATTGATCGGTACGAAGGATATTATGAGGACGCACCCGACGCGTCTCTCTACATCCGGAAGCCGTATCTCGACGGCTGGATTTATGAGTACAACCGGACGCCGTCGCCTGACCGGCTGATCGAGTCGGGAGACTGGCTTCAACACAAGTCGGACAAGAAGGCTGGGTGCGATCCCCGGTCGTTGCAGGAGGTTCAGGCATGACCGAGTACAAATTCGAAGAGGCCATAGAGGATTTGCGGCTGGCGGTTAACTCAGCCAACACCGTCCTGAGTCGGATACGAACGCTTGAGTCCGCCTTAGAGAAGGCTCGGTCTTCTATGCGGACTTTGGCAGACGGCATCTCTCCTAACGCATATAGGGTGGCCTATAATCACGCTAAAGCAGAGAAGTATACCGACTTTGCGGCGAAGGCGGTCCAAGAGATCACGGAGGTACTCGGACGATGAGATTGGCATTTCATGGCGGCATGTGCTGCGGGATTAAGACGATCTACGAGCTGGGTTTCCCGAACGATACCTCCCCTCCCCTTACGAAGAAAGACAAGGACAACTCCGACGTCAGGTACAGCGCCGTCAAACCGACTCACAGCTTCTTCACGGACGCAGCCCCGAAGGAGACGAACCTCGAACGTCTCGATCGGTTCATCGCGTTCTGTAAAGAACGTCGTCCGGCTCATATCATCGAGGTGACGCTGGCTGATGATCCTAACAACAACTATAACGCCAAGAGTGAATACATAGGTTATCCATACCAGACGAAAATGTGGGGCAAAATCCTTACCGACCGTGGCTTCAAGAAGGTCACGGAGGGGAAGAACAGTAACTCCGGCAACGTCGTCTCGGTCTGGCACCTGACGTATGACCTGACGGCGACGGGCAAGAAGGAAGAGGCGGTGGCTTACGAGCCGGACGGCGTGGAGGAGGTGTCGTAATGGCTGCTGATACGGTTACTGCTTGGCCCATGTGCTCCGACGAAACCTTGGCGCGTCTTTATCGACAATATACGGATAATGCCGACGCCATCCGAAACGAGCTTCTTTCGAGAGGCTTTCACAAAGAAGTCAAATACGGTCAGGTCTGGCACTATGTCGGGACTGTCGATGGGACGATAGATTGGAGATGGGTCAAGCCGCCCGTCACCGTACCAGAAAAGGTGTTGAGATGAGCAGTCTCGTTCGTCGCATCCAGAAGAAAGGAGCGTGGGTAGGTATGCCTGCCAAGCCTCAACCTAAGCGGGAAGGCCCGCCCCGTGGTCGTCGTCGCGGTAAACGAAAGGAGAAGTCGTAGTGTCTGTCATCTTCACGCAGCTCTTGGCCTGCCTAGGGCTTGTCGCGTTGGCCTTCGGGATAAGCTTCCTGATTGTCGGCGTCGTTTCGTATCTGTCTGATAAGTAAGGAGAAGTAAGAATGGAATTTCTTCGTTTTGGTTCGTCTATCCCCGGCGGTTATTGGGGATGCTGTGCAGTCTGCATCATCCAGAATTTCAAGGTCGATCCCGACTACAAGGCAAGCATCCAGCTTGTCTCTGGTGACAGCGGGACGCCCGTCATGAAGGGGAGTGACTTCCTGTTCGTCGGCCCGACCTATCGTGATATTTTTAAGGAGCGTATCCGGATCGGTACTTTCTCGTCGACCGACATGCCGAATCACGCGTTTTTCGCCGTCCTGACGGAAAGCCAGATCGCGGGGGGCGTCGGCCGGAAGTGGCTCGAAATCCTCAAGGAAGAAGGCTTCGAGTTCATCCGGACGACTGACAACTCCGTCTATACCGGCCATCAACTGACAGGCCAGTCCAGCCCGCATCCGAACTATATTTTCGGGCTCTTCCGGAACATCAGCGGCAGTCGCATCAAGGACCCGTTCACGCCCCCTAAGGCGTGGACTGACCTCAATCGTGTCGTGCCCGAGGCGTGGGAGGCTATGTCTCCGTCTGATCGTCTCGTCATGGCGGAGCAACAGACGGCCGTTCACACGCAGATGTGGAAAGACCACGGTGCGACGAAGTTTATGACCGAGGCGGAGCTTGTTGAGGCAGGTGCTCCCGTCATCTACGCAGGTTTACGGTCGAAATATCCCCCGCAGTCGAAAGACGCGAGGGAGAAGGCGATCGCTGCTGAGAAGGCGGTGAAGCCCGCCCCCACCTCGGCGTTCCCTGCCAAGGTCGCTGCTACAGCCGCCTAGGCAGGCTTGATGGCCACCACCGCACAAGGTCCTTTGAAGTAAGCGAGTTCGACTCTCGACGCCTCTAGACCATATCATTGGTAATAACTGCGAGTGTCTGGCAACGCATCAGGCGTCGTCTAAGACTTAATGGGAGGCTGACAGCCTCTCTCCTGTATCAGCCGTCCGACCCGCACGTAGAACGTCTGAGGCTGCATCTACCAAGGTGCGGCCTCTCTCCGTAAAGCGTAGAGGTGGAGGCGAGTGGTGGCCATCAACTATAGAGGTTTCTATGCGTAATGATGAACAAAGATACCTCCTTGCCGAGGCTCTCATGTACTGGAAGTTCGGCTGGTACTTCGAGGCATATGACTGCCTTCGGGACGTTGCTAAATCAATTGATGCGCCGTTGGATGAGGTTTCTACCTCTAATCGGCGTCAACCCAAACGAAGAAAGGAGTTCACAGGTGACGCCAAGGCGCAACAACAACTTTATGAATGAGAGGAAGGTGACGGTCGTTCGAGATACAAATCTCGTCTTCCCGGAACTCTTCATGGAGGTATATGTCGAGGGAGACTCCTTAGAGCAGAAGGCGTTTGCCGAGATGTTCATCCGTGGTCGCTGCACGAAGGCTGACTCGCCCGATCAGGCCGATCTCGTCGTGTTCACAGGGGGTGTCGACGTCGATCCTCAGTTGTATGGCGAGACGAAACATCCTGCGACTTTGTTCAACGCTGAACGCGACAAGCGTGACATGGAGCTGTACAAGTATTGCTACGACAACGGCGTCCCGATGTTCGGTGTCTGTCGTGGTGCCCAGTTTCTCCACGTCATGAACGGCGGCAAGCTTTGGCAGGATATCGACAACCACGTCGGTGACCACGCGATTTATGACGTCAAGGCGAAGCGGACACTGCAGACGGTGTCGTCGGTCCATCATCAGGCGTGCATCTCCAACAAAGCTAACGGTATGGAGGTCATTGCTGTCTCTCATATCGCCCGCAATCGCTGGCAAAACGAGCGGATCAAGGTGCCGGGTCAGATGGAGGATATCGAGGCGTTCTGGTATCCAGACACGGTATGCTTCGGCGTCCAAGGCCATCCCGAGTATCGGGGGTATTATCAGTACCTCCAATGGACACTCGAAAAACTCAAGGAATTGATGGTCGAGAATCCATACCTGACGCTTCAAGGCAGGTGTCGTCGTCTCCGGCCAGACCTCATCGCTGAGCGAGAGAAGATGAAGAAGGACGCGAGAGAGAAGGAGTTGAATTGATGGCCTACTCCGAGTTTAGGGAAACGGAGTGCGTAGTTCACGAAGGGTGTGGTCACGCCCCTCCTCGAAAGTTCGACTCCTATAAAGAGGCTTATCGTTATGCAGTTAAAACCTCCAAAGAGTCTCATTATCTTGGAGGAACTGTGCCTGTCCAGTTAGTCGTTCGTGAGATACGCGGATCGGTCAGAACCTTTAAGAACGGAGAATTTTAATGTGTGGTCACGTCGGTATCGCGGGTAAGCTCGAAAACAAAGACGAGCAGACAATGAAGCGATTGCTTCTATTCGATTATTTCCGAGGTCCGGACAGCACCGGCTTCGCAGCCCTTCGGTCAACCCCGAAAGGTGAGGCGCATCTCTGCAAGATTGCAAGCAACCCTCTCGATCTGTTTGACATGAAGAAGTTCGGCACGGCGCTCAATGCCTTCAACAGCACCGTCTTCCTCGGTCATAACCGTCTCGCGACGAAGGGTGTCGTCAACAACTATAACGCCCATCCCTATCTCTTCGAGAAGGAGGGTGGAGTGATTGTCGGTGCCCATAACGGGACGCTCGACAAGTCGTCTTGGGATGCCATCGAAGACAAGCTCGGTGAGAAGTTTCCGGTCGACAGCATGGCGGTCGTCGCTGCGATTGCAAAGCTTGGCATCGAAGCCACCGTTCCGCTTCTCCAAGGCGCATGGGCGCTTGTCTGGTTCGACACGTCGGACAACACCCTGAACTTCCTCCGAAACAAGGAGCGTCCGTTCTGGTATGCCTATACCGAGAACTTCGATCATATGATCTGGGCGAGTGAGTTTCCGACGATCCGGGCTGCCCTCGACTTGTCTGCCAATCCGTACAAGCTGTACAAGACGGCAGAAGGGTATTCCTACTTCGCGACGAAGGAGGATTGGTGGTATAAGATCGATCTCGATAAGCTCAAGGCGGGTGCGACTGAGCGTCCTAAACCACGTGTCAAGGAGTTGAAGGGAAAGGAGCCGGCCCCGGCGCAGAACTATGCCTGCGGAGGGTACACCCCTTTCAAGAGACAAACACAGGGGATGTCACAGACGAGTTCGACGACGACATCCCATGGGGTTGGTTCGGGGGCGGGTACATCTACCAATAACGTCACCGTCCTGCCCGGCCTACCCGGCCCGAAGAAGGACGTCACAATCCCCGTCCTGCATCTGACTACGACGGGTGCTCAGCCGTTTGCTGAGTTCTTGACTGAGGAGGAATTCAAAGCGATAGCCAAGTATGGGTGTTCGTGGTGTCAGGCGGATGTCTCATATGACGAGCCGGGTGTCCAAGTCTATGTCAATCATGACATGATTCTCTGTCCGTCTTGTGCGGATGAGAATGAGACAAACAGGGTGTACGTCGATGCCTCCCGTCTTGTATGTTAATAATACTACCCGATATGTAAACGGAAGATACTATTACTTAAGGAGTTCTGAAATGCAGGTTGCCAAGCCCGCGATTGACGGGTTTAAGTTCGGGTGTGACCCCGAGTTGTTTGTCCTCGATGCGGACGGCGAGCCCGTCTCAGCCGAGGGTCTTATCCCCGGAACGAAAGAGGAGCCGTACAAGGTCGAGCATGGTGCAGTCCAAGTCGACGGGATGGCTGCCGAGTTCAACATCGACCCGGCGAGTTCTTTCGAGGAGTTCAACGGAAACATCGTCGCCGTCCTGAAGCAGTTGAAAGGCATGCTTCCGACCGGGTATAAACTCCGAGCCGTACCATCCATGGTCTTCTCCGAGAAGATATGGGACGCCACCCCTGACATCGCAAAGGCCCTTGGCTGCACGCCGGACTATGACGCATGGACTGGCGAGGTCAACCCTCCTCCGGAGGATCTCGTCAACCCACGGATGAGGTGTGCAGGCGGCCATATCCACATCGGCTGGACGGAAGGCGAGGAGTTGTCGGATATCCAGCATATCATGAACTGTCGCGATCTCATCCGACAGCTCGACTGGTATCTCGGTGGTTGGTCGGTCCGTGTCGACCCAGATCCTACCCGTCGTCGTTTGTACGGAAGAGCAGGAGCCTGCCGATATAAGCCGTATGGCGTCGAGTACAGGGTCCTTTCGAACTTCTGGGTAGCCGAGAAGGAGGCTCGCCTAACCGTCTGGAATCGCCTCCAGGCCGCGATTGAGGGCATGCGTAAGGAGTTCTATCCTGACCTGGCAAGGAAAGATACCCAGCTCTTGATTGAACGGATCAACAACTCAGAGAGGGACGGACTGTTCGAGCGGAAGTTCCATTTCCCGCTCATTTCCGTCAATAAATAGGAGCTTGTATGGCTGCCGTTTCGAAGGAATATACGAACTTCTACGAGAACATAAAAGAAGCCATGATGCGGCTTCAACATACCGTCGTGATGTATGACGGCTTTCCTTACTATGTCCTGACGATCGATTCGCACAAGCCGGACGGTATCTTCCGTGTCTATATGGAACCACTAGGAGACAAGCGAGGGTCTGTCATCGGCCGTGGTCTGTCGGTGCCTTATGACGGCCCTGACGGCTATCGTGGTCCTGAGATGGATAAATGGCTGGATGCGAACAAAGACTCAGGCGTCATCCGGAAGCAGATGAACTCGCCTCTCTTCAATAAGTTCCGTCCGTTCGATCTCGGTATGTGCAACATCGACGGCAACGTCGTCTATACCGAGCGTCAGCCCCAGCGTCAGACATACCAGGGCCTGACACAACAGATGGTCTATCAGTTGCCTGTCTCATTGGGGCCAAGACTGTCTGTCACTAAGAATGCGCTGGTCGGGATACAGCACCCGGCGTTCAAGGCGTGTGTTCTGGCTGAACATCCGTCCTACGATGAGTGTATCAAGAACTTGCTAGACCCGGAGATTTCGAATGAAGGTGTCGCTTTTAGCCGACATTTCGCCTTGGTTAGGGGTCCTGTTGATACTCTGTTTCTCGCCTACAAGTCCGATATTGTCGGCGCTGTCACGGATGGTTCGAAGACTCTTAGGCTCTCCAAGAGCCATCGTCATACGAGAGAGGTTATCGAAGAGTTGGGTGTCTTTTCGGAAATCAAAATCGCATAAGGAGAAAGAAGTGGATACCGTTTTTGTTGCTCGACGTAACAGCAAGACACCCGGCTTCAACATCGCGTCTATCTTTGATAAGAAGATGGTGACTGGCGAAGTCGGGCTGGAGATCGAAGTCGAGGGTAATAAGTTTCCGAAGAATGAAACGATCGGGAGCGCCATCCCGCTTCCTTGGGTCTATCACAAAGACGGCAGCCTTCGTGGGCAGGACAACGCCGAGTATGTACTCAAGGCGCCGATTAAGTTTGACGCCGTTCCTGACGCGATCAAGATCCTGTGGGACCTGTTCGCGGCGTATGGAAGCAAGCTCGACGTCAGCAACAGGACGTCGGTCCATGTCCATTTGAACGCCCAGAAGTTCCACCTCAATAGGCTGGCGGCGTTCCTCGGTATGTACTTCTCCGTCGAGGAGATGCTCACGGAGTGGTGCGGCGACCATAGGGTTGGCAATCTATTCTGTCTCCGAGCGAAGGACGCGACGGCCATTGTGACTCATTTGAAGAAATTCATTCAGGCGGATGGTTCGTATGAGCTTAGGGAGGGTCTGCACTATGCCGGGTTGAACGCCCACGCGCTCTATAAGTTCGGCTCGATCGAGATCCGGTCGTTGCGGGGATGCACCGAACCCCAAACCATACTTGACTGGGTTGCTATCCTCCGCCGTATCTATGAGAAGTCGGCAGACTTTCCCGATCCTCGTCTGATCCCTGACAGCCTGTCATCTGACGGACCGATGGCATATTTGGACATGGTGCTCGGAGAGCATCGCTCGACGGTGATTAACGGGATCGGATGGACGATCGATAAGGTACGGGGCAGCTTGTATGAAGGCATCAGGCTTGCTCAAGACATCTGCTATTGCAGGGACTGGTCGTTGTACTCTCCGGTGGAGATGAAGTCCGACCCTTTTGGTAGGCCCGCTAAGAAAGTGGCGTCGAGTCTTTCTCATCTGGCACAAACTCTGGTGCAGAACCAAGCCTCATTCAATATGGCCAACCAAATAGGTGACCAAATCTATCAGATCAATGTAAGCACGCCCCCCCCTCCGACCCCTGTTGGGTGGTCTCTCCCCCATGAGACGATAGACGGTGAACAGGTCTGGGTTAATGAAGAGGTCCCGGAGATGGAGGAAGGGGACGAGGCAGAGGACATGGACGGGGACGAGCAAGCGGAGTGATCTGCGACCACAAGGAGTACTTATGAGATTTCGTGTACTACCATACAAACAAGGAAGTAAGAGTGCGAAGGCTCTCGCCGATGCGCTGGGAGGTAAGGTCCTCAAGCTTGAGGGCAGCAAGTACCAATATAAAGATGGAGACGTCTTGATTAATTGGGGCAATACCAAAGAGGCAGCAGACTTAGATGACGGTCTATTGCCGTGGTTTAACTTCCCCGAGGCAATTAAGCCGGCTTCCAATAAACTGTTGTTCTTCAACAAGTTAAAAGAAGTCAAGCCTGAAATTATCCCTAAGTTCTGGACGAAGAAGGAGGATATTCCTGATGCTGCCTTTCCAATCGTTTGTCGTACTGTCCTTGCTGGTCATAGCGGTGCTGGCATCGTTATCGCTGATAATCGTAATGCGCTGGTAGACGCACCGCTCTACGTCCAGTACAAGAAGAAGAAGGATGAATATCGTGTCCATGTCGGACGAAAGCAGAGTGGCGACGGCGCTGGAGAGAGCGTGGTCATCGCGGTTCAGCGAAAAGCCAGACGTAACGGTGCGGAGACTGTCAACTGGCAAGTACGTAATCTCGCTGGAGGTTTCGTCTTTGTGCGGGGTGGCGTTTCTCCTCCAGCATCTGTCACATCCTCTGCCGTGGAAGCTCTGGCAGCGTCTGGCCTCGACTTCGGGGCCGTCGACGTAATCTATAACGAACACGAAGGGAAAGCGTATGTCCTCGAAATCAACACAGCCCCCGGCCTCGAAGGCCAAACCATCACCGATTATGCAAAGTTCTTTAAGGGCGTGGATTGAGAAAAGAGTCAAACCATTGACAGCCGGAGAGCGTGCCGCCTTCTATGCGGGCTATAGATCCGGGTGGACAGCCCGGAAGTTACTTCAATACAAGGAGCTATATCGATGACTGACGTTCGTTTTGTCCGTATGTTCTGGGGCAGCACCGCCCTTCTCTATCTGTGGGTTCTCGCCTTGACGATCCTCCTGATGAAATAACTCTTGACAAAGGCCCGTAATCTTGTTATAATAAGGTGTAGGGTGCAGGAGTGACGCAAGACAGGCATGGGCCTTGATCTCACTTTTTACTTGACAAAAGAGATAATCTGAGTTATAATATCCTTGTAGGGGGTTACTAAGATATATACTTAGGTATTATATTCTATTACTCATATCTTAGTATTATATCTTAGTATTATATCTTAGTATCTATCTTTGGTCGATCGACCTTGAGCAAGAAAACATAATTGTCTAAGAAAGAAAATTTATGCATTGCCATATTTGCGACAAGGAATTGTCGGACAAAGAAACGATCTACAACGAAGACCTCCAGTCTTACGAGCCTTGTACTACCTGTCTCGATATAGCTCTCGATGCCGCCTATTGCAACGGCTTCTCGATTGAGCATGACGAAATCCCCACCCTCGATGCAGACTTCGATACCCGTGTCGAGTATACGGAGTTTCCTCTGTCTGGCGGATTGTATGAGCCGTATGAGTAATCTTCGTCTCAAGCGCCTGCTATGGTTGGCGTACAACTGTGGTAACTGCAAGGCGTTCTACTCCAAATACTGTCAACTTCCGTCTGAGTACGGATCGTGGCAGCTAGGTCATTACTGGTTGTCTAACGAGGGTATTCGAAAACTTCAGGAGCTGTCATGAATGGAAGAACCTGGGTCTATGCCGACCCGCATTTCTATCATAAGAACATCGTCAAGTTCACGAACTACGACGGCTCTCCCCTCCGCCCGTGGGATGACGCCGAGCAGATGACGGAGGATATGATCTCGTGGTACAACCAACTTGTAGACGACGGAGATCGCGTATACATTCTTGGCGATGTCGCATTTACGGTTGCTCATATGAAGAGTGCCGTAAGCCGCCTGAAGGGGCGGAAGTGCCTCATCCCCGGCAATCACGACCCGAAGAAGCTCAAGAGCTACATAGACCTGTTCGATGACGTCCGAGGGTACGTCCAGCGTAGCGGCTTCATCATGTCTCACATTCCTATCCATCCGGGTAGTATGGGACGCTGGAAGGTCAACATCCACGGACACCTTCATAACAACTCGGTTAAACAGGGGCTATACCTAGACGGTAAACTGACAGCCTCGGAGCCTATGGGGTTTACGACTGAATTCGACGACAGCCGATATGTCTGTGTCTCTGTCGAACGGACGAACTTCCGTCCTAAGTTATTGAGTAAAGTGCTGGAAGAGGCGGGTGTGACATGAGACAAGGGGATGTCTTCTCTCAATGGGTTAACCGATATCACGAGATAGCAGACGGTCGAAAAGGCGATGCCACAGCATGGCTTCAGGTTCCGTTCGAACTCCAAGAAGAGTGGGCGAAATATAAGACTGTCGTTTGGGTTGAAAATCGCGACGGAACTTTCACACTCATTCCGAAGGAAACAACATGAACGCCGTCCTCAAATATATGTGCCTCTGTAAGCACTGGTCGGTGTCATGGGCGGATCACGTCCAACATATGAGAAAATGTAGAACCTGTAAAAGGTCGATGAAGGAGATGGATGAGCAAATTCGTCCGACATGACAGTTGCCCGAAGTGTGGAAGCAGTAATAATCTCGCCGTCTATGACGACCACGAGTATTGCTTCTCAGAAGGCTGCGATTACCGCAAGAATTATAACAAGAAAGGTAACCGAGAAATCACCGAAGAAAGAAAAGAAAGTCGACTGACGCCTCTCCCTATCAAGACAATGCCTGCCTTGAAGAGCCGAGGGTTGGACACGACCTCGATCAATAAGTACAAGATCACGGTCAACACAAATCCCGACAGCGACATCGAGTGTGTCTTCCCTCTCTTCGATTGTAACGGCGAGGGTGTCCACGTAGCCAATCAGGTTCGACGGGCAGACAAGACGTTCCGTGTCGAAGGCGATCTGTCTAAGGCGGGCCTGTTCGGGCAGAACTTCTTTCCGGCGGGAGGGAAGTCCATCACAGTCACGGAGGGATACTATGATGCTCCTTCAGCGTTTCAGCTCACCGGCTCGCGCTACCCGAATGTGGGTGTTATGTCTGCCTCTTCCGCGAAGAAAGAGATTGTCCGTAACTTTGAATATATCGACTCGTTCGAGAAAGTTGTTCTTAACTTTGATAGTGATGATCCTGGACAGAAAGCCGCTAAGGAAGTCGCGCAACTCTTCGCGCCCGGTAAGGTCACGATCCTCAAGCTTGAGAAGGCAAAGGATGCCAACGACTACCTGAAGAGCGGATGGGCGAAGGAGTATATCAATGAATGGTTTCGCAGCCCTCCGTACATGCCTGACGGCATCCAGCTTGGCTCTGACCCGGCCCTCATCGAAGAGATTATCAAGTATAAAGAACCCCGCTCCGTACCATATCCGTGGGATGGCCTCAACCAAAAGACCTACGGAATACGAACTTCTGAATTGGTTCTACTCACGGCTGACACGGGAGTTGGAAAGACCTCTGTTTGCAAAGAGATTGAATATTCCCTCCTAACCCATCCTGATTTGGTTGCTGAGGGCGCGGGTGTTGGCTTCCTCCATCTCGAAGAACCGAAGCGAGACCTCGCTCTAGGGTTGATGTCTGTCCACAACAACAAGCCATACCACTTCCCGGACGTAGAGAGGACAGAAGAGGAACTACGAGATGCTTACAAGGCAGTCCTTGATACTGACCGTGTCGTCATTTGGGATCATTTTGGTTCTAACGATATCGATGTTGTTCTGGCCAAAATACGCCATATGGCCGCTCTTGGTTGTCGGTACATCTTTCTGGATCACCTTTCCATTATTGTTAGCGATCAGTCTGGCGATGAACGGAAGCAGTTAGACGAGATTAGTACGAAGATCAAGACACTGACGATGAA
>Ga0134127_10000327_pt1 | contig 48753 bp, 35 predicted proteins | sample KB31753_FD_96459 | JGI IMG/M metagenome (GOLD analysis project Ga0134127, IMG submission 96459) | Terrestrial soil microbial communities with excess Nitrogen fertilizer from Kellogg Biological Station, Michigan, USA - KB3-175-3 | ecosystem: Environmental > Terrestrial > Soil > Unclassified ...
GGCATCCTTTTGTGGTCCAAGCCGGCCAAAAGAGCTCTCGTGAGGTTACGGGGCGCAATGCGCGCACAAAGTCCGGAGGATTCTCTCCCCTCAACGGGGAGAGGGCCGGGGTGAGGGGTGAGACCGGAAAAGGGCGCCCGGAACAAAGCTGAGTTGAGCCCTACTTTGCGCGACGTGGGACGACTTCGACGGTCGCCTTATTCTTGGCGATCATCTTCGCCGGCAAGTAGCCGCGCCAATTCACGCCCGGATAAATGATCGCGCCGCGACCGATGATGCTGCCGGGGTTCAGAACGGCGTTGCAGCCCACGTCGGCGCCGTCGCCCAGCAACGCCCCGAACTTGCGCAAGCCAGTGTCGAACGACTTGCCGTTCAGTTCGACGGTCACATTGCCGGGGAACGCCTTGAAGTTCGAGAGAACGGCTCCGGCGCCGAGGTGCGTTTTATGGCCCAGGATGGAATCGCCCACGTAGTTGAAGTGTGGCACCTGGCAGCCGTTAAAGAGCAACGCGTTTTTCAGCTCACTCGAGTTGCCGATCACACAGTCGTCGCCGATGAGCACCTCTTGGCGGATGTAGGCGTTGTGTCGGATGCGACAGTTGCGTCCGATGATGGCCGGGCCTTTGATCATAGCGCCGTCCTCGACTACGGTGCCCGGGCCGATGTACACCTCTGTGCCAACGAATGCGTCACCTTCGCATTGATTGTGAAGGGCCGGCTTAACGTGAACTTTAACATAGTCCTTGATCTTCTTCAGCGCTTCCCAGGCGAACTCGCAACCGTCGAAAATCGCGGCGTGTTCCGTCTGCGCCAGGTCGAACAGGTCCGTGGCCTTGAACATGTTTCTACGCTAGCCGCAGGGCGCGCGGCGAGAAATGCTTTTTTGGCCAGGTGGAGCGCGTCACTTCGCGCGCGCGGCGCGCAGGTCCCCGGGCCTTGCTAGACGGTGCCCGGCTTCGGATGGACCCATGGCGCGCGATAAGGCCGTTGCAGCAGGCGGTTGGCTTCGTCATCGCCCACGACTTTGCCTTTGGCCGCGTCCCATTGGAGCGAGCGGCCAAGCCGCATCGACAGGTTGGCGAGGAGGCAACTAATGGTGGACGTCACGCCTTGTTCGATGTCAGCCACGGGCTTGTCTCTCGAAGCAATGCACTCCAGGAAATTCTTCATGTGACCGCGAATCGCCGGGGCGCAGTGTTTTTCCAAGTCCTTCTCGGTTTTGTCTTCGGGGAATTGCTCCAACTCGAGGCCCACATCGCGCGTGACCTTGTCGCCTTTGCTGCGCGGGATAAAGTCGAACCCGAACACGCTGGCCTTGAGCGTGCCTTTGTCGCCGTAGAACGTCGCGCTCCACGGGTATTTAGGGTCAGGCGCCTCGCCCCACGTGCGGTGCGTCCAGACGACTTTCACATCCGCGAAGTCAAACGTGGCGGTCTGCGTGTCGGTGATGTTGGCACGGGCGGCTTTGTCGACCAGGATGCCGCCCGTGGAGCTCACGGTCTTGGGCCAGCCGAGGTCCATCATCCAACGCACCATGTCGAGCATGTGGATGCACATGTCGCCGACGATGCCGTTGCCATACTCCATGAAGGCGCGCCAGCCGCGGGGGTGGACGATCTTGTTATACGGCCGCAGGGGAGCGGGGCCGGTCCACATCTCGAAGTCCAGATTCTCGGGCGGCGTCGTGTCGGGCGCCGAGGCGAGCGTCTCGCGGTTGCGCATGTGCCAATAGCAGCAGATATCGACGTAAGCGATCTTGCCGAGCTTGCCGGACTGAATGAAGTCATTGCGTGCTTCGATTAAGTGCGGCGTGCTGCGCCGTTGCGTGCCGACCTGGACGACGCACTTGTATTTGCGGGCGGCGGCGAGCATCGCGAGGCTCTCGACGACGTCCACGCTCGTCGGTTTCTGGACCCAGACGTCGCAGCCGCCCTTGACGGCTTCGATCATCGGAAGGGCGTGCCAATGATCGGGCGTGCCGATCAGCACAACGTCGAGGTCCTTCTCCTTGAGCATCTCGTGGTAATCGCCGTACAGACGCGGCTTTTTCTTCGAAACTTGCCTGGAAGCGACCAGTTCGGCGGCGTCGGCGAGCATTTTCTTGTCGACGTCGCAGAGCGAAACAACGTCGACAGGGGCAACTTGAATCAGGCGAAGCAAATCACATTTGCCGTACCAACCAGTGCCGATGAGGCCGACGCGTTTCCTTTGGTCGGCGAATTCGGCGGCATAGTGGGGCAGGGCGGTGAGAGCGATGGTGGCGGCGGAAGCCTGGAGAAATCTGCGGCGGTTCATGGGTTGGTTTTAGGCAGTCGCAGCGAGCAATGCAAGTGGACTCCAAGGGGCGGTCCGTGAGTGGGTAAGTGAGGGAGCGATTGAGTACTACACGACCGTCAGCGGGCCGTCGAAGTGGGTCAGCGAGAGGACTTCAGTGCGGGCCACGTGTGGGCCGTGGCGCTCGCCCTTGGGCGCGAAGAAAAACGTTCCCGACATGTGGACCACACCGCTTTCCTCCCATTCGCCGCTCAGGACGTAAGCGTATTCGTTGGCGAGCGGATGGACATGAGCCGGCACGGTCACGCCGGCATGAAACTTCCGCAGGACAGTCACGCCTCCGGTGGCTTCGTGCTTGTGCAAGACGAGCAACTCAACGCCGGGATAAGGGCCGGGCTGCCAGGACTTATCTTTGGAAAGGGCGACGTATGGGAACACGCGCGCAGAGTAAAACGTGAGACGCAAAACGTAAAGGCGGATGGTGGGCAAATTCAAGCGCCCAACATGGCGTATCGATCGAGCCAGTTGCCCCACTCCAGGCACTTTGAATTTTGAATTTTGAATTTTGAATTCCGCCGCCATACTGCCCCCATGCTTGACATGAAGTTGATCCGCGACCAGACGGAGCACGTCCGCGAACGGCTCCGGGCGCGCGGGGCAGGGGACGAGGCCCGCGTGGACGAGGTGCTGGCGCTGGATGAGCAGCGGCGCAAGGCGCTGGCCGAAGTCGAGAAGCTCAAGGCGGAGCGGAATCGGGTCTCGAAAGAGATCGGCGCGCTGATGAAGCAAAAGAAGCTGGAAGAGGCCGAGAAGAAAAAGGCCGAGACGCGTGCCATCGGCGACCGCATCGCGGAGTTGGACAAGGCGGTGGCTGACGCGGAGATCCGGCGCGACAGCCTGTTAATGCGGCTGCCGAACCTGCCCCACGCAAAGGTCGCGCAAGGCAAGTCGGCTGCGGACAACCCGGTCCAGCGCACCTGGGGCGAGCAGGCACGCTTCGGTTTCAAGCCCAAGGGCCACGTCGAGTTGTGCGAGTCGCTGAAACTCGTCGACTTCGCGCGCGGGGCCAAGTTAAGCGGCAGCGGGTTTCTGCTCTACACGAATTGGGGCGCGCGACTGGAGCGGGCGTTGATTCAATACTTGCTGGACTTGCACATCACGGAGCACGGCTACGCGGAGGTGTCACCGCCCTTCATCATCGGGCGCGATTGCATGACCGGCGTGGGGCAGTTCCCGAAATTCGAAGACCAGGCTTACGCCGTGCAGGAAGGGCTGGACGGCAGTACGCTCGGCAAACTGTATTTGTTGCCTACGGCCGAAGCGCCCGTCGCAAACATCCATCGCGAGGAGATTCTGAAGGAATCGCAGCTTCCGATTCGTTATGTGGCCTACAGTCCCTGTTTTCGCGCGGAAGCTGGCGCGGCGGGTGTCGGTACCCGTGGGATGATTCGCGTCCACCAGTTCGACAAAGTGGAGTTGATCAAGATCGTGAAACCGGAAGAAGGCTACGCCGAACTCGACGCGATGGTGGGCCACGCGGAGAAGGTCCTGCAACGACTCGGCCTGCACTACAAGGTTATCCAACTCTGCACGGGCGACATGGGGTTCGCCAGCGCCATGACCTACGACATTGAAGTCTGGGCGCCAGGGCAGGGGAGCTACCTCGAAGTGAGCAGCTGTTCCAATTGCGAAGACTTCCAGGCCCGCCGGATGAGCCTGCGCTACAAAACCGAGAGCGGAGAGAACCGTTTTCCGCACATCCTCAACGGGAGCGGGACAGCCCTGGCCCGATTGTTCGTCGCTTTGATCGAGACGCATCAGCAACCGGACGGCAGCGTGCTGATTCCCGAGCCATTGCGGACTTATTTGAAAGCAGAGAGGATCCCAGCCGTGTGAAGGGCAGGGGAGGGCAGAGCACAAAGAGAGTGACAAGGCCGTCGGACACGGTAGCGCAGACTTCACGGCTGCGAGTTCCGGCAGCGTCCCGCTGCCGGGGCCTTCGAGCCGGCTCGTGTGCGACCAACATTCCCGCACCGGGGCGTTGCGGTAACTCTCCGGCGAGGACGCTACGATGAGATTGATGCTGGCCAGCAGCGAGGTCCACCCGTACTCCAAGAGTGGCGGACTCGGCGACATGGTCGCAGCTCTAGCCAAGGCGCTGGGACGGGCCGGACACGAAGTCTCTCTGGTGACGCCGCTGTATCGGGGCATCGCCGCAAAGTTTCCCGACGTGGCGCGTTTCGATTACCACATCGATGTGCCCCTGGGCACGGAGCGGTGGCAAGCCGGAGTCTTTGCCGTGCGCCCCAGTGAAGGAGTGACCGTTTACTTTATCGACGCGCCGGAATTCTTCGACCGCGCCGGCCTTTACAACGAGAACCATCGCGATTACCCGGACAACGCGCAGCGGTTCGTGTTTTTTTCCAAATGCGTGGCCCACTTGGCCCGCTATCTCACGAATCCCCCTGAAGTCGTGCATCTTCACGATTGGCAGGTGGGCCTTGTGCCCGCGTTGATCCGGCATGGCCAAACCGCCGAAGGGTGGTCCAACGCGCCTCGCACGGTGCTCACGATCCATAATCTGGCCTACCAGGGCGTGTTCCCCCGCGCCGACTTCGCACTCACGAACCTTCCGGAGTCCTACTTCACACCCGCCGGTGTGGAGTTTTACGGGCGATTGAATTGTCTCAAAGCCGCCATCTCCTTCGCCGACCGACTCACGACCGTCAGCCCACGCTACGCCCGGGAAATCACGACGCCGGAATTTGGCTGCCAGTTGGACGCCCCGCTCCGGGAGCGGCAGGGGACCCTGGTCGGCATTCTCAATGGCGTCGATTACGACGAGTGGAACACCGTTGCCAACCCATACCTGCCGCATCCTTACTCCGCGAAGGATCTCGCCGGCAAAGCCGAGATGAAGGCGGAATTGCAGGCCGAGTTCAGTCTGCCGGTTTCGAACAAGCTCCCGTTATTCGCGACCGTCACGCGCCTTGTGGACCAGAAAGGCGTCGACCTCCTGCTGGGCGCCCTGGAAGAGATGGTTTCAGCGGACTTGCAATTTGTTCTCCTTGGCAACGGCAGTCCGGACCTGCAAACAGCTTTCTCAAACCTGGCGGCCCGCAACCGCCGCAAGGTCGGCGTGCGCATCGGCTTTGATCAGGCACTCTCTCACCACATCGAAGCGGGCGCAGACTTTTTCACGATGCCTTCGCGCTTCGAGCCATGCGGACTGAACCAGATGTACAGTCTCCGCTACGGCACGATTCCCATCGTCCGCGCCACGGGCGGCCTGGATGACACCGTGGTGGATCTGGCGGAAGATCCAAAGCGGGCCAACGGCATCAAGTTCCGCGAACCTTCCGCTCGCGCACTGGCCCGGGCGATGCGCAAAGCCCTTGTGCTCTATGAGGCGCCGCCGCTTCGCCAGCGGGTGCAGGTGGCAGGCATGAAGGCGGATTTTTCGTGGGAGCAAACGGCGGCGCGTTACGTTGAAGTCTACACGGCCAGTGGAAGTGACGCTTCATAGGCCTGATGGCCAGGAGACGCTTATGCGGTAAGAGCACGCCAACGACGTAGTGTAAACATAACTATCATTGTGCGCAATAATAATTCGGCTTTAGCCCACATCCCGTCTAATATGGTAACCGCTGATTATCGTTTCCCCCACCCCCAGCGACTCTCCCGGCCGTCCTGCCGCCCAATCGGCCAGTATACAAACCAGGAACGGCCGATCACATTATCCCGCGGAAAAGAGCCCCAGCCGCGCGAGTCGTAGCTGTTGAGTGTGTTATCTCCCATGACCAGGCAATGGCCCGGCGGTACAGTGAATTCCTTATTCTCGTCCGAGAAATTCGGGGCCAAACCAAACCCGTGCCCGGATTCCCGAGCGGTGACATCATTCACGTGGCCCGAGAACTGGCTGTCGGCTGCGCTCGAATTGGTAAACGAGTAAATCTTCTCAAAATGCGGCGTCGAGGCGTCCAGCCGCTCGCCGTCGATGATCAGGTGGCGGTCGTTGCCGATGCGGACGCGTTCGCCGCCTAGCGCCACCAACCGCTTGATGTAGTACTGGCCTTGTTGTTCAGACGGCATCGCCGTGATGCCCGTCGTGTCGAACACGATAATCTCGCCGCGCCGGGGCCGGCGGAAATTATAAGTGATCCGGTCCACGAAGAGATGATCCCCACTGATCGTCTTCATGCGGATGACATCCTCCCCGGCCTTGAAGACGCGGTGCGACAGCACTCCACGTGAGATCAACCCGGCGCGCTCGAGTAATTTGTCGGGAGGAAAGGACACGGAATGTGGAACCCCCCCGATCGAGAAATCCTGGCTCCGATTGAATAGCAGGAATCGCTTCGGGACGTCCAGGTTGCCGGGGTCCAGGGGGCCATCGGCTTTTGCGACGACGTGGTGGAAACGGATGCCGCGATACCAATAGAGGAACATCTCTGTGACCCAACTATTGGGAATCTCAAAACCCGGCGCCAAGGCGGGGTCCTCCGCCGGAGGGCCCGGCTTGCTGTAATCGGGCACCGACGTCACTCCGTAGAGCGTCGGCTGCATGGACCCGGTCGGAATCTTGAACGGCTGGGCGATGAACGTTCGAATGCCCATCGCCACCGCGATGGCCACCAGGAGCACCTCGACGTTTTCCCGCAGGCCGGGATTGGGATACGGCTTGAGCCACTTATTGGCGACGTCCTCCAGGCCCTTCATCTTCTCCTTGATCGCACTGGCTGCGACAGCGGAGCGGGACGCGGCCCTTAGCTCGTCCATGGACTTCTGCACGTTCTGAATGGCTTCGGCTGACAGGAGGTCGCGCTGTGCATTGAGCAGTTTCCAGACGTGTTTGTGCATATGCGTCGCGTCGCGCACCGTCCGGGAAATAAACCAGCGAAAGTTCATGGAATCCTTCCGTTTGCAAAGGGTGCATTCATCGGCCTGCCCGACCGAATCGGCTCTCGCGGCCATCTTGTTTACCTATCGGCCAATAAACGAACCAGGAACGGCCGATCACGTTTTCCTCGGGAAACGGTCCCCAGGTCCGCGAGTCGGAGCTGTTGAGGGTATTGTCCCCCATAACCATGTAATCACGCGGTGCCAACTCCACTTCGACGGTCTCGTCCGGGAACAACGGCGCGGTCCACGGAGGCCCGGTCTGACCGTTGACATGTCCGGAATACTGGCTTTCGCGCGCGGGCTCGGACGGATCGAACGAGTAAACTCGCTCAAAGCCAGGCGTGTGGCGGTCGAGCCGTTCCCCGTTGATGACCAGGTGCCGGTCATTGCCGATGCGCACCTTCTCCCCTCCCAACGCGACGAGCCGTTTGATGTAGAATTGACCAATCTGATCCTGAAGACGGGGATTCTTCTCCATACCGGGGATGTTGACTGTCTGAAATACGATGATCTCCCCGCGTTTCGGCCTGCGAAAGTTGTAGGTGACGCGATCGACGAACAAGTAGTCACCGCTGTAGGATTTCATTTTCAGAATGTCCTCCCCGGGCTTGAAGACACGCGGATTGGGGCGCAGGGAAGAGTCGAGGAGGCCGGCGCGAGCCAGCAGGTTGTCCGGAGGCCACCAAACGCGATACCGCTCTCCGCCCACGTAAAAAACCTGGTAAAGATTGAACAGCAGGAACTTTTTCGGCGTGTCACTCGTTGGTTCCAGTGTTCCTTCACGCCTGGCGACGATGTGGTCGTAGGAGACCCCTGTAGACCAAAACGAGAAAAAGCGCTTCAACCGGCCAGGAATCTCAAAATCCGGTTCGGGATTCAGACTCGAAGGAAAGCCGTTTGTTTGCACGTATTGTCGAAGGTCGGGCACCGACGTCACCCCATATAAGGTCGGCTGCATGGACCCGGTCGGAATCTTGAAGGGTTGGGCGATGAACGTCCGGATCCCCACCGCCACGGCGATGGCCACCAGCAGCACCTCGACGTTATCGCGCAGGCCGGGGTATGGATACGGCTTGAGCCACTTATTGGCGACCGCTTCCATGCTCTTCATTTTGTCCTGGAGAACCTTGTTCCCGGCAGCGGCCCGGAGGGCCGAGTGGAGGTCCTCCATGGACTTCTGAACATTCTGAATGGCTTCGGATGAAAGAATGTCGCGCTGCGAATTGAGCAGTTTGCGGACATGCTTGCGCATGTGCGAGGCGTCGCGCACGGTGCGGGAGACAAACCAGCGGAGGTTCATGCAATCTGCCGACTACTCCACGCGTTAGAATGCGTCCTGTTGTTCATCGCTGAATCAGTCGAGTTGTGCTTTGGTCCCCTGCCCTCTCATTCACGACTTCAGCACTTCGATGAACGCTTCCTGCGGGATGTTCACGCTGCCCACCGACTTCATGCGCTTCTTGCCCTCTTTCTGCTTCTCGAGCAACTTGCGTTTGCGGGTGATGTCGCCGCCATAACACTTCGCGGTCACGTCCTTGCGAAGCGCGCTGACCGTTTCGCGAGCGACGATCTTGCCGCCGATGGCGGCCTGGATGGCCACCTGGTATTGTTGGCGCGGGATGACCTCCTTGAGTTTGGCGGCCAACGCCCGTCCCCTGCTCTCCGCCTTGTTGCGATGGACGATGCAAGAGAAGGCGTCCACCGACTCGCCGTTGACCAGCATGTCCAGCTTCGCCATATCGCTCTCCATGTAATCGGCGTGCTCGTAGTCCATCGAGCCGTAACCGCGAGTCATGCTTTTGATGCGGTCATGGAAGTCGATCAGGATTTCGTTCAACGGCAGAAGGCTCGTCATCATGACACGGCGCGCATCGAGCGTTTCGGTGTGATCGAGCAAGCCGCGCTTTTCACTGACTAGCGCCATCATGTCGCCGATGTTTTCATTGGGACAGATGATGAACGCCTGCACCATCGGTTCCTCGATTTTCTGGATGTAGTTCGGTTCCGGCAGGAAGGCCGGATTGTCGATCTCTTTCACCGTCCCGTCGCTCATCGTCACGCGATAGACCACGCTCGGGTAGGTGGCGATGATGTCCATCTCGTATTCGCGCCGCAATCGCTCCTGCACAATCTCCATGTGCAGCAGCCCGAGGAAACCGCACCGGAACCCGAACCCCAGCGCCACACTCGTCTCCGGCTGAAAGACGAATGCCGAGTCGTTCAATTGCAACTTGGCGATGTTGCCCTTGAGATGCTCGTAATCGGCCGTGTTGATCGGATAGATTCCGCTGAAGACCATGGGGTGGATCTCCTTGAACCCCGGCAATACCGGCGACGGCACGCGCCAATCGGTGATGGTGTCCCCCATCTTCACGTCTTTCGGACTTTTGATGTTCGCCGTGAAATAGCCGGTCTCGCCCGTCTCCAGCCGCTCGCGCACGTACGGCTTGGGATTGAAGCTGCCGACTTCCTTCACCTCGACGCTCTTGCCCGAGTGCAACAACTTGACCTGCATCCCGGGCTTCAACTCTCCATTGAACACGCGCACGTGGGTCACGACGCCCTTGTAAGTGTCGAAAAAGGAATCGAAGCAGAGCGCCTGCATGGACGGCGCGCCCGTGGGCTTGGGCGGCGGAATCCGGTGCACGATCGCCTCGAGGATTTCCTCGATCCCGATCCCTTCCTTCGCGCTGGCGGGGATTGCCGTGTCGCCGGGGATCGCGAGGATATCTTCCAGCTGCATCTTGGCCTGCGGCACGTCGGCGTGCGGCAGATCGATTTTGTTGATGACGGGGATGATGGCCAGGTTCTGCTTCATGGCCAGGTGCACGTTGGCCACCGTCTGCGCCTCGACTCCCTGGGCCGCATCGATGATGAGCAGCGCTCCCTCGCAGGCGCTCAAGCTGCGCGAGACTTCGTATGAAAAGTCAACGTGCCCCGGGGTGTCGATCAGGTTCAACTCGTACTTCTCCCCGTTCTTCGCGGTGTAATACATCGTGACGGGGTGGGCTTTGATGGTGATGCCCCGCTCCCGTTCGAGGTCCATCGAATCCAGCAGTTGCGACTGCATCTCGCGGGTCGTGATGGTGCCCGTGCGATGCAGGAGGCGGTCCGAGAGCGTGGTCTTCCCATGATCGATATGGGCGATGATACTGAAATTGCGTATGTGCGCTGCTTCCATCTGAACTGCGTCGAGGGCCGAGGGCCGAGGTCGAGAGCCACGGCTCCCCTGCCCTGCCCTTCCAAGGCTGCTGCCCCGCTTCGCATCAGGAGAACATACCGGCAGCCCGCGCGAAGGAAAGCCGTTTTTCCAGCAGGGAGAAAATACGTGGCATCCCCGCAACGCTCAGGAAACATTTTCAGGTCGTCCTCGACAAAAATCGCTTCGGGCGTAGGTTTTCCTTCGAAACGCAAAAAGACAGACCGCGCCAAGTGCGGTCAACGATCGTTGAATAACACGTGATTGATTATGACAACCAAAGCAAAACCCATCCCGGACGGCTATTACACCGTCACTCCGTATTTGATCACCAAGGGCGCCGGCAACGCACTCGACTTTTACAAGAAGGCGTTTGGCGCCACGGAACTCATGCGCATGCCTACCCCCGACGGCAAGGTGATGCACGCCGAGATCCAGATCGGCAATTCCCGCATAATGCTGGCCGACGAGTGCCCCGAAATGGACGCGCGCAGTCCCCAGGCCCTGGGCGGTTCGCCCGTCACGTTGCTCCTGTATGTCGAGGACGTTGATTCGTTTTACAAGAAAGCCATTTCGGCCGGAGGCAAGGAGGTCCGGCCAGTGAAGGATCAATTCTACGGCGACCGCAGCGGCAGCCTGACCGATCCCTTCGGACACACCTGGCACATCGCCACTCACGTGGAAGATGTGCCTCCCGCGGAATTGCAAAAGCGCGCCGCGGCAATGTGCCAAGGGGCGAAATAGCAACCGGCGGTTTCGCGTCGCGGCGGATTGGCATCCGCCGCGACTGCATGGACCACGACGCGAATTGCACGAATTCTAATTGAATTCGTGTAATGTTGGGAAATTTGCGTCAGGCCACGGGGAGGGACTCTCACTTCAACTTCTCATCCTTCGGCACTGCTTCGAGGATTTTGCGCGTGATGTCGTCGCTGGTGACGCCTTCGCTTTGGGCGGAGAAGTTGGGGATGATGCGGTGGCGGAAAATCGGCGGGGCCATAGCGGCCACGTCTTCGCAACTCACGTAAAACTGGCCTTGCAGCATCGCGCGGGCTTTGGCGGCGAGGATGAGATTCAATCCGGCGCGCGGGCCGGCGCCCCACGTTAGCCATTTCTTGCAGAAGTCGAGCGCCTCAGAGGTCTTGGGCCGGGTCACGCGCACGAGCTTCTCGGCGTAGGCATAGACGTGTTCGGCCACGGGCATGCGACGGACGACTTGTTGGAGATCCATGATCTCTTGTGCGGTGAGCACGGCGCTCGGTTTCTCGCCCCCCACTCCGGTCGCCATCTTCATAATCTGCCTTTCTTCGCCAGCGCTCGGGTAATCCACGTGGATCATGAACATGAAGCGGTCCAGTTGCGCTTCGGGCAACGGATACGTGCCTTCCTGCTCGATGGGATTTTGCGTCGCGAGGACGAAGAACGGTTCGGGCAACAGATGGTCCACGCCACCCACGCTGACCTTGCGTTCCTGCATCGCCTCCAACATCGCGGCCTGGGTCTTGGGCGGCGTGCGGTTGATTTCGTCGGCGAGGATCATGTTCGCGAAGATCGGCCCTTTCAGGAACCGGAACTCGCGCTTGCCGCTGCCGGCTTCCTGGTAGATGACCTCCGTGCCGGTGATGTCGCTGGGCATCAGGTCGGGCGTGAATTGAATGCGCTTGAAGGAGAGGTGCAGCGTTTGCGAAAGCGTGGAGACCAACAGCGTCTTGGCCAACCCCGGCACGCCGACCAGCAATGCGTGACTGCGCGTGAGAATGGCGACCAGCACTTCGTCGACCACGGCCTCCTGGCCGACGATGACCTTGCTCAGTTCGGCCTTAATCTTTTCGGCAGAGGTTTTCAAGGCCTGGACGGCCTTGATATCGGCGTCGGCGGGCTGCGTGGCTTGTGGTGCGTCTGCGGTAGTACTCATGGTGCTGAGAATCGGGACCGACTTGCGTGATGCTGCGCGCTGGGACAGGCGATGGATCCTAAAAGACAGAATTGAAACCACGGATGGACACGGATGGACACGGCTTCTGTGGAAGCAGTCAGCGCTTTCCCATCCACTCTGCATCCATGTTTAACTGTGTTCACGTGGTTTCCGTTCGGTTATCCCGACTGTCGGGCGGAGGTTGATTAGCAAGGGGCTGCGGGAAAGCCAAACAAAACTCGCCGGTGCGCTGCTCCATTCCGGGGAGGACGGTTGGGGTTGGAGGCACCCAGCCTTCCCCAAGTGGGAGCTTGCGTCAGGCTGTCAGAGCTTTGGCCCGCTCTTGGAGGATGTTCAGGAACGCCTGCGTGAGCGGGGTGCGTTTGCCCTGCCAGAGCGCGCCGATGACCGCCGGCGGAAAGTCTGTCAGCGGTAGCAGACGCACGCGCTCCGACGCCGGGCGCTTCGGCACGACAACGGTCAGGCCGATGCCATAGCCGTTGGCGACGTAGGCTTCGAGCACATCGAGGGAAGAGACTTCGATGCGCGGGAACCAGTCCACACCCAGCCGGGCCAGCCCTTCCTGAAAATGGCGTGCGATGGGCTCCGCTTCGGGGAGCGAGATAAGCGTGTCTTCGATTCGGTCCCGCTTCCAAAGTTCCTCCACGGACTGGATTCGGCTGGTCGCCGGTACCAACAGGCCCAGCGGCAACTTGAGCAGCGGCACGCCGTTAATCCCGCCCGGCAGCTTCGCTTCGAACAGCGTGACGGCGAAGTCGATCTCCTGCCGTTGCAACAACCCCTCCAGTTCCGGCAAGTAACCGTTGCGCAGGGTCACCTTCAATTCGGGGAATTGCTTTCTCAGGTGCCGCAGCAAGGGTGGTAAATGATCCCGCAGAATGATCTCCGACGCCCCGATGCGCAGATGATAATACTTGCCGCCGCGACGCAACTTTTCGCCGACCGACTGAACGTTGTCGAAGAAGGGCTTAATGAAGGCGAAGAGTTCTTCGCCGGCCGGTGTGAGCCGAAACGGCCGCCGTTGAAACAGGGTCACCCCAAGATCCTCCTCCAACTCGATCACCTGACTGCTCATGGCGGGTTGCTGGATGCCATAGGGCATGTTGCGCACTGCCTCGCTGATGCCGCCGTGCCGGGCCACGTAATAGAACAGTTCGAGGTGATGGGTGTTCATGGACTAATGGCAACGGCGACTGTATCGAGCGCGGAGTCGCCGGGCAAGGCGCCGCCAAAAGAACAATTGACGGGTAGGACGGAAAATCTTACTCCCAAGGCCGCAGTCCCGAAGGCTTGTGTTGAAAGCTGGTTGTTTCGCTTTCCATCGAATCGTGCCGTGCTGGCAACGAATGTCGCCAGAGGTTCGCGGCCGGAAGCCCGGGTCGCATCGCGCAAAACAGAAAGGACAAATGAAGGTCAAAACTCACTTCGCGGGGCTCACCGGCCTCTGCGCCGTGTTGGCCACAGCGCTGGCCTTGCCGGCCGGCGCCGCGGACACGGGCCTCTACTTCAACGCCGACGCCGGGGCCAACTGGGCTCAGGACGCTGACACCGAAACCAAAACCGCATTGGGCACAGTCAAAGGCGACCTGGAGACCGACGTTGGGTTTCGCTTCAGCGCCGGTGTGGGCTACAACCTGAACAGGAACTGGGGCGTGGAATTCGATACGGGTTACGTTTGGAACTCCATCAAGGACGGCGGCGACAGCTCGTTCTCGCACATTCCGTTCATCGTGAACGTGGTCTACCGCTATCCGATCGGCGCCAAGTGGGAAACCTACATTGGTGGCGGCGCAGGTGGCGTTTACAGCGTTCTCACCGCGGACGACGGCGATTTCGACGATGACGATGCCGATGTGGTGTTCGGCTGGCAGGCGATTGCCGGCGTCCGCTACCTGATCAGTGAAACGATGTCCGTGGGCGTCGGCTACAAGTATATGGGTACGGCCGAAGGCGAGTACGAAGTCGACGGCTTTGGCAGGGTCAAGATCGACAACGTGCACAATCACGCCTTCAGCGCGGTCTTCAACTGGAAGTTCTAAGCAGTCCTCACGAAGTTTGACCGCCCCGCCAGCGCGAGTTGGCGGGGCTTATTGTTTTTATACAAGCGCCTAATGTCAGGGGTTTTGGCGAGTCGGGCGGGCGCCCGTACTGCAACACGGCCAAGACTGTAATTCACGAGCTTTTCAACGCGGCGTCGTTGGACCGTAACAGCCCTGTGTTAAGGACTCAGCTGATTCCACGAGTCCTCACGAGGAATCCACAGTCGGATCGGTGAGTCAATTGAAACCTAAGAATAACAAGTAACCTTATGAAAAAGTATCTCCTCTCATGCGCGGGCTTGCTCGCCCTCGCACTCTGCCCCACCGCAGGGGCTCAGCCACTGGTGAATCTTGGGCTGGTCGGCGTGGGCCGCCTGGCGGCGGATTCCTTCGACCAGTTGGGGCCCAACGTCGACACCCTGGGTGGCATCTTTTCCGGCATGTGGCTGGATCCCGCGACCGTTGTCCACAGCAATGGCGCCATTCACATAACGATTTATGGCCTGCCCGACCGCGGGTTCGGCGATGGCCTGACCGATTATCATCCGCGCGTGCAACGCCTGTCCGTCGCGGTCTCGCCGTACTATGGTCCTGGCCCCGTGGCCCAGAACCAGATAGACATCCGCAACACGGCGACAACGGTGTTCACTGTGAACGGAAGCACGTTCACCGGGGCCAATCCCGATGACACCAACATCCTGACTCATCCGCAAAGCCTCGCGGGCGGCGTCGGCGGTGGCAAGTGGAGCCTCGACTCCGAGGGCATCGTTCATGCGCCCAACGGGTCCTGGTACGTCAGCGACGAATATGGGCCGTTTGTGTATCGTTTCGACGCCGTGGGGGCCCTGCAAGTTGTTCTGCCCCTGCCCCAGGCGTATCTGCCGAAGTTGGGCCCGACCTATCCCCGCCCAAACAACTTCCTTACGAGCTCGACTATCGCCACGAACGATTCCGGGCGCTACATCAACCGAGGCATGGAAGGCCTGAGCATCACGCCGGACGGGAAGAAGCTCGTTGCCTGCCTGCAATCCCCACTCGTCCAGGACGGCGAGAACCGCAATCCCAGCCGTAACGTGCGCATTCTGGTCTACGACATCGACCCCGCCTCGGGGACTTTCGAGCAGCCTGTGGCCGAATATGTTCACGTGCTCCCCCTGAGCGCCGCCGAGGCCAACAACCGTCACACGCCGGTCAGCGAAATCTTCGCGTTGAGCGACAAAAGATTTCTCATCCTTCAGCGCGACAGCCGTGGCTTGGGGGGCGACCCCGGGGCGCTGCTCTACAAGCGCATCGTCGAAGTGGATGCCAGCAACGCCTCGAACATTCTGGGCACCGGCTATGATCTGGAAAAGGGCGCCCCGGGAGCCCTGGCGCTTCCCCGTGCGAGTCTGCCGACCAACATCGTCGCCGTCACGAGCCGCGACCTGGTGGACCTGCTCAATCGGACGCAACTCGCAAAGTTCGGGCTCAACACCGCCGCGTCGAATCAGAACATCAACACCCTTTCGGAAAAGTGGGAGGCCCTCGCGGTCCTGCCGCTGAACGACCCGTCGGCCCCAGCCGATTACCTCCTGCTCGTGGGCAACGACAACGACTTCCGGGCGCCGGTCGTTTATCACAATGGCGTGCCAGTCGGCACGAACTCCATCTTCTCAGATAACATGCTGCTCGCGTTCCGCATCGGCGCGGACAACGTCCCGCCGACAATCACCTGCCCGGCGCCGCGCACCCTCTCCGCTGGGACCAATTGCACGGCCGCCGTCGACCTGCGCTCCAACGCAACGGCCACCGACAACAGCGCGGCTCCTCTCACCATCCTTCAAACGCCTTCGGCCACCACGCAGCTTGGTCTCGGAACGCACACCGTCACGCTGGTTGCCGTCGACGCCGCAGGCAATCAAAGCGAGCCGTGCACCACCACTGTGACGGTCGTTGATCGGACCGCGCCGAGTATCATCGGTGTCAACCCGAGCCAGACCCAAATCTGGCCGCCGAATCAGCGGATGGAGCCGATCACCGTCGACGTGGCCGTCACCGACAACTGCTCCAGCTCGATCAGCTCCGAAATTATCAGCGTGACCAGCAATGAGCCGAGCGACACTCCGGACTGGGAAATTACTGGCCCGCTTTCGGTGAGCCTGCGTGCCGAGCGCTCTGAAAGTGGCCTGGGACGCGTTTACACGATCACGGTCCGCTGCACGGACGAAGCAGGGAACAGTTCGACGCGCGTCGGCACGGTTCTCGTGCCCAAAAACCAAAAGCGCAAGAACCAGGGGGAACTCTAAGCCAACCCACAACACGATTGCGGGCCTTTGCCAGTCAACAGCAAAGGCCCGCTTTCCCCTCCCTATGAAAAGGCACCTCCTCGCATGCGTAGGGTTGCTCGCCCTCGCACTCTGCCCCATCGCACGGGCTCAGCCTTTGGTGAATCTCGGTCTGGTCGGCGTGGGCCGCCTGCCCGCCGATTCCTCCGATGCGTTGGGCCCAAACGTGGACACCCTTGGCGGTATTTTCTCTGGTCTTTACCTGAACCCAGGAGCCGTCATGCAAACCAACGGCACCTACAACGCTCAGGCCTGGGGCTTGCCCGATCGCGGCTTTGGCGATGGCCTGACGGATTACCATCCGCGCATTCAAACGCTCAGACTTGCGGTTACTCCTTATTACGGTCCCTTCCCGGCGCCGGCTCAGGACCAGATTGTGTTCGCGAACACCGCCACACTGCTGCTCAGGCAGAACAGCCAGGTCTTCACCGGCTACAATCCGGACGACATCAATCAACAAATGTTTCCCAAGTCGCCGGACGCCAGTGTGGGCGCGGGCAAATGGAGCCTCGATCCGGAAGGCATCGTGCGCACCGCTAACGGCCAATTCTACGTGAGCGATGAATACGGGCCGTTCATTTACCATTTCAGCGCTCAAGGTGGGCTGCAAAACGTGCTGGTGCCGCCCATGGCGATCATTCCGAAGAGTGGCCCGAACTTCCCGCGCCCGAACAACTTTGGAGTGATTCTCCCGCAAGTGCCGACCAACGACTCCGGCCGCTGGGTCAATCGCGGCCTGGAAGGACTGTCCATCACGCCGGACGGCAAGAAGCTCGTTGCCATACTCCAGTCACCTTGCATTCAAGACGGCGAGAATCGCAATCCCAGCCGCAACACTCGCATCCTCATCTTCGACATCAACTTGGCTTCGCCGACCTACCTCGATCCGATCGCGGAGTACGTCTATGTCCTGACTCCCAACGCTAACCCTCAACGCAATCGCCACACCCCCGTGAGCGAAATCCTGGCCCTGAGTGACACCCGTTTCCTCGTGCTGGAGCGCGACAGCTTCGGTCGCGGCGGTGATCCAGGCCCGATTCTCTACAAGAGCGTCGTGTTGGCCGACGTGAGCAACGCTTCGAACATCATCGATACAGGCTACGATCTTGAGAAGGGCGCGCCCGGCCAGCTGTCGTTGCCTCGCACGGGTCTGCCGTCGAACATTGTCGCCGCAGCGCGGCAAGATTTGGTGGATATCGCGGATCGCCGCCAACTGGCCAAATTCGGGCTGAACGTGAACACCAACTGGGACAACAATACCATTTCGGAGAAGTGGGAAGGCCTGGCCGTGATTCCGCTTAACGATCCAATGGCGCCAAATGATTACCTGCTCCTAATCGGCAATGATAACGACTTCCGGGCCCCCATGGTCTATCACAATGGCGTGGTCGTTGGCACGAATGACATTGTCACCGACAATATACTGCTGGCCTTCCGCATCGGTGAAGACCATGTCCCGCCCACCATCACCTGCCCGGCGCCGCGAACCCTCGTCGCCGGGAGCAATTGCGCGGCGACCATCGACTTGCGCTCCAGCGTCTCGGCACAGGACAACAGCGCCCCGCCGGTCACCATCCTGCAAGCACCTTTGCCCGCGACTGCGCTTGGCCTGGGCACCCACACGCTGACGTTCGTCGGCGTGGACGCCGCAGGCAACCAGAGCGAACCCTGCACAACGACGGTCACGGTGGTGGACCAGACTGCTCCGAGGATCGTCGGCGTCAGCCCGAGCCTGGCTCAAATTTGGCCGCCCAACTTACAATTGGTGCCCATCACTATCTCGGTGGACGTCAGCGACAACTGCTCGAGCTCGCTCTCCTGTGAAATCATCGGCGTCACGAGCAACGAGCCGATCACCAGCGAGACTGACACCACCTCGCCCGACTGGGAAATCACCGGCCCGCTCTCCGTGATCTTGCGCGCTGAACGCGCAGCGACGGGCCAGGGCCGGGTTTACACGATCACGGTCCGCTGCACGGACGAAGCGGGGAACAGTTCGATGCGCGTGGGCACGGTTATCGTGCCCAAGAACCAAAAGCGCAAGAACCAGGGGGAACTCTAAGCCAACCCACACACGATGCGGGCCTTCGCGGAATGGCGAAGGCCCGCTTTCCCCGCATTCGAAGGACCCCAAAACATTTGAAACCACGTATCAACATGAACATATGTGAGCGGCCAACTGCGATTCAATCCATGTCCATCTGTGGTTTCTCAACGTTCCCGACATTGCAACTACCGAGTCAGGCTGCATGAACACACTCTGTTGGCGATTTTTCTTCTGTGCAGTGCTCTCGCTCAGCTTGGCCTCTGTCGGAGCGGCGGCGTTGACCAATGGCGCGCCGGCCGTCGCCTTCACCCGCATCATTCACGGCTGGACCAATTACAGCACTGCATTCAACGCCACGCACGATACCGGCACACAGGGTGACTACGCGACAGTAGCCAGTTTCTACACACCTGCGGAGGACGTGAAACCATTCGAGTATGGCGCTATCTTCATTTGGGCGGGCTCGGGGGCCCCACCCCGCAACTTCGCTCCGTTTACCTATCGCGTCTCCATTTGGAGCAGCCTGAGCGCGTTCATCCAGGACCCCCGGCAGGGCGACATGACGACGCTCTCTTTCGCAGTGCCCACGGGCGGGAGCACGACGGTCGCGGACGCCACCACGCGCGGCGGGCGCCCTGCTTACGAACTACGGTTCACGCTCACCAACTCGACTGTGACTCTCAGTAACGGGCAGACCTACCTCATTGGCGTCGCAGCGCTCGCCGACACCCAGCACGATGGCGAACTTTATGTGCCAACGGCGAGCCATGACGGGCCCTCCGATGTGCAAGCGGGTGACTTGGTGCCGGGCGGCTTGCTCTACCTGGTCAACGCCGGCGGCCTCACGATCTATTCGGGGCAATTGGCGACCGAGTTGGTGGTGCAACCGCTCCACCAGTTGCCAAGGCTTCACATCGCCCGGGTCAATCACACTGTCGAGCTGACTTGGCCGGCGTCGGCGAGCGCCTTTGTGCTGGAGTACGCGTTCGATCTTTCGCCAGGCGCGGAATGGTTTCCCGTGGAGGCCGAAGCGGTCGTGCTGAATGGGAGCAACCAGGTCGTCCTTCCAAGTTCATTTACGCGACAATGGTTTCGTTTGCGGCGATGAAACCATGGCTGCGCGTTGTCGGCGTGCTGTTTGGAAGCCTGACGGCGGCAGCGGCGGAGGTTGTTATTCTCCGACCGATCGCCGACACGACCCTCTTTGAAACCTATCCCTCAAATAATCTCGGAAGGGTCCAATCACTGGCCGCAGGAACGACCGCGCACGCCAGGCGCAGCCGCGCCCTTCTGCGCTTCGACGTGGCAGGAGCCATTTCCTCCAACGCCACCGTGCTTTCGGCCGCACTTACCCTCACGGTCGTTCGGACGCCCTCCGGCGGAGGAGTTGATTCCACGTTTCGCTTGCACCGGATGGTCCGCGCCTGGACCGAGGGTGACAAGAGCACTCCGGCGAACGGCTCCCTCGCGACCGCGGGCGAGGCGACTTGGACTGCCCGCGCTCATCCCGCCCCTGTCTGGAGCGCGCCGGGAGCCGCGGCACCCGCGGACTTCGTCGAAGAGGCGAGTGCGACCCAATTCGTCAGCGGTCTCGGTTCGTATGAGTTTTCCGAACTGACGGACGACGTGCGTCTTTGGCAATCCGCCCCGGCTGCAAACTTCGGCTGGATATTGATTAGCGACGACGAAGTCACCCAGGCCACAGCCCGGCGATTCGGGGCGCGCGAGGACACCAACAATGCGGCCCAGTTGTGGATTCAGTATACGGTTCCGGCTCCGCCCCGGCCGCGCATCACGCAAGTCGAGCGTTTGACCAACACGATTCGGTTCCAGTTTGAGGCCGCGCCCAACGTGTTGTACTCGGTTGAGCGACGCGGGCATGTTCATGCCGGGATGTGGGGTGTCCTGACCAATGTTCCCGCCGCACCTTCACCACGGCAGATCTCGATTATCGATGTGCGGGATTCGAACATCCGTTTCTATCGGGTCGGCGCGCGCTGATACGCGCGGGAGCCGTGTTCCTTGCTATCCGGCGCTCAGCAGCGCGTGAGCGCGGACTGAAGTCAGCCATGGAGAGTTTTCCTGTATGTCACCGCGGCGCAACAGTGCATACGCACTGGGGGAAAATTCGCGCCGCGTATTCTCACGGAAACGTAACGGGCGCGCCGTTGGGTTGTGAAATGGTTGCGCCATCCTGTCCGTGTTCCGCAGAACTGAAACACTCAATTAACCAACTATTGGAAACACCCCTATGAACCTGTTATCGCATTGCTCCCCTCTCCATGGGCTCGCGCGGTATCTGACCGTCGCGGCCTCACTCGGCGCAACCTCCGCCGCCCTCGCGGCAACCGGCTTTTTGACCAGCATCGGCCCCTACACCGAGCCAGTCGGGGATGACTACAGCATCATGGCCATTCTCAGCTCCGGCGACCGTCTCCCGCGCACGAGCAACCCCACTCAGCAATACCAGATGGTGGGCATTCCCGACGGACTCGGCGCGCACGCCAACGCGGATGGAACCGTAACGTTGTACATGAACCACGAATTGCGGAACAACAACAACTCCGAGCCGTTGGTCGGCCGGCCGCTCAACCGTGGCGCGCTGGTTTCCAAGCTCATCCTGGCCGCCGATGGCTCGGCGATCTCAGGGGATCGGGCCTATGACACGGTTTACACCGAAAACGTCCTGTTCGGTCCGCCGCCTGAAGTGGGCAATTCCACGCCGCCGTTCTCACGTTTTTGCTCCGGCTCCCTTTCCGGGGAGGAGGCGGGATTCGATAGACCCATTTACATCTGCGGCGAGGAATCCAGCGGCGCGGCCACCTTCGATGGACGCGGCGGCCAGTTGGTGGCCATCTTCGACAACTCGCTCTGGACGCTGCCCAAGTGCGGCCGATTGTCGTGGGAAAATGCCGTAATCCGGCGCGATCCCGGTGAGCGCACGACGATCATGTGCCTGGAAGATGGCGAAATAGGAAACTGCCAGCTCTATATGTACGTCGGGTTCAAGGACCGCTCTCCGGGCGCCAGCGCGCTGGGCCGGAACGGCCTCGACAACGGCTCACTCTATGTCTTTGTCTCCAGCAATCGCAGAAAGAACAGCGAGGTCAATTTTCGCTCCGGCAGTGTCCAGGGCAAATGGGTCCTGCTGCCCAACGCCGAACCCAGCACTGACACGCAACTCGAAGCGGCTGCGGATGCCGTGGGCGCGTTCGCTTTTGATCGGATCGAGGATGGTGCGTTCCGTCCGGGACACCCGAACGAGTTCTACTTCGACACCACCGGAGGGAGCACGAACAACTCACTGGGGCGGCTGTACCGGCTGGACCTGAATCCCAACAACGTCCTCGGGCCGGCCAAGCTGACGGTGATTTACAACGCCGACGAAATCATCGCGGCCGGCGGCGACATCGCCATCAGCCCGGACAACATCGACGTGAGCGAGGATTACATCATGATCTGCGAGGATGGCACAGCGCCCAGCAGCGCGGTGATGGCTGCAAAAGGCCGCAAGGGCAATATCTGGCGGCTGGATATCAATAACGGCTACGCCGCGGAGAATATCGCCGAACTGACCGCGCTCGGTCGCGACGGCGTCGAAGCGCCCTCAGGAAACTGGGAAACCAGCGGCATCATTGATGCCTCTGCTTTCTTTGGCCCGGACACGTGGCTGTTCGATGTGCAGGCGCACGCACCGACGGCTGCTCCGGCGCCAAACACGGTGGAAGATGGCCAGTTGTTGCTGATGTTTCGCAACCGCTAGGCCATAGGGGCGAAGGGGCTGGGAGGGGACAGGTCCATGTCCGGCATGGGCCTGTCCCTTGCCCTTGGAATCTCTCGCGTCACCCGTTGCGCATCTCGGCTTCGTCAGAACCCTTTGTTCGCAAACTTTGCCGGAGAACGAGTCCACGCGGCGCCGTGATCATGGTGCGAAGACTGAACAGAATCGTGCGGCTCTATTCTTTGGCGGCATGGTTGATTGTATCGCAGGCAACAGCCGCGCCGGCGAACGATTCGTTCGCAAACGCGATCCCGATGACCGGCGCAACCGTTATCACCAACGGCTCGAACGCAGGGGCCACGAAACAAGCAGGAGAACCGGATCACGCCGGCGACCCCGGCGGCAAATCCGTGTGGTGGCTCTGGACCGCGCCGTTCACGGGCAGCGTCTTCATCCACACCCGCGGAAGCAGCTTCGATACGTTGTTGGGCGTGTACACCGGAACCTCAGTGTCCGGGCTCACACTGGTATCCGCCAACGACCAGGACCCACTCGATCCACTCGGCAGCGATACAAGCCTCGTGAAATTCAACGCCGTGAGCGAGACGGTCTATGCCATTGCCGTGGATGGCTTCGCTGGCGCATCGGGAACAATCGTGCTGACCATCGCTCCGCCACCGCGTCCACCCAATGATGATTTCGCCCAGCGCATCGTCCTCGCCGGTGATTCGATCCGCACCAACGGCTCCACAGTCGATGCAACAAAGGAAGTCGACGAACCCAACCACGCGGGCGAGCCGGGAGGGAAGTCGATTTGGTGGTCCTGGACGGCGCCCGGGCCTGGCCGCGCCATCATTACGACTGCGGGCAGTTATTTCGACACCGTGCTGGGCGTCTATCGGGGCGATACGGTGGATGATCTGGTTGAAATCGCCAGCAACGATCAGGATCCACTCGGCGGCGACACGAGCCGGGTCAGTTTCACGACGGCAGCGGGCCAGCGTTACGAAATCGCCGTCGATGGTTGGAACGGCGAGTCCGGCGAAGTCCTGCTGAACGTGCGGCTCGTTGTACCTCCTCGGCTGAACATCGCTCGCTCGGCAGGTAACTGCTGCCCTCAACTGCGCGTCTCGGGCGCCGCGGGCGCGCGCTATGCGATCGAAGGACGCGTTACATTTTCTGCCTCCAGTGCCTGGCAGCCGATGGCCACCAACGCTACGGATACGAGTGGAACGTGGACCTTTATTGATTCCTCAGCGACAAATCTGATGCGGTTCTACAGGGCCCGAGTTGTGGAGTGAGAATCGTTAAATCGTGAATCGTTAAATCGTGAGTCGTTAAATCGTGAGTCGTTAAATCGTAGAACCCGGCTGGCTTCATCGTTGTAACGGTTCAACGGTTCAATGCTTCAACGATCAATCACTCCAACACTTTCAGCCGCGCGTTGCGGATGAGGACGGGCTCCGTGCCGCGGCTGAGATTTTGGAAGCCAATGTGGCCGCGGCGGGGACGGTCTTTCACGGGCACGGCTGGAGCGCCGTTGTGGCGTTTGACTTCAGGTGATTGCGTGGACAGATCCACTTCCTGAACTTTCTCGCCATTCAGCACCGCGGCCAAATGCGAACCGCGGAGGGTGATGTGATAATGATTCCACTCGGTCGGTTTGTAGACCTGTTTGGTTGGCGGAATGGCGCGGTAGATGCCACCCGTCAGCTCGGACGGTTTGGCGTTCGTATTGTAGCGATAGTCCGCCATCTGGAGTTCCATGCCGTCGAACGCCGGGTCGCCGGCCATCGGGGCGCGAAGGGCGCAGCCGCTATTGCCCGTGGGACCGAGCTTGAAGTCGAACTCGAGTTCGAAGTCGGAGAATTCCTTTTCACTCATCAGCCAACTCCCGCGTTCCGCGGCGCCCGTGAGCACACCGCCTTCAACGCGCCAGAGCGCTCCCGTCGGGCCGGGCTTGCTCACGTCATTCCAGGCGCGGACGGTCCAGCCGGTAGGCATGCCGTCGGCCGGGAACAGCGGCGCCCATCGCTCCGCGGCGGGGACCCATTGGGCGCTGCCGGCCAGGAGAGCCACGAGAAGAAAGGCGCGATGAGTGACGAGAGGAGTGCTCATAAATATCTTCGATCTAACTGCCCAATCCGGCTTCATCACCTTTGGGCTGACCGCGCGCCACGCACATCCAGGCAGACGCAATCGCCTTTGGCGTTGCGGCAAAAAATCCGGCCATGGCTCAACACGGGAACCGTCCAGCAGCGCCCGCCGAGCACCTGCCCCCGCGCCAGCGCCTTGAACGCGTCGGGTTTCGCCTCGGCGATGATGAGTTCGCCACGTTCGGAAAGCGCGATCAAGTTGCCGTCCGCCGCCATTACAGAACCCATGCCCGTCGCCGGTTCCTTCCACTTCACCTTGCCGGTCATGAACTCCACACAACGAAGATCCCCACTGTGGCGCTCCTGGCCGCTGATGCCGTAGAGGTGGTCTCCTATGAGCAGGCTGGGATTCATCTGGTTGTGCATCTCCTGGCTGCGCCAGATCTCGGTGAGCTTCGCGCCGTCGATTTTGAACAGTCCACCGCCGGTGCGATAACCGGAAGAAACAAAGACGTATCCGCCAGAGAAAATGGGATCGGCCGCGTTGATTTCGTAAGACGTCTTCCACGGCAATGCCCAAAGCTCCTGGCCCGTCTTCGCGTCGACGGCACCCAGAGACTTTGCCGAGAAGACGCCGACGCCGCGCCGGCCAACGGCGTCGAACGGGACAGGAGAGGCGTAGCCATTGGCGCCCTTGCCCGTGGACCAGGCCACCTTCCCGGTCTTCTTGTTGAAGGCCGTGCCGTGCGTGCCCGCGTTCAGGATGAGCAGGTCGCCTTCGACGAGCGGTGAACCGCTGAAGCCCCACCAATCCTGGCCCGGCTCCGTCAGCCCGTGGTCCTTCATCAGGTCGCTCTTCCAAACCACCTTGCCATGCGCAGCGTCGAGGCAGAACACCTGGCCGTGTCGGCCCAGGGTGAAAAGGCGATCGCCATCCAAAGTGGGCGTGCCGTTGGGGCCACCTTCGTAGAGACGGGGATCCAACTCTGCCGTGTACTGGTGCTTCCAGAGTTCCCGGCCCGTGTCGATGTCGAGGCACCACACGACGTCCTTCCCGTCGCGATGGCCCATGGTGTAAACGCGCTTGCCAGCGACCGCGAACGAAGAGAACCCGATGCCCAATTGGGCCTTCCAAAGTCGCTTGGGGCCCTCGGCAGGCCAGGTCGTGGACCAGCCAGATTCCTTGGAGATACCGTTGACGTCGGGACCGCGCCAGCGGGGCCAATCGAATTCCGCGGCTGCTCGAGCCTGAGTCAGACCAATGAAATACGCCGCCGCGAGTAGGATCGAAGGTCCGACGTGCATGGAGCGAGGATCGCGTCTGCCTGAAGCAGTGTCAACGAGAACGCCGCGGCAGGCACCATCGCGGCGGACTGGAGTCGGCCGGCGATCCACAGCGAAGCAGGCGCCTCGGTGTAGCTGCGACCGTGAGGTCGCGGAAGGGCGACGCTGCGAGATCAGGCGCGGGTTGCCTTCGCAAATCCAGACCGCGACCTCACGGTCGCAGCTACGCGATTTTGCAGTGCGGAGGCAGCACCACTCCTTGCGCGCCGAAGCCAAAGCGCCGTCGCCGCTGCGCTCTGCCGGCGCACTCCGTATCAGAGTTGCACGGAACGCCTTCTCGGAAGAAACGACGAGGCGACGAGCGCACCGGAAACGGCAACGCACGCCCAGCCGAACACATCGCCGTACGTCCGATAAAACGTCCGAGAACTCTTGCCTCGCAGCAGCGGAACGGCGGCCAGCTTGTAGCCCTCGCCGTAGATGTCTTGCGTCCCTTCGAAGTAGGTTTCGTGCACGCGTCCCCGCGCATCGACCCAGCAGGTGAGACCGTTGTTGGCGCAACGGACGAGCGGCCGGCCGTTTTCGATCGCGCGAAAGACGGCGTTCGCCGCGTGCTGCCATTGGGCAGCGCTTTCGCCAAACCAGCCGTTGTTAGTCAGGTTCAGGAGAAAATCCGTGTCATCGTCCACGTGTCGTCGCGCAAGGTGCGGGAAGACGTCCTCGAAGCAAATCAGCACGGAAGCCTTGCACTGCAGGGCGGGCATCGGGAAGGGAACCGGCCCATGCCCGGAGGCGAAGCTGCCCATGCCGGTCCAGCGTTCGAGAAACGGCAGCCAGCGGGCCAGCGGGATGTATTCGCCGAAGATGACAAGGTGCTGCTTGCGGTAACGGGCCACAAACTTGCCTTGCGGATTGACCAGAAACGCGGCGTTGAACACGTTGTAATCGTCCGCAGAGCGCGCCTCTGGAGCCGGTTCGAAGTCGTTGGCGTTGAGCACGAGCCAAACGCCGTGACGTCCGACGAGGTTCGTGATGGCCTCGAGGTTTTCCGGCGAGCCAAACAAGGCGCCGGGCACGCCGCCCTCAGGCCACACGAGCAAGTCCGGCTTCGTCGCGAGCGCGCGTTCGGAAAGTTCGAGAAGTTTGGCGAATCGCTTCGAGTTCGCGTCGGAGTCCCAGATCACGCGCTGAGGAATGCTGGGTTGCACCAAGGCTACTTTGAGTGTGGCTGCCGGCGGGGCCGGCCGAAGGGCGGAGGAAAGGCCCCAGTAAACAATGCCGATGGTGGCCAGCAGAGGGGGCACCACTTCGAGCTTGGCCCAACGAACCCATCTCCCGCCCGCCGCGAGCAACGCGCCCGCGCTGAACAACGCCGCCGAAAACCACACCACAAGGAAGGAGACTCCGTAGACGCCAGTGACCGAGGCGATCTGAATGAGCGACAGCATCTTCATCTGGGAAGCGCCGAGGAAATTCCACGGGAACCCGCTCAGGAAACGGCCCCGGACCATTTCCAGGGCGACCCACAGCGCCGCACAGGTCAGCGTCCAGAGAGCGCGTTGGGCCCAACGAATGGCCGCGAAACGCTGGAGCTGGAGGCTCCAGCCGTCTTCTGCCTCTGCGCGTGGCATGGGGCAGAGACGCCAGCAGAGCCAGGTCCAAAGCCCGGAGTACAGGGCCAGGAACGCGCTAAGCGCCAGCCAGCCCATGATTGGCGCCAGCTTCATCACCGGGATGTTCAGCAGCCAGTAAAGCGAGGCGAGGAAATGGGCCATTCCTGCAACCCAGCCAATGCGGAAGGCACGTCCACCGCTCGTGCCGAATGCCGCTGCCAGAAAGGCAGCGGGTGCCACCCATGCCAGTCCGGCGACGCCCAGTTTTGGAAACGCTGCCGCGAGCACCAGTCCCGCGGCGACTGCGGCAAGGCAACGAAGTCGGTCGGCTGGAAACAGACGTTTCAAACGCGGCGAGATTGCCGGAGGGCCTCAATTAAGGCCAAGAGGATTCCGGCTTGGAAGCACGCCCACAGTACGTCTAAAACTTCCCTTGCTCATGAACACGGCCACGCTACCCACCCGCCATTTCGCCAGCGACAACTACGCCGGAATTTGCCCCGAAGCCTGGGCCGCGCTTGCCGAAGCCAACGCCGGTCACGTCGTGGGCTACGGCGACGACCCGTGGACGCAAAAGGCCTGCGATTTGATTCGAGACGTGTTCGAGACCCATTGCGACGTGTTCTTTGTTTTCAACGGCACGGCTGCCAATGCGCTGGCGCTGGCCACGATGTGCCAGAGCTATCACAGCATCCTTTGCCACGAACTGGCGCATACCGAGGTCGCTGAGTGCGGAGCGCCGGAATTCTTCTCAAACGGCTCGAAGGTCCAGCTCGTTCCTGGTCCCAACGGCAAGCTCGATCCCGAGGGCATTGAACGAATCGTGAACAAGCGGTTGGACCTCCATTACCCAAAACCCCGGGCGCTCACCCTCACACAGGCGACGGAGCTGGGAACGGTCTACACGCCGGACGAGCTCAAGGCCATCTGGGTCAAGGCAAAGTCGCACGGCTTGAGAATCCACATGGACGGTGCGCGCTTCGCCAATGCGGTCGCATCGCTCGGATGCGCGCCCAAGGAATTGACCTGGCAGTCTGGCGTGGACGCGCTTTCCTTCGGCGGGACGAAGAACGGGACGTACGTTGGAGAAGCGGTGGTGTTCTTTTATCGTGAGATGGCGCGCGAGTTCGACTACCGCTGCAAGCAGGGCGGCCAACTCGCCAGCAAGATGCGATTCCTCGCCGCGCCGTGGGTCGGAATGCTCCAGACCGGGGCCTGGCTGCGGCACGCGGCGCACGCGAACCGGATGGCTGCGCTGCTCGAGGAGAAGCTGCGTCCGATCCCTGAAGTGAAGGTCTTGTTCCCGCGCCAGTCGAACGCGGTATTTGCCGAAATGCCCGAGCCGGTCATCGACGGCTTGCGCCAGCGCGGATGGAAGTTTTATACCTTTATTGGAGCGCGAGGTTGCCGGCTCATGTGCGCATGGGATACTCGGGAGGAAGACGTGGTGGCGTTCGCGAAGGACATTGCGGAATTGGCCGGCAAGAGCGCGGACGGCTCTGTCCGCGCAAACCATTGAGGCTGGGACCACCGCGCGGACAATGCTGTACGACGTTGTCCGCGCTCCTGCGGCAGGCTTGGATAGCGCGCAGCCCCCGACGAAAAAGTTGCGCATTTGAACAACGTGTGCTTTCTTTTTCGAGCCCCCCTCCCTCTCAACGACGGATAGGCATTTTGGGCTCAGCTTATGAAGACTGGATTGGCAGGTCTTTCGGTTGTCCTGCGTCTGTTGCTGGCGGGCGCAGCGATTGCATTGAGCAGTCCAGCGTCGCGGGCGCAGACCGTCCTCGTCCCAACCAACGCAGTCTGGAAGTACCTCGATACGGGTACGGACCAGGGGATCGGTTGGCGCGCGCCTGGGTTCATCGATGGTGAGTGGCCTGAAGGGCCAGCCGAGTTGGGGTTCGGCGACGCTGTCGAAGGCCGCCCGGAGGCGACCATGTTGGATCCTGGCCCGCCAGCGCCCAACCATCACATCACCTATTACTTCCGTCACCGTTTCAACATCGTAGGCGCCGACGCTATTACCAATCTCGTTGCGCAGATCATGCGGGACGACGGCGCGGTGGTGTACTTGAACGGCATCGAGGCAGGACGCACCGGGATGAATCCGGGGCCGGTCGATTTTTTGACGCCCGCGGCACAGCCCGGCGTGTCCGGCACAGAGGAGTTCGCCTTCGTTCCGATGAACATCGACCCCGGGCTATTGGTGGAAGGCGAAAATGTTCTGGCGGTCGAAGTGCACCAATTGTCCGGAGCGAGCAGCGACGTGAGCTTTGCGCTGAAGCTGCTTGTGGTCACCAATGCGCCGCCGCCTTCGGACAAAGGCGAGACGTTGATCGTCCCGCCCAGTATAGCGAGTGTCACCGCTGGCTACGGCGCCGGCACGCTCAGCGGCGCGAATTTGCGCGTTCAGGACGTCTACGGTGCGGTCAACTTCCCGCCCGACACGGCGTTTTGGATCCTGGAACTTTGCTATAGGCCGGACCTGGTCTTCGGCTTTGCATTCAACACGACGGTGAATGACATCCAGATCAATCTTTCGACCACTCAAAAGACTCCTGACGCGCTGAGCCCCTCTTACCTGCAAAATGTCGGGCCGGACGACACCGTTGTCTTCGAAGGCACTCTGCCCATCTCAAGCCAGTTCACGGGGCCCCCGGGAGGGCCGAGGGACTTTGACATCCGGATCCCGCTGCAAACGCCGTTCCTCTACGACCCCGGCGAGGGCAACTTGCTGGTCGACCTCCGCAATTTCTCTGGTTCCGGCGCCAGCGGACTGGGCGGGTCGCATTCGACCGCAGACAACGCCTCGCGAGTGGCCGGCAGCATGCCCCAGATGACGGGCGGGTTGGACTCCGGAGTCGACGCGCTGCAAATCGTCTTCACGACCACGAACCCGCCACCGCGTCCACCGCGGGCCATCCTCCTGGTGCGCGGCCCCTACTTGCAAATGGGCACGCGGACGAACGTCCTCGTGTGCTGGCGAACGGACCGGCCGACCAACAGCGTCGCCCGATTCGGGCTGACGGCCGGCACTCTGAGTTGGGAGGTGCGGAGCGAAGGTCTTACGAACAACCACTGCCTGGAGTTGACCAACCTGACGCCCAACACGAAATATTTCTATTCGGTGGGGGCCAACGACACGAACATGGCGCGCGGACCGGAATTCTATTGCATCACTGCGCCCACGAGCGCCAAGCCGACGCGCATCTGGGCGCTGGGCGATTGTGGCACCGCGTCGGATCCCAACCAGATGGGCGCGTTCAAGGTGCGCGATGCCTACCTCGCCTTCGCGGGCAGCCGCGAGACCGACGTGTGGCTGATGCTCGGCGACAACGCCTATGGTTCCGGGACCGATTCCGAATACCAGTCGGCGGTATTCAATGTGTACCAGGCCGCACTGCGACGCTGGCCGCTCTGGTCAACGCTCGGCAACCACGAAACCTACGCACCGCTGATCGGTCAGGCAGTGGCCTATTGGGATATTTTCCGACTCCCAACGCAGGGCGAAGCCGGAGGTGTTCCGTCCGGCAACGAGCGGTACTACTCCTTCAACTATGGCAACATTCATTTCGTCTGTCTGGACTCGGAGACTGCGTTGACCAACAGCAGCGGCGGCGTCGACATGTTACGATGGCTCGAAGTCGACCTGATGGAGAGTACCAGCGAATGGATCATCGCCTTCTGGCACAGCCCGCCCTACACCAAGGGCTCGCACAACTCGGACTCGTTCAGCGACAGCGAGGGTCGCATGTTTTGGATGCGCGAACGAGTTAACCCAATCCTGGAATCGTACGGGGTGGACTTGGTCCTGTGCGGCCACAGTCACAATTACGAACGGTCGTTCCCTCTGGACGGACACTACGGCATGTCCGGAACGCTCGATGCGTCCATGATCAAGGATTCCGGCAACGGGCGGGCCGAAGACACCGGCCCCTATATCAAGCGAACATCGGCTCCGGAAGGCAACCAGGGAACCATCTATGTGGTGGCCGGCAGCTCCGGTTGGGCGACGTTTGTTCAGGCACTCCCCCACCCGGCCATGTACACCACCCTGCTGCAACTTGGTTCGATGGTCGTTGACGTGGATGGCTCAAGGATGGACGCCAAGTTTCTCCGGGAGACGGGCGCCGTCGACGACTGGTTCACCATCCTGAAGAGCCACGAGCCAGGACCGTTTGTGGTTTCGAAGTTTCGAATCATCGGCGGCCGCGTGTTTGCACGCCTTGGAACAACTGTCGGAAAGACCTACCGGGTGTTACGTACGCCCGGCCTGGAATCGCCTTCCTGGACGCCGGTCAGCGGCGACATCAAAGCTACTGGTCAGATTACTTCCTGGTCCGGCCCCGTGGAAGCCGGGGCTGAGAAGGCCTTCTACCGGGCCGAGCAAATTGACTGAGCCGAGCAGGGGACAAGCAACATTGCCGGCGTTGACTGCGTCTGCTAGTCATCTTGCGCAACGCAGCGCGCCCACCGTGAAAGCAGTCATTCTCGCCGCCGGCAAAGGCACCCGCATGGGGGAACTTACCCAAGAAGTTCCCAAGCCGATGCTCAAGGTGCATGGCAAGCCCATCCTTGAGCACATCATCCTCGGCCTCGTCGGTGCCGGCATTCGGGAGATCTTCATCGTCACGGGCTACCGGGCGGAGACCATCGAAGGTTACTTCGAGGACGGCCGCAAGCTGGGTGTTCGCATCGTTTGCGGACGTCAAGCGGTTCAAGATGGCACGGGCAAAGCGCCTGAAATCGCGAAGTCATTCGTTGGCACGGACAGCTTTCTGCTGACTTACGGGGACATTCTGGTGAAGCCCGAAACCTATCCGCAGATGATCAAGCGCTTCGGCGAGGACGATTTTTCCGGTCTCGTCACCGTCACCGGCAGCGCGGATGTAACCAAAGGCGGGTTGAACTTTTTCGATGCCAAATTCTGCCTGACGCGCCTCATCGAGAAACCGACCCCGGGACAAATTGAGGAACTGCGTCGCGACGGCCACCTCCGGCCCGGCCAGCCCGCGTGGTATAACGCCGGCATCTACATCTTTCGGCCTGTCGTGTTCACGTTCACCGCCAAGCTCCAGAAATCCCCGCGCGGCGAATACGAACTAACCGATGCTCTCAACGCAATGGTCGCCACCAGCCACCGCATCGCCGGCATGGAAATCGAGGGCCGATGGGTGGACGTGCGCGATCCGGAGGTGCTGGCGGAGTTGGAGAAGGAACAAGCCTCGTAGTCGGCAGCGACCGGCGATGAGCCAGTTGGCCTTCACAGAATATTCGCCGCCAGCTCCGCCAATTCGCTCCGCTCCCCTTTTTGCAACTCGATGTGCGCGGCCACGGATTGTTCGCGGAACTTGCTCACGAGGTAATTGAACCCATTGGACGAGCCGTCCACATAGGGATTGTCGATTTGATAAGGGTCGCCCGTGAACACGATCTTCGTCCCGTTGCCCACGCGAGTGACGATGGTCTTGGCTTCCAACGGCGTGAGGTTCTGCGCCTCGTCGATCACCATGAACTGGTTGGCGATGCTGCGTCCCCGGATATAGCTGAGCGCCTCGACGACCACGCTGCCGTTGCGCATCAAGTCGCCGCTGCGCCGGCTTTCGTGGCCCATGTTCAGGTCGCTCAGGAGCTCCAGCGCGTCGTGAATGGGCTGCATCCACGGGTTGAGCTTCTCTTCCAACGTGCCGGGCAGGAAACCAATCTCACGGCCCACGCTGACGGTCGGGCGCGCGACGATGACGCGGCGAAATTCGCGGTCGAGCACGGTGCGCTTCAACCCGGCCGCCATCGCCAGGAGCGTTTTGCCGGTGCCGGCTTTGCCCATGAGCGTGACGAGCTTCACGCGGTCATCGAGCAACGCATCAAACGCGAAGTGCTGTTCGCGGTTCTTGGGTTTGATGCCCCAAATGCCCTCGCGGCAGTCAATAATCGGCACCAGCTTGAGTCCGGAAGGATCGACCTTCGTAAGGGCGGTCCGCTTGGGATTGCCTTGTTCCGTGAGTGTGCAGTACTCGTTCGGGAAATAGCTGCTGCCGGCCGGCAATTCGAGTTCGCCATTGGACCGGTACGACACCATTTCCTCGGCGCTCACCGCCAGGTCGAACGTGCCCGTGTAAAGGTCGTTGATGCTGACCCGATCCGACTCGTAATCCTCGGCGGGCAATCCGAACGCGTCGGCCTTCACGCGCAAGTTGATGTCTTTCGTGACGAGGATGGTCGCCAGTTTCGGCGTGGACTTTTGCACCTGCAGCGCGGAGGCGACGATGCGGCTGTCGACAGTGTGGCCGTTGACGTGGCCGTTGCCGTTGCCATTCCGGTTGCGGGGCTTCTTGTAGAAGATGATGCGGAGCCGACCGCCGTTGGGCAAGGTGACGCCCTCGCTGAGACTGCCTTGCGCGCGAAGACTGTCGAGCATTCGCGAGACCGTCCGGGCGCTTTGGCCCAGTTCGGAAGATTCGCGTTTGAAGTGGTCGATCTCCTCGATGACCTCGATGGGGACCAGGACGTTGTTGTCCTGAAAGCTCAACAGGGAGTTGGGGTCGTGAAGAAGGACGTTGGTGTCCAGGATGTAATTTTTCACTTCGTTACGTCAGCAATGGTCATTTGGCTCATGCGCCCATACCACGCTTTGATCTTCGGATAAACTTGGGGAAGCCTGTAACGGCCTGAATAGAGAAAGTTGGCCAGCATGCCCCAGAGGTCAAAATCCACGAAGCGCGGACGCTCGTCGAGAAGAAATCGGCGCGTGCCCAACATCTGTTCGAACGGGAGCAGGACCGCCGTCAATTCCGCGAGCAAGGTTTTCTGGTTCGCAAGCCAGGCGTCCAGGCAGCCTCGGCCGTATCTGCGCTCTTTGTGCCGCAGGTAGGCCAACTGTTCCTTCGGCGGAACGAATTCCTTGTAGCGCGCGTCATTCAAACGGAACGAGCGGTCCTCCACGTCGTGCTCGATGTAACGCCACAGGATTCGCTGGAGGCCGTCCCACTGTGCCGGGAACAGGCCGAGGTTGAACCTCGACTCGATGTATTTGGCGATCACCTGCGAATTCTCGTCGGTTTCGAACACGACCGTCCGCCCGTCCCGGAGCAGGGGCACCGCGTAGTACCGCTGCCTGGACAGTCGCCAGACCAGCGAGCGGTCCGATGGAGGAATATTCACGAGGTGATGGGCGATTCCGCCGAATTCAAGGATCCGCCGCTGGACCAGACAATAATTACTCCAGGGGAATTGGATCAGCTCCATCATGCGCCCTTGCCGCACTGCACCTGTTCGAGCACCGAGGGCAGGCGGTTTTTCCACTGCTGAAGGCGGGTCAGGCCCTGTTCCAGGTCGGAGGCAAACTTCCCCGGCCGGTACGCCTCGTCGCCGACTTGCAACCGGCGGACTGCCGCCAGCATCTCCTCCTTTTGCCGGTTGAACTCGGCATCAAGTTGCTTGGCGAACCGGTCGATGGCCAGCAACCGGGCAAATTCCGGCAACCCCGCCGCGCGCCCCGAGGCCGTTTCCACCAACTCTTGCTGCAAGCGCGCCGCGCGCCGCGCGCTGAAGCTGTAGAACCCGCGATACGCCTGCTGCTGCGGTTTCCGCGCGAGGGGAATCCGGCTTGCGGCAAACCACACGCTCCCCCTTCGTCCGGTGTAGACGGCCGCCAGGAAATCCCGGCACCGCCCCGAAGCGTCGTTGATGAACTTGACGCGACGGATGGGCCGCGGCGCCTTGCCCGCGCCTATCACTTCGACGCGGTCCAACGCCATGGCCAGTTGCTCGTACCGCTCGCGGCCCGCCGTGAAACTCGTGAACTCCCCGAGTGCCGTCAGCAGGGTTCCGCTGGCTTCTTCAATGGCCATTTCCTCCACGGCCTGCACCAGGCCCCGTGCCGCTTCGTTATCGAAGTGGTAGAAGCGGTTGTCGGTCAAGGCGACTGCCGCAGGTCCCGGCTGTCCCTCTCCGTCCGCCTCGCGAACGCCGCCAGCCGGCGAACCCACTTCCTTGAAACGGGCTGTGAACTCCTCGCACGAACAGAAAGGTTTTTCTCGCATCACGAGGAGAACTTAAAAGCGCTTGTTGGGACTGACAAGCCGAGAGTGCTCGGGTCTGTTCCGGACCCAACTGGGAGCGCTGGCATCTTGACAAGCCGGCCGCACTCACTTTTTTTCTGAGGTTCCTAGCAGCGGACTGCGCTCGCCACGACCAGCGGTTGGTGGTCGACTTCCAGGATTCGGTGGGGCGAGCGTCCTCGCGAGCCGGCCTCGCCCTCCAAAGCGGGACCCTGCCTTGCGAGACGGCCGCGTTGCCAACCTGCGCGGCAGCGGCTACTTTCCCGTTTGTGCGGACCGCCTTCAAAGAATGGGCCGTCGTCGTGGACGCGCTTGGGCGCGGGGAACAAATCCTCATCCTGCGCAAAGGCGGCATCGCAGAAGGGCGAGGCGGTTTTCAGATGGAGCACCCGCGCTTCCTCCTCTTTCCGACGCTCTTCCACCAACAACGCGAGTCCGTAATTCCTGCCGCGCAGGAGCGATTCGACCAGATCTCGCGCCAGGTCTCGACGGACGTCGTTCGCCTGGACTTCTATGCCGAAGTCGCCGCCTCCCGCCGGCTCGATTCATTGTCCGCGGCCGAATCGCTCCGCGGACAGCACATCTGGCGCGACGATGTCATCGCACAACGCTTCGATTGGGGCCGCGCAAAGAACCTGTTCGCCATTGCCGCGCGGATCCATCGGCTGCCGTTGACGATTGAACTGCCGTTGCTTCCGGCCTACAGCGGGTGCAAATCCTGGATGGAATTGGAGAAGGAAGTTTCGCTGGTCGGCGCTCAGCCGGTGCTGGACCAACCCGCATTCGACCACAAGCTCCAACTCTTCTTCTCCGCGTTGAACCCTGCGCAATCGTGACTCTCCCTCCGCTCATTCTTGCCTCCGATTCGCCGCGCCGGGCGGAGTTGCTCCGACAGATGGGCATCGACTTTCGCATCCTGCCGAGTCATGCGCCTGAGGTCGAATCGGAACACTTGAGCCCCGTCGAAACCGCGCAGATTAACGCCTATCGCAAAGCCCGCGCCGTCGCGAAGAAAAACCCCGACCGCCTCGTGCTCGGGGCGGACACGGTGGTCGGCCTCGGTACCGCCCTGTTCGGCAAGCCCGCCGACATGGACGAAGCCCAACGGATGCTGGCCCGACTCCAGGGCCGCACGCACCAGGTCGTCACCGGCGTTTGCCTGATTCATCTGCGCGCGCATCGTCATCGGCTCTTCGCTGTGAGCACGGCGGTCACGTTCCGAAAGCTGCACACGGGGCAAATCCGCCGTTACCTTGGTGCCATTCATCCATTCGACAAGGCGGGTGGCTACGCCATCCAGGAGGAAGGCGACCTCATCGTCAAAGGCATTTCGGGCTCATTCACCAACGTGGTCGGCCTGCCTATTGAGCGACTGCGCGAGGAACTCGAGGCGTGGGAACTGAAGCCGACATAGCAATCGGCCGGCGTTAATGGTCAAGAAAGCAGCGAAGCAAAAGAAAGGGATTCTGATCCATTGGGGGTGAGCATTTCCAACACCAGGACAAAAACATGAAAACATTGCTGTCACCGCTACTTTCGGCTCGTAGAGGCGCAAGCGCAGTGGACTTCTACAAGCGCGCATTCGGCGCCGAGGAGTTGTTCCGCGTCGAGGACGACAAAGGTGAGCTTGTGGCTCGATTGTCCGTGGACGGCGCCGAGTTCTGGGTCGCCGACGAGTCGCCCAAGCATTTCAACTTCAGCCCGGAGTCGCTCGGGGGCGGTTCTGTCCGGATGATTTTGATTGTCGAAGATCCGGACGCGGCGTTCCAGAGAGCCGTCTCTGCGGGGGCCACGGTGGTTTGGCCCGTGTGCGATCAGCACTACGGTTGGCGCGTCGGGCGCATTGAGGATCCATTCGGTCACCACTGGGAGATTGGAAAGCCCTTGGCGTGTCCGAAGACTGGGTAGCGCGCCCTCCGGCGCTATTTCCAAGAAGACTTGCGCGCGTCCGTTCCCGGATCTCCGATTTGCCCTTCTGCTGCCTTTTATTCTGTCCCTGGACGCTGGATTGTCGCACAAAGGATCCATGTCCACGGCCGCGCCGCTGCTGAAGCTTGAAAAGGTCACGAAACTCTACGTCGCGGCCGCGGGCGCCGAACCGGTAACGGTCTTGCGCGAAGTGGATTTGGCCATTGGGGCCGGGGAGTCACTGGCAATCCTCGGGCCAAGCGGCTCAGGCAAGAGCACACTGCTGAATTTGCTCGGCACGCTCGACCAGCCGAACTCGGGGCGCGTTTGGCTCGACGGGGTCGATCTCAGCACGCTTCGCGAAGAGGAACTGGCAGCCGTCCGCAATCGCCAGTTGGGTTTCATTTTCCAGTCCCATCACCTGCTGCCGCAGTGCAGCGTGCTTGAGAACGTTCTCGTTCCCACGCTGGCCGACGCGACCCAAAAGCATCGCACCGGCTCCGCCGAACGCGCACGCAAGTTGCTTCAGCGCGTCGGCCTTGAGGCCCGCCTCCATCATCGGCCGGGCCAACTCTCGGGCGGCGAACGGCAGCGCGTCGCCGTTGTTCGGGCCCTCATTAACCAGCCCAAACTCCTTCTGGCCGATGAACCCACCGGCGCGCTTGACCGCGCCAGCGCCCATGCTCTGGGCCAATTGTTGTCCGGATTGAACCGCGAGGAGGGTGTCACACTTGTCGTCGTCACGCACGCGGCCGATCTCGCCCGCCAAATGCAACGCGCCCTGGAATTGCGAGACGGGGCGCTTGTGCCCGTCCAGCCGTGAGCCGCGAAACGTCCCTGATCACGTACTACGCCCAACGGGCGCAGGTGTACGAGCGCGTCTATGAGAAACCGGAACGCCGCGAGCAACTCGACTCACTGAAGGACCTGGTGCGCGTCACTTTTGACGGTCGTACCGTGATGGAAGTCGCGTGTGGCACCGGCTACTGGACGGCGGTCGCGGCCGAGACCGCCGTGCACGTCACCGCCTTCGACGTGAATGAGTCCGTGCTGGCGTTGGCGCGAGCCAAGGGACTCGACTCACGGCGCGTCGAATTTCTCCTTGGGGACGCCTACGAGCCGCCAGCCTTTGGCAAGAGATTCGACGCGGCACTCGTGGCGTTCTGGTGGTCGCACATGCCCCGGAAGCGCGTGCGGGGCTTCCTGGGGCGGCTGCACGCTGCCCTCCGGCCCACAGCGATCGTGCTGTGTCTGGACAACACTTTCGTCCCGGGAGACAGCACGCCCATCACGCGGACTGACGAAGATGGGAATACCTTTCAAATGCGCCGACTGGAGGACGGGCGCGAGTTCGAGGTGCTCAAGAACTATCCAACGGAGGAAAACTTAAGAGAGGCGATTACGCCCGTCGCCGACGTTGCGGAAGTGAAGTGGCTCCGACATTACTGGATGCTGAGGTACCGGCTGCGCGCGCGGTGAGCACCGAGACGGTGCTTTGAACTCGCAGCCGACGACAGCTGCGCTACAGCGCCCGCGGGTGCGCCTGCTCGTAGGCTTTCTTCAACCGCTCCGTCGTGACGTGGGTGTACACCTGCGTCGTCCCCAACCGAGCGTGGCCGAGGAGTTCCTGAACGCTTCGTAAATCGGCGCCCGCGTCGAGCAAATGTGTGGCGTAGCTGTGACGCAACTTGTGCGGAGTCAGTTGCGGGTCAAGTCCGGCCGCCGCGAGGTGTTTCTTCAAGCGTGCCTGAAGCGTGCGCGCTGGCACGGGGTAGGCGGACTCGCAGGAGCGCAAAAAAACGGGCTCCGAGGGCCTCGGGGGACGCGGCAGCAACTGCCAGTAGCGCTCAATGCTCCTCAGCGCCGTCTCACCGATGGGCACGACGCGTTCCCTGCGCCCCTTGCCTCGGACACGAACTTGTTGGCCGCTAAAATCGATGTCCCCGACACGCAAGCCGCACAGTTCGCTGATGCGCAGGCCGCAGGAATAAATCGTTTCGAGAATCGCCACATCGCGTTCGGCCACGCTAGGCTCGACCGGCCGCCCCCGGGGCCGCTTCCCTTCCGCGCCCGCGGAAGCCTTCGCCGGCGCGTTCAGCAAATCCACCATCTGCTGAACGGTGAGGAACCGCGGGACGCGCTTCTCAAGTTTGGGCATCGGCATGTTCTTGATGGGCGTGTTCTCGACAGCGCCCCGCCGGGCGAGGAACTTGTAAAACGTTCGCAGCGCACTGAAGCGAAGCTGGGTGGCGGCGCGGCTGAGGAGGTTCCGCCCGAGAAAGCGAAGATAGGCTCGAAAATCGTCGCGTTCGAGCCGCGGCCAGTCGGGCGCCGCGCGGCGCTCCCGCTCGTGCCAGCGGTGGAACTCGTGAAGGGTGCGCGTGTAGTTGCGGACTGTGTGCTCCGAGCAGTCACGGTCCGCGGTAAGATGTTGCACGAAACGATCGATCCATTCATCGGCGACGGGATTCGGAGTGGAATAGATGGACTTCATCTTGCGCGCAGGAAAGTCCAACGAACCGCCTCACCCCTCACCCCGGCCCTCTCCCCTTTGAGGGGAGAGGGAGACGCGACGGACGTCTCCCGACAGTTGCACGCGAAGGCCCGCGCCCGGTAGGCGTTGCGACTCCCTCTGCCCTTAACGGGGTGAGGGGTGAGAGCGTGCATTGGACGTAGCTATACCAAGGCGATCCCCGCGCGAGAAGAGGAATGACGTGTCTAGGAAGCCGACGTGGATTCGTCGCGAGGCGGAAACTCGAACCCCGGCTTGCCATTGTCCGCAATCACCAAGTACGCGGAAAAAGGCCGGCCTGTCTTGGCAGAGACAAAATGCGTGAGCAACTCGGTCTTCCCGTCGGCCAGGAGCTTCGTGATCTGGGCGTGGTCGATGGGTTGCTGAAGAATGACCTTTCCGGTCTTGAATTTGCACGGCTTCGAATCAGCCTGCGTCTTCTCGCAAACGTAGTCCTTCTCACCCTCGAAAACGTTCGACTCGCACATCGGGCATTTGCCGAGCGGCTGCTGTTTCGTGAAATCGATTTTCGCGACTGGCCCCTTGGGCTTCCGGGCGGCGGCCCCCGCCTTCGGTTCGCGCTTCACGAACTCAAACCCGACTTTGCCGTCCTTGCCGAGCACGAGGAAGGCCTTGAAGGCGCGGCCGGTGCGGTTGGAAACAAACTTGTCGAGCAGGTCCGTCTTGCCCGCGGACAGCAACTTGACCATCTGAGCCGACTCGATGGGCTGCTGGAGGATGATCTTGCCGGAACGAAAATCGCATTTCTTCTCTCCGCCCGCCGCGTTCTCGCAGATGTAATTCATTCCATTGTCGAACACTCGCCCGTCGCACTTGGGACATTTTCCCAGCGGCTCCTTGCCGGTGAAATCGACGGGCGCAACGTTGCCATTTTCGTCCTTCGGCTCGTTGCCGAAGTCGAACTCGAGCTTGTGCTCCGCAGTGAGCTTGAGGATCGCGGCGAACGGAAATCCTTTCGTGCTGCGGAAGCCCTGAAGCGGGCCCACGCTGTGATGCTCGATCAATTGCTCGACCTCCGCCGGTTCCATCAGGCGGCTCTTGAGCCACGTCGGCAGGCTGAAGTCGCACTTCTGGCACTGGAACCGGCGGTAGTTCTCCTTCACCAGCCCGCCGCACTTGGGACAAGGCGTCTTGAGATCACCGAAATCCCCGGGCACTTCGTCGCCCTGAAATTCCTTTGTGCGGCCGACGATACGTCGGGTCATTTCCGCGATCTCAGCCATGAACTCTGGCCGCGAGAGCCGTCCGAAGGACATTTGTCGCAGTTTGAACTCCCATTCGCCGGTCAACTCGGGCTTGGTCAACTCCTCGATGCCCAGTCCGCGCAACAGCGCCAGCAACATGAACGCCTTGCCCATCGGCACGAGCTCATTGGCGCGGCGTTGAATGTATTCCTCCTTGATGAGTCCTTCGATGATCGCGGCCCGTGTGGCGGGCGTGCCCAGCCCGCGCTCGGCCATCGCTTCGCGCAATTCCTCGTCCTCCACCAGTTTGCCCGCTCCTTCCATCGCGCCGAGCAGCGTCGCTTCCGAGTAACGGGGGGGTGGCTTGGTTTGCGATTGCTTGAGTTCGATGTCTTTCGTGGCGACCCGTTCGTGCGGCTGAATGGGCACGAGTTGGTTGTCCTCTCCTTCCGCCGTGACATCGCGGCCATAGACTTCCAGCCAGCCGGCTTTGACCAGGACCTTTCCTTCGCTCTTGAAGGGTTCGTTCTCGACCCGCGTGATCCGTGTCGTGACCAGAAACTCCGCCGCCGGGTAGAAAATGGCCAGGAAGCGTCGCACGACCATGTCGTAAATCTTCTGCTCTGGCTCGGTAAGGCCCTTGGCGACGGCGCCGGTAGGGATGATGGCGAAGTGGTCGCTCACCTTCGCATTGTTGAAGACGCGCTTGTTCGGCTTCACCCAGTCCTGCGCCAGAATCGTGGCGGCAAAGGGAGCGTAGGGGGTGCCGTTCATCGAGCCGAGCGTCTGCTTGACGGTCGCAATGTAATCTTCGGGCAGGGCCCGCGAGTCCGTGCGCGGATAGGTCAGGACCTTGTGCTTCTCGTAGAGCGCTTGCGCGATGGCGAGCGTGTTCCGGGCGGAGAAGCCGAAGCGCTTGTTCGCATCGCGCTGGAGGCTGGTCAAATCGAACAACAGCGGCGAGAGGGACGTGCTCGGCTTGCTCTCCTCGGTGACGATGCCCGGTTTGCCGAGGCACTTGGCGCGGATGGCTTCGGCTTTCGCGGAGTCCCAAAGGCGTTCGGCGCGTAGGGCTTCGTCGGCTTCCTTTCCATTCGTGGGTTTCGTGAACGATTCGTCGAACCAGCGCCCTGTGTACTCGCCCGCCTGACAAGTGAAGGTGCCGATCAGTTCCCAATACGTGCGCGAAACGAACTTGCGAATCTTCTCTTCGCGTTCAACGAGGATGGCCAGCGTCGGCGTTTGCACGCGGCCGACAGTGGTCTTGTTGAATCCGCCTCCCTTGGAATTGAAAGCGGTCATCACGCGCGTGCCGTTAATGCCGACCAGCCAGTCGGCCTCGCTGCGGCAAGTGGCGGCGTCGGCCAACGGACGCATATCGGCGTCGGTCCGCAAGCGGGAGAAACCGTCGCGGATGGAGGTCGTCGTCATCGACTGGAGCCAGAGCCTCTGGATCGGTTGCTGGGCATTCGTGTGCCGGACGATGTGGCGAAAAATCAGTTCCCCTTCGCGCCCGGCGTCGCACGCGTTGATGAGCGCGGTCACATCCTTCCGCTTGATGAGCTTGGCAAGGACCTTGAGCCGTTTCTCGTTCCTCTCAATCGGCTTCAGGTCGAAATGCGGCGGGATGACCGGAAGATTGGGAAAGGACCATTTTCCTTTCTTGGCCTCGTACTGTTCGGGGCAGGTGATTTCCAGCAAGTGCCCCACGGCCGACGAAAGGACGAACTGCTCGCTCTCGAAGTAATCCTCGTGGCGCGCAAATCCCCCGAGCGCCTTGGCGATGTCGCCGGCGACCGATGGCTTTTCAGCGATGATGAGTGTTTTGCCCATGCAAATCGCGGACTTTTACAACGCGCCTCTGTCCCGAGGCAACACTCTCGTTCAATCGTCCGCCGCCAACGTCGCTTGAGAGGGAAAGTTAGTCAAAGGCGGGGAGCCGTCGAAAGGTGAAGCGTGGAACGTAAAAATGTAACGTAGCAGCGGAGGGAAGGTGGTTTTGCACGGGTCCACTTTTCATTCACGTTTTGCGTGCGTGCGCCAGTTCCGCCTCCCGTTCCAACGCCCCACCGGCGTGCACGGTTCCCCTTTGCCTTCCGCGCCGAGCCGGGCTAAAACCTTCGTCGTGCAATTCCGCATCTGGCGTTTTGAACTCAAGTTGACTCACCCGTGGCGCATCGCCCGCGGCGACGACACCACGAGTTTTCCCATCGTTTTCTGCGAACTGAAGGATGACTCCGGGTGCACTGGGATCGGCGAATCGGCTCCCATTGGACGGTACCAGGAGAGCGTCGACACCGTTGAAGCCTTCCTTCAGCGGGTCGATCCGGCCCGGCTTTCCTTCGACGACATCTCCGGCAGTATGCGCTACCTCGATTCTCTGGCGCCGGACCAGCACGCCGCCAAGTGCGCGGTCAACATCGCGCTCGTGGACGGCGCCGCCAAGGCCGCGGGTCAACCGGTGTACGACTTCCTGAAACTGGGGTTCACCGAGAAGAAGCACGTCACCAGCTTTAGCATCGGCATGGACACTCCGGAAATCATCCGGAAGAAAGTTCGCGAAGCCGCCCATTATCCCGTCCTCAAGCTCAAGGTGGGCAGCCCCGCGGACCCAGCGAACTTCGCCGCGCTCCGTGAAGTCGCGCCGGACAAGCCGGTGTGCGTCGACGCCAACGAGGGGTGGACGACCAGGGAAGAATCGCTCCGCAACATCGAGTGGCTCCACCGCGATGGCCACGTGCAATTCGTCGAACAGCCCATGTCTTCGTCCACCGACCCGAAGGACTGGCGCTGGCTCAAGGACCGTTCGCCGCTCCCCATCTTTGGGGACGAATCCTATCTTTCTGCGGCGGACGCGGCCCGGGCGGCAGAATGTTTCCACGGGGTGAACGTGAAGCTTGTCAAGACCGGCGGCATCAGCGGCGCCTACGAGGCGCTGCGAGCCGCGCGCAAGGCCGGCTTGCGGACGATGATCGGCTGTATGATCGAGTCGAGCGTGCTCATCAGCGCCGCGGCTCATCTGGCCGAACTGGCGGATTACCTCGACATCGACGGCAATCTGTTGATCAGCAACGACCCGTTCGCCGGAGCCACTACCGAGCAGGGGATGGTGTCGTTCGCAAGCGCAGCCGAGAAGTTTGGCCTGCGAGTAAAGGCACGATAAAGCCGAACGCGGGAACCCTTCCCTCCTTCGGGTCGGCTCCCCTCTCCGGAGAGTGATGGGTGAGTTCATTCCTGCCTCGTCAGCCCCTCACCCCTGCCCTTTCCCTCCATACGGGGTAGTGAGCCGGAGAAGAGGTACATTCTTGTCCCAAGTCTGCCGATGAAGAAAGGAGATGAACGCTTTGCGTCTTGAGCCTGTTGTGTTGTTTCGACATCCAGAGCCCGGCGCTCGCCATCATCGGCGTGCGGGAATGGACCCGAGTTGCCCGGGTCCTTTCCCGCCTCGAATCCCAGACTCAATGGCTGACCTTTTATGAAGGGACCAAAGAAGTCCATCGTGTCAGAGGCGCAGGAGCAAATCGCTCCGGCGCCGCCAGCTGGCGCTGCGCAGGGCCCATTGCCGACCGGCGCCAGTTCCCCACCTTCGCGCGCACCGGGCGACACGGCTTCGAACTCCGGTCATACGACGACCAGTGAAACCGACGAGCGCGTGGCCGTGCTCTCAATCAGCATGGTCGGCGAGATCCTGGCTGCGCGCCAGGCGTGCCGCGCCCTCTTCGGACGGGAAGCCAACCTGCTGGTCGGCCAGAACATTCGTGTCCTGCTCAAGGGGGGCCTCGACAACGAAGTCGGCCGTTTCCTGTTGGGGTATCAAACGGGAGAAAGCGCGGGGGGCACCAGCCTTCTGAACGTCATCGCCTTGAGGAAGGACGGCACCGAGTTTCCGGCCAGAGTCACCACACAAACGTGGAGTTGGGACAAGAATGTGGCGAAGAAGGGGGATACGTCCGCGCGGAATTGGACGGCCATCTTTCGAGACCTCAGCGAAGCGCCAGCACCGGCAAATCCACCCGCGCCAGCACCGCCGCCGGAAGTTGAAGTTGAAGTCGCCACCGCACCTGTGGAAAGTCCCGTGGCGATCCCCATGCCATCAGCCGAAAAGCCTTCTGATCCGCCTGTGGAGCGCAGCCCTGCGGTGGCCCCGAAAATCGCACCTCCTGTCGCTCCGCAAGCTGAACCGGCAATCGCGAAAAAAGAAGGCTGGAAGCCTGAGCCTCCGAAAGCCGGATCTCAGAAGATAGGCTCTAAGAAGAGCGACACCGCACATCAGTTCCCCTCGCCACCTGCGGTCAAAGACCTGGAAGGCGTGGCTGTGGAATTGAGCAGACGCTTTGAGGAGCAATTGGCGACCCTCCGGCAGGAGCGCGAGGAACTCAAGCGCCGAGTCCACGACCTGGAAGGCCAGCCGTCCAAGGCTCCCGCCAACCCGGACCCGTCCAAACGAGAGGCTGAAAAGCCTGGACTCGCCCAGGCAGAGTTGCGCACTCAACTTGAGGCCGCCAAAGAAGCGGCGGGTGTGGCGGAAGCAAAGCTCAACGAAGAGGTCGAGCGCCGGGAAAAGCTCGAGCAGCAATTGAAAACGGCTGGCAGCAGCCGCAGCCCGCAAAGCGGCCAATCGCCCCAAGGTCCCGAAGTCGACACGCTCCGGAAGGAACGGGAGGAACTCAAGCGCAACCTGAAATTGCAGGAACAGGCGGCAGCAGAGGCGACCCGCCGCGCTGGAGAACTTGAAAACCGCTTCAGCGAGGCCGTGACAGAGTACGAACGGGTCAAATCGGAACTCACGGGTTTGACCGTCGCGCGGGACCGTACGCAAGCGGAATGGCGCCAACAACTCGCGGATGCGCAGGCCGTCAAGGCCAGCCTCGAAATGTCCCTCGGCGAAGCGCTGGCGCGCCACAACAACAATGAAGCCGAGGTGGTGAGACTGCGGCGGGAGAATCAAGAACTCACCAGCAAGCTGGCAGACGAACAACTGGCAGCCGCGCAAACCCAGCACCTCACCGGAGGAGCCAAAGGCCGTCCGGGCCGGAACGCTCCCGACGCCAGCCGCGCCAGCGCGGAGTCGGCGCAATGGCGCGCGCAGTTGGAGGCGGCCAACACCGTCAAGACGCGACTCGAAGCCTCACTGGTCGAAGCCCAGGAACACCGAAAGCGTTTCGAGCAGGAAGTGGCCAAGCTCCGGCAGGAGCGGGATGACGTTCGCGCCAAACTCGTGGCTGAATTGGAGGCCACCGCGCATGTTCAAAAGCTCACTGCGCAGGACAAGACGCAATCGGGCCCAAATGCGGCCGAGTCCAAGCGCGCTGCTGCGGAACTGGAGAAGCTGAACGCGGAAAGGAAACAGGCCGAAGCACAATGGCGCGAGCAATTGGATGCCACGAAGCTGGTCAAGGAGCGCCTCGAAGCGACGCTCCGCGAAGCGCTCGAACGCCAGAAGTCCTTCGAGCAGGAAGTCTCAAAGCTCAAGCACGAACGAGATGACCTTCAAGCCAGGCTGACGGCCGAGCAGCAAGTGGTCGCGCAGCTCAAGCGGCGGGTCGAGGAGTTTGAAGCCCAATCGCGCAAGCTCACCGGCGAGCTGGGCCACGCCAAAGCGGAGGCCGAAAAACGGGAGCGCGCGCACGCCGAGCTGCGCACTCAATTCGACGCCGCCAAGGAGGCCGCCGGCTTCAACGACGCCGCGCTCAAGGAGGAAGTCGCGCGCCGACAAAAGCTGGAAGCGCAGTTGCAGACTCTCGAAAGCCGCCTGAAACAGACGCAGACCGAACACGAGGAGCGCTTCGATGAGGAATTGCGCGACTTGCGACAGGAGCGCGAGCAACTGAGCACAAAATTGGAGGCCCAGCAGAAGCTGGTGGCCGAAGCGACCCGGCGCGCTGATGAATTGGCCAGCCGCGTCAGCCAGGACGCAGCGGAATCCGAACGCGCCAGGACCGAGCTGGAAGTGAAGACCTCGGAGCGGGAGCGGGAGCGGGAGGACATGCGTGTTGAACTGGCCGGTGCTCACGCCGCCCGAACGAGACTCGAGGTCTCCCTTGGCGACGCTCTGGAGCGAGGCAATCGCTTCGAAGCCGAAGCAGCGCAGTTCCGCAAGGAACTCGACGACTTGAACCACAAACTCGCGGCGGAGCAACGGGCGGCCGCGGAGGCCCGGCGCCGCGCCGAGCAAATGGAAAAGGAAGTCGTCAACGTGGGAGAAGCGGCCCTGAAGAAAGAGGTCGCCCGCCGGGAACAGTTGGAACACCGGCTCAAGACCCTCACTAGTGGTCTCAAAGAGGAACAGGCCGAACGGAAAAAGCGCTTCGATAAGGAATTGAGCAGCCTCCGCACGGAGCGCGACGCACTCGATGCCAAACTGGCCGCCGAGCAGAAGGAAACCTCCGAATCGTCCCAGCGGGCCGAGGAGTTGCAGCAACGCCTGGACCAGAACGCGGCCGAATTCCATCGTGCCAAGGCTGAACTGGAACAGTTGGCCTCCGAGCGCGAGCGCTCCGAAACCGCGTGGCGTGAACAATTGGACACGGCCTTCATTGCCAAGAAGGAGCTCGCAGGAGCCTGGGCGGGCGCCGTCGAGCAGAATAAACATTTGGAGGAAGAGTTGGCGAAGCTTCGGCGGGAACAGGAAGAATTACACACCAAGCTGTCCGCGGAGCAACAAACCGCATCCCAATCCAAAACCCGCGCCAGCGACGTCGAAGACCTCCTGACTCGCAACGCCGCCGAAGCAGAACGGGTCAGCGCGGAGTTGGAGAAACAGAATGCGGAAATGGAGCGAATGCAGGCCGAATGGCGCGAGCAGTTGGAAGCGGCGGTAACCGTCAAGGCCAGCCTTGAAACGTCCCTCGACGAAGCTCGGCGTCGCAACAAATCCTTCGAGGAAGAAGTCGCGACGCTCCAACAAGAGCGCGATGGCTTCCAAGGCAGGCTCGCTTCAGAACAACAGGCCGCCGCGGAGTCCACCCGCCGCGCCACCGAGGTGGAAGGCCGTCTCAGCGAGAGCGCAGCCGAATTGGCCCGCGCCAAAGTGGAACTTCAACAACAGCGCGCGAAGCTCGAACAGTCGGAGTCCACTTGGCGCAAACAATTCGAGGCCGCTCAACAACAGCAACGGGTGTCCTCCAAGGGTTCCGTGAACGAACTGGCGGCGCTGCGGCGCGAGCGCGACGAATTGAGCCTCAAACTTACAGCCGAAACCCAGGCCTGCGAGGAGTCCGAACGCCGGGCCCATGATGCGGAGACCCGGCTCAATGAGAGTGCGGCAGAACTAGTCCGCGCCAATGCCGAACTACAGCGCCAGCACGCAGCGCTTGAACAATCCGAAGCCAAGTGGCGCAAGGAATTGGACGCTGCGCGGTCCAAGAAAGCCGGTGCCGGCAAGGGCGCTGCGGAGGAGCTTGCAGTGCTCCGGCGGGAACGCGACGAGTTGCACGCCAAACTCTCTGCCGAAGTCAAAGCCGCCGCAGAGTCCGATCGCCGAGCCGAGGACGCACAAAGCCGCCTCGACGAGAGCGAGACGGCATTGGCCAGGCTCCATGCCGAACTTGAGCAGCAGCACTCGAAGTTGGAACAATCCGAGTCCAGCTGGCGCAAGCAATTGGAGGCCGCACAATCCAAAAAGACCGCC
>Ga0134127_10000328_pt1 | contig 48614 bp, 88 predicted proteins | sample KB31753_FD_96459 | JGI IMG/M metagenome (GOLD analysis project Ga0134127, IMG submission 96459) | Terrestrial soil microbial communities with excess Nitrogen fertilizer from Kellogg Biological Station, Michigan, USA - KB3-175-3 | ecosystem: Environmental > Terrestrial > Soil > Unclassified ...
CTGTGTCAGGTTCTCGCCCAGAAATAGCCCCCGGGACGTCACGAGTTTGTTGCGGGGGTGCTCATGAGCGAAGAGGAATTGATACTGCAGGCTGCCAGCCTGCCGCCCGTTTACGTCGATGGATTCGGAGCCTTCCGCAAAGTGAACGGAGTTCTCCGCTGCGTCGGCTGGGTCATCGATGCCGGCGCGCAGTTGAATTTGATTTGTTCCCTGACAGGCGCGGAGCAAAGCAACCGGGCTGCACGTCATGCGCTCGACGGCAAGGCCACCGCGTGCATGCACATCTGGAACGGGGTGAGCCTGCATCATTGAGCGGGTTCCAGCGACTGATAGTCGTCAGCGGTAGATGCGCCCTTCGTGAACACCCTGATCTTTTCGATCGTCTCCCAGTTGGGACGGAGCTTTCGGCGCCGAATCCGGCTGACAGTTACGCGAGATCGCTCAATGCCCGCCGCAACGGCGTCATCATCGAGTTTGTTCAAAGTCATGTAATCGGAGAGGTGCATGTTTAGCGTTGTACGCCCGGCGTACAGTCGCCGTCAAGCCCTTTTGTACGTGAGGTGTCGTTTTCATCGACGGCGGCGCCGTGCATGATGCGTACATGGGGAAAAAGACAACGAAAACAGCGCAGACAAGATTGCGGCCGCTTTACCAGCGGACGTTCATCCGGGCATGGCGCGAGAAACGCAAAATGTCCCAAGAAGAGTTGGCGGCAAGGGTCGGTGAGTACCTGGAAGAGAACGAGATCAGCGAGAAGGGCTATAGCCACGCCAGCATCGGCCGAATCGAAAATGGTCGCATGCCCTACTCACAGCCAATCATAGAAGGCATCTCAAAGGCCCTCGGGGTGCCTGTAGCCACGCTGATAGCGCTCCCGCCCCCGAATGACGATACCGAGCCGCCACTCAACCAAGAGGCTCTTATGGCCCTTTGGAACAATGTCTCCCGCACAGTTGGGCGCAGGTAATAGTTCTCCTTCCGCTATTCCCGGCAGTAATGCCAAGCGGCCTGAGGAGAACGGAGAGCGCGTATACCTGGGATGCCCTATATCGGGGGCCAGCCGCCCGGCACGCAATACACTGCCTTTAAAGTCCCAGATGTGAGCATAGCCCCGTCGGCATTTGCTCGGGTCGGAAGCCCTCATTGAGGTGAAGATCCCCCGCGCGGCGCCCCCGGAATCGCCGGGCCGTGTGAACATCTACGCGGCAGCTCAATCGGTATTTTGTACCGGGCTGGACAATATACGTTGCGCCGCCTATATCTGACCCAACGGTCTGGGGATTGTCCTTCAAGCCTTCCCAGATCAGCCCGGCCGATTGTCACGAATCGGGTCGGGCATTTTTCTATATGTGCTGTTCACGGTACGTTCGCAAGACCTCAACCCTCCCGAAATTATTTGTACGCCTCGCGTACGATTTCCATTGACTTCTCCTGTACGCCGGGCGTACAAGAGGACATCATCTCAGGCAACGGCCGGCGAGCGAGGAAAAACCAAAATGTCAGACGCGCAATTCTACGGCTTCACAAGTCTCATCGCTTTGCTGGCGGCGCCGTACATCGCGCTTCTGTCGGCCCTCGTGTGGCCCCTCTGACCATGCTCGCCCGCCCTCGTCCCAACGGCCACCCGAAAATGCTCCCCGCGCAGCCCGGCATCAACGCGCCGCGCACCGCATGGATCGACATCAACACAATCGACGTAACCGACCCGGTTCACTTCACGAAGCGGCCGAAGCTCACGGCCAACGAATTCGACGACAACCAGTTCAGCAACGAGAACGGCGACGGGGAGATTTATTAGATGTTCCGCTCCATGTGCGATCAATGCCTCTCACCAACCAACAACCTCGAAAACGAGTACGGCGAGTTCGTCTGCGACGACTGCGAGCAGGACGCCGCCGAAGCCGCTTACGAGCGCCATTGCGAGGACTTCCACGACGGCGGCTGCACTCGGTTCAACAGCCTGCAACAGCAACAGATCGAAGCACGGAGGCTCAAGTGAGCATCATGTCTGAAATCGATATGGACCGCCAGCAGGTTGAACAGATCATCGGTCCGGCTTGGCAACAAGTCTGCGTTGCTTCTCTCGTTGGCCACTGCGAGGCGATTGCAGCGTCCGGCCACCTGACCGAGCCCGCAGAGAAATCCCTGCGATTTCTGATCGCGGAAACCTTGTCAGCCTTCAACATGGTTTCGCATGACCAACTCGAAAACGAATTGTCCGCAATCCGGCAAGTGATGGAGCGAACGTCATGAGCATTTCAACCTATGACGCAACGATCAAGCCTCACCTGACCGCCGCAACAGAATATGCGTACCGGGCAAGGCGCGAGATCAACCGGCTCCCGGCCCGGCCGAACTTCTTCTCCCTGACGGAAGATGAGCTTGCCGACACTCGCGCGACGCTGGAGCGCGCGCTGGAAGACGTGAAGGCGGCGCAGGCCGAGTACAGCGCAAAGCCGGTGGAAACAAACTGATGCCTCCGCGCCAGAAACTCGTCGATCTCAGGTTTTGGTCCAAGGTCAATATTGGGCCGGGATGCTGGACGTGGACTGGCGCCGCCGACCCTAACGGATACGGCCGATTTCAAGTCATGCGAGATGGCAAGTGGAGAGCAGAACTTGCACACCGCGTAGCTTGGGAACTGACGCAAGGTCAAGCAGCTGGCGACCTGTTTCTTTGTCACCACTGCGACAACCCTAGTTGCGTAAACCCAACGCACCTCTTTCTCGGCACTCACGCTGACAACATGGCTGATTGCGCCAAGAAGGGACGTGCAAAGGGAGGTTTAGTCCACAGTAGTAAAACGCACTGCAAGCGAGGCCACGAATACACAGAAGAGAACACCTACCGACCACCAGGCAAGAACGAGCGATGGTGCAGAACGTGCCAGCGCGAACACAGCCGAAACTTCAAAGCAACTCACAAGCAAGGAATTGAACGATGAAAATCTCAGAAGAAATGCCGAGCAAGTACCTGAAAGCGGCCGATCTACAGGGCCGCGAAGTCAAAGTCATCATGGCCAATGTGGAACGCGAGAAGATTGGCGACGATACGAAGCTTGTCCTCTACTTCAAGGGGAAGGACCGCGGCGTTGTTTTAAACAAGACTAACGCATTCACGATCAGTGAAGCCTATGGCGACGATACCGACGACTGGTACGACCAGGAGATCATCCTTCTTTCAGTGATGGTTGATTTCCAAGGAAAGGTTGGCCCCGCCATTCGTATGCGCGCTCCAACCGCAAAAGACCGAAAGCGATCCGACCCAATTTCGAGCGGCCCACCGGCAGGACATCCGGCCAATGAACCGCTAGACGACGACGCAATCCCGTTCTGAGGACTGATCCATGACCGCTTTCCGCGCCACCTATTCCGACTGGAAGCTGATCAAGACCCGTGGCGTCGTTCAAGTGGTCATGGAAGTCCCGTTGGCTGATGCCGATGCAGCCTATGACGTTCTCGGCGGCATGCCCGTACACGGCAAGGAGCGCTGGTTTGGCATTGCCGCCATCAAGTCTCCCGAGCAGAAGGAGGACCGCGCAGCGCCCCGCCAGACCTCATCCCCAGGTATTCCCACTGGCGGGGCAAAGCGCGATTGGCGGGACATCCCGCCGGCACAGCAAGCGGGCATCCGTTGTGAGGAACCAGTCTTCGCGGCTTTCCTGAAAGAAACGCGCAAGGACGACTGGCACGAGACACAGGACGCGACCGATTGCGTGCGACTGATCTGCGGCGTCGAATCCAGATCAGAGCTTGGCACCAACCAACGCGCCCGCATCATCTGGCATCAGCTAGATAGCGCCTTTCAGGCGTGGAAAGTGGTGGAGCATGCTTAGGCAACGAGAGCCGCGCGAGCGGGACAACAAGCACCTGGATTTCATCCGCTCGCAGCCGTGTTGCATCTGCGGCGGGATCGATACGGAAGCCGCGCATATTCGTACCGCGTCACTCGCTCACGGGAAACAGCATACCGGCATGGCTGAGAAACCGTCCGACAAGTGGGCGCTGCCGCTGTGCAATTACCACCACCGGGAACAGCACGGCATGAACGAGTTGGCGTTTTGGAAAGCATACAAAATCGACCCGTTCATGCTGGCAATCAAGATGAGGGCGCGATGACTTTCACCAAACTAGGCGGCGCGATCTTCGCGGTTGGGCTTGTCGTTATCCCTGTGTGGGCGGTCATTCATTACATCGTCATACCGATCTTTTGCGGCGTGACGGCAAGCTGCGGGAGCGCGGCATGGTAGAGGCCCTCACCATCCTCGCAACGGGCGCCGTGCTGTTTATCGGTCTGCCGGCGTATTTGACGCGCAGCCTTTCGGACAAAGAGCAGCCCGACGCAGGGCCGCAGTTGGGAGATTAGACATGACCGACTACGAGAAAGACCAGAAAGCCAACGCGTGGGCGGAAACGCGTGGCCGTTGGTTCGTGTACAGCGCGCCGCTGGCAATCCTCGCAATTTATTGGGTGATTTATGGTTGAGCGGATATCTCCCGAGACCGCACTGGCCGAGATCGACAAGATCGCTGGGGTCATTGAGCACATAGGCTTCGAGATTTGCGAACAGCTTGCGAATGACATCAGGGAGAAAACGGAACAGATCCGCACTTTCGCGTTTGCCCAAACTCCGGCAGTGCTAGAAGCATTGATTTTGGCGGAAGACGTGTTGTCGCGCCGGCCTTTCTCGTCGGAGATTTGGTCGAATGGGATGCACCCGCAAACAGGCATCACCAAAATCAGGGACGCCATTAAGTCACTTTCGGACACATCGACAGATCGCGAGGGATGGTCAACGCGTGATCTGCTGGTCCCCAATTTGGGATGGGGCGACAAAGAGGACGAAAGAAATCTTCCAGGACCTTCCCCAATTCGCGAGGACGGCAAATGACCACGCAAATCCAGGAAGCAATCACCATCCTCGAAGACGATGCTTTGACCAACCGGATCGAGCGCGCGCTGGAAGTACTGCGCGGAGAACCGCAGAGGTCGCAAGAGCCAATGTCGCTCGAAAAGCCGGATGGCTGGATCGTGAAAAATCGCACTGGCGGGGTCGAACTCTTTTTGGACCACGAAAGAGCCGCCGCCGCGTTATCCGCGTGGGGATCCTCGATTGGACCTCTTTACGCCGGCCCGGACACGCGCCCTGATCGAAAGAGCAAAGCATGAAATGCCATGCAGGCGTAGAATATCCGAGTGGCAAACCGTGTCCGAAGTGCGGGGCGAAGCTAGGCGAGGTTTGCTGGCCTGGCATCAACCGAGATCTGATGGACGTGAAGAAGCTGCGCGACGCACTGACTGAGTTGTATGCCCTGGTGCGTGGAGAGTGCCCGTCACTATTGAATGAAGATTCCGGCGGCGACGCTCAACTTGACCTGAGAATACAGGCTCTAGTTTCGGACACTTCGCAAGATCGGACTTCAAAATGAGCGATGAAGACGAGTTCTCGGGACTTCACTTCCTGATCCAGTACCGTCGCAAGGATGACGGCGTTCGTTGGGGCAATATGGCAGCATTCGACGTCATGGGGCCAGCCGAAATATACCTCGCACAGCAGAGGTGCGACGAAGATTGGCCGTGGGAATACCAAATGGTCGATCTGGAAACCGGCCTCTGCACCCGCCAGACTCCCCAGGAGTCCGTCACGGAGAAAAACAATGACTGAGCATACGCTGACGCCCTGGCACTCTGACGACACAGCTATCTTTGCGCAGGATGGAGTATTGGCGCGCATCCCTAACCACCCCGACAACGGGGTGAACTGGCGGGCTGACGCAGCCTTCATCGTCAAGGCCGTCAACAACCACGACGCGCTGGTGCAGGCGCTCCGGGCTCTCGTCGATCAAATCAACGACTACGAACGCGTCAACAATCTGGCGCCGAACCCCGGTCGAACCGAATGCTGGGACACGGTAGCCCGCGCGAAGGAAGTGCTCGGTCTTGTGGGAAGTCCGAAACAATGACACTCGAAATCTGGAAGTTTACGCTTCAGCCGCTCGTCAACCATATCGAGATGCCGAGCTATGCCCGCGTGCTGTCGGCGGCATTTCAGGGCGAAGACCTGCGTGTATGGGCGGTGGTCGTACCGTCAAACAAGCCGCGCAAACGCGGCTTCTTCGTTGCTGGTACAGGCTGGCCCTGTGATGACAAGGCAGTGGGCACGTTCGTTGGAACAGCTTTCCACCCGCAGGGCCTGGTCTTCCATGTCTTCGACCACGGCTATGAGCCAGAGTCTCCGGCAGACCGAAAGGGTGAATGATGTTTAGGGTCGGGCAAAAAGTGGTTTGCATCGAAGCAAGCACTGGTGAATTCGTTTACCAAGGCGCGGTTGAACCGACTGTTGGCGACATCGGGACCGTCACAAACGTCTATGTCGCTTTCAACGGAGACTTGGCGATAGAACTCGCCGAGTTTCCTGCGCCCGGGGGGCGATGGGGCGGCGCGATATACGAGCCTGGTTGGCTTGCCTGTTCCTTCCGGCATCTCGTCGAGCGCAAGACCGATATCGGATTCGCGCATGAGACCCTGCGGAAGGTCAGCAGGAAGGTTCCTGCGCTAGCGAACTCTTCTGGAGACCGGCAGTGACACTCGAACAACTCCGCGCTTGGCGCGATCACCAGGCAGAGAAATCCGTTGAGCCAAAGTTCATGGGGAAGCCCGAATCTTGGTACGAAAATCGCCATTGGTTTTGCATCAACGGTCATGTCTCGGGCTACATCCTTCGCTGCGAAGAAGATGGGGATCGGTGCTTAGCGTGCCGCGCTCCGGTGCTACTCGGCCCGGCGATTGGCGAAGCTGAGTTCGCCGACGTACTGTCGCGGACATGACGAAAGACCGGACTTAGCAAATGACCCTTTGGCCCGCAGCACTTCGTCTCGACCAGGCAGCCGAATACACTGGCTTGTCCGTCGATACGTTCAAGGAAAAGTGCCCGGTCAAGCCCATTTCGTTCACGGAATCCACAAGAGGAAACCGATGGCTTCGCGCCAACCTGGATAATTGGCTCTTGTCTTTGGACCCGAACAAGCAATCATCCCCGACCGGCAGGCGATTTGGGGAGAAGATCGGTGGTCAAGGTGCGGCTTAAAGGTCTGAAAATCGCCCACGCTCGGGGCAAGTATTACGTCTACGTCCGCGCGACGGGCAAGGCCCTGATCTGCGGCTTTGAGGGCAGCAAGGCGCAGCTCATCAAGAAGCTGGAAGATCCCGACATGATCGGCGCCTACAATGCGCGACGCGGCACCCGGACTTATCCGAGCCAAACGCTGGGCGGGCTGGTCGCTTGGTATCAGAGCGACGATTGCGCGGAATACAGGGCTCTCGCCCAATCAACTCGCGAGAACTACGACGCTGCCCTGCTCTATCTGGAGCCGGAATATGACGCGCCGCTGGACACCATCACGCCAGCCGCGGTCTATGGCGTGCGCGACAAATGCGCCGTTGCGAAGTGGCCCGCCTTTGCGGACAACGTGACCACGACCCTTTCATCTATGTTCAATGCCGCCGTGAAACGCGGAAAGATGCCCAGCAACCCCGCTAAGGGCATTGAGCGCGCCCGCAAGTCAGACCCAAACGCCAACCGGGAATGGTTGCCGGCCGAATGGGCGACCGTCATGGCCTGCGCGCCGGGCCACCTGAAGACCGCTTACATGATTGCCCGGCATATCGGCTACCGCAGCCAGAGCGTCGTGGCCGTAACATGGAAGAACTACCAACCAGACCCGCGATTCCGGATGTGCTTCCGGATGGCGCACAGAAAAAACGGCGAGCGGCATTGGCTGCCGGCATCGCCGCTGCTTCAGGAATATCTCGCCTCGCTCAAGGTCCGGACGAAGGATGGCAAGATCGCGCTCCGCTTCAACGGCCAGCCGTGGGAGAGCGAGGAACAACTACAGAAACAGTCCAGCAACTTCCTCGCGAAGCTGACGAAGAAGGGGCTGGTCGAGCCGGGTCTGACGCTGCATGGCCTGCGGGTTTCATTCGCTGCCGAGATCAAGCGGGTCACTGGCGCAAGCGACGCCCAGATCGCCCGTGCGCTTGGCGATCGTGACGACCGCATGGGCGGTCACTACACCCGCCATGTCGAGCAAGAGAACCAGGTGGCACTTGCGTTCTTCAGTCTGATGAGCACAGGAACAGAACAAGATTTGGAAAACGGGAGGATGCAGGTTTTCCAAAATGGCGGAAACACAAGTAATGTGATAGACTTAAAAGAGTAGGGAGGATGCTGAGAATGTCGTCCCGTCCCTGTTGTTGCTGTCAATTTTTGGAAAACGGAAGGTGAATTCACGATGCAAAACGATAGAACAAACCGCGATTTGGAAAACCTGAAACGGAACCTCGCCGAGCAATCCAAATGGCTCAAAGACGAGACCGGCGACCGCTCTTGGGCGGTGCACCCGACGCAAGATATTCGATGGTGGATGAACGTGCAGGTCGAAGCGCTGGCAAAGGAGAGGTGAGATGGCGGCCCATTTCTGCGTTGGCTATCCGTGTCCGCTCTGCAGTCCTTGGTGGCCAGCTCCCTCCTCTCCGCCGGCACCAGTCTACACATGCTCGCCCGGCTGCATCTGCCCGCCGACTTCTGAGAAGACTTGCGAGAGCCCGATATGTCCCCGGAAGAACCACCTAAGCGCAAGCGGCCGGGGTTTCGTTGGGAGTATCGAGAAGGTTGCCGATGTGGATCCTGCCCTTGGAAAGGCAACTGCTTAGGCGAGACGTGGCCACATTGGCGCGAAGTAAAGGAAGCGGACGGCCCGGAGTGCCTAGGTGAACGAGAGACCAGCAACGACGAGGACGACTAAGGCTTTCACTTCGTTGCTGGATTTCTCTCCAAAGCACCTCAATCCGTCCGCTACTGAGAACACTGAAAGCCGCGTTGGGCGGCATGGAGAGAGAAGATGGCTAAGAAACAGACCAAAGAAATCAAGCGCACCACACCAGCGCCGGCCCTGCCGAAGATATCTGGATTCGCTGGCGGCGGAATTCAAGTCGCCGCAGACGTCGATGGCGAACTCTATCGGATTGATACCAACCTTGGCACCATCAGCAAGTTGCGCTGGGAGTAGCACAGTTTCGCGAGGCATCTGGTGATGCGCACCGTCCGATCAATCTCGATTGAGGTATCTCAGGATACGGGACGTTCGGCGGCCGGGTTCGATCCCCGGCCCTCGCTCCAACTAGTCCAGACATTCAAACAGTCCGAAACATCGGATTGGAGGGGAAGCACCATGCCGGAACCGACACGCGAGCAGATAGAGGCGGCCAAAGCCATATTTTGCGAGAACGGATTCGAGATCAGCGCCCCGTGGGATGGCGACCTCGATGACCTTGAGTTTCATTGGTTTGAGACACTGAAGAAAGCGATTGCTGCCGCTCTGGCCTGTAACATTTCGTGATTACGCGGGACTTGCGTATACGCAGAATTAGCGTATTGTAGCTTCATCAGAACGGAGCAAGCAAATGACCCTCTACATCATCACAGTGACCGAAAAGTTCCAGGCAGCCGGCGAATGCGAAGGCACACTGGAAATCGAAGCCGCCAACAAAAAGGAAGCAATCAGCAAGGCCCGCAGGAAGGTTGCCCCGAACCGCAGCCGCTACGATGGCCCGGTCTACTACTCGGCAAGGGAGTGGGGGGAGTGACCCCCACCCAATACAAGGCCGCCATAAAGGCGCTGGGGCTGTCCCAGGAGCGTGCGGGGGATTGGCTCGGCATCGGCCGCAGAACCTCCCAGGGCTACGCGCTGGGAGAATATCCCGTACCTGAGCCAGTGGCGAAGCTGCTGCGCTTGTGCGTCAAGCTAAAGCTGAAACCCGAGGACGTGGTTTGACCGCCTCGGAGTGGCCGGCTGTCCGAAACAATGAAGGAGAACGAGGATGACCCTCGATAAGGAATCGCTTCGTTGCCTCAGATTTTTGGCAAAGTCACCTGCCCAGTTGGAGTGGCCGTGTCGCAACGCAACTATTCCGTGGCTGGTGGATCGTGGATATGCACGCAAGGTCCGCGATTTTCAGTCGAGCTGGAACCATAGAATGCATGAATGCGCCGAAATCGCTATCACCGACAAGGGCCGGGAAGCCCTCCAACAGACACCGGAAGCGTGACGTGAGACGCGCGGACGACCTTCCTGCTTGGGCTCAAGTATTGATCTGGTTCTGCCTAGCGATGTTTCTTCTATGGCCCCATTCATAACCGGGAGCGTGATGTGAGAGATTTAGAGAAACAGCCTTATTCGGTAGATGAAAAACGGATTGCCGAGTTCTTTTTTGAATGTGGCGTCGGCGGGGGTGACGATCCAATCGGCTCAATTATCGCCAGCCACGCCTATCTGGCAGCCGAATGCAACCGTTACCGCAAGGCGCTGGAGATCATCTCTGGCCAGCCGCAGTGCGTTCTAGAGGCCATGCAAGCCAAGGCCGCGCCCGACAACATAGGGCCCGACGTGCTGGCTGACGATCAATAACCCGGCCTGGCCGGCTGTCCGAAACAGTGGCTGTAACAATACGTGATTACGCGGGACTTGCGTATACGCAGAATACGCGTATGTTGTGTCTATGAGCAACGGAGCAAGCAAATGACCAAGACCTGGACGAGCCCCGAGACGAAAGCCCAAATCGCAGTTGTCGTCACCAAGGAATACGACGCTGCCGGCGAGCCCATGTATCTGGTCCATAAGGCCACCGCCTCCAGCTCCAAGTTCGTGTTTGGTGTTCGCGCTCGGGATTGCAAATGACCAAGGACGACATGCTCGACCTCATTGCCCAGCGCCGCGACTTTCACATTAAGTCAGCGGCGGACTGGCTTGATCTTGTTCAGAAGCATGCTGCCAAAAATGAAATTAGGGATCTTTCGGACGCCTCCACAAGTGCGGAGCGACACAACTTTGCGGCCCACTCATTTGGATTATTGCTCAAGGAGTTAGAGGGATGAAGCCGCTTTCCGATCGCCTCAGAGAAGCCTGTGACGGCCACCCTCATGCCAAGATAGAGTGGCCGCACAGAATCCTTCACGAGGCGGCGGACGCCCTAACCCAGTCGAGCAACACGATGACACCGACCCAATACAAGGCGGCTATCAAGGCCCTGGAGCTATCCCAAGAGCGAGCGGGTGATTGGCTCGGCATCGGCCGCCGAACCTCTCAGGGCTACGCGCTAGGCGAATACCCCGTGCCTGAGCCAGTGGCGAAGCTGTTGCGTCTGTGCGTCAAACTGAAGCTCAAGCCCGAAGACGTGAAATGACAGTTTCGATCAGGCAAGGAGACGGAAACAATGGAAGAAAACGTCAAGAACGTACTAAACGATCTTCTCGATATCGTTGAGCAGCTTGCCAAAATCGTGGCCGAAACAAACCCAGGGGCCAATTACGAAATGATTGAATTTTTGATTCGTCGGGCAGACGACCAGATCAAATTGCTCGGTCATCAGTAGAAATCACGAGAGCAAAATGAAATACCTGATCATGGCGGCAATTATCGGCGGAACGTCGCTTACGATGTGGCTTGCAATTCACTTCGGCGGGAAGTGGATCGACAAGATGCTTTGTGTTCAGCCGCCCTATGACCCCAACAAGCCGCTGGTGCGGCCCTACCCGCCGGAGTCGAATGGTATTCGCGAGGGCAAATAACATGGGATGGAAAGATCCGCCGGATAAGGGTGACTGGCTACTGGGAATTTTCGTATTTACTGTGATCGTCTGCGCAATGATCGTTTTGATGCCTCGGATATGACCGAACGTTCGGATGGAGACCTAGGATGACAAAGGCAGAACTTGGCGCCCTAGAAAGGGTCTTTGCCGCTGAAATCGACAACAGATTGCCTTTCCAATCCAAGGGAAAGATATTCAGTCGCCTTTGCGACGACGGGTATCTTGAACCAATGGAGCGTAATTTTGGGCACAACAGGTTTGGCGTCGTGGTTAAGGGCTACCAGCTCACGCACATGGGGCGGCTTACCTACTGCATGTCCTGCCCAGACTTGCCGTCTTGAGCAGAGAGCGACATGGCAAACTGTAGATCCAGAATTGGCAACGACGATATGGATTATCTCGATTGGGAGCCAGACGATCCTGATCCGTGCGACCACGACGACTACGAGGTAGACATCTTGGATTACCGCTGCCGATGCGTGTGCGGCCATAGCTGGCACGCAAGCGCCGAACAAGTCTTGGCCGAGATCGAGCGCCAGCGCGAGTATTACGAATACGAGGAGCGCGAGAACCGCCGGCAGTGGTGGCGCGACCGTTGGGATTCGGTGAAGTCGCTCTTCCGCCGCCGCCAGCGAGGCCCGCCGCTGGTTTCCGACGACGATATCCCGTTCTGAGTGTTTCGATTATGGCCAATAACCGCCTGAATCCGTCTTGATGGAGGGGGTTGATTCACCAGACCAGAGAATTCGCGTATACACCTATCGGTCACCCCGCAGCGGAGGATACCTCACCATGAGCGAGTACGAACGGCAGATGGAAGAATATTTCCGCAATCTCGCGGAAGAGGCCCGAGCGAAAGGCCTGATCCTCACCTTTGAGGTCACCAACATATCGTATCACGGACAAGCGGCGGTCAACATCGCTAACGGCTTGCCGCCGGACGCCGACCCATCAGAGGTCAAGGGCTGTTTTAACGATTGGCTGCAAGATTTCCTGCCGCCAGCGTCTTGATGGAGGGGGCAACGTGGGGTAGCGTGGCGGGATGCTTCAGCAGAAAATTGCCCGTCGGCTCAATTGGTACAAATCCCGTTTCCAAGTGAATAATCCCGTCGTTGGCCGCGCCGTCGAATTGCTCGGCGACCGTGTTTGGATGGACGGCCTGACCTATTCCGTCGCCACCCCCCAGATTACGCGCGGCCACAAAAGCACCCTCGCCTTCGGCCTGCACGAGATGGAAGAGCGCGAACTGATCCGCCGCTGGCTTCCGCCTGACATTCCCGTCATCGAATTCGGCGGCGGGCTTGGCGTCGTGTCATGTCTCACAAATCGCAAGCTGTCTGACCCATCCCGGCACATCGTGGTCGAGGCCAATCCCGCCATGATAGGCGTGTTGGAGCGCAACCGAGACTTGAACGGATGCCGATTTCAGATCGTCAACAAAGCCCTGGCGTATGGCACCGATTTCATAGAGCTTGACGTGGATGCTGAATTCGTTGGGTCGAGCGTCAAGACGACGAACGGGCACGCGATCCTCGTCCCAACCACGACCCTCAGCGCCATCACGACAACTGACCGGGTTGGCGTGGTCTGCGATATCGAGGGCGCCGAGGCTGACCTGATCCGAAACGAATTGCCAAAATTGGGCGAGCGGGTCCGCTTCCTGATGGCCGAAATGCACCCGGCGATATTGGGCGCCGACGCTGTGAACAGCCTGCTCAACACGCTTCGCGATATCGGATTCTACAAAAAGCAGCAGATCGGTGACAGCGTATTCTTCTCCCGCTAGTTCTTGGCGTAGAGCCTTGATTTACTGACGTTGCGGAGCCTCAGCAAGTGCCACGCCTGATCGAGGTTACTACCATCTAGAGCGTTCAAGCCGTGCCCCCACCGATCCCCGACTGACGTAACGCCGGTCTGGATGTAGTCAGCCGGCATGATTGCGCCAGTGGTGCTGTTAAAAATGTCGTGGGCGTTCCTCAAGGCCACCGCCCATGACTTGCTTGCCTTGCAGGCAAGTAGGAAGTTTTGATTATCGGCCGAGCCACTGATGGCTCGATCCCAGCCGCCTTCATACATGCATGTCTGTTTACTCAGACCGACCAAATGCGAGGCATAAGCCGGCAACAAAGTTTCGAAGTAACGATCGATGGTTTCGTTGCCACCAAACGTTTTTATCCCCGCCACATAGAGCGCATAAGCCGCTTCCTTCGCTACTGGGTCCGTTCCGGCCGCCAGCCACGCGGTCGTGCACGTCGCCAGACTGTACGTTGCGTTGCTGTCGTCATTGTAGAGGTACGCCGCCCACGCAAAGACATCATGAACCGACATCGGTTCGGCGTTGGTCGGATTTAGCGTATCCGTCAGCATAGCTGTAGAGCCGTGAACGCGAGCATAGTTCATCGTGCTCGATCCGATGCCAAGCGTCCCCTGCCCTGCCAGAACATATTTCAAGCGACTGTTGCCTGGGAAAGCGGCTTGTATCTCCTTCATCATGAGGTAGGATCGCAGCCCAACCATGCTGGTATAGTCCGAAACAGTCGTTGCTGCCCATGCCGCACCAGATCGACACTGCCCGCGGCGTGCCAAATAACTCGCCTGCGTAAAAGCGCTTCCCGTGTTCCATGTCTCGTTGCTGTATTCGATCCAAAGCTTGGCCGAACTCGTCAGGCCCGAATACCCATTTGCTCCGTTCATGATGACGTCTACAGATTTGGTAGCGAGATTCGAAGCCGCACTGTAGTCCGAATCTGACGATAGCAGCGCCCAATGCGGAATGGTGATCCACATATCGATTGGAGCAACCGGGCTCATGGCGTTTAGTTCGTTGACCAGGGCCGTGCAGATTTCGAGCGGAACGCCGCCCTTATGGCCCCTATCAGCTCCGTTGCTGTTGAAAAACCAAACGCCATACACGAGGGCGCCAGCCCCGTCCGTCTTGGCTGCAATCGTCTTATCGAAATAGAAGCTCTTGTAGTCGCCGGCCACGATATAATCATTGCCGAAATGCGAGGCGTAATCGACCCCGTTGGTGAAGAGAACTGGATAGGAAGTCCGGTCGCTACCGCTGCCGACCTGGAGCGAAATATATTGATTGCCGGTGACGCCGACCTTGAACGTGAAGGTGATCCCAGATCCTGTCCCGGTCATTGATTTATTGATCTGGACCTGAGTGGCATTCACAATCTGGGTAACGAGCGTGTTGGCCGGGATGTTGGTTCCAGTTACCGACATGCCTACGGCAATGCCGGTGGTGGATGAAAGGTTGGTGATTGTCTGCCCAAGATTGGTGGTGTTGCCGGTCGGGGTCGGCCCGTTGAACGCGCCGAACGAAGTCGTATTCACCCCCAAGGAATAGGTGTCGGCGTCGCTGACGGTGATCGTGCAGGGCAGCATGTGCAGGTTTGCCATGCCTCCGGTCACCTTGTGGATGATGACGTCGCCGGTATTGAAGCCGTGAGCAGTGGAGGTAACTACGCCGGGGTTTGCGTTTGTGACGTTAGTGATGGTCCGATCGACGCCGCCGCCCGTGAATGTGCCCTGCCGAACAGCCGTGTTGCCGATGCGGCAAGTGGCAAGTTCGCCATGTTGCATCGAGGCTGGCGTTCCCGTTACAGCGGCAAGGCTGTACTGGTTTATCCCCGTGGTTTCGCCGTACTTTGGCCCAGCAACCCAATTCGTATGGCCAGCCCAGGCGGCATGGCTCGGCAACGTTCGGCTCTCAAATCGGCACATGAAGGCGTCGTTATCGCCAAACCAATTCATGAACCGCAGGACGGGCGGGCAGAAATCAACGTAGGTCTGTTTCCACGCGGCGCGGAAGATGTTGCCAGCTTGAAGCTGCGACAGTTCTGATGTTCTGAAGAACCTGACATTCTTGATAAACTTGCCGGTATTGAGCGGGTCAACGGTGAGCGCATTGACGCCGACAGTTTGGGCGGATCCAGAATAAGTGAGTTGCGCGGTCCACCGAACGCCGACGCCTTGATCGGTGACGGTCAGGGTAGAACCTGCCAGGCTGACACCCGTGGCGGCGCCGATTGTCCACGACCCAACAGCAAATTGGATGGTGCCAGAGCCGAAGCCGTCGATCGTGTACGGCCCGGCAAAGTCGGATGATGACGGAAGAAAGACGCCACCAAACGGTGCCCGCTTATTTATCGTTGCCGTCGAATAAGCAGGCCAGCCATCGGAATCGACGTTCTGCCCCCACACCGCGCCGCCAACAGTGTTCCAAGTACCCCCCGTGGCAGGACCGCCAAACTGCGTTGCGCCGCGCATGTGATCAATAAACTGAAACTCCGAACCATTGCTGGAGTTTAGGTTAATGCTAGTCCGCTTATCAGATGCGGTCATGCGTTAGCGCGCCGTCGTGAAGAGTTTTTCGACTTCCACGTAATCGACATAGGCGCCAGACCTCGCCGTGGTTCCGGCGGTCTTTTCGCTCGCCACGGCATAACCTGTTTCCCTGCCGGACCCCGTTGGAATGTTCGTCGTGTTGGTCGCCACAAGCACGTCATCGATATAGAACGTGACGCTGGTACCGGCCGCGTTCACATCGATTCTGAAGCGCTGATGTGTGCCCGCGACGGCAGCAATCGTGGTGTCCGTCGTTGTCGCGGTGCCGTTGCTGCGGGTGATCGCTTCCCATTTGCCGCTGTTGTTCGCGCTCGAATAGCTGAACATGATGGCGTCGGTCGGGGTGCCGGTGAAGTTGTCCTGGAATCCGATCTTGGTCAGGAACGTTTCGGTGCCGTCGGACAAAACCGGAATGGCAACCTTGGCCAGAAACCGGGTTCGGCCGTCGCCGAATTTCAGAATGGCCGTCTGCGAACTGTTGATGGAGACCTTGCCTGTGCTCGTGCCGAGATCGAGAGAGATGACACCGAGCGCATTCAAGCTGCCGATCGTGACCGAGGAAACGGCAGCCCCGGTTCCGGTCCATGAAAGGTTGAATTCAGGCGCTACGACGCTCGCTGAAAGGCAGTCCGAATAGGCATAGAACCGCCGAGCGGATGATCTGAACTGTCCCGCTCGCGGTATCCACACGGCGGCTGATGCCGTTGCATCCGTGCAATACCATAGCTCGGTCGTGTCGCTACGATACCAGAGCGACCCAACGTGATAGCCGGCCGAACTGTCATCGGTCGCTGCCGGATCTGCCGTCGCGATCAGGTTATCAACGGTGCGATAGTTCGTCGTCGAACCAGACCGCGCTGTCGGACGCGACAAGGCCCCAGCCCCGGTGAGCAAGGTGCGGGCAGAAATCTTCTGGTTGGCCATTATGCTGCATCCTCAAGTAAGATGGTGTCGGTTGAATCTTCTAGTTCGATAAGATCGGTCGTTCCCTCCAGCTCAATTCCGTTGGCTACCGCCGCTACGGTGAAGGAGACCGTGTTCGAATAGGTGCTGTATGATCCGCCCGAATGCTTGAACTTGCAGCGCGCCTCATAATTGCCGTTCGCAAGGGCGCTGCCCGGGAAATCAATTTCGGTCCCGGTGATCTCGCTCGTTGTGACCGTATGGTTCGTGACTGTGGCGCCCGACCAATCCCCGCCCGCGGTCTGCACTTCGAATTGAAGGTCATCCTGGTCGGCCCATGCAGCGTCGATGATCCAGAGCGGAGTTGCTTGCGTCGTGTCCCACGCTGGGTCCATCGCCAAAACAGGCGCTGTCGGGGCCGCCGGAACTGACCCTCCCGCACTCCCAAGGTGTCTGCGCTGGCGCTCGTCCTGCCATCGCCAAAACGAGCGGCGTCGCCACATTCTTATTAATGCCATCGGTCACCGATCATGAAAAAGCCCGGCGCTGCTTAACGCCGGGCAAGTCTAGGGAGGCGAATACAGGGACAGGAGGTTCCCTGCAGCCCTCTCGGGCGGGGTTACGGCACAAGGCCGAATTCAGACGATGCCAAACACATGCAGCAATCCGTAGATCGCCAAGCCGGCGCACAACACTGCCCCGCCGAGCAACATGAACACGGCGCGCAGTTGGCGGTCCTCGGGGCTCATCGTTTGCACGGGTTGGGTTTGCCGACCGAATAAGCCTCGCTCATCGCCTGGTATCGGCCGCCGCCCTTGCAGAGTTCTTTCCAGCGTTTCGCTTGCTGGCGGTCGAGATAGGCTTGCGAGTATGTGCCGAATGCGGGCTGCTGATTTGCCCTATAGTCGGACCGCGCATGCGTGCAGGTTGCCATGAGAACGAGCGCCGACAATGCCGGGATGATCCACTGCATCAGAGCTTGCCAAGCAGCAAGAGAATGAGAAGCACAACCACAATCAGCCCGAGCGCGCCGCCGCCGTAATGGCCGGTGCCGTAGAACGGCCCGCCACCGAGTCCTGAAAACCCGCCGAGCAGCAGGATAATCAGGAGAATTAACAGGATTGTTCCGAGAGACATGGCATTTCCTCAAACGTCACGCGGTAGAGTTTTCCCCTCTCCAGCCTGCCGAGTGACGGATGCAGGTTGGTGGTGATGGTGTTGCCTTCGATTTTCAGGAGGCTGAGTTCATTGCCGCTGCCCATCAGGACAGCGGCCACACACTCTGTTTCGACAACGAGCGCCGGCACGAGGTCAGCGCCGGATGAACAACGCTGAGAGCGCAATGCCCGCCATTAGCAGACCAAGCGCCCACCCAAACAATGCGTTCATTCCGAGCCCGCGCCCAGTCTGCGACGAGACGTAGGACTTGACAGGCTCAAGGTCCTTGTTGGTTGCATACAGACCGCGCTCGCTGCTGATCTGCTCGCGGAGTTCGTTTGCCTTTTCGTCCTTGTAATTTTGGATCTCACGGGCCAAACCAAGCGCGGCGAGGTCAGCGGTTTCCTTGATCTTTAGCGCCTTCTCGCGCTCTATGTTTACTTCAGCGTAGCGGCGGTCCCTCTCCTCACTAAACCGCATATCAGCGGCTCGCAGCGCTTCAAGATGTTCTTTGAGAGGAACAGTTTCGCCCGGCATTCATGCCCCCGTAGGGGCACGCGCCCCGCTATTTGCCCAACATGGTTTTAACGCCCAGCCAGAAAGCCCCGACTGCGCCCGTAACGATTGCGGTAGCAACAACCTTGAAAGTCAGACTCTGTGCCTGCTCGACGCTTTTGCGCCATCTGCGCAGATGAACGAAGTCAGCCCGCAGCTCGACGCGATCCTCTTCCTCAATGCCGAAGGAAGTCAGTATGGTTGCAATGGTCTTTAAGACCACCTCATCCACTTCAGAGTTGTGCAGACGGTGCTGTTCGGACAGCACTTCTGCCACAACTTGACGCACGTCCTGATCGTCCATTTTGCTTGTCAACCAGCTACTGAGCAAAAATGAACAGCCCGCCTCCGGGCTCTTGTGATTGAATACAGGGCAGCCATCATTTTGGAACCTCATTCCAAGGGGTGGTCAGGGCCTGTCGCTCTGTTTCGACCAGAGCGATGGGTCCGCTTGCTATTTCTTAGGTACGCACTGATCCCGATACGTTAACTCGTTCGCAAGTAAACGCTTTTTCACGCCCGAGGTTGCAGTGATCGCCCCGTCACCCTTGGCGACCACCACCCTGTTGTAGACCTGGCAAAACGAGTCCGTTGGAGGCGGAGCGTGCGCGCAGCTACTTAGGCTCAAGGCCGCCCAAGCCAGCATCAACCTCTTCATCGGACATCGCATTGACTTTCTCCATGATAGCCTTGCCGGCCGTCGTCTTGACGAGGATCGACTGCGTTACCTCCGCAATCGCCTTGTCGTACCCTTTGTCGATCAGCTCCCTCTCCCTTATCGACGACATGATCGAGTTGACCAGCTTCAGAAGTTGAAGAGCGAGACCAATCCAAGTGAACATCAGGGTTGAACCGCGCCCGTAGCCGAGTTCACGGTTGGAACATCGGAGCGCGCCGCTGTTGCGGCCGGAACAGGCTTGGTATTCCACTTGACCCAGAGACCCCACGCCGCTGCACCAAGGGCAACACCGCCGCTGAGAATCTGGATGACTTGATCAGCCAAGACGGGGACTTGCGCCGGATCGATCTTGCCCTTACCAGCGAAGAAGCCGCCGATCCCGATCAAAACATAGCGAACGGTCTGCCAAATAGTATCGTTCATTCTCGTAGTCTCCAGTGATGCTAATTGCGCGATGCCGTCACGCGGCGGTTTTGTTTATGGCTTCCCAGCATTGAGGACCGCAGATGCCGTCAGCGGCAAGGTTGTGTGCCGCCTGAAATTGCTTCACAGCCTTTTCAGTGCCAGCCCCGAAGAACCCATCAATGTCGTCACCCTTCATTCCGATGCCGGCCTGCATCATTTTCACCAGCTCGCCGCGGGCCTTCAGCCGCAAAGTCGTAGGCGGCGGTACGTAGTTGTTCGCCTCAGGTGCCAACTCCTCGGCGGCTTCAGCCATGCCACCCAAGTTCCACTTCTTTCCATCGTCGAACTCGGATTCCTTCTCCGTGACCGAGACATGCGTATGATGGTTATGAGGGTTTGCCCCGCTGTACGGCCTCCACTTCCAGGCCTCCGGGCCGCCCTTGCCCGATGCGATCTTCCGATTGCTGATCACATAGCGAACGCGTGGATCCTTGTTCTTCAGCATCATCTCGGCGAAGGCATAGGCGTCAAAGCCGGTCTCCGGCGCGTGCGTGAAGTCAAACGCACGAACGACGCCCTGCCCCTTCACCACGATATAGGGGTTGTGATCACTCGACCGCGAGGCGTGCGCGGCGTCGCCGATCCCGCCGTCGCTGTCCTTCCGCCGGTGCGGGTTTTCAGCATTAACCTGGTCCAGGAGCGTCTTGATGCTTTTCGCAAGGCGCCATGCCATTCCAAATTCTCCAACGATTTGAGTCTGTTACAACCATAGAGTCTAGATGCGGAAATCCGCGATCTACCGTTGATCAACTGAGGGCTGTGGTGATAGAAGGTGCCATCCACCAGGGAGAGGCCAAATGGCTTTGTTACGCGGTATTCTTAGGCTGCTTCACAAACATCCGAATTTCACACCGACTTTGCTCGATCCAACCAACCATCCCGACTGATGGACCACATCAGGACCGCCGCAGTGCTTTGGCCCTTCCCGATTACGCTGGCCTGCGCACTCATATTGAAAAACGAAAGACTGGAGCCAATCATGCAAACAGCGATTTGGTGCCTGATCGCTTTCGCCTTTGCCGTCGTGGTATTCGCTCTGGTCTCACAGAGATTTTCTGACCCGCCTGACCAGATCCATCCAGACTAAGCTTCCACGGCGCCAAAGCGCTTCCACGTCCCTGGAGAGCCTGCGGTCACGCAGCAAGTCCCTGTGAAACCAGAGGCAACCGGATCGCAGTAGAAAATCCGGTCACCGAGCGCCCACGTTCCGGCCGCTGGCGTCGTTCCCGCCGTAAGTGACGAACCGGCACGCGATGTCGTCCAATGCCGCAGTGGTGCGGTATTCCCCAAAACATGCACCCGATCGAATGGCACAATATCGACACCGGATACCTTGGTAGTGATGGCGGTTGCGGCGTCGTTATCCTTGAACAGGCCTATGCAGGTGTAATTGTTTGTTCCGGCGAGGACATAGGCGACACCACTGGTGGCGACTCCAAGGACTTTGTTCCCCCGCAACTCAGCACCGACCGCGGACGTTGTGACCCGGATGCCGTTGTCCTGCGAACTTTCGCCGCCAATTCCAAGAACGCACCTCTCGGCAACAGGCCGAGTTGCGGCATCAAACCTGATTCCGGCGTAGACCGTTCCTCCTGGATCTTGGCCGCTGGAATAGCAAGCCGCGCCAACAATCCGGACATCTTCCGGCGCGTCTGTGTCGCCAACGTAAATTCCGTCTTTGTAGGAGCTGACGAACGTTCCGCCGTCGATCAGTAATTGATCGCACCCGTTGATCACCTGGACACCATATTGATTGAAAAACGTGTGGCAATTCCGCAGCGTTCCGCCAATCATGTTGGAGATATAGAACCCAGGCCCGGCTACCGCTGGATCGGCTGCGATAGAACGGCATCCCTCAAACAGAATATCGGTATTGTTGATCGGCGAGAGAAGCGGAGAATAGCCACTCCCCGAAACCGCAGCCGCGATATTGTCGGCATAGGCCTCGCAAATAAAGCCGTAACCAGTCTTCGAATCATAGACGTGGCAGTTCTTGAAGGTCGTCCCGCGATACCGGCGCCGCTTCAGTTCGTTGCTTGGCGCAAATTCAAACCCGAAATCGCCCGCAGTGTGGAAGAAGCCGCAGAAGCTGGAGGATTCGACCTCAACGTCTTCCACCTTGATCTTGTAGCAGCCGGACAGGCGCACGCCGAACCCGCCGTCATCGCCAACCTTCGTCTTGGTCATATTCCCGATCTTGCAGCGGCGGATCGTGATATCGTGCGGAAAGACGCTGTAGGCCGTCCCGGCATCAAACAGGATGCGGCTCGCCGGGATGTCCGCAGCGTTCAAGTTGCCGACCGTGCCGTGATCCAGACCGATGGCGATCGATACGGTGCTGTTATCCGGAATAGTGATGTCCTCGATCAGCCCGTGTGAGATCCCGCCAATCCCAGCCAATATTTGGCCACCAGTCCCGGTTCGAACAGAGTCAAGCGTCACACTGCGAACTGACCAGTTCGAGGCGTTGATGTAATTTCCAACGGCACCTACACTCGTCACTTCGCCATAAGCCGCGCCGATCACCACGGGTGCATGCCACCAGGCACTAGAACCGGGGCCTGACGAAACGGTGGTCTTGATGGTGCCGGGACCGACGATGTGCGAATTGCTTTGCAGCCGGATGCCGTAGACCGATCCCGTGCATTCAAAGTTGATCGCCGCCGCGCCGTACAGATCCAGCGTCACGCCGGGCTTGAGAGTTACACCGTCGAAATCGCCGCCATTAACAACCATGCGGTACGTCCGGCCGAACACGCCGCAGACACGACCGCACCCGGCAGCCGACACGGTATCGATTGCCGACTGAATGGCGGCCCTGTCGTCCGTCGAACCGTTCCCAACGGCTCCGAATTGCCCCAACGTCACCGGCTGGCCCAAATAAACCAGCTCCCACCATGCTCCGTCTGCAGACTGGAACTTGCCCGTATGGCTCGGCTCCGAAACAACCTTCTTGTAGAGAGCGCCGCCACCGTCGCCAGCGGCCGAATAGCCAGCCGTTCGCAGAAAGGTCATCCCGACTGGAAGTGTTGCAGCGGCAGCAACCGAGCGGCTGGCAAAGTCAGCGGCTCCGGTGAGTGAATAAATCGTCGCAATGATGTCATTGGCGACGTTGTTCATCTCCTCTACCAGTCCGACACTGAAATAGAATTCCCAATCAATATCATCGTCGCCAACGTCCGGCCGGTTCGTGGCAAGGGTCCAGATGGCGCCGCTGTTTACTGTGCCTTCCTGAACATGCACCTTCATCCCTGCAATCAACGTGCGGGAGGTGGCGGCATCCGGAGCGCGCTTCCACGTTCCCGCAGAGGCGGTATAAATGCCGTTCTCGATCGCGCTCGTCTGGTCCTTTACCAGCACCCGATCGCCTGCGACAGTCACCACGCCATCTACGGTGAGCAGCCCAGCCAAAGCGAGATTGCCCGTGGAAGCCAGCCGAACGGGCTCCTTGTCGCCCGCCAGAAGACGGACGGCGGCGGTTTCAGCATTCATTGATGTGCCTCTATTGAAGTGAGAGCAGCCAAAGCACGGCTACCTGACCCGTCTGGCCCTGATCAGGCCGTACCCGCCAGATGTCCCGACGGTGAACGTCGCAAATCCCACAAGAAAAATCTGTGTAGAGCCGGTGACGCTGAACCGCGATGGAACAATGACGGTGCTGATTGGAACACCAGCCGGAACGAAGGCGGCTGAGACCGTCTGATTCCACCTTCCTAGCGTGCTCGAACTTGTATCGGTGGTGAGGGAAAGACTTCCAGCGACGATGGTGAAGCTGGCGCCGCCGGCGCTGGTGAACGCGACATGGCCGCTCACATCCCAATCGCCGGCCGTTAGCGTGATGCTCGTGATCGTCTTCGCAGCACCAGACGTCAACGCTACCGCCGAACCGGATGCAATAGACGCCTCTATATACTCCCCGACCTTTCCGGCGGCGGCACTGTCGTTTGTCGCCGTACCGGGGAATTGGCCCGGGGTGATGAGGGAGAAGCCGCTCATCAGACGTAATCCAGATTGAATGCCGTGATGTCGGCGGCAACTAGCACCGTCGTATCGGCGTCGGCGACCAGCTTAGTGAAGGCGTAGCCGATGCCCGTCCCGAAGGTCAGGCCGACCGGGAAGTCATAGACGAAGGCCTGGCCGGCGGGACAGCAAACCTTGCGGCGAATCGTCGTGGTGCCCGGCACCGGCGGGTTTGCTGCGCTGTCGTACAGCACCAGGAAGACGTCGTAGGCCGCGTTGTTCTTGCCGGTCAGGCAGTAGATCCGGCCAGCGCTGGCCTTCACCATGGTCGCGTTGGTTGATGCTGCGGCGGACGGCAGACGGGCCGTAGTCGCGATGCCGCCAGTTGCAGCGCTGGCGTCTGCGACCGCGCGCCCGATCAGGTTCGTACCGGCAGGCGTTGCCGCGGCTGCCAGTGCTTCGAGGCCATCGACAAAACCATTTAGAGACGTTGCAAGCGCTTCCAGGCCATCCACATATCCCGCGAGCGTTGTCATCTTGGTATCGATAGATGACAACGATGTGTTGCCGGTATCCTGCTTGGCTTCCGTCGCAGGCGCGGCGATGATCTTGGCGAGAACCGACGCAAGGGTCGCTTGAGAAGCTAGTGCGGCAAGGTCCTCAGTGCAGAGAACCACCGGGCGCGAGGCAGTCGCCGCCACCCTTCCCGGCGCAAGCGGCTTTTCAATCGCTACAACGTCGCCATTCGCATCCAAAACGTTCATCGTTGTCATCAGATGTCCTCAAGCAAGGCGATGTAACCGCTGTTTTGTGGGCGGGCGAACCATGCCCAGATAGGCGCTTCATCACCGTCCGAATATCCAAACCCGCCGACGGCATCGATCGTGCCGCCGCGCACCATTCCGATTTTCACGCCAAGGGCGACACGCTCAAGAAAGTAGTTGTTCGTCACGCCCGTTCCTGCCCCATCAAGCCCCGGCAATTCAGGAGGACGCTCTGGCGGGATCATCATACTGATGTTGATGACCAGCTCGGTCCTGAACACCGTGACCCCTTCTGCTGGCGTCAAGAAACGTTCGATCGTTGCCCATCGGCCGGGAGCGACATTCGCTCGGCGCCCGCGTGTGGCAGGCGCCGAGCGTGTCGGATACTGGATTACGGCAGGGGTTGGCATCAGACCGCGGCGATCGTCACGCCAACGTCTTGGCCGTTCAGGAGGCGTGCCTCGAACATGCAGGCGAGATCCGTGATGGTGCCGGTCTTTACGAGCGTCACCTGGATATCAAATGTCTGCGTGGTGGTGTTGGCGCCAGAGATCGCGCTAACGCCATAGGCGAGCGTCAGAGTACCGCCGCCGGAAACCGTCGCGATCTGCGCCAGCGCCAGGGTTGCCACAACCGCCACGGTATCGATTGAACCGGTCTGGCGAGCCAGAGTAACAAGCCCCTTAGCGACGCGGGTTGATTCGCTCTGGTCCGTGCCGGTGCCGAGCCAGCCAACCAGCGTAATTTCAATGCCGGCGTTCTGATTACCGCTCGGAACGGTCACCCGAATGATTGACGTTGCGGTGTTGTCGGCGATGCCAGTCTTTCGACCAACGAGAGTGCTCACGTTGCCGGAATACCCAGGCCGGTTTCCCTTATCCATGCCGCTGGTGCGGACGCGCCCGAAATTACGTGCCATGTCATTTTCTCCTTTGGAGCCGCCTCTAGGACGGGATTAACGGGCTGCCGGCCCGTGCGGAACGCAAAAAACCCGCCGGAATGGCGGGCTGCACGCGATGCTGAAATTTCTATTGCTGCTGTGGATTGACGACGTATCGGAGCATTTGCCGCACGCCAATGTAACTATTGAACGGAAGCAGTCGCTCGGCAGCGTTCTTCTGGCCCTGCGTTACTTCCTCGCCGTCGATCATCTTCTTGGGCAGGCCCATGACCTGCGTAGCGTCATCGATCAGTCCGCCAGAGGGCCCGACCACAGATCCAAGCAAGCTGCGGTTCTGCATCTTCTGAGAGATCGCGGAGCCCTCATCGAAGGACTTGACCGGCGTCTTGATCGGATTGAAGCCCGTCGCCTTCTCGAAGGTATTTGCCAGCTCCATCGGCACAGCGAAGATGCCGGCCTTATCGATCCCTTCTCCGATCCACCAGCCCGGATTCTTGCCAATGTCCTGCAGCTTCTCAGTCCGGTTGCCCGAAACTGCCTTCAACCATGTCGCCATGATGCCGATCGTTGACATCGCAACAAGCCCCCCGACAAACCGGGATTGATCCTCCTGCAGGCCGCGAAGTAAAACCCGCTGATGCGACGCCAGAGCAAATGACTTGAACTGCAGCATTGCCCGGCCAGTGGGCGTATTGGCGAACAGCGGCGTATCCGCCACGCCCTTGGTCGTGATGATCGAATCCACATCCTTTGACAGTGCGGCGCGATAGGTGCGGCCCGCAACCTCGTCCGTCCATTTCTCCTGATTGGCGACCCTAACCTTGTCAATCGTCTCGCCGTGCTCCGCGAACTGCTTTGCGATGCGCTCAGCCATGCTCTGGTCAATGCCGAGATAGGCGAGATATGCCCGCTCCTTGTCGGCTACTTCCTGGAACATCGCTGCACCACGGAGCAGCCGGTTCTGTGTCATCACCGATGCAATCGACTTCTGCATGTCGGTCAGTAACCGGATGCCGTTCCACTTCGACGCGACGTTCGTCATGTTCTCTAGGAAGGCTTCTACCGGCCCGCGCGAGGCGTAGGGATCGATGATTTCCGAGAGCGTCGCCAGCCTGGTCCCCAGCACCCGCTCCGTCACCACGCCCGCGATCTTTGCTTCGTTTACCGAAGCTCGGATGCCTTTCATGTTCGTCAGCGTCTGGCCCAGAGTTTCCATGTACGGCATCAGGCCGTGAACCATGGCAGGCCGCACGGTTTCCGTCAGGGACGCGATCGCCACCTCACCCATGGAACGAAGATAGTTGAAATGGTTTACCGAGCGCACAATCCGGGAATAGTTGGTTTCGGTAGGAGAGCCTGGATTGGTGCCGCGCAGCATATCGCGCACCGCTTCCAGATCGCCGATGTCTGACTTCTCGCGAGCGGCCAGTTTGGCGAGTTGCTTTTCGTCCGTAATGCCGTCGCGCAATCCCTTGTAGTCCTCGCGGATTTTGCCGATCTGTTCAGCCATATCCACCGAGCCGAACTTGCGGGCCAGTTCGACGTCGGCACCCATGATCCTGGTATAGCGGCGGGCAACCTGCTCGACATCGTGTTCAAGATAGTCCTCTACAGAGCGCCCATTGGATGATTTGAACAGATCGTGGATATCGAAGGTTCGCTCCTTGAGCGGCCCACGGGCCTTGATCGTAATGAAGTCCGGCCGCACGCCCTGCCCGGCCCTTCCCGTCATTGTATCGAACACCTCATTGGCAACCTGCCGCGCCGCGTCCTTGGCCTCGAAGCGGTCTTCCCGCTCAATGCGCCGTGCAACCTGGAATTCCCGCAGAGCGTCATCCTTGAGCTTGGCGACCTTTTCAGCAGTCTCACGATCGAATGCCGCCAGATATTTCGGCATTTGCCGGTTGACGTAATCCTCGACCATGCCCTTGAAGCCCTGCTCATCGGCAGAGATCTTCCGGCCGTTCCACATCCGAGTAAAATATGATTGCGCGGTATCGACCGAAACATCCGCCGGCAGGAGCTTGGCGTCTATGGCCTGCTGTTTCAGTGGTTCGAACACCTTGGCGCGGTATTCCTGTGCAACCTTGGCAATGATCGGATCGGCATCGGTATCCCCGCGCCGCATCGCCTTGCCAACCGCTTCCCGAAATTCATCCTTGCCGAGCTGACCGCCAGCCTTCCGGAACTCCTGATAGCCATCGTTTGTGGTGCCAATCGCCTTGGCTAGACCGCCGTTGTGTTCCTTCATCAGAGTTTCAACGGCCGGCTGTGACGCCACGCCATCAAAGTTCTTTTTCAGGTACAGCGGGTTCTCGACGGTATCGAGCATGATTTCCCGATAGGCCGCCGACGGGCTGTGCAGTGCACGCAGCAGCGGGTTCATCTGCGCCGTAGCCGACGCAGTCATCCGCGCCGCGCCGCCGGCAATCGTATTGTCTGCCAGGTCCGTTGCTGTGTTCGCAGCCGCACCAACCGAGCGCAGCGGCGCGTTGGAATTGGCCGCCTCCAGCACAGCCTCAGGCGTCACGGCCGGCGTATGGGTGGCTTCCAGATCGCGTTCTAGGGCAGCTACGCCCTTCTGCCAATCACCCTTGGAAAGCACCGCCTGACCGCCCGCGCCGAGCAATCCACCCAGGAACAGCGAAGCCCCGATGGCAGTAGCGCTCTCGCCCGCGGTCCTTGTCTGCTCGGTTGATTGCAGTGCAGCTTCCTGAATGCCAGCACCGACAGCATTCGCGACGCCGACCGATGCGCCAGCCTTCACGATCGCAATGCCTCCCTTGGCGCCCTTCACAAATGTTCCGCCGGGGATCAGCGACGTGGGGCTTAGGATGCCCGCTGCTCCCTCAGTGATCAGCCCCATCCACCACGGTTGAGAATCCAGCAACTTGCGATCAGCGTTCTCTCGGGCAATATCCGTTCGAATGGCCTCAAATTTCTTGCTATTGCGGGCCGCAGATAGAGCCTCAAAATTTGCCTCATCCGGAGTGCCCTTGATCTTGTCCCACGGGTTAAAGCCGGGTTCCGGGTTATTATCGACCCAAGCAGACTCTGACGCGCCGAGCGCTGACAATTCGTTATTCCTGCGGAAGGCTGCGGCCCAATTCCACGCTTGTTTCGTTCCGTTATCCTGTAGGTCATTCGCGCCAGGTGTGACCGCAAAGCCCTGCGGGATATCCGCGCGCCGCGCCAAGTCGATCGGTTGAGCATCATCTTCAAGGAACGGCATTTGCGCTCTCCGTCCCACTCAGTCTCTTGATGTCCTGCCTGTTTTTCTCCGGCAGGTCGTGGAAATACCGGGCTATGGCTGCAACTTGATTTTCAAACAGGAACGGCGATGACATGGCCTCTGCGCGCTTCTGCTCAAAGCTGGATGATTTTTCCCTTGCTGCGGTCTGAACGGCACGCATAGCATCCGGATCGGCATAGAAGTGCCGTGGGATCGTTTGAACGTGACCGTTCTTGTCTTCATAGCTCAGAACGTAGCTTGGGGCCTCGCCGCGGACATAGCGCTCACCTGTGTTTTTCACCTCGTCAATCCGGAGTTTCGACCGCTCTACATCCGTCCCGTTCAGATCTTTGATGGCAACCACAGCCTGAGCCGCGATGGCTTCAGCGACATTATCTACACCAGCATAGGCAGGCGATCGCTCAGGAGGATATTTCATCACGACCTTTGAGCCGTTGACCTCCGTTACTCCCCACGTCTTTTTCATGTCCTCGAGCGCAAGCTTCTTGCTCAAGGTCACATCGCCATTGCGAGCGAACTTCTCACGGAAACCTTCCTCATAATCACCCATCGCGCGTTGGCGCATATTGGGATCGAAGGCCAGCTTAGGGTCATTGAACGGTATCCATGAATTATCAAAGGCCCCCCTGATATCGCTATCCTTCAGCTCCTTCTTCACAATGGTATTCATGTCCTCGGACTTGATCCGGGCCTTGACCGTCCGCTCGTATTCCGGAGTTCGTTCTTCCATGATGCGCGCAGTAGCTTCAGCCGCGGTCATGCCCCGGTCATAGACGTAATGCCGGAACGTATTTGCCGCCTCGGTCAGCTTCTCGCCGCCCGTGGCGCCGGCAAAGATATCCGGATAGCGACCACCAACCAGATTGGCCGCCGTCTGTAGCGCGCCCTCAACCCGCTTGGCATCGGGCGAGAACATAGCCCCCTGCATGGCAACCGCAGCGCTGGCAGGCACGATCCCGGTTTTCTCAGCGATCGTTTGCAGCGCCTGCATGTTGCCGCCGAGCGACCTGAAACCAGCGTCCGCAGCGTCTTTATGGCCCTTATCCACAGGGTTCCATGGGAAGTCCGGGTTGGCCATTGCCTGCCCGAACGCCGTCACATCAGCCAGGCCCTTGTCGCGCGATGCGATCTGTCCCTGCAGCTTCATGATGTCGCCGGCATCCTTTAGCCAGCCTTCCTGCCGAGCCTTCTGGACGTCCGCAATTCCGGCCGTACCGTCGATAATGCCGGTCTGCATGGTATTGAAACGGTCGTTATAGGTCGCTGTTGCCGCCGCAGCTTCCGCCGCAGACTGCTTATGCAGTTCGATTTCAGCCCGGCCGGCGAGCTGGGGCCGCTGATCCGCGGGAATGTTTGCAAACCGCGGATCAGGAGCATGCAACCCCTGCACCGGCCCGTCACCCGAACTGCGAACCAATGCCGCCTCAGCCAGCCGGCGGCTTTCGTTGACGCCGTTATTGTGCCCCTTCAGTCCCTCTATCGAGCGCGCCAGCGCCTCCGTGTCTCCTGACTTGGCCGCAGACACCACCGAGGCCGGCAGGCTCCCATAGTTATAGGCCACGGACCCCAGCGCGGCCTGCTGGTTGGGGTTCAGCTTGTTGAAGGCTTCTTCGCCCACCGAGGATTTCACGCCGCCTAGAAACTCGGTAGAGCGCCGGGCAAGGTCTCTTTCAGCATCCGCGCGCGTTACCGTATCGCCTTGCTTGACCTGGCGGACCGAGCCATCGGCCGCCGTGATCGTGTCCGACCCGTAGCCAACACGATGGGCGTTCACATCCCAATAGGTCGAGGACTTGAACCCTTCCTTGTCGCGCAGAACCTGCATCGTGCGATCGAGCGCGGTTCCGGAGAGACCCTTGTCGATGCCCCAGCCCTTGGCGATCCGTGCGGCCTCTTCTGGATTGCTTTTCAGGACCGACAGGTACCCGGCCGTCTCCAGCGTAGGCTTGACCGATTTGCGCAGTTCTTCCTTCTGGACCGGCGTCAAGGTTGAGGAATTGATCATCTCCTCAACGTCTTTGGCGAAGGGTTCGATCTGGGCCGGGCCGCCCTGAAGCACGCCCTGCTTGGCCGTCTCGAACCGCTCGCCGATCTTGACGCCCTGATAGCGCTGGCTTTCGGCAGCCTCAATGGTCGCTGCACCGACCGAGAACGATTCCCGCTTTGCCCTGATGCGCGCCTCGAACTCGCCGCGCTGGCTCTCCGGGATCTTCGTCAGCCATTCCTTTGACCGATCGTCATAGGTCTTGAGAAGGTTATCATGCAATCCGGCGGCGCCTGGCTGCATGGTCTCCTTGGCCTTTTGGGTTTCCCCGGTCAGGCCAGCGCTGAACTCGTCAAACTGAATAAGCGACTGGAAGCGCTCCTGCTGCGCAACGCGATCGAAATAATGCGTCGTCAGTGACTGACCCTTGGTGCCGGCCTGCTCCAACGCGGCACCGACGGGAGAACCGGAAACGCCCGCGTAGGATACAACGCCACCAGGATCAAGGCCGCGGGTGGCGCCCGCTATGCGCGGAATAGTCGCCATCAATACAACCCGCCCGTGCCGGTCGTAGAGAACCCTGAGCCGCCGAACTTGATAGCCGAGCGCGGTGTATAGAGCTGCGTCAGACCGCTCGCGACATTGGTCGCCGCGCCGATATAGCCGGCCTGCTGCTTCTGCTCGCCCTGCATCTTGGCCAGTTCGCCTTGCGTGATCAGATTGTTCTGCTTGATGGTCGATCCAAACCTGATAGCATCGATGTCCATTTGCGACTGGATGGCATTATCAGCCAGAACTTCAGTCGGCGAACCAGTCAGCGAAACACCAGAACCCGCGACCTGCACCAACGCCGCCGAAGCTGCCCGCCGGTTCTTGTCCGCAACGCGCGTCGCTTCATAGCCGGAGGCCTGTCGCTCATATTCAGCAGACTGCTGATAGGCCCGCTGTTGGGCCTCACCAGCCGCAGCCGCCTGATTGCCCTGCATGATCGAGCCGATGGCTGCCAAACCTGTGGTAGCCAGCATCAGCGGAGCCATGGCGCACATTACGAGCCCTCGCTATCAAAGCCGGGGATGAGCGCACGGACGGTACACGGCACAGGATCCGGCGCCTCGATGCGAATGCGACCCTGCCCTTCCCAAGTATCGTCAAGCTTCACTTCATCCAGGTTTCCGGTGTAGAGCGAAACCAGATCAGCCGGTGCAGCGACCGTGTTCCGCCCCGCCGCCTGTAGATCGAAGTCATCCCGAGATGCCGATCGAACATAGATGTTGGCGGTTTCCAGAACCGAGAAGATCACCGAGTTGATGCGCTTGCGCCGGCCGACGACCGAGCCGTCCTTGCCGCCGACGTCAAGTTCCAGCGTCTCGGCAATCGCATTGTAGGGTAGGCCGACATGCCATTTCGACGCCTCAACCGGAATGGAGACCTCGCCTCCGGTCACGATCAGATCACGGTAGATAATCCCGTCCGCAAGCGCGACCACGGTTTCTCCTTCGAGATGAGCAAGCCCCGTCACCAGCGATAGCGGGGCGCCGTCATAGCTCAGGCCGCAATCCACCAGGAAGGCGTCCTCAATCTCTCCATATTCAAATGGCGGCTGCATCACTTCGATATAGCGCCGTGTTTGTCCGTCGATCGTGCGCTTGACCACGAGCCAGACATCATCGGGGCCGGACTGACCCGGAGAAGTAGCAACCCATTCGATCACGGCGTCGCCACCGTCAAACGAGCCGCCGACCTTCTGCCGATGCCAGCCGCGCACGTTCTGATCGGCCTCATAGGTCAGGCCGCCGATCTCGCCACTATCGAGCCCCATCCAGAAGATTTGATCGGTTTCGCTCTGATAGCAGATCGAGGAAATCCCCCGCTTTGGAATGTGCTCGGATATGATGCTGATCGGCGAGGTCGAATAGCCGTTCTTCTCCAGGGAGAAGTTCATCTCGACCAGCGACTTGCGGTCAAACCCTACATAAACGAACGTGGACCCGGCCTTTACCGGAGGAATGCTGCAACAACGCTTGGTCGGAGACCCCCGGTTCTTGAACTTCGAGGACGTCAGCGCTTCGTTGTTGCCGCCGCCCGACATTGTTCGAACGCCCCCGACGGTTCCGATGATCAGGAAACCATCAGATTCCTCCAGCCATGTGATGTCGTTGGTGCTGGCCTGATTAAACGCGATCGCGTCATCGTCATCGGCGCCGGCGCGCAGGCTGGTAAAATCGAAGGTCTTGGAGCCATAGATCGAGAACTTCTTGCCGAACATCAGCCGTTCTTCGAAGATAGCACAGGACCGCGGGTAGCCGGCGACACCATCGAAATCCCCGATTGACCAGCGATATGACTTGTTGCCGGAACCAACGACCTCAGCGGGAAAGGTCTGCACCACGAGAGCACCCGCGGATGTTGGTCCACCCACCGAGACAATGCGCGCAACCCCGTACCCGGAATGTAGGTACAGCCATTTGACGCCGTAATTGTCGTCGTGCGCAGGCGTTCCGTCATAATTTTCAGCCTGCTCACCCGCCCCGTCCCATTCCTCACCTTCCAGATGGGTCGGTGCCGTCCCACCCATGCGGATTTTTCCGGTAACCGCGGCTGGCTCGGTAGCCTGATAGACGTTGCCATTATGCCGTCGCGTGAGCCCCGTAACACTGCTATTCGTCAGAAAGCCACCGGCTTCCCATGGCTTCCATGTCTCATAGGTCTCGACCTGGATTTTGACCAGTTGCCCGACCATGTCGGCCGTGAATACGTCAGTATCCGATGTCAGCGTGACGGTGCCGGTTGTGGCGCTGGCATACATCTTGTTCGTCGTGGTCGTGTTCTGAGCGGCAAACGGCCCGTCATTGAAAACCTGAAACTGGATTTCCCAATCGGTATTGCTCGATCGAACGATCTTGCCGGGCGTGTAGTCCGGATGAACCACATAAAGCGCGTCGCCGGATTGCTGGAATTGCAGATCGGGAACGTCCGCAATGGCCCATGGCGTTACTACCTCTACCACGTCAAAGCCATCCATGACTGGACCGCCATAGGCATAGACGCGGAAGTAAAGATCTCCAAAGAACAGCATGTAAGCCTGCTCTTCGGAGAAGATGAACGGATATGGCCGTTCCTGTCCCGAAAGCTTGGTTTCGCCAGCGAAGTACGTCCCGCCTCGCTTGCGGATACCGCCATGCGGCATGGTGATGAAGTTCTCGCACAGCTTCAGCGCCGAGCGGTACAGATCGAGCGAGGCCCGCGCATGTAGCCGTGGCGATATTTCTCCTCTGACAAAGCTATCTTGGCTGGGAAACAGCGTCATCTAACGTCCGACATGTCGCCGCGCTCTTCGGCCCAGGTGCGGGAACCGGAGATCGAGCTTGAAACAATGGCGTTGATCCGTCGCGCTTCCGAAATAGCCTCGTTGTAAACCAGTTGCGCGCCTTGCAGCACGCTCGGTTTATTGGTCAGCGGCATGGCGATCTTCATGGCCAGCCGCGCGGCAAACGCTTCCACGAACAACGGATCCCAATCAGACGGGTCGGTCAGGTTGCCGATGTAGCGAATGATCCGAGGACCGGAGTAGTTGGTCAGGATCAGCGTGCCTTCCTGCTTGAACGGCAGACGCAAGCCGGAGGCCTCGCCATTGTCCGTCAAGGGAAGTACGCGAAGCGCATCGTCCGGTACCGTATAACCATAGCGGTATTCATCGCTTGTCGGCGCGTCGTCCTCCGCATCCAGTTCAACCCGGAAGATCGCAAACGCCCACGATTGTTTGACCAGTTCGGACTGGCGAGTCGTCTCATAATGCAGGTTGAGCAGCCGCGCGGCTTTGTTGTCCTGATCGAGGCTGGAAATCGGTGCCTCAACAAGAATCCCAAGGGCCATATTGGCCACATCAACCGGCGTGAGCGCGACCATCAGCTACCCTTCGCAATCACGTTGGGATGCAGGATCGGCCGTTTGCCTACTTCGCGTCGCTTCTGGCCAAAACGAGGCGGGCGATGCAGAGCAGCAGCAGGATCAGCAAAAGCACGCTTGAAGCCTTCCCGAGCACGCTCCAGCCGTTTCGGCTCAGATGTAGATCCAACCGCAGGTTCAGGCTCGACAGCCGCCGGCTGTGCCACCGAATCAGTCTTGCGCGGCCTTCCAGGAGGATTACCCGTGCGAACATAGGGCATGGCCTATGCCTCGCCCGCCATCGCAACCCAGGCAGTCACAGTCCGTCCGCTAGCAAGGCCCGACACTCGGGCGCGGATGTGTAGGACTGGGACATTGCTGACGTTTAAAAATGCTATCGCGTTTGCGTTCACAACGGCGCTCTGCAGCAAGGAAAAGTTGGTGCCGTCGAGAGAACCCTCCAGATATATCGTAGCACTCCCACTTGGAATTGTTGCGATGTACTGAAGCACACAAGGGTACTTCAGCACGTCCGACGACGAAAGGACACTACCGCTCGTGTCCGAAGTAACCGCGTCAAGCGACTTAAGAGCCATAAGGCAACCTTTCCTGATTTCATAACAAGTGAGAGGGCTCGTAAGCCCTCTCTAAGTTTCTGATGTCTCTTACGTTTCGGTTGTGCGCAGAAACACGAACCCCGTGTTCTTGATATCCGTCGCAGTCCGGTTCCAGTTGGCGCCGGCGGCCAGCTCGGTATCGGTCGGAAACACGCCAGCCACCGAAGCATGCAGCCAGTCGAAGCCGCGCGGATGCAGGATCATCTGCCGACGTGCAACCAGCTCGGTCACGCCGCCACCATGCGCCTGACGGGGCTTGCGATCGGTCTCGATCGGGCCGCCTTCAGTGTTGACCGGCAGTTCGTCGTAAACGACGGAGCCGGGCTTGAACATGATCGCGTTGTATTCGTTGGAGCCGGTCTTGGTGATACCGTCGTCAACGACCACACGAAGGCCCTGATAGGTCGGGATCATCATGCCACCCTGCTGGGAAGGCGGCATGTAGTCGATCAGGTCCGCCTTCTTCAGAACCTTCATCTGCTTGGAGTGCATCAGCACGCCCACGAACCGGTCGGCCTGGTCGCCCTGCAGGTAGGCAGCGTCGATCAGGTCGGTATCGGCAATGGTCGCGTTGGTGTCGCGGATCATATCGCTGGAGTCGTTCGTGATATTGTCCGCGAGCACGCCGGCCATGGAAGCGAGAACCATCTTCTTGATGGCGCGCTGCCAGTAGTCGGTCTGCCGGTCTGCAATCACCTTGCCGGGGTCCTCGCCTGCCAGAACGGCAGTCAGGTCCGGATAGGCCCACGCCTGAGCGCGCATCTGGCGAAGCGCGGTCTCGGAGCGGGTGAGCAGCTTCTTGGTCTCGATCGAGTCGGACGGATCGTCGTTGATCGGCTCAGAAGCATCGTTCGTGATGTCCTTCCAACCCGGAAGCTCCACGAACTTTCCGCCATCACCAAACTTTCCGGTGATCATGGGATCCGTGCCGAGCAAGCCGGCCTGGAAGATATCGAGGTTTTCGACGTGCTTCTCAAATGAGTAGCGCGCGTAGGGGAGCGGCAGGATTACGTCAGAAATCCTGGTATATGCGTCAGACATTTTGGTAGCCCTTCAAGGAAGGGCGCGACAACACGTTATGGGCGCTTTGCGCTAACCCAATGATCCGGATTCAGTCCGGCCTCGCGTGCCAATCGTCGCGCCTTGTCAGGGTCGCTTTTCACCAGGGCTGATATTTCCGTGAGATTCTTTTCACCCTTGAACGGGTTAGGCCCGCCAGGAGCATCGCCACCGTCGATCCGGTCCTCGGCAAACATCTTCTCGCCGATTTGGGAAAACGCCACCGCAAGAGCAGGATCGGTCAAGGCGCCATCGTGCATGATGATGCCGGACTTCTTGAAGCTCTCGACAAGCCCGAGCTTTTTCAAGGCGCGGTTTGCCATCTCGTGCTTGGTCTTGAAGCCCTCGGAATCCTGAGGTCCCCAATCCTTCACGAGCGCGTCGGCGGTTGTTTCGACAGCCTTGGTCAGAGCAGTCACATGCGCCTTGGCCTGTTCGGCCTGAGCGAGTGCGAACTGATCGTGCAAGGTCTGAGCCTGACGACCATTCAGCCCCGCCTGGTGCGCCCACGTCTTGAAGGAGCCCGCGAGGGCCTCATCATACGGGAGATCACTGGGCAGGCCATCCGGCCGCTTGAACTCATAGGCATCCGGCTTTTCAGGACGGCCGATCTTGGAATAGAAAGCGTTCCATTCCGTCTCGGACGCGTCGTCGGCCGGCTTCGTCACGCTTGAACCTATCTTCTGCTCAGCGTGGAAGGCGGCCCTAGCCACATCATCTACGGACTTATAGCCCTTTGTCTCGACCCATTTCCGGGTGCCTTCATCTTGAAGACCGGCGAAAGGCGATGCTGCTGCAGCGGCGGACCCGTTATCCGCTCCAGCGTTTTGCGTATCGGGGGCGCCCGCCGACTGACCTGCGTCAGCCACGGACCCCGCATCAGCGGTAGTCATGTGTTAGTTCCTTGGTTGGAGGCTTAATCCTCGGCAAACCCAAAGCGTGCGACCCGCTCCAGGCGGAGCATTTCGCTTTCGTTCAGGCTGGCGAAGCTTGAGATGTACTGAAACAGCGAGCGGCGCCCGTTCTGTTCAGCACAAAATATGTCGAAGCCGGCGGCTGAGCCGGTATCGGAAATCCATTTGGCGAGACTCGGCACCTGATAGAAGCCAGCCTCAACCGCCATGTCAGCAAGTACGGTAGCGCCATCCCCGTTGCGCGGATTGTCGCTGAATAGTCTCGCATAGGAGAGCCTGACCGCAGCTTGCTGCTCTTCGGTCATCAGTCCTGCTCAACATTGTTTATGAGAACCCGGTGCTGCAAAATGGAGAGAGCGCTATTCAACTGATGCAGCCAGCCGCTACTCAACCCAGACCATTCCGTCGAAATACAGCCATCGGGTTTGACGCCAGCTATACCGACAGCTTGAATCTCTCCGTCTTTGGCGCGCTTAAGCCACTCTTCCAAAGTTCTAATAACGCCATCGTCGGTCTGCGGCTTGGCGAATTGCACTTCGCGGATATTAGACATCAGAACACGGCCTTCGTATCAGCCGCATTCGCTGCCCCGAGGCCCGGCAGTAGACCAGCTTCCGATGCCTGTGCCATAGCTGCAGCACCATCCTTTGCCGCACCGGCACCCGCCTGAGCCGCTGCAAGTCCCTGTTGAGCAGCGGCGGCCCTGGCAGTTGCAGCGCGCATCTCTTCCAACTCTTCCTTACGACGAAGCACGGACTGTGGCGCACGACCGGCAGCGTGGAACACACGTAGCGCCTCATCAGCGTCAACGTTATCCTTGGTGCCAGGCCAAATCTGTTCCATCTGCGCCGCAGTGCTGACCAGCTCGACAACTGATTTTGCTTCACCCGCCTTCCGGAGGATGTCGAGCGGCGATGTGAATTGAACCCGGATGCCCTTACCGGACAATGACTGAGGCGGCGCAAACCGGCTATCCGGCTCATAAAGCCCCTTGCTCTCAAGGATCGACAGTTCCCGATCGGTCTGCATCGCAAGCCCGCCCTGGATGGACGAACCCGCAGGGCCGAGCAGCGCGCCCTTCTCTTCCTGGCGGATCAAGGCTTCCGTGGCCGTTTGATTGCCCGGCTTGGACACCAGCGTTTGGAACAGGTTGACGTACAACCCTTCCTGAATCGTGTTGCGGCTTTGCTCAATGTACTGGAACGCATAGTCAGGCCGTGCACCGGTGACGATCGGCTGGGCCAGCAGGCGCCCATTGTCGTCAATCATGCCGGGGTGTCGTGAACCAGGATCGATCGGCGGAAGCCAGTCCAGCTTGCCACCCAGCGCAAGAGCAGGATCCGTGATGTTTTGCAGTGAACGCAGCGTGCCCTTCCGGACCGCGTTGATCTCGCGGACCTCGGTCAGCAGTTCAATCACAGGGCTTGTACCGTAATCGTCCCCGTCATCCCTGCCCCAGTTGAAGCAGGCTACCGGAAACGACGCGAAATCCTTCTCCTTGACGACCTTCTCGCCATCGCAGATCACATGGCTGGACTTGAACGGCCCATCGATATAGGCGGCTTCACCCATGTTCTTGTAGCTTTTGCGGTCATAATTCGGGCAGATCGAATGGACAAACTCAACCTGCTCCTCACACTGGTTCGACTTCTTGGCCATGTCGATGACTTTGGGTGGCAGCTTGTCGCCAAATAGCTGATAGGCCACACGCGCCGACCGCTTGTAGCGCCGGTGCAGCGTATCGACATCGCCCCATTTGTTGCGGGCGATCCAACATTCAGCCACCGGCAACGACCGATAGCGAACATAGCGGCCCGAGAAATCCTCCTCGGCATACAGATAGGCCGGCCCAAACCGCACAATGTTGGCGTAGCAACCCTGCATCGCCGGCACATAGCCCGAGCCGGGCGAGTAGCGGATCGAGAACAGGAAATCACGGACCTTCTCGGCCCATTCCTTTTCCTCGTCGGTCTCCTCGTCGTTCATCGCAGCAGTGGTGAGGCCCTGCCACTTGTCGTTCTGTGGCGTGATCAGGCTCTCAAGTCCTGCCGCAAGCCTGCGCTGGCCTGTCCGAACCGTCGTGTCGTAGACCCGCCGCGTCCGCCGATCGGTCCTCGTCACCTGGTTGTCATTCTTGGACGAGAAGCCATTGCGCAGGAACTCAGGCGCATCCGGTGCGCAGTATTCCGCCACGTCACGCCATACCGATTCATACGGCAGCCGCGCGCTTTCAAGCTGGGACTGCCGTGAAAGGATGTCCTTGGCGCTTGAGCCTTCAGCCATTACTGCCCCAACATCACGGATTTAACGGGGCTCAGTACAGGCCGGGTGCTCGTCACGTCACTCGGCTTGAGATCGCTCACGATGTTCGATTGTGAGCCACCACGAGCCGCGGCAAGCCGTCTGGCCTCGTCGCCTGCCTGCTGCGCTTGGAAGCTATCAGGCTGCGGTACGCGCGGAACCGCAGGAGCTGGCGCCGGCATGCTTGGTGTATTAAAAAGACAAATGGCAGCCTCCTATTGGTTTCTAGCAGGGCTCGACCGCTCGCTTCCCACCCCGGCTTGGTTCGACAATTTGGTGGTCAATCCGCCCGATAGACAGATTGTCGATCAAGCTCCCACTCCCCTTGCGGGACCTCACGGGCCTTAGCCTCGTCCGTCGGCCTGATAGAATCTCTCTCATATGTCTCTCTCGTCCAGTCATAGAGGCAGAACGCTTCTCCGTTCTTGCCGTAAGCGGGTAGTTCGCAGCGGAACGTGCCGCCTATTCGTTCTAAAAAGCGTATGGCGTGCCGATGCGAGGCCAGCGCTCGGGCCTCCACACGCCGCGCCCCAGCCTCATATACGGCAGGTTGTAGCTGCTCCGTAATGAACGACACCATCGCAGGAACGCATCGGACGAGTCTGTCAGTCCCCCAGCTCCAGGCGATCCAATACCCCCGGCGAACCTGACCACAACCGAATGCGGCTTCAGGATTGCCGTTGAGTTCCACGACATAGGCGAAATCACGAAGCGACAGGGCTGCGACATGAACGGCACTCCATTCGTCCATTTGGGCTTCGACTTCGGCACGGTCGCTGGCTCGCATGTGAGCAGCAACATAGCTAAGGTCTCGAAGGGTCGCGGGGACGACCTCACATGAACTCAAGCGGATCAGCCTGCTCTGTCTTCCGATGCGTCAGTATCATCCGCGTATTGTCCATCTTTAGCGGCGCCCCGCACTCGTCGCAGTCCAGCCGCTCTATATCATCCCGGTATGCATGATCCTTGCCGCAAAGCTTGCAGCGGACAATGGCAGGCATCTAGAACCCCGTGAGCGGATCTCCGCCCATTGCATTCGCTGCCATCGCCTTCTTGCGGTTCTCGGAGCGAAGCGCTGGCGGTAACAGCGCATGGCGGATCATCATCACACCGTAACGGGTTGCCGACATCAGGTCGTCCTTCAGCTTCACGACCTTGCCGTCCTTGCGATGATAAAGGCGGAACTCCTCGAACCAGTCATTGAGGTTCGAAAACACCTTAAGGCGGCCTGTCTGCATGCGCTCCAGCATTTCAGTCAAGCCAGGAAATACCGCATTCGAACCATCAGGGAATGTCGCCATGCTCTCCAGCATGTTTAGCCCGTGGTCCTCATACTGCTTCCTAAGCGGGACGCCGCCACCGGCGGCGGTCTCGTTGTTTCCATCATGCGGCCAGGCCCAAGGAATCCACTTGCCCCACGGCTTGACCGCCGCCGCGTGAATGATCGGCGTTTCCTGACTGGCCCTATAGCATTTCACAACGTAGATGACGTCAGCTTCATCGTCATAAACCAGCTCGACTGCTCCGAACGGATGATCCCAGCCAAAATCCATCGCACCAAGGCGTGGCCAATAGACCGGCATCTGGAACGGCTCAATAGTGAGCAGTGCTTCCTCTATCGGGAAAATGCGTCCCGAACCCAGAACTGGTATTCCCTTGGCCCTAGCCTCTCGTTCATGCGCCGGATAGGCCGCAACGATGTCAGCACGCTCTTGCGCCGTGTAGTGCTCGGCGTCGTCAATCGTCATGAACGTAACGTGTTTGCTCACTTCTTGACCATTTTCTTGAGCTGCTCATCGCTCAGAAACTGGAGAACAACGTCCGACATGCCCTGCAATGGAGTGAATGTGACGATGATGATGCCGCCCGTGGTGTTGGTTCGCGTTAAACCCTCGCTATAGATATCAAGCGGCGGCTCTTCATCTTCCCAAATGCCCTCTAGCGTTTCGCCTTGCCACTTCTCGCGGCCCATCTCATAGCTTTTGAAGCTATTGACGCTCTCTCCAGCCTGGACATCGCCACCGCCGCCCCACTTGACGACGATGCTATCCAGCGCGTTAGGAACGCCACGCCCCATGATCGTATCAACAATGGCATCCCCAGGGATCATACCAGTCCCCCAAGCCTCTTGCTGTTGAGGCGGACCGACAAGTATGCGCTGCGGATTATCGCGCGTACTAAGCCCTGTGACGCCTGCAGCCCACATCCTCACTGGCTTGTTAAAGACCTTGCCTTGCCACCAGTCCGGGTAACGTCCGGTTAGGTGGATCGCCCACTCTGCGCCACCAGCCAGCGTCTTGCCAAGCTGGTTGCCGGCCATGAACAACCGCTCTCGGTTGTCCTTGCCGGCCGCATGAAACTGCGCCTGCTTACTGTAGGGTCGATACGCCGCCAGCCGGTTGCGGTCCGCTCTTCGCTTCTTCTGTTGCAGAAGCTCCAGCAGTTCCAATTTCAACGCCGATGATGCCGGCGAGCTGTCGGATACGCTGGTCAAGCTCGGAATCGGAGAGTTCATCGACACGCTCGATCTTCAGTTCCTTCGGGAGCAGGCTGGCCACCACCTTGAGGTATTCGTGCGGTTTGTCCTTACGAACCTCTTGGATCACAGCCACGCCATGCTCTTCAAAGTCTGCATGGAGCGCCTGTACAAAGGCCTCACCAAGCTTGTTGCGTGAGCCTTTAGGGCGGCCAGGATTACCGGGTTTGAACTGATGCTCGACGGGCGGCATCGGCTTGCCCGATGTTTCCCCGTTTTTTCGGGTGTTGTCCATCACTCCCACGATCCAGATGAACCGCCTCCACCAAAGTCACCGCCTCCAGCCTGTGCCTCATCAGATGGCCTGCTGTCCGAGGCGCAACCGTCAGACGTCAACGCGCTGTAAACCATGGCAGCAACAGCGATAGTACCGGGGCTTGGCAGCATATCGTCACCCAGCCTTGAACGGTCACCATCACCAAGCTTTGGCTCTCTTGGTGCACTTGGTCGATTGGCGCCCCGCAGCCCAGCGCTCATAACCGGTAACGGTGGAGGCTGCAGAAGCGTTGAAACCATCAGACACACAATTACCGCTCCTTCTTGACCACGATAAAATCGATCGTCATGACGTTCGCGACAGCCTGACCGTTCTGAAGGCCGAAGGATACCGCCAGTTCCTCGTCATCGACCATGTTGGTCAGAGCAACTGACCCAACCGTATCGCCGTTGACGAAATAGTCGATGTCGCTGGATTCGCCGTCGTAGTAGAAGCCGACCGTGACGAAGGTATCGGCAACCAGGGTAGCAACGCCGGCAACCAGCGTGGCTGTGTTGTTCTTCTCGACCGAGAAGTCCAGCAACGCGTCGCCGTCGTCGGTTCCGAAGTAGATGCCGTCAGTCACGTCAAGCTGGGTGGTATCCGTGATCATAAGGCCGAGGCGCATGTCGCACTCGATGACCTCCAGGATCTTGAACCGGCATTTGAAGAACATCTTCTTACCGACCACGAACTTGAAGGTTTCCTTGGTGAGCTGGAAGAAGTCCAGATCGTTGTCTGCAGCATCATTGGTGATGACCAGAACGCCACCATCGATATTGCCGATAGCTTCCGTAGCGTCACCGGCGCCGGCTTCCGTGGTGGTCAGCGTCCAGTCGCCAGCCGTGTACTTGTCAAAGTCCTCGAAAAACGTGTGGAAATCGCTTTCGGTATCGAAGGAATAGCGCGTCGCCATTGGGTATACCCCTATGAAAAACCCCAGTGTTTGAGCCGGGGGTTAATCAGAACCTGGATCAGTTCGTTCGGTGCTTGTCATCGACGGGACTGGAATGGGCGGCTTCTTCTGCCGCGTCCTTCCAGCCGAATCCGTCAACGGAACCAAATTCACCGCCGCGTCGCATGCCGATCGCAACGCCAGGACCTACCTGCTGGTAGGTGTAGTGCTCGGCGAGCTTGTTGTCGTCGTCGGTCAGGCCTTCAGCAACTTCCGGAGGGCCGGCTTCCATAATCGAGATGTTGATCACCTCGTCACGGGTGTTGCTGGGGTCGTTGGCCTCTTCGACGTGCTTGATCGTGGCCCAGCGGTTGGTCGCGTAAGCCTTGGCGCGCGCTTCGCCGCTAGCCTTCACCGAAAGCGGCTCATTGGCTGATTTGGTCAGTTCGGGCTTTTTGGCAGCCGTCTTGGCATCGACCTTCTGCTTTGGTTCGGCATGCGCAGTCTGAGTGTCTTTCATAGGACTTCTCCTCAGTTGGGGTTTTATCCGCGCATTACCGCGCTGTATGGAAACGAAGGGCTGGGGTTTTGCGTTCCGGCTAGTCAGGGTCTTTCTTTGGTGCCTTGTATTCAGCCATCTGTTCTTCCGTGAGCCAGCCGCAGTTGACCCGCTTCATGATCTCGGTCGCTTGGGCCTCAATGAGCTTTGGATTGGGCTTCGGGGTGAACTGCACTATTTCAGCGGTCATGACGACCTCACGAAAAAGCCCGCCGCGATTTCTCGGGCGAGCTATGAATTTGGCGATCCCCCGAGGAATTTCACCCCGACGCATTAGCGAGCGGCTGGAAGGAGAGCGACCCCTTGGAGCAACTTGGGACCATGTTGCGCAAATCACTTGCGACGATGCCCAATCTGGGGTGATTTGCTGGACCAGTCAAGGCCCTTGTTCCGCTTTGCATTGGCGTCGTCCTCCATTATCCGGACAACATCGTCCTGCGTCAGGTAGACCAGCCCGATACCGGGGACGAACATCGAAGGTTTCCAGTTGGTCTGAACAACCTCCCTGCCCTCGCCGCCAAAGCCATAGATCAGCGCAAGATCATCCAGACATTCCCGCAGCCGACGCCCGAGGTATTTCCGTTCGAGTTCGGTTTTCATTGAGCGCTTGGCGGCAACTTGATCCAGGCTCATCCGCGCAATGAGAACGTCATGGGCGATTGATGACCCGGACTGGCCGAGGACACCATGCACCCGGTTTAAACGCGCCACGGCCTTCTGCTGCTGTTCCGTAATGGGCTCTGGCATCCGCCCGCCGTCCACAGCCTCCTTGCTCGGATCGATCGCGCGCGGGCCCCGTTCAGCCGTCTCGAAATCGTGCTGGAAGGCCCGGCCACCATGGTACTGTGCCTCGTCGATTTGGTTGCGGGCGTGCAGGTTGGCCAGCGGATCGTTCCTCGTGTTCCGTTCGGTGATAATCTTGGCGCCGACCTCGTATGGGTCATCCACCTCGATCAGGTGCCGTGGATACTCCGGATTCGGCTTGCCCTTCTTGCTCGCCGCAATCCCTACCCGGCGGATGTTCTTGGTCATTGAGGCCCCGTGCATTTTAGGTTCCTTCGGTCTTGCGGTGGAAGTAATCCTTCAACCACTCCCGCGATTTCCCCAGCCTTGCCAGGTTCTCAGGCTTGCTGCTGCCGCTCTGAAGGCCAGAAGTGGTGGTGTCGATGACCGGGGTATTCCCGGTCATGCCCGGTTCTGGAGCGGGCATCTGCGCCCCGTGCGCCGCGCTATGGTTTTCTGCGCGCCGGTCGCTCGGCTCCCTTACCGAGCCGTCTGAGGGGTCGCGGATCATGCCATCCTCCGAAGTTCGAGGCCGAATTCGCGCAATAATTCCGGCGGGGCTCGGCAGGCTGGCGATGTTGGATCGTTGCCGTGGCCCTTCGGCCAGTTCCCAAAGCTAGTGTAGCTTTGCAAAGCGGCTCGCCAATTGACGTTTTCCGGATTGACCACGCCGACGCCTGGCGCCTGCTTTGGTGCCCAATCAGCAGAATTCAGCAGCCATTTGTCCCAAGCGAAGTTCCAGTTTTTGAAAACCGTCCCCTTCGCTCGGTGGTGCGATGTGAACTTGCTCAGCTCCCGTTCCGCTCCGTCAGTCCCCAGCTTTCGGCAAGCGGCTGTCCAGCGAACCTCGTCCGGTCTCCAACCTTCCGCCAACTGCGTGCCTCTATCTTTCTTACTTTCCTTCTTCTCTTTTTCTAAACCTATAGAGGGTGCCTCAGGAATTCCGGTGGACTCCGGTGGAATTCCGGTGGAATTCCGCTTCCTTTCACGATCATAAGCGCGCCTTTTCTCGGCTACCTTATCCACCGGATTCCGCGGAATTCCGGTGGAATTAACGCCGGCAACAAACGCGCGAGCTACAACGGAAGCAGCCACATCAGGCGCACATCCAGCCTCGATCAGTTCTGCAACCATCTCGCCAACATCCATCGCTTAGACCATCCCCATCGCAACCATGTAAGCCTGCACTTCCGCTTCAAGGGCCTCAGCCTTCTTGGCGTCCTGTCGCTTCTTGCGCACGATTACGCGAATGGCGGACGGATTAAGCCCGCCGCCCTTTGCTTCCAGGTAAATCTCGGCGATGTCTTTGCTGAGATCCTTCTTCTGGTCCTCCAAGTTAACGACGCGATCGACAATCGCCTTAAGCTGTCCGTTATGCCCCGGCTGTGCTTCGCTCATGTGCGCTCTCTGTCTGGGTTGGATGGGATATTGCGTACTCTCCGAAGCCGCCCGGCACAGGACAGTCACAGAGCCATGCCAGTTCGCAGCCGTAGTGATGGTGGTGCATTACAGCGTTGGGGAATGACATCACCCAGCCGGCCCTGTAGTGGTCCTCTACGCGGTCGTAGCGAACGAATTTGAGGGCGCGGGCGTTCATGATGCTTTCGCAAATCTCGGCGGCACAGTCGAATTGAGGTCGAAGTATTTGCAGCTCGGCGCGTCATCAGGAACCTTGTCGCCGTGCTGTAGGGTGATTTGCTGATATTTCCTGCAGCGCGCCGGCTCGATCAAACCACGGTATTTTCCGCTCTTCGCCCGATAGTCATGCGGACCGTGATCCCAGAAAATACACTCCCTGCAGGTGGTGTTGACGGGGCCGGTTCGCGCAAAGTGCGCCATGCCTGGGTACGAGGCGCGGGCCAACGCATCGACTGGCGAGGCTGTGAGGTGGTCCTGAATGGATTCCTTGAACAAGCTCATTCGTCATCGTTCCTTTCGTAGCCGCGCTCGTTCCATGAGCGGTCAACCTCATCCAAAAGATCCGACATCAACCGACCAGCGCTCTCTGACGATGTTGCGCCATCAACCATGGCGTTCCATACCGCCTCGGCGCAGAGGCGCTCTGACGTCTTTAGATTTCTGCCTCCGCACCATTGATTGAAAGTCATGCCGCCCTCCGCTTCTTCACCTCAATTTTCAACTGCCTCAGCAGCAAATTCCCCAGCTTGGCTTCAAGCTTTGTCTTGCGCTCTGAACGGGGCTTGGCTCGACGGGCGGCGCTGAGGGTCTCGAAATATTGGGAGGCGATGGTTTTCAATGTACGTCCTCCAGTTTCCGCTTTAGAATTGCCTCGTCCAGTCTCCGCAGCCATTCGCTGGAGACGACGGTGTATCCAAGATCAAGCAATTCAGTGCGGAGCTTCTCCACGCGAATTGCCTTCTCCAAAGGGGTTCTATCGATGACGATTTCCTGGAGGTTCATATGCCTACGTCCGGGATGACTTGCTTGATGCGCTCAAGCTCGGCAGCAAACACGGCGTCTTTTGCGACCATCGCCTCAATCTTGCGCACGGCGTGCAAGACCGTCGTGTGATCTCGACCACCAAAGCGACGGCCTATCTCTGGAAGTGAGCGCGCCGTGATGGTCTTCGACAGGTACATCGCAATCTGTCTGGCCCTGACCATTTTTGCATTGCGCCGGGGCGACTTCAGGTCATACATCGTGACGCTGGGATACTCGGCGAGAACAGCCAGTTGAATGGCCTCGATACGGTTCATCACCATCCGCGGTGAGACGATCTCGCAGGCTTCGGCAATGGCCGCGTTCGGAATCGGCGGCATGGCTTTCAGCGTTTCGCTTCCTGGCAGGCGCTCACCTACCGGAATAGCGGCTGCGCTGGAGAATCTATGCAGCCTTGCCTGTCTTGCCGCTGCGGCGAGAAGCTGTGATTGCGTCGCGGTTTCATGCGGATTGTGAAGCATACACTACTCTCCGTTGATGATTTCAGGTGCGATCTCGATTGCTAATTGCGCGCGCCGCCGCGACGAACGCATCAATCTGTTCCCGATGAAAATCCGGATCGATGTTGGAAAGCGCTTGAGCGTGCCGACTAAAAAAGTTCGCAACCACTGCCGCATCGCGCTTTGCCTCTTCTATTTGGGCCTGCTGCCGCACAGCTTTGGCCGCCAAATGATCTGGGTCTGTAATTTCTTCGTTCCATAATGAGCGCGCTGTTCGAAACGAAATACCTGCCGAACTAGCGATCTTTGATAGCCATCGCGGTAACTCGCCATGTGCCGGCGGATTTCCTGCTAAGGTGATCATTGCTGCCCGCGTACTCATTTTGGATGACTTCTCCACCATTTGGATTTTTCCTCTGTCATGTTGAGATCATGGCTAGAGGCACTCACGATAACGAGAATGAACCACTCAGCTTTGTTTCGCTCGCTGCGCTAACAGCGAACGTGACGCGATACCTACGTGTTGACGAAAAGAAGAATGAAGAAAGCGAACGCGAGCCCGCACCCAGTCGCGGAGACGAGCAGAAACGCGCACAGGAGCTTGAATACGTCGAGCGCCGCTTGCGCGAACTCAGATCGTGGGAGCGAAAGATTTCCGGGAGGAAGTAAGATCGAATCGCTCGGCGCGTATCTGCCGAGGCGAGAACGTGCGGGCGGATGCTCATACCGCCCCCCGAGGTCCGTCCGCACGTTAGAGATTCCGAAGTTGCGGCTCATGCCGTAGCCTCCGCAGAAGCCATCCATCCGCTTTTATTGCGAGGCTTGAGACCGCGACGTTTGGCCAATAGGGATGGGTAGGACTCGTTAACGCCATACCTCCATGCGATCAGCTTGACGCTCTCGCCGGCCGCATACGCAGCGCAAATCTCGGCCTTTTGCTTCTTCGTCAATCGCGGAGCACTCATCACGTCCTCGCAATGTCTGGAATGCTGTTGATGGAAATTACTGCGCCGGCCATCACGTGGGACGGAGGGGGCTGCGTAACAGCCGGCGCGCACTCGCTGGGTGTCGCAGCAAGTTGGTAACGGGATGCACTGTGCAATTTTGACCACTGATCGCGTGCGAAAAAACGTGATGAAGCCTGAGCGCGATTTCTCTTGCCCTGTGTCAGGTTCTCGCCCAGAAATAGCCCCCGGGACGTCACGAGTTTGTTGCGGGGGTGCTCATGAGCGAAGAGGAATTGATACTGCAGGCTGCCAGCCTGCCGCCCGTTTACGTCGATGGA
>Ga0134127_10000329_pt1 | contig 48533 bp, 71 predicted proteins | sample KB31753_FD_96459 | JGI IMG/M metagenome (GOLD analysis project Ga0134127, IMG submission 96459) | Terrestrial soil microbial communities with excess Nitrogen fertilizer from Kellogg Biological Station, Michigan, USA - KB3-175-3 | ecosystem: Environmental > Terrestrial > Soil > Unclassified ...
AGCAAGGTTAGCATGGTCAGCAGCATGGTCAGCAGAGTCAGCAGCATGGTCAGCAGAGTCAGCAGCATGGTCAGCAGAGTCAGCAGCAAGGTCAGCAGCAAGGTCAGCAAGGTCAGCAGCAAGGTCAGCAGAGTCAGCAGCATTTTTAAAAGAAAGGGCTAAGAAAAAAATCCTTAAACAATGCCACGATTTTGTTATCGAAAGAATTAAACAACTAGAAGAAATAAAATAATATGGAATTTACTTACGAACATATCCCAAGCAAAGAACAACTGATGGCGCAAATTGACGAGTGCGAGGGAAAGCATGTCCAACAGGCCATTTATTCAACTTTTCACAGTGCCTTAACACAGGTTTGCTTTGGGTGCTTGAAAATTCGTAGCACAATAAGGAAATAGTTATGTCTAAAATCACAGAAGCAATAAATGAAATAAATAAGGAATTTGATAAAAAGTTCTACTCTGGTTACCACGAAGACGAATCAATCTCGGCTAATAAAGTAAAAGCCTATATTATTTTTGAGATTATTCCTTCCCTTCTTAAGGCGTCCGTAGAGGAGATAGAAACTGAATTTTATAAGTTAGAGGAATTACCTAAAGAATTTGCAGTTAACCAGGAAATTATAAGAACCCGAAATAGCATTAAATCCAAACTTTTAGAAGGAGTAGAAAATGCACAATAGCGAAACCCATACAGCTTGCAATGCAAGAATTAAAAAAGAAGGCGGACAATCTAAATGCTGTTACTGCGACCCGCATGAAGGTTGTGAACTTTTAGAAGGAGTAAAAGAAGTATGAAAATAGCATTTGATGTAGACGATACTTTACTGGTTCCTAGCGTAGCTTCTGGTTTTCCTACAGACACACCAAACTACGATACTATTGCCTTATATAAATGGTTTCAAGCACAAGGACACTATATGATTATTTGGAGCGGTAGCGGTATAGATTGGGCAAAGACTTGGGCAGCAAAATTTGGTTTAACTGCTGATGAATTTCCAAGAAAGCAGAAACGGGAAGATGTGGATATTGCTTTTGATGACTGTGATGTAGATTTAGCTAAGGTAAATGTAAAAGTTAAAAGATTAAATAATTCTGTAAGCCGTAAAGATTGGAACGAAACTAAACTAAACACTAACCCCATGAACATACAAGACGCAATAAAGGTGGCTCTAGAGAAAGGTGGATACGAAGGATGTAGTAAAATTGGCATTAATCCTAATGCTTTAAGCTACCAAGATATTACAATAATAGTCTTAGACAGACTTTTTTGGCAAAGTCTAGCCAAGGCTTTAAATTGGGAGAATAAGACGGTAGTAAGGCGTGGCACAGTTATAGGTAATTTTGTAGGCGGTGATAAATTTCTCGGTGACGAAATGGGCTTTGGGATGGATTATGTAAATGTAGAAATCTACCACGCCCTCCGTTACTTCGAGCTTAAACTAACAGGCCAACCCGAAGAACCCTTTTGGACAGAACTTTTATCCACTAATAAAAAAATATGAAAGAACATAATTTTATAAGAAGTAAAGGTGTAAGAGAATTTGAAGAAATTATTTTTTGTGCAAAATGTGGTTATGTAGTTTGGTACTTTAATATGAGTGCAGATTGGAACGTTGAAAACTTACAATCAAAACTACCAGTAGAATGCAATTATTTATCCACTAATAAGTAAGGAGAAAAATGGAAATACAAATTAGGTGCGACAGGTGCGGAGCTGAATTTAAAGGCTCTAAGACTGAACATTTTACAGGTGGATATTATGATTTATCTAACCCTGACTGGAAAAAGTTAGCAGACGGTAAAGATACGGAATTTATTATTTGTGATAACTGTATGTTTAAATCTCCTAAATATATTAAAGAATATGGTCAGCACGCCCCACACCAAGGAGAATAATTATATGAAAATAACTCTATCATCAAAAACCTTTGAACAACTAGTTGAAGAAAATAATTTTGGCTGGAAATATATAAACAGCAACTACAAACCCCAAAAATATAAAAAGGGCAAGGTTGAAATTGAGCTTAAGCACTTTGGTAAATATATCACCAACCAAGAATTTTTAGACTGGTGTAGAGAGAATGGTAAACGTCCAGCTACTTTTAATGAAGCATTACAGTTTGCCCTACAAAACCCTGATAAGCAGAAAAAATATTCATTAGCTACTTGGGATGGCGGGCAGCTGTACTATCTCTTCCTGGGTTCGGGCGGTGAGCAGCGGGGGCTCAGCGTGGGCAGGAGGAGCTTGATTTGGAAGCTAGGATTTTGGCACTTGAAGAAACAGTGGAAAAATTAACGAAAGTGATTAATGTATGAGAGAAATAAAATTTAGAGCTTGGGATGGTGAAAAAATGTATTATCAAGATAATGCTGATTTTATATTTTCTAAAAGTATTTCTGTATATCCTACAAATGAGTATAGTGATTATAGTGGCCCCGATTTTATTAACTTTAAAGAATTAATGGAATACACCGGCCTCAAAGATAGAAACGACAAAGAGATTTACGAGGGGGATATAGTTAAACGAAATAATAATGCAGAAGGTTATTCTGATGCATGGTCTGAAAAGTTGTATACAGTTGGATGGGACAGTAAAGAAGCGAGGTTTGTTCTTATGGAAGATGGACATTGGGGTTTGATTTGGAGAATGGAAGTCATCGGCAACATTTACGAGCATAATCATTTACTTAACGAAAATGGCAAGACCAGTAACTAAGCAAGTAAAATTTAATTAACAAACAATAACCCATGAACGAAATTTTAAAGAAAGAGCAGGAAGAGTTTAGCAGAAAATTTAAAAAGTATAGTAACCCAACTGCAATATCTACTTTTGATGGGATGCTAATGGCTAGCGAATTTGAAGACTTCCTCCACGCCTCTAATCTCCGAGCAGCTAAAGCAGTCCTGAATGAACTGACAAAGGAAGGGTGGCCGGAAGAAATACCGAGTATTTGTTCAAGACATCAGCAGTATAGTACTAATTGCAATATTTGTGATGCTACTAGACTTTATAATATAGCCGTTCATGAAGCCAACCAACGCCTAGAACAAGTAAGGAAGGAGATGGGGATATGAAGAAAATAAAAGCTTGGGCGGTTTTAGATGACGAAGGTAAGCCACTAGATATTCTATTTAATAGACCAACAGAATACAGTCAATTTCATATTGGAAGTTGGGGATACCCAGTCGATGACCATGAAGTTATCTCTGTCCTTATAACCCCAATAACTAAGAAGAAAGGAAAATAAATATGCATTTTCATAAATGGACTAAATGGAAAGTTATTTATAACGAGGAATACGGCTATACTTCTTGGAAGATAGTTCAAGAGAGGGTTTGCGAGAAGTGTGGTAAGACTAAAATTAAATGTCAGATAAAGTAATTCCCCTTTAAGAGCTGTTGGTGGGATATTGCCCCAATACAATGTCCTAGACATGGAATAAGGCAAGAGGTAGCGATCCATTTTCCAGTTTCCCGTCAACAGCTTTTAGTGGAGAATAATTGATTTGCGTATGCTGGTGTCGAAACGCCTGCGATAGCTTTCACTTGGATGTGTACTTCGTGAAGGTGCTAATGCCAGCAGCCGCAAACTAATTAACGCCATCCCGCTTGGCATTGTAGATATGGAAAACGAAATTTGGAAAAGTATTAAAGGTTATGAAAATTTATATTGGATAAGTTCTTTTGGCAATGTTCGTTCTGTTCGGAAATATCTAAAACATGAAGTTAGAAGAGGTTATCATCGAGTAGACTTATGTAAAAATGGCAAAACTAAAAAGTGGTTTGTTCATAGGTTGGTTGCATTTGCCTTTATACCTAATCCAAAGTTAAAACCTTTTATAAATCACATAGACGGAAATAAATCTAATAACAAAATTCCTAATTTAGAATGGGTTACCAACCTTGAAAATATTAGGCATGCCATTAAATTGGGATTAAGAAATTCGGAGACATGGTATGGGAGGGCAAAATTAACTATTGAACAAGTTAGGGAAATTAGAAAAAGATTTAAACAAGGATGTGGTATGCAATTAGCGCATGAATTTAATGTATCAGATACTACCATTTATCGTATTGTAAATAAAAGAATTTGGAAAGATTATTAACTAACCGCCGTGGCTGGCTAAAACGCCGAAGAGAATGATTATAGCCTTTTTGTTAGGGTTCGCTGGATTCGCGATTTGGTTTTTGAGATTAGATGACAATAAGAAAAAGCCCCATTGGACAAGCGAGGGGGAAGTTTGTCAGCACGGACACTACGAGTTTAGTTGTACGCCATGCAAGATTACAAAACAAAAGCCGCTCATCTCCGAGGAGAGAGCGGCAGGGGAAGAGGGGAATAAAGATTAAATAAAACTATAACTAACCTTAAAATGACCCAAGACCACAAAATTATCTTAACACGGCAATGCTGGAGATCTTTCCGAAAATTTATAGAAATGAAGAGGTTACCAGCACTTAGTAAAGGACCTTCTGAATATCATTTCGTTTACACCCTTATGCCAAAAGAGTATTACCCGCGTATCCACTTTATCTGTGAATATTCTCAAACCCACGTAATCATCAGTTTTCATCAAGACTTAAGCCAGCATAATTCCATAAAAAGAAGCGACATCTTAATGCAATGGCACAAAACGATTAATGAATACCGGACACTTTATCCTAAACTTATAAAATTAAAAGAAATGCGAAACAGTCTATGATCTGGCAAAATTTAACAAAATTACCACCGACATGCCCGCTATGTGATGAAGAACTGGAGCATGTGGAAAAAGAACTAGTATGGGAATGCCTGAGCTGCGACTTCAGTATAAGCAGTCTTAAATTTAAAGAAATCGTCAGCAACCTGGTCGATGATGACGTTTTTACCGGCAGCTGTGAAGAGTGTGGAAAGAAAATTAACCCGCGCTACCGGATATGCCGGCAGTGCGAAAATCAATAATTAAAATATATGAACAAATTACAATATACCCAAGAGTTAGCAGCTAGACTAGGCAAAACATCTTTTGAAACAGAACAGATAGTGAATTCTGCGATTAGATTAATCTATGAAATAGTGCGCAGAGGAGAAAAATTAAACCTCTCCGGTTTTGGCCAATTTAGCGTGAGCCATAGGGCAGCGCGCGTTGGAGTTAATCCGCGGCCCCCTTACCCTAAGATCACCATACCAGCATTAAACACGCCCAAGTTTAAAGCCGGCACGGCTTTTAAAGAGGCGGTGAAGTTGAGGTAAACCATGGGAATGTCTGTAGGTGCGTATTTAATTGATACGCAAATATTGAAAGAAGAAGTTGATAAGCTAAAAACAAGGGGAGAGATAGAAATTCTCGATAAAGCCCTCACTGAATTTGGGCCAGAAATTGATGGTAAAATTTTAGTACTACAATGCGATTATTGGGAAGAGTATTCTACCTACTTTGAATTAATGAGGTTTATTGAATTATATTTCGGGATAGAAGATGATTTTGAAGTTGTAAACAAAGCAGTCGCCCATGAAGTAGATCACGGAATTAATGCAAATGAAGTAGCTGAAGAAATTGGAGTGGAATTACCCGAATCGGAGGACGAAGAATGAACTATATTCCACCGAAGAAAACAGTTCACATCGATGTTGTAATGGATCGCGATACTGATAAATTTTCTGTTATTGTCTCCGGAGAGTATTGGGATGGATTTAAAAAGATGGTAGAAGAATCTGCAGCAAGGCATGGTACAAACGTAGTTTGGAACCTAAAGTAGTAAAAACGACGCAATAAAATCGTTTATAAGCCGCGCAAAATAAAACAGACGACACTTATGTCGTCTGTTTTTGCTTCTTATTTTTTTCATACCAGCGTTTATAACGTTCACGCTCTTTAGCCTTAAATTCCGGATCGTCTTTCATCTTTTCCCTATAGGCTTTAGCGTTCGCACGCTGCTTGGCACGAATCTCTTTTAAAGTTTGTGCGGTCATAAGTATCTCCCGGCTAAAAAGCCAATTAAAAATATTAGAATAAATGCAAATGTAAGTTTAGGCCAGCGGCTGACAGTATGTGTAAATATCCAATTTTGTGGGTAGTTGCGGAATTTCATTAAATCACCTGTTTCATATCAATTATATGGGTAATGCAAGTGTATTTGTTATCGATTTTATTTTTAGCTTCAGTAGCAGATCTTCCTCTTATTACCTCAATAAATCTTTGAGGGATTGATATACCACCAATACCACCACCACCTACACTGCCTTCATCCAGCTTTATCTTAGGACATCTAAAATAAACTTCGTAAGTAATTATAAACTCTTTCATCCTAACATTTCCTTTATCTCCCCAAGGCTCTTTGGAAGCAATGAGGCGCTTAATTCTGCTTTGGCTATCAACTTTTTTTGTAGCCAAGTCTCTACTGTCTTCTGGCACACTAAGTTATAAATGAACACTGGCTTTGTCTGTCCGTTCCTGAAGATGCGGCCGGCTCGTTGTTCCATGCGCGCGGGGTTCCAGGCACTGTCATAGTTGTAAAGAATGTTCGCTACCTGGAGGTTGAGGCCTTGGCCGATGGCTTCCGACCCGATAAGTATTTTTCTATTTCCCTCAGACTCAAAGGCCTTGATAATTTCTGCTCTATTTTCTGTAGCTCCAGTAATTGTGAGAGGGCGGTATTCCTTAAGCTGGTCTTCGAGTATCCCGACCATGCGGCTAAATCTAGTAATAATGATCGCTTTTTGCCCATTGATTAATGTGCTTTCCAAGTGCTCTTTAAGCACTTCTAATTTTGAAGATTCTAAACTCTCTCCTAATAATTCCATGCTGTCGCAAAGTTCAAACAGTTTACCTAACTTTACAACTGTGGTTTGCAGCATAACTGGATTATCCAGTTTCGAAATTATCGCACGGTCTATATCAAACAAGAGTTCCTTAACAATTAAGTCGTAATTCTTACGCTCCTGCGGGCTAAGCATTACCGGAATTTCCGTTTCAGTATACGGCGGCAGCTGTAAATCTACCTCGGCCAAAGTTTTGCGTATGATATACGGCGCGCACTTATCGGCTAACTCTTTAGTGTTCTTGTTACCGACAATCTGCCTATCCATGTAGCCGCCCTTAACGCAGTAACGCCAAATAAAAGAATAGTAGTTACCAAACATTCCGGGGCGCAACCAATTCATTATCCCAAACATATCTTCGGCCTTATTCATTACGGGTGTGGCCGTCAGGGCAAGCCGTCTTTTGCTTTTTAGTTTCTTTAATGCCTTATAGAGCTTAGTGCTAGGATTGGCTAGCCTATGCGCTTCATCAGTAATTATAACATCCCATTCAAACATGGCAAGATGTTCAATGTCCATGCGGGCGGTTTCATAGCCTACAACAACAAAGCCGGAAGAATACTCGGTGTAGTGTGTGCGGCGCGCGTGTGTAGAGCCTATTACGGGCGTTGCGGCGGCGTTTGGCAGCCACTTGGGTATTTCGCCTTCAGCCCACTGCAAAACAACGCTCTTGGGGGCGATAATCAGCACACGGCGGGCGTTGACTGCCTGACATAGCGCGAGGGAAGTTAGTGTTTTACCGCTGCCTACAAAGCTCGCGTTAAGAGCATACGGCTGGGATAGTAAAAAGCCCACAATCTCCTGTTGATAGGGGTATAGTGGTAATTCTGGCGCAATAGGAGGGGCTAGGACAGGCGTAAATGGGGTTGGGTCGGTGTTAGTATCCATATAACTGCCAATAAGTCGCTTGCGGCGAGATTACCAGCAGGGGATAGATATTAATTAGCAAGGCCAAGAGCTGTTACCACGCAATGCGTAGTCATTAAGCTAAAAGCACACTCTTGAACTTTGGTGGTTTACACCACAATCAACCCGCAAGGAAGTTATTTAACTTCTTCTATGTCTTCAACACTATATTCACCATTATTTGATATAATTTCACCTATTTCCCCCAATTCATTGCCATAATAAATATCTTCAGCTTCTTGAGAAGATTTAGCTTTAATTAAATAGTATCCATACTCAGTTTCAGTAACATGGACTTTATAGGTTTTAAGTTTAGGCATAATAATCCTTGCTTCATTCCGCATTATAAATAAAGCGGGTTGATTTGCGGACTGATTGTGATGTAGATACAACCTAAAACTTGCGGGCAAAGAGTTATCTAACAGAAAAACATGGAGAAGAATTTTTACTAAACGATACTGCCAATATTGATTTGCCATTATCATCCTTAACAAGATGATAAACTTGGTTTCTTTGTTGCTTAACAATATGAGTGCCAGAGCAATCAATATTGTTTTCTTTACAATAAGTAATAAGATGCCAATTAGCTAAATTAAATAATATTTCTTTCATATTTATTCCTTGCCCTTAGCTTTTGGGTTAATTAATAGCCCGCAAGTTAAAAGCCAAGTTTTAAGCTGTATCTGACTATATGCCTTTGCCTGTTGGCAAGGAATGAGCTTAGTTTGATTCTCTGTCTAAAAATATATTTATTTCAATTTGTAAATCCATAATTAGTTTTACCAATTCTTCTTTAGATAATGCCCATAATTCACTTTCTGAATGTTCAATCATTTTAATCCTTGCTCTTGTTGCCAGTTAATATAAATACCAACAGGCAAGCAACAAGCAGGGGCATATAGTTTACTTATAGCCTAGGCGTTGCCCGCAAGGGTTAAACGAGAGCAAAACTCTTAATCTCGTGTAAATATTCATTAATAATTCTCGTGGATTTAGAACCTTTAAACTCTACTGCGGTACATAGATATTCCATTGCTTCGATAATTTCAGTTGGGGTTTTAGCTTTCTCTAATTCGCCTATTGCTTCCTGGATAACATCACAGTCAATAAAATTATTAGCTTGCTTAGCTCGTTCAAGAGCTAAGATTTTTCTATTTTCTATTGCAATCATGTTCATAAGTTTTCCTTGCTTTTACTCATATTATTTTAAATACGAGCAACGCATGAGCAAAACCTAAGCTATAAGTTATTTGGTTGTTAAGGTGCAAGCACACTAGCAATTTAATACCAGCACGGAATTAGTTTATTAATCTAACTTTTGCAATTCGCCTCTTGCTATCATAGCGTCTATAGTTTCTCTAACTTCTTGCATAGTAGCTTGAGAGCCTTTTAAAGCTTCTATATACCATTGGCGATATTTTCGTGTAATGGTATAGCCCCTATAAAATCTTATTACTCTAGTCATTGGATACTTCTCCACGAATTTTAGTTATAAGAGTGTTTAAATCAAATCTTTGTTGTATATCTGCACCTTTCCAATAATCTTTGTCATCTTGGTGGCCAAAAGTCCCAAAACAAATATTGGCTACAAGGTTTTTAATTTGCCTTGCTTGCTTAATGGATAATTTCATAATATTGTCCTTTGTCGCTGATATTAAATTGTTAAAGAGCTTTATAAACTTTTCTATTTACTAGAAATAATTGAACCGCAAAAATAAATGTGTCGGTATTACTTCCAGTAAGCAGGGCAAGAATTATCTTGCCGTCATGATGATAAACTGCTTGACCGTTAGTTTGCGCAAATAAGTTTTTAACTTATGCGCTCTAACTTCACGTGCGGTCATCATCGGAAACAAAACTTTTTTTGGTTTCATTGCCTTAAGAGATTAATTATTAGGGCAGTGCATATTTTTATAGTCTTGCGATTGTTTAAATTCTTTTGTTGCAGTGGCATTAATGCGCCTACAAACGCCGTCAGACAGGGAAATAAGGAAAAAATAGAGGAGTAGGGCTAAACATATTACTACAATTAGTTTTTTTATCATAATTTTGTATTTATTTACAAACGTTTTAAACGTTGTATGTAAATATAATAGCAAACGTTTTAAACGTTGTCAATAATTTGAATACAAAACAGCAAAAAAGAGGCTTAAATAAAAGATAAAATATGTTAAAAATCATTATATAACCAGACTGATGTAAGATACTACAATGAGAATATTGCTAGATGTATACCAGAAAAAGCGAAAACCCCAATGTTTGACAAAATATATAAAAATATGTCATAATAAATCCCTTTAAAGATAAGGGAAAAATTAAACAAAAATTACTATTTAGTATATAAACTAAAAAAAAGAAAAAGTTTTTATGTTTTGAGTTTAGGTGTATATATTGTAGGGCGTGAAACGTTGACAGTCTTTAGGAATGTGTTTTAATAAAGGCTTAAATATAAGTATGTCGCGTTTTACTTCTTGAGCGACCTAGTGAAACGATAAAATGTATACAAAAAGCCATATAAAAAGTGACGAACAGTGATTTTTTTCAAGTCAGAGGTAGGGGAGGGGCTTTATTTTTTTCAGGAAATTTTTTGGATACCCGGGGTACCTCGGTCATAAAATTTGACAACTTGTATAACTGGCTGTATACTTTAGGCATGAAAAACAAGAACGAAACCAAATTAATCCAAAGACCGTTTTCAATTCATCCTGTAAAGCACGTACAGATCTTGGAACACTTTATTTCTGAAGGCCGTGCCACCTCGCAGTCTGATGTTGTGCGTCAGGCGCTAGTTTATTACCACGATAAAATCTACCCAAACTACATTTTCCATTTGAATCCTACCGCTAAAAAGAAACTTAAGGTCATGGAAGAAGAAGCGGCTTTTGAATCTGTACCCAACGAAGTCTTTGCAGTAGAAACTCTTAAAGGTATGGTGGTTAAAAGCCAGGACGGAATTGAATATGTCCTTTTGCACCAGATTGCTAATTGGATACTATGTATTCCGCTGGAAGGAATTAAGGAGTGGTCCCACATCCACAAAGCAGATGTTGATTTTCACCTTGATAAAATTAAGGAAACCTCTTTAGAGGAAGGTATTAGGTCACCTGTTAAATCTGAGCTATTACAAAAATACAACATCGTGTTATAATCTTTTCTACAACTTAATAACCAAAGGCAACCAAAAACAAAGTTCCTAACCGGCTTTGTTTTTTTATTTTTCCGTGAGCAAACCTTCACCAACCAACCAAACCACTAATGCCATACTCAAGTTTTTCTTCGATGCCGGTATTTATTCCTACCGACAAAACAGCATGGGTGTTCCTATTCCAGGAACGGGGCGTTTTAGACCAGCGCCAAAGACCGGACTGCCCGATATTGTGGCAATTAAACCACCTGGAGGGCAGCATGTCGGGATTGAAGTTAAAACCGGCCGCGACCGACTTAGGCCTGAGCAAGTCGGAACGCTCGAGAATATTAGGCGTATGGGGGGGATTGCTCTGGTGGTGAAGGATTTTGAAGACTTTTTAAATCAATGGGAGTTAGTAAAAAATAATGTCTGAAAAAACTTTTGAAGAGAAAACATTTAGTGAGATTCTTGCTGAGGGCGCTGATGAAAATAAAGCGTCTTTAGCTACGGCTACGCTTCAAGCATTCAAAGAAGGCGATCCCTCAGCTATTAAGCTTGTTATGAATGCTTTAATGGAGCACAAATATAACGAAGAAAATAAGTTTTTAATCCCCGATGAAAGATTTAAAGAAATTATCGAACTGGCTGCTGGCGCAATTCAGCGAGGAGAAATTTAGCGCTTTTGGAATTAAAACCCGTCTCCTGCGCTGGATATGTCAGCGCTCTTTCCTCGCGTTCTGCCTGGCGGTAAAACCACGGTATTTGGCTACGAATTTCCATTCCTACCTTTGTGGCCGTCTTCAGGAAATGTATAAAAACATCCTTTCTAACAAAGATGACAACATTATTGTTGAAGTTCAGCCACAGATAGGGAAATCCACAACTTGTAGCGAATTGTTCCCGGCGTGGGTGCTGGGCAAATCGCATTTAGATACAGGTGAGGGCTGGCCGGTTATTTGTGCGTCTTACGGCGCTGATTTGGCACAGCAGAAGTCGCAGAACTGCCGCGATATTGTAAACAGCGAGATTTACCAGATGATTTTCCCGGCCACCCGCCTTCATCCGGAGACTGCGGCCAAAGACTATTGGAAGACTACTACCGGCGGCAGCTACCGCGCTGTTGGTGTGGGCGGCGGTCTTACCGGTATGCCTGGAAAGTTGATGATCGCGGACGACTTGTTTAAGGACCGCGCAGACGCAGACAGTGAGACCGTCCGTGAAAGCACCTGGAAGTGGTGGCAGACGGTATTTATGTCCCGCCGGCAAGACACTTCCGGTGTTGCACTGGTTAACACCCGTTGGCATAAGCTAGATGTAGCAGGTAAGGTGGAAATACAGTTTGAATCAGATAGGTCTTCGGATAAAAAAGCATGGGAGTACGACCATTGGGAAAGGCTTTGTTTTCCGGCTTTTGCTTCCCAGGACGAGTATATTAACGACAAGCTTTTTAGGAAAGCAGGCCAGGTTCTTTGTCCGGAACGTTTTTCTTACGAAACTATGGTGCGTAGGCGCAACAGCACGGAAATCTATGAGTGGAGTAGTCTTTACATGCAAACTCCTATTCTGAAGGAGAATGCAAAGTTTAGGGTTGAGTGGTTTAAGTACTTTGATGATGAGGATATTAAGACCAAGGAACTGTCTTGGTATATTTTTGTGGATTTAGCCAGTTCAAAAAAGTCTAGCGCCGACGACGTGGTGGTTATGGTCTTAGGCAAGGAGCGCGCCACTAGCCACTGGTTTGTAGATGATTTTATTGGCGGACATCTTGATCCTGGCCAGACCATTGATGCTATTTTTAAATTGGTTCGCGAGCATCCGGGCGCTAAAGTGTGGATAGAAGCCCAGGGTTACCAGAGTACGCTCCAATACCATGTGGAGGAAAAGCAGCGCAAGGATTTATTTTTTTTCCAGGTTGAGCCATTGACCCAAAAGAGCACGAAATCCAAAGAGGCGCGCATTGAAGGCTTAATTCAGCCTTACAAGTTGGGCACTATTTTCCACCGCGCCTGGATGAAAAACAGCAAGCTTGAAACTCAGTTGCTTGAATTTCCGCAAGGAGCGCATGACGACTATCCGGACACGCTTTCTATGGGCCAGCAAGTGATGGATCACACCGCCGTGCAGGAGACCCCGCAGCAGAAGAAGGCGAGGGAAGCGGAAGAGAAACAGGAGTTTGACCCGCATAGCGCTTTTCAGAGGGTTTGATTTGACAATTCTTCCAATGCGTGATAATAATTAGGCACAATTTTCAGACAAAAATAAAAACAAAGAACCAGTAAAGGTTCTTTTTTGTCTACTCGACTCCAAAATCCGGTTAAAGAAAAAGTCCCCAACACTGCTTTTGAGGCTTCTCAACAGTCAGGGGCTTATTTTATTGCGCAACCTGACTATTCTCCAGAAGAGCTGGAAATGAAAAATTGGGAGCTTCAGGAGATCACTACAGATTATAATCGCCGCGAATCGCCGCATCGCCTTTTAAACCAGCGCACTTATAGTCAAAATTACCGGGAAAATATGTTGGCGGCCAATTCTGATACTCCGCCACGCGCCAACGCGGAAGATACGATGGTTGTAACCGGAACGACCCGGGAAAAAGTGCTGAGCATCGTCAGCGCTGTTTTGCAGTTGAATTTTGAAACTTCTTTTATGGCCTTTGACCATAATGATCAGCAAGATGAAGAGTTAGCCGAGGCTATGAAGGACTGCGTTGATCGCGCTAATAAGATGGAGCAGTGGGACGAGAAGAAAATTTACGCTTATTTTGAAATGGCCGTTCAGGGTGATGTCTATGTGGAAGAGAATTTTATTGAAGAGACTGTTACTGATAAGAAACCTATAAAACTTTCCGAGGTCACCGAGGCTTTAATGAAAGATTTTAAAGCTGATTATAAAACCAAAGTTACTACCGGTATGTGTGTGCGTAACCTAATTCCTGGCACCCAGGTTTTTAAGGGTAGTATGACGGAAAGAATTTTGCGTAACCAGCCCCATATTTGGACGCGCGAGGTTAGGCCTTATGAAGTTACTAAATCCATTTACGGAAAGCTGCCCCGCTGGGATTATGTCCCGCGGAAGTTGGTTGTCGCGGGCCCAGGATTAATCACTGACCAAATTTTAGCGTCCATTAATTGGAGGCTTGAGGGTATTCCGGATGAGAATTGTGAAATTTTGAAGAGACAGGACAGGTTTAATAACACTTATAGCCTTTATATAAATGGCGTTAAAATGTTACCGAACGATTTTCCATTACCGTGGGGTTTTGGAGAATACAATATTGTGCAAGGTTCTTTAGAGCCTATTTCTGCGTTTTTTAGCGAAAGTAAATCCATTCCTTGTAAGACCAAATTAGATCAGGAAATTTTGGATGAAATGTATCGTTTGGCGGTTTTAAAAACCCAAAAATCTTTCATGCCTCCGATTGCCAACTACAGCACCAATATCTTGGGACGTTCCATGTTTCTGCCGGGCAAAGTTACTAATAATTTGCAAAAAGGGGATATTGAAGTTCTTGGCGGTGACCCCGGTGCTTACAGTATGAAGCCGTCGGAGTTCCAGATGATTGAAATGATTAAGAAGTTTATTGATGACAAATCTATTTCTCCGGCCCTTGAAGGTCAACCAGGACAAGGCGATCAGACCGCAACCCAAAATAACAATGTAATGCAGCAAGCCAAGCAGAAGCTAGGGTTGATGATTTTCGGTTTTATGCAATTCCACATGAACTTGGATTTATTGAGACTATACAACGTGTTGGAAAATTATACCCAGCCGATAGATACAAAATTAAATAAAGTAAAAGACGGTGTAATTAATAAATACCGCACCATTTCGCTTAATAAGCAGATAGGGAATAAAGGTTATGGTACGAAGCAAATCCAATTTACTACCGAGCATAATACGCCGGCAAAACTTTGGGACATGGAAAATGGGGTAACCAGGGATTCCAGTGGTGTTCCAATTTCTACTGTAAAACCCAAGAGTCCAACAAAAATAATGCAGATAAATCCGACAATTCTAAGAAGCATAAAATTTTCCTGGTACGCACAATGTGATCCGGTTCCAAGAGAAACCAGTATGAGTGAGAAGATTGCGTTTGGTGATGATCTTATGCAGGCAATGCAGTTATTCGGACAACAGAAAGTTAACCTTGATTACGCTTCAATGAAATGGGCCGAGCAAAGAAAGTTAGATCCTAATTTATTCTTTAACAAGAATGCTCCTACAGGACAACAGCAACAGCCTCAGCCAGGACAGCCGGAGTCTGCTACTCCTGGCTTACCGGCCCCACAGGAAAGTAATTTTAAAAAACAAGCCAGGCCGTACGGTTCAGGCGCGGGAGTAGCGGAAGCGACTCGTCAGGCCTTTGGAGGTAGAGGATAACATTTATGGCTTCTAATTTAAATTCCCAAATTAATAATATTGATAAATCTATAAACTCTACCGAGAACTCTGTTAATAAAGCTTTATCCAAATCAGAAGGGGTTACTAAATTACCTCACGTTGCACCAAACCGTATGGGTTCTCATATTGCTGCCGAGCATGGAATTTCGCCTTACCATAATAAGAATAGTTCTACCACAGGGTCAAATAAAGCTTATTCATTCTCTAATTAATTTATGCCAAAAAAACAACTCACAAACGAAGAAACTATCACTGCCCTTTATCGGGAGCATTTACGGCTTGTAAATCCGGCCGACCCTGAAATCAGTAAAGATTTTGAGGGTGATGAATTAAGGAATTTTTACAAGTTCTGCCATACAACTTTCCACAACCCATTTTTTGGGAAAATAGTAAACGGTTTTATTTTGGAGCAATGTATCAAAACAGCTAAGGATGGAATGACGGAAGATCATTATAAAAACGGGAGGTTAAGTATTATCGGGATAAAGTTGTTGGAAGAATTTTTTGGAAAAGCTGCCGCAGAATTTGATAAATTGAACCAGCCTGAAGAACCGTTTGATTCCGGAGCAAGTTTTTCACAAGCAAAAGTTTAATAATTAACGATTATTTATTCGCGTTCGTCCAACGTAGTTAGTTGCAAATAACAACATGGACTGTAGATAAATAATCGAAAGGTGTGTATGCCAATTAAGGTAAAACAAGATGATGGCAGCGAGATTGATGCTTTCACAGCGGAAGAACTCGCAGCCCAGACTGAGGCTAAGGCCAAGGAAGCAGCAGACGCAGCAAGAGCTGAAGAAGCTGAAAGGCTTAGGGAGCAACATGAAGCTGAAATTGCTGAAAGAGAAGAAGCTCACAATGCGGACAAGAAAGAGTTAGAGGACTTAAGGAAAAAAGACTTTAATTTTAAGCAACTGCGGGATAAAAAGATTCTTACTCCCGAACAAGAAGCGGAAGCAAAAAGGGTTGCTGATGATCTGAAAAGGACAAATGAAAGACTGGATGCTATAGAAAAACAGCCATTTGAATCAGCTAAATCTAGTTTTATACAAAATAATATCGGTGCAGATAAAGAGTTGGGTGAAAAATTTGATTTTTTCTTTAAAAAATTAAGTGCCGGAGCTAAAACTTTAGATGATTACAACACCGCTTTAAATGCAGCGTTTATTTCCGCTACCGGCGGCACAAGGCAGCCCAATACTTCCGGAAATATGCAAAGAATTTCAGTAAACGAAAATTATGGAGACATCGGGGCAAAAGTTGAGTCCCAAGACTCCCAAAATTTTGGAGCTTTGCTTGGATTAAAACCGGAAGACAAGAAACAATTTGGTGCAATAGCTAAGACTGGTGTCGTTCCTATTTTCTACCAAAGTCCGGCAAAAGAAAAAAATGTTTAATAAATTAATTAATTTTTTGAAAGGAATTATATATATGTCAGATGAAATTAAGGAAGAAGTTAAAATTACCGAAGCAGAAGGCCAGGTAGTGCAAAATGAAACTGTTACCGCACCGGTTTCTCCGGAACAGAAAACCGAAGAAGTTACGGCTCCTGAATTACCTCAAGTTGCGCCAGTTGAAGATGGGACTATTACCCCAGGTGTCACTACTGATCAAACTGTAGTGATGTATAACGGTCAAGCTGTTACTAAGCGTTTAGGCCTTTTTGATGCCGATGGTGCCCAAGAATGTGAATTAGCAGACGGAACCACAGCCTTTGTGCCGAAGTCCGTTTTAGGAGAATAATTTTATGGCAAATAATACAATAGTAAAAGAACCAAAGACTGAACAGCCCATCCCCTCCGAAGAGTTAAAAGTGCAGCAGCCTGCCCCGGCCATTCCTACAGTCGATCCTGAACTTTTTGCGCAAATGGTTGCGCGTATGGATGCCTTAGAAAAACGCAATTCTATTTTGGAAGAAGCGGTCAGTAAAAACGATTTAATTGCAGCTCAAAATAAGAATAAGCCCGCCGCAACTCCGAGCGCTTATTTGAAAGTCCTTAATGGCAAGGTTGTGACTAGCTGGAAAAGTGAAAAAGCTCAGATGCTTTTTAACCCTACGAACCCGGAAGTTACTGTAGGCGAAATTTTAAAGGCTCGATACTTCTTCAGTGACGGTACTGATTCTGGGGTTATTGATCAAGTTGAGTTCACCCGCGCGACTGATAAAGTGTTAGCTGATGTAGTTGAAGGCTGGAAGGCAATTAAGGATTCTGAAGTAAAAGAAGTCACTCTGCATTTTCGCGAGCTTATAACCACTGATGAAGAGTTGAAAAAATCCTTTGTCATGCCGGCAGATACGAAGATTAATAAAAATTTCTTAAACGCATAATTTTATGGACGAACAAGTACAAGAACCAGTGCATGAATCAGTCGCAGAAGCGACAGAAGTTACACCAGTTGTAACTGAACCGGATATTTATGTAGGGGCCACTAAGGTTACTCCAGTAACTTTACCAAGCGGTTTAATTTCTGTAACCGTTGATGGGAATGAAATTAAAGCTACTCAGGATCAATTTGATTCCATGAAAAGTGTAGCTCCATACGAAGACGGGTTGATAATGATTAAAAAGTGGAAACCGACCATCGCAAAAGTTTTGACTATTCTGACTCAAGACAACCTGACGATGAATGAAAAAGATTTTGTCATCCAGCGCATAGACCAAAGCATACTGCATAACTACCGTTCAGCTACTGCCAAATTGTTTGGAGTAGAAAACCAGGAAGATGTAACTATGCAACAAATTATAGATGTAGTTTCACCGAAAGTTTAGTCTGAGACGCTTGCCCCGATTTCTATCGAGGCTTGCACCTCAGCCTTAGCGTAATAGGCATTTCGGGCCTTACAGCCTTGTTAGCTTCACGCATGTAAGAAGAGCTTGAACACCCTCTATAAACGGTGTTGTTTAGTGCGTTCGTTTTTAATTAATAATTTCTTGAAAGGAATAAATTTATGGCTGCAATAGCCAATTCCTGGAAGTTAAATTCTGGCAAATTCAAGATCAAGTGGTTCAACAAAGCCGCCAACACTACCATTTCAACTGGTGTTTTGGTTGAGCTTGTTGCCGGTCTTTTGGTAGAAGCTACTACCACTGCCGGAGCTGCCGATACCCCGATCGTCGGGCTCTACGCTGGTCCTTCTATTTCCTCAACTTCTTCCAACTACGCGGTAGCTGAAAAGCTGCCTGTATACGTTCCTGAATCTCCAACGGCCTTATTCCAAGGCGCAGTAGACACTGGAACCTTAGTAGCCGCGTCTGAAGGTCTTTCTTATGACATCAGCGCAACCAATGGTGTAACCCAGTCGACTTCCACCAACAACGCCGTATTATGTGCCAGATACATTTCTGCCACTTCCGGTCTGTTTACTATAAACACCTTAGGCGCTCCTCGATAGTCCGCTTTGACAATTAATACAATCCTAATTTTATGGGACAAATAATTAATCGTCTGAATTTTGCGGATTTCAACAACAACTTAACAATTGCTTGGACGAAATCCTATTCAGACTTCCCAAAGCGGGCGAGTGTCATGTACAACATGAGTTCTACTGATGTTGATACTGGTGACATCTCCGGTTTGGATGGCTTCTCGATGGCCAAAATCAAGTTAGAAGGCGAAGAAATGGCCTTTGGTAGTTTGACTCAAAACTATCGTAAAACATGGACCACTTATGAAATCGCCCTTGAGACGAAGATTACTTGGAACATGCGTCACTATTCTAAGTATGACCTTATTCAAAAGGCCATTAACAACTTAGCCCAGAGTGCTGCAAAACGCATGGAAATCGATCTTACCCATCGCTTTACCTTTGCTAATGCCACCTCTTATGTAACTCAGGAAGGTTTAACTAAAACTACAACTGTTGGTGATGGTTTAGCTCTCTTGAGCACAGTGCACACTATGCCCGGTACTTCTACCACTTTCCGCAACCGCGTTGCCAACAACCCGGTTTTGTCTAAAGGCGGATTAGAAGCTGCTGAGACTTTGTTTGCTACTCAGATGATTGATACTAACGGTGAAACGACCTTCCAAGATCCGACTCACATTGTTATTACCAATGATCCGAACCAGAAAAATACTGCCATGCAGTATTTGAAGTCTTATGCTGACCCGACTGCAAGCCAGGCTGGCATTATGAACCCGTACGAAGGTAAATACGGTTTGATTATTTTGCCTTACTTGTCCACTGACAAAAACGGCGCTTACGATTCCACTAAAGCCAAATATTGGTTCTTGGTGAACATGAATCATAAGGATGCCTATTGTAAAGTTGGCCAAGATCCGATGTTCATTACCCCGACTGATAACGGCGGTAAGGAATTTGAAACCCTTGATTGGAAATACGGCACCTTGGCTTCTTACGCCTTGGAAATTGTAGATGCCCGTTGGATCGTGGGTTCTCTTGGTGACGGTACAGCCTAGTTCTTAATTATTTATTAGAGGCCAGTCTAGGCGTGAAAACGCTGAGGTGGTGGTGGGATTGGCCTCTAAGATTGGAAAAAAATGTTATACAACTTAAATTCTGGATGGGGTTCCTTAATGGCTGAAGGGATTGCGGAATCTGCGGTAGCCGGTGGCAAAGTATTTGTAGTTGCTTCCTCTTCGCATCCTCAATTTCAGGCTCTAAAGGAATTATTCATTCCTGATCCTGAAGGTCTTACCCGTTTCTACACTACAATAACTGCCGCCTTGGGTGCCTGTGTGGCAAACCGTGGAGACATTATTTATGTAGCTGAAGGCTATACGGAAACTGAATCGGCCGCCGCCGGTCTTGCTATCGGCGTGGCAGGAGTAACTATTATCGGTTTAGGCAATGGTACTCTTCGTCCGACTATTTCTTTTAGCACTTCTACAGCCGCAACTGTAACCATTACTGCGGCTAACGTAACCTTAAAGAATATTGGCTTTGACTTTACAGGCATCGACGCTTTGGCTTCTGGTGTTGTAATTTCTGCCGCTAATGTTTCTTTGGTTAATTGCTACGCCATAACAGCCAATGCTTCTGGCCAAGCGGTGCTCGGTGTATTAACCACTGCCGCGGCCAACAATCTTTTGATTGATGGTTGCCAATTCGTTGGTAGTTCTGATGCCGGCACTACTGCCGCAGTCAGAATTGTGGGCGGCGATTCTATCACTATTAGAAATTGTTACTTCTTAGGTGCTTACACTTCCGGAGTAGGGGCTATTCAAGGCCTTACCACTGATTCTACAAATCTTACTATTACCAACAACACTATTGTTAACCTGACTGCTTCCGCGACTAAAGCTGCGGTATTCACTTCTGGTTCTACTGGTATCGTTGCAAAAAATATTTGTGGAATTGGCTCCGGAGCTGCACCGTTTACTTTTGCCGCTGGATGGTGGGCCGGTAACTGGTCCGCTGCCGCTGTTGGCACAAACGGTACCTTGGTCTAAGTTTTTTTACAACTCAATATTGTTTGTCTATCCTGCTCCTCCTCGCGGGGAGCAGAGATTGGTAAATAATTAACTTAAAATTTTATGCGTTCTTCTCAACAATCAGTGCTCTTAAATGCAGCAACCGCCAATGGCGTGGGCAGCAAGATTCTGGCAGGTGACTATAAGTACATGATTATCGCCCTTGCGACTTCTAGTTCTGCTTCCGCCACAATTAAGGTTCAGGGTTCTTACGGTAAAGATAACACTGTAGCCGGATCTGCTGGCAATGATGCTCCGGATTTTAGTGCCAGTGCTACCCGGACCAACCAGTGGGGCTACATCTCCTTTGTTAACCTACTTAGCGGGTCGGTTGTCGCGGGTGGTACAGGTGTTGTTTATAGCGGTACAGATGGTGTGACTTATCTGAAAGTTAATGTTGAAGGTCTACGCTTCCTGTCTTTGGAAGTTAGCAGCTATTCAGCCGGAACCATTGATGCAAAAGTCATTGGTTTTGAAGACAGTGATCGAATGTAATTAATACACTCCCATGCTCGAATTTCAGCAATCACAACAACTTGCAACACAGAGGATTTGGTTTTTCCAGCTTACCAACCTTGCGCCGGCATCTGAAGTACCTTCAGGTTTAAAAAATAACAGCAATGTAACCTTTACTGTTTTGAATGTGCCTCAATACCTTACCTTAAACGGACAAACCTTGGTCGCAGGCACTGAGTACACCATCTCCGGCTTAACTATAACTATGACCACTGCACCGATTTCCTCTGATGTTTTGTTGTCTTGGTATGCAAATGCTCCATTAACCGGCCAAACAGGTCATGGTTACTTATCAGTTAACGGCGCTGCAGGTGTTCAAAGTTCTAACACTTTTACAGAAATTGATTCTGTAAACATGCCAGGTAGTTATTATCTTCAGCTAACTCAAGGGGAGATAGGTACTTTGGGAACTTTGAATTTGTATGTGAAGACAACCCTTTCTAACGCCTACAATGGTGCCGCTATCGTCACTTACAATAATCCTTTTGCTTCGCAAGGTGGATTTGTTGCCCCTTCTGATAGCACAACTGGTGGTTTTACCAAAGCTATGTCTGAGGATTTATTGGAGAAGATTAAGAAGATGATTGTAGCTGAGTTTGATAAGCGTGAAAAAGAAGAAGATGAAGAAGAGCAGCAGCAGGAGCAGACAGATTATACAGAAATTTTAAATCAAATTCTACAGGCGGTTACAGTTGAGCCGGAAGAGGAAGAAGTTGAGCCTATAGATTTTTCTCCAGTATTAGAAGCTATCGCCGCCAAGGAAAATCCTAAAGACTATTCTAATAATTTTTCTGCGATAGAAAAAGCTATTGCTGCTATGTCTCCGGTCATGACTGAGTTCGGTAATGCCGTAAAAACATTTGAGTCAAAGATGGGTGCCGCCTCTGGAGAGATTAATTCCGCTATGGAGGGAATTTCTAAATTAACTAAAGGTTTTTCAGACCTTGAAGTTATGATGGAGAAATTCAAGGAAGCTTTTGATTCCCAGGTAGATATGGATAAGCGATTTGCTGCTATCAATGGAAAGATGAAGGACGAAAAGTTGCAGGAAATTTCTGACAAGTTCCTAGAACTTCAAAAAATGATGATTAACCATAAGTACGATATTTTGAAAGCATTAATTAAGCCGGCGAAGTAATTTTATGGCCCAAACATTTCCTTACCAATATAGTGACTTATTTGCTTCGATTAATGGCCGTATTCATGGAAAGATCGGGCTTCTTACTAACCCGCGGACATTAATCAATGATGTGGTTAATGAGGTTTCAAATCTTTATTTACGCAGCTCTAAGAAAAAAGGGGTTTTAGCACCTAACCTTTTTAACGACATTTATCAGTATGCAGCACCTTCAGATATTGATGGTGATAGCTTAATTGGCATCCAGCCGCAGAACATGAACAGGAGCCGCAAGAATATTTGGGATCTTGTTACAGAAGAAGAGTTTGATATTAGAAAACAAAGCTCGGATAACTTGGTGGCTTTTTCTGACCATTCTTTTGTGCGCGGGCTTTTAATTTCAAAGCACAATGGAAGCCTACAGGAATTATCTATTGCTGCAATACAGAGTTTAACAGGGGACAGCTCTAACGGAAGCTCTTGGACAGCTTTTGGCGCGGCCACAAATTTAAGGGCAGATTCTTACAATTTTATTAAAGGTAGTGGAAGCATAGAATTCGATATTTCTCCTACAGGTAACACTGCTGGAATTCAATTAACCACTGTAAATACTTTTGACTTGACTCAGTTTATTTCAGCAGCCAGTGCTTTTGATTGGGGATATATTAATACCTTGGCAAATGTTACGGGCGTAACTTTACGGGTAGGTAATAATTCCAGTAATTATTACCAGATGGTTATTACAGCTCCTAATGATGGTACCTCTTTTGTAAACGGTTGGAATTTAAATAGATTTGATTTTAATTCCAAAACCACAGTCGGCTCACCTGTTTTTGGCTCTTTAAATTATGTAGCCATATTTTTTAATTTAGCCTCCGGATCTGTTACTGATACCGGTTACCGTTTCAACTGGCTTAATGCCAAACAGGGTAATATTTCTAATTTAATCTATTACAGTACTAATCCTTGGCAAACAATTGGAGGTGTAGCAATCCCTCGTTCTACAGCTGATACAGATTATTTAATTTGTGATCAGGATGAATATAACCTAATGGTTGAAAAGGGTGTGGAAGTTTTAGGGATGGCCGCCCGTGAATATCAGGATTCTCAGATGGCCGCTGCCCGTTACGGTAATCCGGCGACTAAGCAGGGGATGGCTTGGGATTATAAACGTAATTATCCAACCGAGGCTTTAATGCTTACAAGTTCTTACCACTACATGGATAGAGGGCAAGATAATTCTAATATTTTTATAAGATAACTTTAATTACTTGAGCGATTTTCTCATCGACATTAACGAATTCACGCAGGGGCTACAACTTTTGGAAGCGTCAATGGACGCTCCTATAGGTTCGGCGCGCGTGATGTCCAATATGCAAATTACTGATCGCGGCGGTATTGGCCCGCGCCCCGGCACTTCAATTTTGGGTACGTGGGATTCTGACACAACGGGCAGCGATGGATTTTATAATTTTTTAACCACTTCTATCGGTTTGGAGATTCCTGTTAAGGCCTCTAATGGAATTTTAAAATATTACCACCCAACTTTACTTGATTGGAAGCAATTAAAATCTGGTTATACAGCCGGCGCAGAGTTTGGTATGAAGGAGCATTTAGTTAATACCGATAATAATGACTACTTATATTTCTGTAATGCCAAAGAAAATTATTCCAGATGGACCGGAGCTATTACCACTACTAATGGAGCGTTCGTTTCCGGAACCACTTTGACCGTGGCCTCAACTTTAAAGCCCGCAACTTTAGAGACTGGTACCTCAACATCTACTAGCGCTACTACTATAACTGATACTTCTAAAACTTGGGCTTCTTCCCAATTTGTTGGATTTTATGTGCTTATTACTTCTGGCACACAAGCGGGTGTGATCAGCAAGATTACGGCCAACAATGCGACTTCTTTAACCTTCGATTCCATTACTGATCCAGGAGCTGGCGCGACTTACCAGGTTCGCGTTTTGAACTTCCCGCCTTCCGGTACATTGACTGTTGATACCACTTCTGTAGTTTATTCAGCTGTTCCGACTTCTACTACTTTTACAATTACGGATCCCGGCGTGGGATTTGCGAATGGCTCTGCCGTCACCATTCAGCCAAAAGAGTTTCCAGGCAACCCGAAAGGTAACAGGTTGGATAACTACATTACTCGTATGATTGTCGGTAATGTAACTTCCGGAATGAGCTACGACAGTTCTGGAAATTTGATAGGGAATCAATCTAATGCCTCCATATATTTTAGTAAACAATTAGATGCTTCTGATTTTACTTTTTCCGCTGACCGTACCACAGGCCAGGGGGGTATTGCTGCCATCCCTTCTGGCGGCGGCAAGATTACTGATGTTTCTAATTTTGAAGATACCTTCATTGTCTTTAAAAAATATTATATTGAGCAAGATAAATTTTCTACCACAGACACCGCCGACTTACTCCAGCAAACTCCGCTTAAGCAGCAGTTTGGATCCGTTAATCATGTTATTAAGGGCCGCGATGATATTTATTTCATTACAGCTGATAACCAGATCACCAGCCTTGGTCGCGTAAAGCTTGCTGATACAGTACCTCAAACTGTAAATGTGGGATTGATTATAAAACGTTTAATTGATACTTTTGATTTTTCTTCAGTGGTGGGGCATGAATTTGCCCAGCGTATTTTGTTTGCCTGTAAAGACAGTTCGTCAGCTGCTAAAAATAACCAAATTATTGTTTATAACAAACAGAACAAAGCCTTTGAGGGTATTTGGTATCTAAACGCGTCTCAATTTGATTTGTACCAAGGTAAATTGTATGCCGCTGATTCCATTACTCCCAATATTTATCAGTTGTTTACCTCAGACCATAACGATACGCGCAGTGCGACCGTAAAATTTGGCATTACTTCAGAATGGAAATCTAACTGGATTCACTTAGTACCGCGCCGCAGCCGGTTCCGCGTTAAGCCTTCGCAATTTCAGATCATGGGGATTAATACTATGGCTTTTGAAGGTTATATCACGGACGGAACAGTAATAACTTTTTCTTTAATGAAAGATCTGTCTGATACCCCTGCACTTACTTTTAATTTTGGAATATTACCTGAGGACGAAGCTTACATGCAGGGAGCAGAGCTCGGCGCTTTTATGGGTTCTAATCCACTGGGACTACAACCTCTTGGGAGTATTTCGGATCCGACTCCGGACGGCAGTAGGCATTTTAAATTCATTATTTATTTCCCTGACATCTATAGTAATTACATTTCTATTGGAATAAATAACAGCGGTACTGACCAAGACTTTGAAGTAACTCGGTTTGGCATAGGCACATCTGAAGAGACAATCCAAAGTGCTGACAATATTAAATCATTAACTTAATTTTATGACACAATTTGCCCCCTCAATACCAACTAAAAGACTTTCTGCGGCTATTCTTTCTACAGATATGGCCTTTAGTTTAAATAATTATTTAGCTTGGGATGCCAATACTTTAGTCGCGGCTGATTTTCCCGCCGTTGGGCGAGGTGTTTTTCGTAGCACGGCAAATAACCAAATCGAATTTTTTACTTTTGATCCTTCTACTATCGGTGGACCAATAACTATTTTAACTCGTGGAAATGATTATAGAGGTGGTACTACAGATGGAGTGAAGCCAAAATACAACTGGCCGGCAAACTCTACACTTGTAGAACTTGGCAGCAATCCTCCGGCGGAAGCCGAAGATTATGTGGATAAGACTAGTGATGAAGGTATTTCTGGCGTAAAGACTTTTAACTCTCCTCCTGTTGTTCCTACGCCTGCTAATTCTACTGATGCAGTAAATAAGAGTTATGCGGATAACCTGGCTCAAGGAGGCGGTGCCGATTCTTCCCCTACGGTAAAAGGAATTGGTCGTCTTTCAACTAGTCCCAATGTCACTAAAGGAACAGCTACAGTTACTATTGCTTCCCCAGCAATATTCACCCTCAACTCCCATGGGCTGACTGCTAATGACACAATCCAACTTACTACCACAGGTGCGCTGCCGACTGGTCTTTCAGCCTCAACTACTTATTACGTCATTTCCACTGGACTGACTACCAACAACTTTGAAGTCTCGGCTACCTTGGGGGGCAATGCGATCAATACTTCCGGCACTCAAAGCGGGACACATACTTTGATTAAAACTACTCCAATTTTTGTTTCTACCATTGATCCTCAATTTGTAAATTACTACGTAGAAACTGGATCTGCTAATGCTTATATTATTACTCCTTCTCCTTCGATTGGAGTATATACAGTTGGACAACGTTTTTCATTTAAAGCGACAAATGCAAATACTACAACTTCAACTCTAAATATAAATGCTTTAGGAGCAAAAACTATTGTTAGAGCAGATGGCATAACAGCATTAGTAGCAAATGATATTCTTGCAGGACAAATTGTTTATGTTGAGTATGATGGAACAAATTTTGTAATGATTAGTGGTTCAGGAAATTTGCCGGTATCTATTTCAAGTATAGTCTATAAAGAATTTGGTGATGGGAATGACGGAACAATAGTTTTTGACGGTTCAACTACAATTCTAGGGTTAGTTCCGTCAGCTAGTGTATACACATTAACTCGTGATATTTACCCGTTGAATATGACTGTTAATAGTGGGGTAACTATTATTACCGCTGGTTATAGGATTTATGTTAATACTGCTTTATCCAATAACGGAACAATTAAATATGATGGAAATAATGGTGGTACAGGTGGAAGTGGTGCAAGCGGTGGTGCAAGCGGTGGTGCTGCAGGGTCAGCTTTGTCTGCTGGAAGCATATTAGGTGGAACAGCAGGTCAGTCAGGCGGTACTGGATCTCCTTCGGGTGGGACAGCAGCTGGTGCAGGTGGAAATGGTGGTTCAGTTAGTGAATCTATAGGAGTTGCTGGAGTTGCTGGAGTTGCTGGAAATAGTGGAACAAATAGCGGTGGTGCAGGTGGATCCGCGGGTAGTGTAACAGCTTCTCAATTTATTCACTTATTCCAAAACATTTTCAACATGTACAGGAATAGTGGAACATCATTAGTCCAGGTTACTGGTTCGGCGGGTTCTGGTGGTGGTGGTGGGGGTGGTGGAAATGGTACTAATGGAGATTATGGTGGTGGTGGTGGTGGTAGCGGTAGTTCCGGTGGTATTGTATTTATTAGCGCAAAGTCTATAGTCAATTCTGCGACAGGTATTATATCTAGCAAAGGCGGTAATGGTGGAACTGGGGGAGCCGGTGTCCATAGTGTTGGTACTGGAGGATTAGGCGGTGCAGGTGGTAGCGGTGGTAGCGGTGGTGCCATTGTTTTGATTTACCATTCTTATTCAAATAGTGGAAGTGTTACTGTAGCAGGTGGGTCTGGTGGAACTGGGGGAGCAAATGCAGGAACTGCTGGAAATGGACCAAGTGGAAATGCAGGAAATTCAGGTGTAATCTTACAATTTGCTATATAACTTATTAAATTAACTTTCTTTTATGGACGATACACCTTCAACAACAAATACAACCGTCCCAGATGGTGGGCTGCGTTTCGGTAACGACTTGGTTACTATCCCTAAAGCTCCCGCAGTCGGTCCGACCGATAATTCGAATTCTAACTATACGGTTCAGCCGGGTTTTTTCGGTGCGCAGCCTAGTTCGTCTGTCGTCACTACTTCCAATTCGGCGCAGAACTCAGTTGATAATACTAAAAGCAGTATTGATAGCCAATCGCCGAGCGTACTTCCTCCGGCCCCAAGCCCAACAGGATCAACTGGTTCACCTACCACCTATACCTGGTTTGATGGCAGTAGCGGCCACTTAACTCCGGACGTAAACGGCTACGGCACTATCGGCTATAACGCTGCCAATGATCCCAATGTCCAAAATGAAGTTACTTCCGGAAATCAAATTTATGCCAACCAGGAAACCGCCCTCCAGCAGCAACGCGACCAGGCTATTGCGAACTTAACCCAGCAAGAAAATCAGGATGTCGCCGCGTTAAATACTACTCAGGCGAATGAAACTGGAGGTTCGACCCGTAATCTTTTGGCTATGGGTGGATACCTTGGTAATAATTCTTTCTCCAATTCTTATTTAGTCAGTTTGCAGGTTAGCCATGAACAAGCTATGCAAACCCTACAAGCTAAGTACCAATCCGCGATTCAGGCGGCACAAAATGCATACACCAACAATGATTTTACTTTAGCAGAAAAAGAAGTAGCTAATGCCAGCGCCATCCAGAAAGCGGCGCAGGACAGGAATACGGAGTTTTTGAATCAGACGGATAAGATTCAGACGGAGGCGAGGGCGGCAGCGGCTGCTGAGCAGACTCAACTGCGAGATGCCCAAACTTTTGCAAAAGACAACAATCTTACCTCACCGTATTATCAATATCCCGGATCATCCCAAGTTTATGATACTCGCACAGGTCTTCAAGTTACTGCCGATCAATACGCCACGGCCGGAGGAGCTGGAGAAAAAGGTAATTATAGTGACATTCAAGTTATTCAGCCCCAAGATAAACATTCCCCTGCATATACCGAATGGCAGGATTACCTTTCTACAGGTGGTAAATTATCTTTCAATGATTATGAGAACATGGATGCAAATAGGAAAGCAAGCCATGTAACAAATATTACTTATAATCAGCAGCAACAGCAAACCCAAGCACAAAATGTAGCTGATACTGTAGCCCAATGGAAGCAAAATAATGTTTTCCAGGGCAATGGCAAAATTTCTTCTTCCGATTATAAATTTGCTAAAGAGCAATGGGTAAGTAATAAAATTGGAACGGCAAAAGAATTTGATGATAATTTTTCAGGATATGCGGATCAATCGGGAGCTACTTGGAAACAAGATTATGATATAACTTCAACCTCACCTTAACCTTATGAGTTTAATGGGCGACTCTTTAGCCAGTCATTATGGGGGTTCCCAGACTGCCTCGGCTACAAAATCAACAACGACAACTCCTCCTGCTAAAACAGGGGCTCCTTCGGCGATGGCTACTGCTCTGTCTAATTATTATAAAAATAAACCCGCCCCTACTGCACCAGCACCCGCCCCTACACCTCAACCGGGCCCAGTTAAAAGTTTTTTTCAAGGTGTTGGGAATGATATTGGAGCCGCTGGGAAAGGTATAGGAAATTTTTTTAAATCTCTTGGAGGTTCATCTCAACCCCAAGGTATGGCTTTCCCTGTTGGTGCAGGGTTGCGACAAACAGGCATCGGCCCGGGAACTGCTACTAATGCTAAAGCGCAAGTTATAAAGGAAGAGCAGCTTGGTTCGCAACCAGTACCAAAAACGCCATACAACATGAATGGTTCGGATGTTTCTAGTATGGCTCGTCAAATTCCGCGCACAGTAGCTTCGCTGGCCATGGGTAATAGCGGTCAGACGATTGAGCCTACGACCATGGATCCAATTTCTAGATTTTTATTAGGCGATGAATCTATTAAGTCATTGCCAACTCAGGCTTCGGAAACAGAACAAAATTTGAACCAAGCTGGGGTTAAAGGCAAAGCCGCAACTGGATTAGCCGTTACCGGAGTTGCTGCCAATGCAGTTTTAAATTTACTGCCGTTCCTGGCTCCCTTTGAAAAAGGCGCACAAGGGTTAGCTGATAACCTGGCCACAAATAGCGAAAAGGTTACTTTATCTCCTGAACAATTACAAGAATTAGCCACCCGACCACTTGCGGATGCCCAAGGTAATGAATTGGTCGGCGCGCAAAAAGCAGTAGGGGAGAGAGTACAGCAGATGGCTAAGTTTTATGCTGAAAAAGGGCAGTCAGTTACGCTTGATGCCCGCGCTCCAGCTGAGAGTGTTCCAGGGAAAATTGCAACTGCCATTGGAGGTAAAAACCAAGCACCATTTTTATCTATAGAAGAAGGCGGCACTCCAGTCGAAGGTGCAGGCGGTAGAGTCACACCATTTTCTCAGGAAGCTTTGCCGGCTCAGACTGAATCACAAGTTGCTCCGTTTGCGCATGAGGATTTAATACCAACTCCACGAGAGGCTCCAGCACCTTTTGCGCATGAGCAGGGACCTATACCTGTTGGATCTTTTCAGGCTATACATAATCTAGGTAATAGCCATACAGAATTAATGAATGTTGCTCAAGATGCTGAAAAAGCTGCGACCTATACTGATAATAATGGGGCTACGAGAGTTGATAGGGTTAAGGCTAAACAATTAGAAAAACAATATTTAGCAGATTCTTTGGAAAATAATAAACAAGCTTCGGTTGATTTTTATCATTCCTTGAATCCTGAGTTTAAGGTGGGTGACACTGTAAGCTATCAAAGATATAGTAAAGCTGGAAGTGCAATAGTCCATACTCAACAGGCTGATGGCTCTTTTATTGAAAAGCCGTCAAATGAAAGTATCGGAACTGCTCAAAAAGTAAAAATTACCGGTGCTGAATTTGATACATCCTCTTCGTTGGATCAGCAACAAAAAACAGGATTCCCTGCGTCTTTTAAACTTGAAAATTTAGTAGGTAAAGATTTGTCTACTGGAGAGGAAGTAAGAATCTATAAAAATGACTTGGTGAATGGTAAACACTTGGTGGATACTATTGAAAAAAAGCCAGAAGAGATATTAAAACAGTATTTGGATTTTCAAAAGGGCAATTTTAATATGGGCTACATGAGTTCGGGAGGGTCTACCCCACTTCAATTAAACGCCGAAATAATCCCCGGTCTTTCCAAGACCATCCAGGAAGATATTATCCCGGGAGTTAAAGGTGTTTCTCAGCGCATGGCTGATATTTACCATGAAATAGCCAACACAGTTAATCCTATCAGATCAGCCCCGGCAGAAGCCTTAGATATTATTATGAAAAATAAAGGCGACTTTGAGCGCCAGGTTTTTCGTACTGAGCAGGCGCAGAAAGCCATCCAAAAAGCTTGGGATAAGGTACCGGAAGGTGAATTTAAAAATCATTCAGAAGCAATAGCTACAAGAGATTCACGAAACCTAGAGTTCATGCACAAGGTAGAAACTGGCCAGTTTGTTGGTCCCGAGAATAAAGACCTAGCCGATAGTTATAGGGAACGATTAAATAATGCTTACCTTGCAATTTCCAAGTATAAAGATATACCACAGCTTGAAAACTTCTTCCCTCATTTTTGGGAAAAACCTGATGAAGTTGCAAAGAATTTTATGGCTCAGATGGCTGCCAAACGTCCTTTTGAAGGTGGTAAGTCTTTCCTACATCACCGTATTTTCAAGACAATCCAGGAAGGTATGGCTGCCGGTTATAAGCCCGTAACTACAAATCCCGAAGAACTCATGCAGATTTACGAAACCAGCGTGAGGCAGTTTGTCATGGCCCAAAAAATTGCAGCTGACCTGAAAAAAGTTGGTATGTGGAAATTTGTGCCTAGCGGCGGAAAACTTGAATTTGGATATGCGTTTATAAACGATCCGATTGCCCGTGCTTATTTTCCACCGGAAATGCGTGAAGGCTTTGACGGATCACTAACAAAGACCTACCAACAGGCCGGCCAGTTTAGTGCGCCTGAATCAGTCGCCCGCCTCATCAATAATTACCTGTCGGTGAACTGGATTAACAAAAGCGCCATTGGTAGGAGTTTAATGCAGGCTAAAAATTTTCTCACAGCTCTTCGCTTTGGGCTTTCCGCCTTTCACGGAACTCTTACAACTGTTACTTCTATAGTAAATGAGCTGGATGTTTCTATAGGCTATTTAGCTCAAGGCAAAATTACTGAGGCTATTAAACATGGGGTATCGTCTCCAGCCGCGGTAATTAAATACTGGAAAGATGGACAGAAGTTTTTTAAAGGCGACCCGAGCGCACTTGCCATAGAAGAAGCTGTTTTCCACGGCGGTGCGAGTTTAAGAAGTAAGCAATATTTCAAGAATCAGGTTCTCGAAAAATTTGGCCAGGACGTAAGATCAGGTAAAGTGCCCGCCGCTTTGGGGCGTTTACCATTTGCAGCCCTGGAAGGAAGCGCGCGCATTGTATACAGTCAAATACCCAAAGTAAAGATCGGAGCTTTTAAGTCTTTATTTGGAGAAGAACTTGCCCGTTATTCCAAGAAAGGTTTATTACTTCCTGATGATTTTAAAGGCGCTCCTCCAGCCGGTATGAAAACTTCGCTTACTATAGCTAGGGAAGTTTGGAGTAACATAGATGCTCGTATGGGTCAGCTTAATTATGATAATTTGTTTTGGAATAATATTTTTAAAGGTGTTATGCAAGTAATGTGGCAAGCAGTCGGCTGGAATGTGGGTGATATGGATGTATTAGGTGGCTCTATGAAAGATACATTTAATTTCGCGAAAGACGCGCTACAAGGCAAGCGACCGGATTTTACACCTCGCATGAGATTTCTTATTGCCCTCCTTGGGGCCGTAGGAACATTTGGTGCCATTTATCAGTACGCCCATACCGGCAAAGCACCCTCGAGTGTCCTTGATTTATTTGCTCCTAAAAATGGGGAAACTGACCAAAATGGTGATCCTGTACGTGTAACAATACCCTCACTGCTTAAAGATATTATTAGTTATGAGGCTCATGGCGTAATACAGACATTAGCAGATAAACTTTCCCCGGAACTTGCTGAAATAGTTGAGTTGTTGCAAAACCGTGATTATTATGGAAACTATATTTACAACCCTCATGACGGAGTTCCTAAAGAAATTCAACAGATGATAAAGTTTTTAGCTGTAGGCAACCAACCCTTTTCAGTCCAGAGTTTGGAAGCTGAAAGCAAAAACAAATCTTCAACTGAGCAAAAGGCTGAGAATTTCTTTGGTATTAATAAGGCGGCTTCTTCTCTTATAGAATCCCAGAAAACTAAAGATATATTTAATGCTCTAAGTGCTTCGGGTCCCAAGACTCCAGAAGAGCAACAAACCTCTCAATTAAAGAATCAATATCGTCAACAAATCCAGCAGGGGAATATTCCGAGCCTGCAAGAGTTAATTAAAAATGGCATCGTTACCGATGCCAGAGGTTATAGAGCTTTTATTAAGGCCGCGAAAGAATCGCCCGTACAAAGAGCTTATAAAGCATTACCTAAATCAGTTAAATCAACTCTCCAAAAACCATGAGGTTATCGCCACAGATACAAGACTTATAAAAAATATGATCCATCCTACTAAGATACCCCATCCCAGACTATTAGGCATTTTAAACCCAAAAGATTCTAATATTATTGCCGGAGCAAGGAAGGATATAAATCCTATTAATACCTTTACTGCTGTAGGAGCCCCTTTGAGCCAAGATTTTAATTCCATATAATTAAGCCCTTTCTTACCACAAAGTTACCATAAATCATTAAATTTGTCAACAGTGCTCTTTAAATATTAAAAATATTATGCTATGCTAAAAACATACTTTCACGTCATAAACAAAAATAAACATATTAATTTATGTTACGTGAAAAAGCTTTACGGTTATCTTATTGCAGCAATAATCATCGGTCTTCTGCCCGCCGGTGTTGTTTTTGCGTCTTATTTTAACTCAAAGCAACTTGCTCCCTCACCGTCCAATGGTAATTGTTTAATTACTGATGGATCAGTTAACTCCTGGTCTTCATGTGGTAGTGGAACTCTTCCTACCCCTTCCCAAACAGGGCAAATCCTAGTGGCTTCCTCCACTAATTTTGTCGTGGGCAACTTAATTGCCGGATCTAATATTACTATCAACACATCAACTCCAGGGCAGATAACTTTTTCTGCTTCTGGTTCTGGTGGCTCTTCCGCAACAACCACCATTTTCTCTAACGCCACTTCTACGGGTCCGAACTTTACTTTCTCCACCTCTACCAGCGGAACTGGAACTTTAAAAGTTACAGGATCTGGTTCAACCGTAAACTTCGCCCTTGATACTTCCGGTCTTCAACCCGCAGGTTCTTACGTAACTAACTCTTACGCTTCTTCCACTTTTCCTTCCTTTTCTTACGGCACTTCAACTTATGCAACAATAGCTAGCTATCCGACTTACACTTACGCCTCTTCAACGTTTGTGTCTTTTTCCTATGCTACTTCTACCTTTCAGCCAAAGATTACTCTAACCACGACAGGAACAAGCGGCGCAGCCACGTTTTCCAGTAACACTTTAAACATCCCGCAATACCAAGCAGCGGGAAACTACATCACCGCATTAACTGGCGATGTATCAGCGTCTGGTCCAGGCAGTGCAGCGGCAACACTTGCGACAGTTAATAGCAATGTTGGAACTTTTGGCGATGCCACCCATGTTTTGCAAGCTACGGTTAACGGCAAGGGTTTGATTACAGCCGCTTCTAGTGTTTCCATTACCGGCCTAATTTCAGGTTTAACCACTGGCCGTATACCGTATTCCACTTCGGCCACAGCTCTCACAGATAGCGCTGTTCTTTTGTTTAACGGCACAGTGTTCGGCTTCAACGCCACGTCCTCGACAGTTGGCTTTAACATCAAAGGCACGGCGGGAACCAATGACATTTTTAACGTAGCTTCTTCCAGCGGTACGTCTGCTTTTGTAGTGAAGTCCACCGGCAGTGTCGGTATAAATACTTCTACTCCTTCAAGCAGCTCAAAGCTCGATATTAACGGTGAAGCCCACAGCGAATATTTCCCTATTGGCACAACCTCGGCAGCGACTTTAACCGTGGACTGGAGCAACGGAAACACCCAAGGCACGGTTTTAGCAACCTCGACTAAGCTCTCTTTCACCAACCAGCAAGCGGGTGGTCATTACGTCCTGTTCGTCATTCAAGACGGCGGCAGTCGCACTATGACCTATTCAACCAGCTCACCGGCTATCCAGTGGCCGTCAGCAACCGCCCCGACCCTCTCCACTGCGACCGGAGCAATCGATATTCTTAACTTCGTTTGTGGACCGACTAACTGCTATGGCGTATCGGCCACAGGTTTTGCTTCCAGCACGAACATTCAACGCCCATAATATGAAAAAACTTCTTTCTTACATTTTCATATCCCTTTTACTAGTCGGCACGTTCGTTGCCGGTGTTCCCTTAGCTAAAGCCACCAGCTGCACTCCAGGTAACGGCTTTTCCTTTTGCCGCTCCCTAACCGTTGTCCACACTAAAGTTTCTACCAACGACCAGCCGTCTTTTGCTTTTGAAGTCTGCGCCAACTCCACTCCGGCCACTGGCTCTTGCGCTACCGTATCAGGCTTAAACCAAACCGGAGCTGGGGCGCACGTGCAAAACAGCAACGGTTACGATATTAACTTTTTTACTGATTCCACCTGCACCACTAAAGTCACAGCGTGGGAAATGGAAAAATATGTCGCTTCCACAGGCGAGATGATTGCTTGGGTCAATGACGGCACACTGTCCCATACGGTCGATACCGTGCTTTACATGTGCTATGGCAATTCCTCGATTTCCGCTTTTCAATCTACCGCTTCCTCGGTGTGGGATAGTAATTATTTATTTGTCGGCCACCAATTAAATTCTTCTTTTCCGAATGATTCCACGATTAGCGCCTGTAATGGCGTAACCAGTGCATCATCCACCGCTGGACAAATTGACGGAGCTGGGGATTTTACGGGTTCTAGCATTAACGACTTACTTGGCGGCACAACTTGCGGTTCCACCGGAGGCGGCTCAAACGGAACATTGGATATTGCGACCTCTACTTTTTACACCTGGATTAACCCAAATCAAAGTAATGACGAGGATATTTATAGCGGTGGTGCAAGCGGTATGCCGCAGTTTAGGCGTGATGCTTCCAATGTTATTAGCATGAACAAATACAATACCGGCTCACTTGCTACATCTTCCGGTACAGTGCCTAATAACACGTGGACGCAGGTAGCCGTAACGTATGACGCAGTGGGTAATTATGTGTTTTACATTAATGGTGCCGCAAGCGGCAGCGGCAGTTTCGTTAACCCCTTTACTCTGCTTAACTTTAGGTTTACAAACCATACCTGGCGTTTTGGGTTTGGTAATGGCCAGCCTCATATGCTGATAGATGAAGGTCAAATCTCAAACAGTATCCGTGGCGCTGACTGGATAGCAACCGAATACAACAACCAGAGCGACCCCTCAAGCTTTGAAACCTTTGGCAGTGAAAATGGTGGGGGAAGCAGTAGCGTCAATTTATTATTCTTTATGTTTATTTAACATTAACTAACACACATGTTAACAATCACTATTACCACTCCTACGGTGGACGAACAAGACCCAAACCAGATGAATATTGAAGTCACTTATACTAACGCCGAAACCAGCGTAAGTTATGTTGACCACTTCCGAATGGCTCCTAACATTAATGACCTCAACACTCAGATTGCGGAAAGCTTAAAAAATTACCAAGCCAAGGATGACTTTTTAAACCTACAAGCCGGAGCTTATAGCTTGCCTAATTAATTCTTAACCAATAGGGAATATGCCCGAAGCGCAAACAGACCATGACAGCCTCATTACTTTAGTGGAAACTGTCAAAAATATTAAGGACAACCAAGACAGGTTTCATATAGAAATGAAGCAAAGTTTTAGCGACCTTAAAAATAATTATGCTGATCGCTTAGATAAATTAGAAAACCGAGTAAGGAAAGTGGAAAACAAGCTTATTTATTATTTAGGCGGGGGAGCTGTGATTGGGATATTGATTGTAGCTTGTTGGCAATTACTTTTAGCTTATTTTTCAAAACACTAATTATGAACTGGATTATTCCTCCTTACAATCCGCAATATTCCCCAATAGCTGATAGTGACAGTTGTTCTAACCAAGCGACTTTACACGTGATAGAAATGCTACAAGGGAATAAACAGCGTTGGTCACCTCGTGCTCTTGCTGTCCTTAGTGGCACAAAGCCAGGTTACGGAAATTCCATACAAGCTAACCTAAACGCCATTAACTTATACGGACTTATTCCTTATGACCTTTGGCCGGACTTAGACGGAAATTGGACGGTTACGGACTACTTCGCCCCGATTCCCCAAAGTATTTTAAAGCAAGCTAACAAGAGCATGATAGTTAACTTCGCTCCCGCTGATTTAAATGAAAGTCCGCTTTTAGTTGAAGTGCAAATCAGCCCGACAATGGCGCATTTAATGGCTCAATTTAACGACACCGAAGTCTTTGATTCTTACCCGCCTAGTGTTAAACCCCTTAGCATGTGGCAACCGCAGACAATAGTAGGGAAGTGGGGCTTATCATTAAAACCTAGAAATATGGTATTTGGTTACAAAGTTTCAAACCCAACCACAACAGGAGATCAGACAGTCTATATAGAGGTGGCGAACTCGCTTATTCCTTTGGCTGACTGGCAAGCATTTCTAAACTTGGGAGGTAGCGAACAAAGTATCGTCTACATCACCCAAGAGCAGTTAAATGCTTACTCGCTGATAGCTAGTGATTACTTTAAGTCTAAATAAATGTTTAAAGATCCTCTACAAAAATTAGCTTTTTGGATGGGGGTCGGCTTTACTTTGTTTTTTACAGGTATTGCTTACTTTATTTACTTAATTATTAGATCAATTAATTCTTAAAGGTCGATGTTACACCCAGATTATACAATTAAATCTCTACTCGATATGAACCCAAAATTACAAACCGTTTTACACTGGTTATCCTTAGTCGCTTTAGTCGGCGTGGCTGTTGAACCGAAACTCTTTGACTTAGCCCCTAAATCCCAGCACGTTACCGAATTTATCTTGGCCGCTTTAAATGCTTTTAACTTCTACGCAGATGTTATTTTTGTTAAACAGCAAGAGCCGCCAATACCTACCCCTGGTAATACCTCGCTTTAAGCCTTCCCGACTTTTAGTGAGTTTTACAAATAAATAAGGAGTCCAATTCTCGGATAATATCTCCAAGCGGGATATTGGACTTCTAATTTTGTTCTTTAACAAATTTATAAATGGGGTCAAGTTAAGAAAGGTTTTGTTATGTCTGACGAATTACCAGGTAATTATCAATCAAATAATGATGCAAGAATTATGAGAGAATGGGAAATTAGAGACCATGTAGGTAAACTATTAACCCATTTGGAAAGTTTAGGACTTCCTGAAAAACAGGAAAAAGCAATTAAAGATTTAATCAAGCAAACAACATGGAGAGATTTATGGAATGGTGGCACAATTATTCTTCGCTCTAAAGAAGCTGATGAATTTCTCCAAAAAGCCATTAATATTGAATATAAATTAATGGAGAATACTGCCATTGCTAAATAATTAATAATTCTTGACCCCAGCTATAAGTTTGTTATTAGGAGGATTATGACAGCTATAAAGCATGGTATGACAGCTAGGTTTTGCTATCACTGCCAGGCACAAACGGCGCATTTAATAGTGGAAAGCCACGATACGCACATAAAAGCCTATATCTGTTTAAGGCACAACGAACTGGAGAGAACCGATGGAAACGAACGAAATGCAGTTTTACTGTCCCACCTGCCAGCAACCAATGGGGATAGCTGATGTAGGTTTAGGCGAGGGCTACTCTATGGTGTTTGGGCTTTACTGCTTCAAATGCAAACAGTCGTTCAACTTCGCTTACACCCTTGCGTGGATTAGGGATCAATTTAACCTGGTCTACTCAAAGCGGATTCCACTTCGGCCACCGCTGCTTCTGCCCCCACCGGAGATCCAGTATACCGAACAGGACTTAGACTTCCTGACAGCCCTGCGCATAGCGAGTTAACGCCAAGGTCGCTACCTAGGCCAGTCAGCCTTGGGAAAGCTGACAATAGGGGAGCTTAAAAACTCCCCTTTTTTTATCCACATACGAGTGTGTTATACTATATATATCTTTGGGAGGGGTCTTGACTTAACACCAAAAATGAACTAAAATTCAAAGTCCAGCGTTAATACATATATAAAAGCGCCTTTTGGGCGCAAAGTAGAGTATTTTTATACAGTTTGGTGCCCCTGGTCGGATTCGAACCGACAATCTTTCCTTACGAGGGGAATACTTGATCCAATCAAGCTACAGGGGCATTAGCTCTACTTTGCGCTTAAGCGGCGCTTTTTTCTATGCAAATAAAAAACTTGTACCTTACCCATAGTGCAAGGCGCAAAACCCCTTTCAGGGAATACGCTTGGTAGCGCATGGACTTTTTAGTTTCCTTACACTACAGGTACGACACAAGTTTATGTCGGAGTTTTGCTTTATTAGGCGGTCCAGGCCTATTTTAAAAAGTTCTGCCTAAATTATAACAGGTTTTTAAAAGAGTGCAAGGGGATAAAATAAAAATCAAAAAGCTCTAAAGAAAAAGGTTTCTCCACCCCTAAACCCCTTGTTAATCACTGTTTTATCCACCCACCCTCTTAGTTAAGAGGGTTTGTTTAATTATTAATTATTCATTAAAATATTTTTACCCACTTGTGCTAGGGTAAACAATCGTATACCATAAAGAAATAAAAAGGGCTTGACTAAAACCAAAGATAGGAGTAAGATGCGACTTACAAAACAAATCTTCTATTTAAAACCAAAACGCTGGGCTAACCGACAGCGGGTTTTTTAATTATGTTTAACCCTTATGTTACTTAGCGAAGCTATAACTCAATATGTTAGCTGGATAAATTACGCTAAACGGGAATCTACTAGAAAAAGTTACCGCTACCACCTTATGCAATTTGCTCTATATATGAACAACTGTAATGTAGAGCAGGTTAATCTTGGCAATATTTTAGGCTACTTGGATACTATGACCGTAATAGGTTGGGATAGAGATCAGTATATGCCTAAGTGCATTGCTTTAAGAAAGTTTTTTGAATTTCTGGGAAAACAGAAAATAAGCAATTTCGATTACACCTTAATACCGATTATAGAAAAAGAAAATTACAAGTTGCCGAAAGTCGCTATCCCCGAAGATTATTATAAAGTTTTAAAAGCCATTCCCGACAATAATGACCCTCGACACATTCGTAATAAACTAATGCTGATGATGTTTAAAGATACCGGTATGAGGTTAAGCGAAAATCTCTCTTTAAACAGGGACATGGTGGTTACTAAAAGGCAGGTAGAGGTTAGGGATAAAGATGGAATTATTGTTGAAGTTAAAACTTTATTCTCTACAACAGTTGTTACTAAAAAAAGCAAAAGACCACACCCGATTAGGGAAGTTTTTTGGACACCTGAAACCCAAAAGCAGCTGGAAAAGTGGCTTAAGAAATTACAACACTTAGAAAAAATAATAAAAGGTATAGATCTGCAGGCATTGTATATATCAGTCACGGGAATTAAATGCGGACACAGGTTGAATAAAAGCGGTGCAACAGAAGTAATGCGCAGACTTTCCCACGAAGCGGGATTATTGTATGTAATGAACAGCCACTCTTTGAGGCATTTATTTGGACATGATATGGGAAAAAGTGGGCTACAGGACAGCAATGTTTCTATATTATTAGGCCATGCAAACCCACAAAGCTCCTATATTTACAGGCTCTTAAATAGCCCAGAAATGGCTAATTTGGCCGCAAATACTATACGATCTTAAATTCCTGTGGATAAGTAGGTGACAGGTGTGACAACCTCAATATTTTAATGAATTTGACACAATATTAATTCTAAATTAATATTTAAACATATGACCAAGAAAAAGAAAGTTCGCATTTTATCTGAAAAAGATTACAGAAAATCGATTCGAGACAGACAAAGACTTAAAACAATTAAACCTTTAGTAGAAGAAATACATCGAATTACAAGTAAGATTAAATAGTTTTTGGGTGACAGGTAGAGCTATATAATTTCTCTTTACAATAAAATATCAGGTAGTCGTTTAATCCCTTAAAAGGCTTATAAACATTGACTTACTCCTGTGGCTCTGACATTAAGTTTAAGAAATGTCATGGGAAGTAGGAGACAGGTCTAAAGCTTATAAATATTGATTAAACGACTACAAAAGTAGTCGTTTTTTCTTTTGTCTCCCCAGCTCATTTCGGTTAGGGGCTTGGGGTATAAGTGAAAAACCTAAGAAATAAACATATGAATCAAAGAACAATACAAATTCTCTCCGCCTTTACGGCAGAAGACCTTATTAACCCTACAACCGCGGCAAGTATTGCTATGGCTATGGAAAATGCAGAATAAATAAATAATTAAGTTTCTCACAGAGAAACAAAAGGAAAAAAATGGAAGCAGAATTAGATTACGGTCAAAAAGCTGTAGGTTTTACCTTTAACCCTAGTGGAGACCCAGATGTGCAAAAGGTTAAAGAGTTATATGCAGAGATAATCAATATCTGTAATGATCTAAAAATTGCTGTAGGCCCAGGTGAAAAGGCAAGATTGCTTTCTGTAGCAATTACAGAAGCTCAAACCGCTCAAATGTGGGCAGTAAAAGGAATAACATTTAAATAACTAATGTCCATCAGGACAGAAAACAACAAAAATATGCCAGAGATCGTATTCCCATCCGAATGGGTAAAAATCGGGGTTAACGTCAAGCAGGGTGACACAATTAGATTCCTTGATGCAGGAACTTTAGACCCTGAGACAGAGCGCTATATATTCCAAGTGGAAATTTATAGCAATGGTTTGATGACAGAAGTTAAGAAGTTCAATCTTAACAAAACCAACTACAAAGTTATATCTGCTCTTTACGGAAGCAACAGCGATGCTTGGGTTGGTAAAGAAATGATCGTTAATTCAGTTAAGACTAGAAATCCACAAACTGGTTTATTGGTAGACAGCATAGCTTTAACTGCTCCTGCTACTACTGCTAACACAACTGCTGCAACAGCAGCCTAGAAAGGAATTAGATGTTATTTAGTGAAGCAAAACAATTCCTTTAAAAAGGGATGAAAGTTAAGGTAATAAAATATGCTAATGAAGGTCAGTGGGAGAATTGCGTAGTTACCATATCCCTAGATCACAACTTTTGTTTTGAAGGAATAGATACTAAAGGTTCATTCAAAACAGGAATATTTAATCAAGCAGATGAAGAACTTGAGATCCTCACCGAAGCAGACGGAGTAACTCCTTGGAAATATAGCAGAGGTATAGATCTTGGCTTTAACAAGTGTATGAGTTGTTATAAAGGCCTCTGCCAATGTCCCCAGAGGCAACCAGACGGAAGCTGGAAGAAAGAAGCTATTGAAAAAGCTCCAGAAGAAGGCGCAGAGTTTAATCCTTCAATGTGGCGTATAGGTTATTATTCAACCGGTGACGGAACTTCTCCAACACCTAAAAAGAAAGGTTTTATGAGCAACATTGTAGAAAAAATTAAAAATTTAAAGTTAAGCGCTACCGACCGTGTCCTTCGCAAGCATGGCTTGGAAGATGAAAACGGCAAAGCAACCGAAGAAGCAGCACGTATGATGAAAGAAGAATTGTTGGACGAACGCTGGGCAAGCCGCAGGGAAGCTATCGCCGCTGATCTTACAAAGATTGACGAAGAAGAAAAGAAATAAATTTTAGCAAAGTCCCGGGGTAGGGAAGCCCCCATACTACTCTACTCCCGGGACGAGAATTGTTTGTTGCTGGGGGAGAACGCAGGCTAGACGTAGTCTATTGCCGCCCGTGCGGCTTGGAGGTAATTGTCCAATCTTGGGTCACGAAGCGCTCCCCATCATTAGCAAATAATTTATATGAAAATTTTTGGTCTTGAAATTATAGTCAGAAAATGGGTACCGGACAAACAATGGTTTTTAATAGAAAGTCCTGAGAATTGGGTGATGTCTAAAGGGGACGGCGCAATAGGAGAAAATCAAGAAGTTGTAGATAAAATCTATAATTTAGCAGTTGAAAAACAACGCTTAGCTTACGTTCCTCCAATGTTATATTGCGGCAATGGTCCAGCGCTTCCAAAATCTTTAATGGTCCCCGGCAAAACTTTACCAACAGGAGACATTATTGACGGGATAATAAGAAAATGTCCTGGCACTATTATTAGATCCGATGATCCGGAAACAAAAGAAACAGTAGAAAAATATCTCTCATGCAAGTAGAAATCCCTGACAACTGCGAATGCACCGATGACACCGTTTGCGACCACTGCATATGGAATACAGCATGTGCCATCGAAGACTTAAGGGAAAGTATGGATCGAATATTAAAACAAACAGGACAAATATGACCTACGAATTTGAAATTAAAGCTTCATTGGCAGCAATTCACCCCAACGTTAAAGATTTTTGTGAAAGCGTGGCCACTAATATGCACGAATTTGGCTACGACACTTTCACCTTAGACATCATGAGCTCTATCGGCATCATTACTTTTACCTCTAAGGAACCCTTAAGTAAAGAAGTGTTAGAAAAAACCAGGCTCCAGTACCAAGATAAGTTACGCGCTGAATATCCTAAACATAATTTTGAACTACATGCCGTTAACTCTAAACGAAAGAAGTTACTTACGAGATATACTTAAAGTTTATATTAAAGATCTAAGCCCTGATGACCTCTGGGATCTGACTGAATTCATTACCTACAAGCAAAGGGCTAAAATCTTAGCTTTAGACATGCAAAGACGACGGGATAGGAGTGAAATAATAGACATGGTTGAAAATATCCGCGCCTTTCAAATGAACAATAACCAAGATGAAAACCTGTCCAACATGCAAAAAGGAATTTGAACCACCCCCTAAGCGCCGGTTAAACAAGTATTGCAGTAAGGTATGTTCCCTGGCCGGCAGTAAAAAAATTTGGGGTAAGTTCGCCCATCCCATGATCCACAGCAAAGGGGAAACAGGGCTTGAGGGAAACATGATCAGGAACTGGCGGCCAAAGAAACCTAAAAAATAAAAGTATGATGAACATCACATTGTTAAGGAAAATTTTAATCTACCGACAGCAGGGCTTAAGGAATGATCGAATCGCGTGGCTTTTGGGAGTTAAAATCGGCACTGTTTACCACTTACTTTACGCTTACAAACACGCAGTTTTTAATGGAAAAATGGAATTAATTAATTTAACAAAGAATGACTAATATTCTACAAGAAGCCGACAAGCTGACATCCCAAGACCGCCATCAAGATTATGGACATCCCTACCATGACTTTAACCGGACTGCCGGCCTTTGGAGCGAGCTGCTTGGTGTTAAGGTAACGCCGCGGCAAGTGGGGTTATGTATGATAGCCCTTAAGCTTTCTCGGCAAGTTAATAAGCCGAAGAAAGATAACTTAATAGATATTGCCGGCTATGCCCGGACCATAGAAATGATAGATGAATTCGAAAAAGATAACCCTGAACAATTATGAACCCAACAAAATTTAAAGAACGTAAGACTGCTTTGAAAGCCGCTAACCCCATACCCGAGCCATTAATACAGATTAAGGATTCTGAGCGAAAAGAAAAAGATTGTGTTATTTGTAAAAAACCAATGCTAGTAGCCCCTGGACAAACAGCTAAATACCATAATAAATGCAGACCATTAAGAGTTAGAAAATCCTATGCCTAACGATTACCTTCCCAAAAAACCCACTCAGAACGAAAAGTTCCTCTACGAGTTAACCTTGGACCATGAAAGGTTGAAAAGTAATTTCCAACTTTTGTTTAAAGCTTTTATGGAAATAAACCAACGCTTAATCGCCCTAGCCCGCGCCAAAGTTACACCAGATGTTTTAGCACAATTCGTTGTTGATGAAGAAGCCGGTGAAGCTTTTATGAAGATTTATAGCGAAAATTTAGATTCCCTGCTTAAGGAAAAAATGAAAAAAGCAGCCGATAAAATAGCACCGGAAACCAATGACCAAAAAGGAACTGAAGGAACAACTGAATTACCACATGAGACGGATAAGGGAATGCAGAAATGATTTAGCCGACAGTGTGATGTTAAAAACGTGGCCGGGGACAAAATGGTTTTTAGAACACTGGATCAAGGAGCACCAAGCAGAAGCAGAGAAGCTTACCAAGCAGCTTAATTGGTTGAAAAATCCTTCAAAAAATACGGGGCTGGACCTGGCAAGGGCTAAAGCCGTCCCTATCACCCATCTACTGGAGATAAAACGCAAACTCGCTAGATGTCCATGGCATGAAGACAGGAATGCAAGCCTCCATTACTATGAAAAGCAAAATAAGGTGCATTGCTTTGTCTGTAATAACGGTGGGGACGTAGTTGATATAGCGCAAGCAATTTGGGGAGTTGATTTTAAGGAAGCGGTAAAAAGATTATGCCAATAAAACAAAACATTATTAATTTAAAAATATGGGAAATTCGGAAAATCCTGATAGTACAACATTAAGAGTAATTGAAGGGGTTTATAACGGGGAACACATGCAAGGCGTAGACGGAAAAATTTACCCCATACCCCCTAACTACGCTTCCAAATCTAAGTTAGTTGAGGGGGACAGGATGAAGCTTTATTTACAAAAAGATGGAAGCTTCATATATAAGCAAACCCTTCCGGTGGAAAGGAAGAAAATGATCGGAGTGATTACGCCAAACATGCAAGTATTGGCTGAGGAAAAAACTTTTTCCATACTGATTGCTTCCATAACTTATTTTAAAGCCAGGCCCGGGGATCAGGCGGTAATTATTATTCCCTTAAACGGTCACTCTACCTGGGCTGCCATGGAAAACATTATTAGGAATAATGATATAGATACTGAATTAAATGAAACTTAAATGGAATTTCAAGAACTCGAGAATAACATTAAAAAATATCTGCTACTCGAGGATCATGGAATCGTGAAGTTACTATGCGCCACAGTTATTGCCAATAGAATCCCAGAATTAGACCCAACATGGTTGTTTATTGTATCTAATTCTTCCGGCGGCAAATCAGAACTCTTGTCAGCTATGGCCCATGCACAAGGCTGCTGGGAGCAAGACGACCTGACTTCTAAAACTTTCATTTCCGGCGCGAAGCGTGACGGAGTGGAGACTTCCTTAATCTACCGCCTGCCGGAAAATGCGATCATGGTGGTAAAGGATATGACTGTTCTTTTAAATAAAGACGAAAGAGATAGTGGCCCGGTATTTGACCAGTTGCGCATGATTTATGACGGCAAGTTTATTAAGTCTTTCGGTACAGGTGAGGATGTTAAGGCTTCTGTGCGCATGGGTTTTATCGGCGGCGTTACTTCAGCCATTGAAGACTTCCAAGCAAAGCAGGCGAGCTTAGGGCAGCGCGCTATTACCTATTATATGAAACAGCCGGACCGACTGGCAGTAACCAGGATGGGCATACGGAGCAAGAAGGATAAAGAAAAACGTACTCTGCTTGGAAAAAGTTTTAAAGAATTTTTAGATGACCCTAATCTTAAGGTTATACCGGAAACTTTGCCGGAATTAACAGAAGAAACTTATGAGGACTTAGTACAGCTGGCAGAAATGGCCACCTCAGCTAGAAGCTCTATTAAAAGAAAACAATGGGGCCAAGACCAGAGAATCGAACGCAAAGATTTAAAAGAGATGCCTACCCGTATGGCAAAGCAGTTAGCAAACCTAGGTAAAGCCATGATGATTATGAATGATGGGCCTCTTCAGCAGTTAGACCGGCAGATTCTTTACCAGGTGGCACTGGATTCCATCCCCACTAGTAGGAAACAAGTGATGATCGAAGCTACACAGCACTTACAGGGAGTAACACTTGAAGGATTAGCCTCGGCTATGATGTTACCACGGGAGAGCGTCAAGATTTATTTAGATGATTTGATCGCTTTGGAAATTATTATTAAGAAAAAAAATTATGGTGATAAGTTTGTCTATGCAATTCGGGAAGACTACCGGCAGCTAATGGCGAAGTTTGAAAACGTAGAGATGTCTGACAAGTTGCTAGACAATGAAGCAGAGAATTCTCCACCTCTGCCAGCGGAACCCCCGCTAAGTGCGCAGGAACAAAGAAATTTAGAGCAGGCTAGTTTTATATAAATAGTAACAATTTATAAAGTATGAAAAGAATAAAAATAAGGCGTATCAGCAAAGAGGATAAAGAAAAATTATTTAAAAAAGGTCATATTACTAACGGCTTAAGACCTGTAAAGTATAAATATTTAGAAAAGAAAATGAGTGGGAAGAGAATTAAGAAACGGATAGATTAATTGTTAACAATTAAAGGAAAAACAATGGAAAACGAAAAAAAAGAATTTTATTTTAAAGTAAATGGTGAAACCATATTTGAGTTTGAATTTGGTGGGGAAAAATCTGTGGTTGATTTTTTTAACAAAAGTGTTGTGCAAAATAGCTATGGTATTTTTGGCAACTGGAGTGATTTAGGAAAATTCTTCTTGAATGAAGTAGAGTTAAAAGTTTCTACAATTTTTCGAGATAAAAAAGGTCATTTTGTAAATCCGAAGGATGTTATTAAAACAGAACCTAAATAATTCTTAACCACCCATAGGGAGAAGATTATGGATAAAGAATTACAAAAAATTCAAGGTATTATAAAACGTTTAGATGAGCTTTACCAGTTTATTGATTACAGTAAATTTTCAGAAGTAGAAAAACTTAGGATGAGAGCCTATGTAAAAGATAGATATAAATGGTTCTTTAATTGGTTTTAAATTAACCGTTGCAACCGCAACAGGAAGGGAGAGATGGAAGAAGAACTTAAAAAACTCTACGACAGCGAAATAAACGTTAGAATTGACTGTTTCTGGGATGGCGGTTGGAGGGTAATGCTGGGAGACGAAACAAACGGTTATAAGAATCCTGACTTTGATTACTGTGAGCTGGATGAGATAGTGCCAGCAATAAGAGAACTAGCGAAAAAATATTACCCAGATAGTAAGTACGTTCGTAATTTAAACCCTAGGAGATAATAAAAAATATATGAAAACACTATATAAATCACTAAAAGCAGGACTTACAAGCCACGGGGACTATAAATGGAAAGTCGGGGAATGGCGACACCAAGACGGAGAAATAAAAGCTTGCAATAACGGTTTCCACGCCTCTGAAAATATCATTGACGCAATGGGTTTTGTTAATATGGAATGTTTGGCTTTAGTGGAAGTAAAAGGTAAATCCGATAAGTCTGAAAAAGACAAGCAAGCGTGGAGCGACATGAAAATTAAAAAGGCCTGGTATTGGAAAAAAGAAGACTCCGTTGCTCTTTCTATCTTTGCTGCAGAATTAGTTATTAAAAACTACGAGAAGAAATATCCTGATGACAAAAGGCCAAGGGAAGCTATAGAAGCAGCTAAGAAGTGGTTAGAAAATCCGACAAAAGAGAACGAGTCAGCAGCATGGTCAGCAGAGTCAGCAGCAAGGTCAGCATGGTCAGCAGCAAGGTCAGCATGGTCAGCAGCATGGTCAGCAGAGTCAGCAGCATGGTCAGCAGAGTCAGCAGCATGGTCAGCAGAGTCAGCAGCAAGGTCAGCAGCAAGGTCAGCAAGGTCAGCAGCAAGGTCAGCAGCAAGGTCAGCAG